>Ga0315274_10014855_pt1 | contig 11040 bp, 10 predicted proteins | sample YL17G02_20_MG_FD_203700 | JGI IMG/M metagenome (GOLD analysis project Ga0315274, IMG submission 203700) | Sediment microbial communities from Yellowstone Lake, YNP, Wyoming, USA - YL17G02_20 | ecosystem: Environmental > Aquatic > Freshwater > Lake > Sediment | place: USA: Wyoming | collected...
AGGATCTTGTTTGGACGGAGTTATTCTACAATGAAATCAAGAAAAGCGTTAAGTACAAAAAGTGGGGATACGATTACAATGATACCGCCTACCTGAAGTACATCGAAACTTACGGCCCGGCGTTGTCCGAGTATATGGCAGAACTGCGTGATACGCACATTCACCAGGCTCTTATGCTTACTTATGACGAGGGCCTTACGAACGCCCCTCTGGCATCGACATGTTTGCAGCAGTTTAATAAAAACTGGATTATCCCCAACTTGGTAGAGTCTTCCTACCCGTCATACGATCTTACCGATTTGACAAAAGCTGATGGTGCTGCCGATACCGATGGATACTATTCCAGCCGTACTTATTCAGGATCTTCGACATTTGTTCTTAATATTGCCACTGCGTTGCTGGCCGCGTCAGGAACAGGTTCCACTCCGAAGGCCCTGATGAACGTCGATACTATGATGCAGATCAAATACTACCTGACCGACCAGCTTGTTATGGAGCCGGTTATGCTTGATGGTATTCCGAGTTACATCATTCTTGTTCCCCCGCGTGTTCTTGGTTGGGCAATGAATCCCGGAAAAGCCGGAAGTCTTGGTGAATACTTCAAGAGTGTTTCCGAGTACAAAGATCCGGATCGCCCAAAACTGATTGGTGAGATTGGTCGCGTGCTTGAACAGCTCGTTTTTGTTACCGATGCACGTATGCCTACTCTTACGGTTGGTGGTGCCGCTGGTTCGTATACCCTTAAAGTTGGGTATGTCAATCCCGGTAACAATGATGACCGTAATAATTCAGCATGGGCGAATACTTCCGGTGCTACAAACTATGTCTTTGACATGTGTGCGGCTCTTGGAGCTAATGCTCTTGCAGAATACCTTGTTGATCCGTTGGTAACGAATCTTTCCGAATCGACGGAATACGGCCAGATTCAGGGTCGTGGGGCCTACCTTGGTTCCGGCATTCAGATTCCGAGATTTGATAAAGATGTCGCTGGTCGCGGTGAGGGGTCAAGTACAACCCAGATTCAGAAGGGTTCGTGCCTGATTCCTATTAGTCGCGCTCCGATTGTTACTATTGCGTAATCAGTGATTGGTGGGGTGGGAGAAATGCTCCCACTCCTTTTTGTTTAATTTTTTTTAAGGAGGACAGAAGATGCCGGTTAATCAAGGCACAGGATCAGCGTTCGCCAGTGGATACCAACCGCCGGAGAAGTACGATTTGGCTCTCATGGCAGGAATACGTTTATTCGTATTGGCATATCCCAAAAGATGTCCCGATATGAACTCAAGAACTCTTATGGGTCCATTCGATGTCGTTGTTACCGAAAACTTTGCTCAGGGAGCGTCAAATGCGGCGTATAACGAGAAGTGGATTACCGGATCAGACGCCGGTATCAAATTTGAACCCATCGATAAGAAGGGTACTCTCGTAGCGTTCATGCCCGATGATCGATACTATCACAATCGCCTTATTCTTGCAGATCAACCGGCAATTCGAATTATCGAAATGCAGGATCAGCAGAATGGAATCGTGTCGGCTTCAGTGGTCAACATGGAAATACAATGTTTGCGAGATGTTATCAACGAAAATGCCACGATTTACAAAATAATCAAGCCTGATAATAATCAGGAAATTGATTTTTTTTGGAGCGAGGCAGAAGCGATTGATTTTATCGAACAGGAAGAAACTGTGTTGCGTGGCCCGAACCAGGTTCCCGTATCGGTAAAGCGGTACAAGAAATATAAGATCGTAAAGGGAACAAAAACCCGTAAGCGGTCGGATATTATGGATTTGATATCGCGTTACTCAAGAGAGCCCTATGGGTGGACGGCGAGTCGCGAGTTCAGAAACGAAATCATTCCTAAGGTAAATTCTCTCATAAATTCACGGAGAGAGCCGGATGGAGAAGTCGTTACATCGAATACTCAGATCGACATGCGCAAGCAGATTCTTGATGTCATTCGCGGATTGTCCACCGAAGAAATCAATCAAATTAGGAATATGAAGAACGAAGATGTCGAGGAAGATGTTGCTGAAAACACTTCAAAGCCGAAAGCGCATAGTCGCGATTCGCTTATGAAGATGAAAGTCGGCGACGTTCGAACGATAGCCGCAGAAATGGGCATACTTATTGATTCTAATGTTACAAAGGTTGAATGTGTTTCAGCAATTCTTAATGCACAAAATGAACCAGAAAGTTCCGGAGAAAGCGCAATGGGGTATATTCCCAGCATTGCACAGCCCCCGGAAGTAATAACCGGATAATCTATGAGCACAAAGACATTACTCGATGATATCGTTCCCCAGGTTCGAGAGGGATATTCCAGAAGTACCGGAGGAAGAAGCCTTCTGTCTCTTATTCAAAAGGGACAGGATAAGCTATTTCGGTATGATGGGCCTCAATTTCGGTATCTTGGGACAGATAACAACGGTTGGGCCCCATATCTAAATACCGTTGCCGGTACATACGAGTATGAAATTGTTGCTGCAAACTTGGTTAATGTGACCTCATTGGTACGTGTTATCAATGGGGTCAGTTATCCTATCCGAGCAAGAACCGTATTGAAAGTATTCGTCGATTCGACAAATATTGATTATGGGAAAAGGTGGATTGGGGAACCATATTCATTTGAATGGCAGAATCCATATTCAACGGCATTGACAAGGCTATCTGTCGTAGATATCCCAATAGATAGCTGGGAAGCTACCGGATTGTCTTCTGCGAGGGTAATATTTAAAGAAGATCCGGGAACTTCAACAGACAAATATTTCATTCAATTTACCATAGAACCACCAAGATTGACATCGGAATCGGTACCACTGCTTGTTCCTGAGTATTACGAAGAGGCTCTGGAAGATTATGTTATAGGGACAATACAGAAGCGAGAGAGTGGTTCGGTAAGCGATAGATGGCATTTATTTCACACGAATAGGCCGGGAATTACTTCTTGGTTGACTAAGTTTCACCAAGAGTTATCAAGGGGAGCACAGTCAGATAATGTAAAAATCAATCCGAGGGTTTGTTAATGTCTGCTTCAAATTTTGATCCTTCAAGTGTTCCCCAAAAGGAACGTAGAATAGTTAGAAAGCAAACAGACTATTCTGCCGGAATGTTTCTTGACGGTCCCGATAGAAATGTTCCCGAAGGCGGAGTGAGAGACCTAAAAAACTTTTCGAATAAAAAGACAAACCTTGAGGCAAGGGGTGGAAGCAAAAGGTGGAGCGATTCAAAACTTCCAACACTCAAAACATCAGTTGGAGTAGAAAGAAATTATTATACTGCTATCAAATACTCAAATTTAGTTACAGTTACCGCCGGGGGAGATTTTACCGCAAACGATATTGGAAATTTCTTTGTTTTTAAAAATGGAATTTCAACGGGGATAGATAGACATTATAAAATAACAGCCGTTAATGTGGCACTTCAAGTTCTTACCGTAAATGATTTAAAAACAAGCCATACGCAAGCATCAAATTGCTCTGTTAGGGGCCAGGTTAATGGGCTATATCCACACAAAACACTGAGAAAAATAATTCTTCATATTGATAGAAGAGTTTTTGTTTCGGATTCCAATGTTACTTCTTGGGAAGAGTCTTATTGTATATCTTACAAAAAACCTCATAATTCTCTTTCTAAAATTGTTGAACATGAAAATTATGCTTTTTTAATAAATAGTAATGGGCTATTTAAAATAGATTTAATTAAAAGTCCATCTTTGTTTTTTCAAATGAACTCAAGGGTTCCAAGTGTTAGAGTAACAGGCGTAGGATCTGTAAGCGAGTTAACTCCGTATTGTCGAAATTACACATTTTCAATGTCGAGGCTTAATGGTATTGGAGAAAGAGACCGCGAAACTCTTGGGGTATATATAGAATGTGAATCGGGAACGGTTGTTTATGATCCAGACCATAAAGATTATGGGAGTATGTGTACTGCCGATCCAATAAGTGTATTTCATCCTATTTCGGTTGGTAGTTTAACTGTTCCTTGTGACGATGTTGTTCCAACTGAAGCGGAAAGGCATTGGACGCATTATTCGGTATACGCTCCGCTTGACACCGGATTTCTTGGGTTCGATGCTGTTAAAAAAATAGCTAATCAATCAGAGCTTTTTATATGGGTAAAAGACGTTCCAATTTGTAAGGCATTCGAAATGTCTATAAATGTTACCGGAGAAATTGCACTCACACAAAACATCTTGTCGAGCACCGACGCTTATTGTTTTATTAAATCCGATGATGGGATAATGTTTAAAATAAGCAGCCTGTCTACATTCACGTCTGGTTTTGTTACAAATTCAGATGGAACAGCGTATACTGGCGGGACGAGGGGGTCTTCTGGATACGCTATTGGTGCAGATGATATTTTGGGAATAACACAGGTTGGAAATGTCGTATCTTTAATTTCTGGAACAACAACTTTTATTGCTGGAGATGTCGGAAAATGTTTGTATTGTAGTAATGGGAAATATAAATACATTACGAAATTTGTTAGTTCTTCATCTGTCCAAGTAAACGATTCTGAAACTATCACTTCTACGATATATGCTGCATTCAATCCCACAAGTCGGACATTTTGTGATGACATATCAGATGAAGTTCCAGGATTAAGATCGAGGATACGAGCGTGGCCTCTGAATCAAAGAGCGTGGGAGCCATTACCTCCGTGTAATATGGGTACAATTGCAAGTTCGTTTTTGTTGCTTGCCAGACGTGGAGAGAAAGACCTTTTTTATAGTGAATTTCCCAAGGGATACGAGCATTTAGTGGGCTATTATAATTCTCTTGATCAGCACGAAATTTTTCCAGATGGAATTATTGATGTGGTTTCCCATAAAGAATCGGTCATAATAAGGTGTTTTCACTCAACGCATGAAATGGATACTGCATCGGTAACGCAACAGACTATTGAGGATATTGGAGAATCACACATGGTAATTTCGTCAAAAAGTGTGATTGATCCAAATATCGGATGTATGGATTTTGGCGGAAATTCATTCATGGATCAAAGTACCGAAATGGTAATTACAAGCGAACCAGCAATGAGAACGTTTTCAAATAGAGCTTATGGTGCAAACATATCGATGGATAGAATTTCTGATATGCTTAGAAGAATGCAGACATCTTATGCTTCTGGGTATCACCAGCACCTTGGATATATTTTTTGGGGTAACACAGAATGAGTTTTAAGATAATTGATCCTGAATTTTCAGCAACCCCGCTTAGTGGCCCGGCTGCTTTATTGGTAAAATTTACCGATGCAACCGTTACTTATAGCATGTTGGTTCAAACCGGGAGTGCTTCTGATAGAATAGTTCAAACTGGAACAGCGGAAGATATTATCATTCAAAAAGGAGTAGTTTAATGGCCGATTATTATATTGATGTCAAGTTTGTTCATTCAGCTACACCGGCAGCATTGGAATCTGCCTTTACCGGAAGAACTCAACAGTGGGGAATGGAAGAAACAAATTATGCGATAGGAGTAGTTGATTCTGGTGGTCTTTTTCATTATTTTTGGCCGAGAGTGAACGACAACATAGCGTTAAAAGACCAGTTTTTGAGCAATGATGGCGGAGACGAGGGTATCTCAATCGGAAATTCAGGAGCTGTCAAATTGAACGGATCCGATGCGTCGAGCGGTAATTACGCACATGCTCAAACCGGTTTATACAGAATTGCTTTGATAGACGAATCCGGGAATCTTGTCGTAGGAACAACGAACGTAGCAAAGAACGTATCTTAATATGGCACAAAAAACAGTAAGCGATATCGCATTAACCGCTATAGATTCGATGGCGAAATCAATAGCAGCAATGTCATTACTGAGGAATGAGCTGATCAAGAAAGACGATGAAGTTAAATCAAGAGATATTGTTATTGCAGAATTAAGAAAAAAAATATTTGAAATAGAAGGGAAATTGGTATGTCAAGATTAGTAAAGGATGTGATAAACGAAGCCGTTGTAAAATTTGATAGCTATAACAGCGAAACGAAACAATTTATCATTCAGCTTGGTAATACGGTAATATCTCAAGCCGAAAAGATAGAAAGCCTTGAAAAAGAGATATCAGATTACAAGGATTTAATCAAAAAATTGTTGGGTGCCGAAATAACTTACAATTGTTGGGTGCCGAAATAACTTCCGATGGGGGTAAATAATGTATATAGGTTCATGGGATGATAGCGATACGGTTACTTTTTATGTTTTGACAAAAGGCGTTAATGGTGCAGTCATAGATGCCGATGCTGTTCCCGCATATAGGATATACGAAGACGAAACAGCAACTCCTATCCATACTGGAAACATGGCGAAACTTGATGATTCAAATACTGTTGGATTGTATTCAGAAAGACTCCAAGTCTTAATGACCAAGGGGAAATCTTACACTATTCATATTTCTTATGCAATAAGCAGTGTTGCATACGCCGAAATACAAACGATTCAAATGTCCGCATCCGCTGATTTGAGATATATAAATGGAGCAGCAACCGATGGGTACAATGCTACATTAAGCCTTAAAAGTTTAATGGTTGTCAACGACGCCGGAGATGCTGTTTATGTCCAATCTCAAGGTGGAAATGGAAATGGAATATCTGCTGGTGGGCATGGTAGTGGACATGGCGTTTTTGGATATGGTGGAGCCGGGGGTGGTTGTGGATCATATCTCGTAGGGGGAGATGGTGGATTATCCGGAACTCTTGCGGGATGTGGATTAAAGCTTCAAGGGAGCGTAACGGCTAATGCTGGTGCTGGAGCGTCTGGATCTAATGAAGGCGCTGGATTATCAATAATATCAATTTCTCAAGTAGCTCCTGCTGTTCATATCGAGGGAAAACAATCCACTTTTGGATCTGGAATTTATGTTGTAACTGCTGGAAACGGAATCGGTTTTTTAGTTAATGGATCTGGTGGGGGAAGCGCTGTCGATTTAAGGGGTGGTACTATGTCTGGTGCCGCATTTATATGTAGAGCTGGAGTTGGATCTGATGGAGACGGGGCAACATTTATTGGTGATGGAGATGGTTCAGGAGTTGAAATGGTAAATACCGATCCAACTGGAATGGCTTTGATGCTTCAGGATTCTGTTAGTGGAGTTAATTTTAAAAATGTTTTTATGACAGAAGCTACGAATGTTGATAGCATATACTCAACCACAAACACAACACTTTCAGAGCTTTCAGCCGGAAAACCTTCAGATACTCCAACGCTTAGCCAGTTGCTTATGTTCCTTTATATGCAGCAAAAGAATAAGATAACGACAACATTGACGTTGCAAAAGCTTTATGCCGCAAATGGAACAACTGAAATTTGCAAGAACGCTCTTGACGATAATGGAACAACTTTTACAAGATCCCCGTCTGTGGCTCCATAATATAGTTAGGAAAAAAAATGGGACGTATTGTAGTTTCGGTTAAAATAGGCGATCAAATAACAGCCAGCGGAAAAGAATGGTCTGGCTTAAAAGATGGTATGCCCATACAGGTATTTCGCGAAGATGACTACAATACGTCTATCGAAAGCGTTTTGGGCAATAGTCAAATGCTTATTGCTTTTGCAAATTTCGAAATAACAGAAGAACAGGCTCGATTATTTGAAACTTTCAACAGAGCAAATTATAGCATTGAGCTAAAAAGAGAGAGGCCAATTTTCGTTGATAGGATAAAATACAGAGCAAAACAAAAAACTTTAAATATTTCTTCAATTGGGTCGTTAATTGGAAACGACATTGAAAATAAATGGCGAGCAAAGAATGTCAAAGTTGGGATTGTTGATATAAGACACCTTTCTTTGCAGCAAACAAGTGATTTGTATTTTAATTCTATTGATAAAAAATTAACTTTTAAAGCAATAGCGGATCTGAATGCCGTTACTGCCGGAAATTATACTGTTGGGTCAGGGCTTAATTACGCATCGTTAACCGCAGCGTGGGCAGACCTTGGAAATCTTACTGGTGATTTGACATTCGAACAGCGCGGATCATTATCTCATACAGCCGAAACAAAGGGAATTATCGCACTTAATGGATACACCCTTGCCCACACGGTAAACTATAATCATTATGGCGATCCTTTGCGCAACACCAATTTGATATCTGTAAATTACAATGATTCTGCTTTGTTAATGGAATTTGAGGGTGCCGGAAACGTTACTTTTGATGGATATTATTTCAAGAAAATAACGACAAATTCTGGTGGAAATGCCGGTATATTCAAAATCCAGAATGTCGATGCAGCATTTAATTGCTACATTCAAAATATTCTTTATGATGGTGGTGGATTGACTGCCGGATGTCTTTATTGTTACGACAATACGCCAATTGTTTATGCGAAGAACTTGAAGATTTGGGATTGTAACGATTCTGGAATTTATATCAATTCTGGAAATGCAAATAATGTTTATGAAAACATTACAGTTTTTGGAAATTCTGGTTTTTATTATGGATTCACTGTAGCTGGAGGACAACCTGGTAAGGCAAACCGGATAGCGTGTTTCAATAATTCGTCTGGTGATTTTGCTATGGGTGGAGGCGGATTTTCAGTATTCAACAAGTGCGCTTCAAGTGACGCCTCCGGATCAGAAGTTGGATTGCAGAATTTAGTTGCAGCGGATGTATTTGTTTCTACCTCTGACACCAGTTCTGATTTCCTAAATATAAAGAACACTGGAGCTCTTTATAATGGAGCAAATTCAACATCGTATTTAACCAATAACAATACCGATATAAGTGGTGGTGCAAGGCCATCGGGTGGATCAGTTTATTCTATTGGCAGCGAAGAATTAAATGGGTCTTCTGCTTCAAGTAGCCCTTCGTCGAGTCCTTCGCCATCGGCTTCTCCGTCAAGTAGCCCTTCACCATCATCCTCTCCTTCGTCGAGTCCTTCGCCATCGGCTTCTCCTTCGTCGAGTCCCTCGCCTTCGTCGAGTCCCTCGCCTTCGTCTTCCCCATCTTCAAGTCCATCTCCATCCGCTTCTCCATCCAGTAGCCCTTCGAGTAGTCCTTCGTCGAGTCCTTCACCATCGGCTTCTCCTTCGCCATCCAGTAGCCCAAGCGGAAGTTCCTCGCCAAGTTCTTCGCCGAGTTCGTCCCCGTCGCCATCGAGTAGTCCATCGACGAGTCCTTCTACAAGTCCATCTCCTTCATCTTCGCCTTCCGAAAGTCCATCGTCTTCGCCAAGTCCAAGCTCAAGCCCAAGCTCAAGCCCAAGCTCAAGCCCATCGAGTAGCCCGTCTACAAGCCCTTCGCCTTCGAGTAGCCCATCTGCTGGCCCTCCACCAACATCTTATGCTGAACAGCGCCGTAAGATGCTCAACCTTTCGTTCCGAGGACAATTGCTTCCTGTTCCTGTCGCGGGCATTTCGTTTGACGATAGAACGCATGTATCGTGGGCTTTTTATGCTTTCGAGGTAGTGTTCGCTGAAAGGACAAGGACATATACTCACCTATGGGCTTTTGGTGATGGAGAATACTCAACCGAAGAGAGTCCTTCTCATGTTTATTCGATGCCGGGAACATATACGGTTAGTCATACCGTAACCGACGAAGATGGTAATAGTGAGATAGAAGTAAAAGAAGACTATATAACAGTCTATGGTTGGGATACTGCCATTATCGGAAGAGACGTATCGAAAACAAATAGATGCTATAGATTTGGCTTCACTACTGACCAGGGTATTGGCTTTTCAGAATGCTCTGGAGATTCTTGGCCGACACCAGAAGCCAGGTGCGGCGTTATTTCTATTTACGACGATGCTTTTTATCCGCATTTATTGGTTTTAGACTGCAAAGATGGTATGTTGTATGACATAGCTACATTCGACGGCCCGGATGGAAGTGGTCTTACAAAGGTATGGAAAGACAAGGTTGGTACCGATGGTTCCGGTGGTGTCGATATCATTCCTGAAGTGTTGTTTGGCGAAGATACCGGTACGGATGAAGATTTTTTTATTAGGGCATTGCAGAATTATTTTTACACTAGGCCAATAGCAGAAGAGAATAGGGACGAAACCGGATTTGATTCTAATGGATATCCAACTGGATTGAATCTTGATATTACAATTTATGCCGATGGAGATCCAGAAACAGAAAAAGTTTCAGCAAAAGATATTGTTCTTCCAAAACACATGATTTCATTTGATCGGAAAGCTGAAGGAAATAGACTTCAAACAAAAATCACTGGAAACATGTCTGGATTTAGAATAATTGGAAGAGCGCAGCACTATGTCGCTCAAGATATGCCGACCGATCCAGACGGAATGTTGATGAAACACGATGATTATCAAGAAGAATTTTCAGTTCCTGTATTAAGGGTTGGTGATTATCGAGGACAAATAGTTAATTTGTCCACCGGAACTCCTATTAGTTTTGTCTCGAATACCAGAACTATTTATGGCCCAGACCAAGTGTATGGATCTGCGATATCATTTGGTTTGCCGCAAAATTTTGGGAATGTATCATTATCTCTTGGGACAATAATGATTTGGTATCAAGGGGCTTTTAGTTTGTCGATAAATGGAGTTGTAATACCAATTACTGAATATGGGCAATATGGGTATCCTAACGGAATGTGGTATCTTGGATATGCAAGTAATGTTAGTGAAGTTGGAAATTTAGTTGTAACTCCATCAGGGAATATAAATATTTTTGATCTTATGGCATTTAATTCTTCAATAAGTTTGACGGCTATAGAATATTATTTCAATAATGCTACCGTAGATAATGGAAACATTGTCTTTCCGAGGTTTTAATTGGAAAATAATCCAACAATATTGAACAACGATCCAACAATAAGAATAAATAATCTTGAAAATGACAATTCTATTTTGGAAAGAAAGATGCTATTGATTGAGACGAGGGTAAAATCAATAGAACTCAAAACAGAAAGCATAAAAAACGATAAATCTTCAATTAGAGATGTCCTTGACTATGTTGATAGAGAACGGATCGATAATAGACTTTATACCTTAATGTGCTCGGAAATATAAAATGCCTTTAACTCCTAAAATGTTTTATCAGGGAACTCTCGGTGTAACAAGCTCTCT
>Ga0315274_10014859_pt1 | contig 11040 bp, 6 predicted proteins | sample YL17G02_20_MG_FD_203700 | JGI IMG/M metagenome (GOLD analysis project Ga0315274, IMG submission 203700) | Sediment microbial communities from Yellowstone Lake, YNP, Wyoming, USA - YL17G02_20 | ecosystem: Environmental > Aquatic > Freshwater > Lake > Sediment | place: USA: Wyoming | collected...
CCGCTGAGGGAGGTGTTCGGGGGAGTCCGCGACCAGACCGGAGTGGAGATTGGCTTCTGGCCGCCGGGGGACGGCACCGAGCGCGTCTGCGTCAACCTCTATCTGAACCCCGAGAAGCCGCCGACACTGAGGGAGCTGATGGCGCAGTTGACCTGGGTGATGGATTGCACATTCGGGTGCTCGGGCGAGAGCGCAGAGACGCGCTATGCGCTGGTACGGAAGAGTCTCGCGGCCGACCCGATCGAGGACCTGAAGCAGCATGCCAGACATGTTCGGGAACAGCGCGAGCAGTATTGCCGGCAGATCGCACGCGAGATGTATCGGGAAGTGCTGTCCCGATTGGATCAGTTCGAGGAAGCGCTGGCGCTGGCGCCAGAGGTCGTCGCCTCCCGCTACGCGGGCAGCGATGACCTGCTCGTCCTCGCCATGTCCAGCCCGGAGATGCGGGCCGCGGTTCAGTTCCTGGGCAGCCTGCCCGAAAGGGACCTGACTTCCGCCCCTCGCTCTTTCCACCTTGACTATGCCGTCAGCGACTCGGCGTGGGCATGTCGTGTGTTCACACGGGACTGGAAGTACATGAGTCCCGAGCAGCGCGCTCTCCTGAGGACGACGCTCGAACCCACACTGGAGCGGAGCCGCCGGGAGTGGAATGCCCGCGTGCCGCCGGAGTACCGATGCCCGGAGGTGGTCTGGACCGACGACCTGGACCTCCGGGTGGAGGTGAACTTCACAGACGTTGGCGGCTTCCGATTCGGTGCTTACGTGACGGACCAGGAATCTGCGTACTATGCCCGGGGACTGGGGGCGGATGGCCCCTTCCTGGCGGTTGTACCGCCCCCGGATGCAGGCATGCTTGCCGGGGACACCACCATCGCACTTAGGCGGGCGGCGGGCGAGCACGTCGCGGCCGAGGATGAGTACTGGATTCAGGACGCGTTCAAGACGGCGCTACAGCGTCGGGAGCTGAGGCGGGAAACCCAGCGCAGGCTAGCGGAGCAAGAACACCTGTCGGCCACCGGCTCTCAGGTCCTCGGCTCTCTGCCTCTTCCGCTCGACCTCCACGAGCCGTACGCGCTCTGGCAGATCCAGGAGGCCGTTGCCGCCCGCACCGGCCTGCATGTGGTCTCCGACTGCTTGTGTCAGCTTCCGAGAAGGCTGGACCAGGCCGCAGAGGTTCTGTATACCGAGGAGCCCCCGGAGCTGACTGCGTTGACCGTGTTACGGTTGAGTTGTACTGGGCTGGAGGGTCGTGAGGCATTCGCGGACGCCTTCCCGGCCCCGCGGTCATCTCCCGGCTGGGAATGGGGGGACGCGGGCACGTTCCTGCGGTTCCGGAGCGCCGAGCGTGATCTCTGGCGCGCCGGCTTCTTGCCCGACGATATGCTCGCAACGGTGGACGAGTGGCTTGCTCCCTACCTGCCGCAGATACCGGAGGCGGTGGATTCGCGACAGGAGATCACGGTGCCGGTTGACCTCAGGGAGATGGGTCGGTGGGCCGGTCGGCTAACGGAGCCGCAACGGCGATGGGGTGGAGTGCTCATCTATGACGACCCGGCCAGTCCGTTGAACGCATGCCGAAACGCCTTCAGGGAGCACGTGTTCATAGACATCGCCATCGAGGGAGACCTGCTCGCACAACTTGCGATGCTGCGTCAAGATCAGTGGGAGCGCCTGGGAGGCGAAGGGATGAGATGGGGAACAGACTTCTCACCGAGGCCGGGTGCGGAGGCGGATGTCTGGACCCGATGGCTTGGTGCAGAGGAGGGAGACGTGATCCGACTTGCTGTTCCCGAGCCAGTTGTGGGTCCGTCGAGCGAGGAGGGCGACGGGAGAGACCGGGTACGTCTTGAGGTCGTGCGCGACGGAAGCGTTGTGAAGTGGAATGAGCTGCGCACGGCCATCAGGCTGTGGCCGAGGACCGTCACGCGGCTGACCGGCGAACGGGAAGAAGCGACTGACCCCTGACAGCAGGTGGCCGCAGATGCGCATGCCAGGTCCGTGTCAGCCTAGGGGCCACCGGCCCGCCCAGCTTGATGCCTATGTCTGGGGTCCTGTGGTACAATGGCAGTGGAGTGGGCCAAGCGTCCGCGGTCGCCGAGAGGCGGCTGAGGAAAGTCCGAGCTCCACAGGGCAGGGCGCTGGGTAACACCCAGGCGGGGCGACCCGACGGAAAGTGGCACAGAAACGACACCGCCCGCCGCAAGGTGGGCAAGGGTGAAATGGTGCGGTAAGAGCGCACCAGCGGTGTGGTGACACACCGGCTGGCCAAACCCCGCCCGGAGCAAGGCCGAATAGGGGGCGAGTCCCTTCGGGGACCGGCGCTGGCCCGGCGCCGCATCAGCCCCGGGTTGGCCGCTTGAGGCGTCAGGCAACTGCCGCCCCAGACAGATGGACGCTCGCGACAAAACTCGGCTTATCGGCCCACTCCACTCTTCTCGTGGCTCCCAGAGCCATCCTGGCCCAAAATCGAGGGGGTACAAAATACCTGCACTAGGGCCCACTCGACAGAATACCTGCACAAAGGCCTGGACTTGTTCGCCGCTTGAAGTGATTCATGTCATGCCGCAACCATCCACCAAAGGAGGCGTGCATGACCACTCTCGCCCAGGCCGAAGCGGCACCTGCCGCGCCGCCCTCCACCGGGAACGAGCTCCCCCTGGAGCAGGCGGTGCCGATGTTCCTGGAGTACCTGCGGAGCTACCGCAGCTGCGCTCCTCTCTCCGTCCAAGCCTACCGCGCGAACCTGCGCAACTTCCACCAGTTCCTCTCTTCCCGGCCCGGGCCGCTGCCGGCTCCGGCTGCGATCACCCGCCAGCTGGTGATCCAGTACGCGGTGTCCTTGTCGCACTGGTCCCCGGTGACGGTGCGCAGCAAGTTGGCCTGCCTCTCCTCCTTTTTCGGCTTCCTCCAGGATATGGGCTACATCTCCGGCAATCCCGCCAAGAGACTGCCGCTCCCGAAGCTGGAGCAGCACATCCCGGTGACGCTCTCGGAAGAGCAGGCACAGCAGCTTCTGGCGGCAGCCGAACTGCCCTGGCATCGGTGCCTCGTCGTGCTGCTGCTTGCGACCGGCATCCGCAGAAGCGAAGCGGTGCTGATCAGCCTGGAGGAGGTGGACCCGACCAACCGGCAGCTGCTGGTGCACGGCAAGGGAGCGAAGCAGCGGATCGTCCCCCTCACCCGTCAGGCAGTGGCGGCCATCCAGCAGTACCTGCCACACCGGCCCAACACCCAGAGCCGGCGGCTGTTTGTGAACTCCCGTGGGCAGCCCATCCGAGGCCACGTGATCAACGCGATGCTGGACGAGGTGCTGGAGAAGGCGGGGCTGGCAGGCCAGGGGATTACGCCTCACAAGCTGCGCCACACCTTCGCTACCCAGCTTATCCACAAGGGCGTGGACGTACGCACCGTGCAGGAGTTGCTGGGCCATGCCGACCTGGGAACGACGGCCCGCTACCTGCACTCGGATGTGCGCACGAAGCTGGCGGCAGTAGGAAGGCTGACGGGTCTGCTCGGGGAGAGCATTCCGCGGGCCCAGGAGGGAGCATTACCGTGACGGCTGCCCACGACGCCACCGAGGCCGGCACGCTCTCCTTTGAGGAGGCGGTGGCGATGTTCCTGGAGTATCTAAAGGGGTACCGCAGCTGTGCTGCCATCTCCGTGAAGGCGTACCGCCGCGACCTGCGCGCCTTCTCGGAGTTCCTCTCCCAGCGCCTGGGCCAGCTGCCCCCTCCCGATCACATCGCCCGCCAGCAGGTGATGCAGTTCGCGGTGAGCTTGGCACATCGAGCACCGCTGACGGTGAGAAGGAAGCTGTGGGTGTTGTCCTCCTTCTTCGGCTTCCTCCAGGACATGGGCCATGTCTCAGGCAATCCCGCCCGGAGGCTGCCGCTGCCCAGACTGGAACAGCAGGTGCCCGTGACGCTCACGGAAGAAGATGCCCGGCGGTTGCTGGAGGCAGCCCAGCGGCCCTGGCACAGGTGCCTGGTGGTGCTGCTGCTCTCCACGGGCATGCGGCGCAGCGAGATCGCCCAGATCAGCCTGGAGGATCTGGACCTGGAGAACCGGCAGTTGCTGGTGCACGGGAAAGGGGCGAAGGAGAGAGTGGTGCCTCTGGCGGAGCAGGCCGTGGCGGCCATCGAGCAGTACCTCCCCCACCGGGTCCAGACCCAGAGCCACCGGCTCTTCGTGAGCCAGTTCGGGAAGCCCCTCTGCGGCAGAGCCATCAGCCGGATGTTGGCGCGGACCTTGGGGAAAGCAGGCCTCTCAGGCAGAGGCATCACCCCTCACAAGCTACGCCACACCTTTGCCACCCACCTCATCCGCTCCGGTGCCGATATCCGCACTGTGCAGGAACTGCTGGGGCACGCGGACATCGGGACCACCGCGAGATACCTGCACTCGGATGTGCGCACCAAGCTGGCCGCGGTCGAGAAGCTGGAGGGGATGCTCGGGCCGGCCGGCGATCAGGCAGGCTAGCCTCGGACTCACTCGCCGATGAGAACCCTGTTCTCATCCCCACGAACACAGGTTTGTGGCGCGAGAACGGCACGTATCGATCCACTCGTGGAACCGCAATAGCCCGGCCGAAGAGCGTCGATGAGGCGTGTCTCAGAACGTCAATGGTGTGCTAGAATGATGTGGGGGACTGAGGGATGGTCCTTCTCGGGAGACAGCTGATCATGAAGTCAGCCGGGTGTGTGGTTGCGTTGCTGGCCATTGTGACAGCCAGTAGCTCGCCGGGGCTGTGCTTCCTGCTCCTCGCGGTCGCAGTCGTGCTGTGGATCGCCGGCTACGCCGCGGGCCGCTCGCCGGCACAGCATGCCGCTCGCCCGGCGTCCGCGTCATCCCGGATGCCCGCGACGCGATCCCAGCAGTCCGTTGCTCCGGCCGCACGCGTGGGTCCTGCGTCCGCTGAGCTGCAGTGGCTCGGGCCGGGGAAGGATATCACGGTCCACGGCTACTGGATCGCAGACGCCCTGATCTACCACTCGCAGCGGTGGCCATCGCTGCCCGAGGCATCCTGCATCGACCTCAGCCTCCCGGTCGGCAGACCTGTCGGTGAACCCAGGGGCGCGCTGGGTTACTGGCCCCAGTATGCGAAGATATCGCCGGGCCAGCGCGCCAACTACCTCCGGTGGTTGGCCGAGGGTCGGAAAGATCCACTCGAGGATATTGGCTACGCGTTCATCTACTTCTACGGCCTCGAAAGGCGGGCGCTCGTCGACGGCCAGGACCATGAGCTGATTCTGGATGAAGTCGTCCGTCTGCTGAGCCGGTACCGGCAGTCGGCATCATCCGACGCGTACCTGGGCAGCTTTGTCGAGTACCTGAGTGCGCGACGCGGACTGGAACACCTCGATGACAGCTGGTTCCAGCGCTTTCTGGCGCGCTCAGCGAGTCCAGTAGCGCTCGCCTGGCTGGTGGTGCATGACCGACCCTTACCGGTAGACTTGGCGCTCGCGGTTGCGAAGCAGGACTTGCGATCACCGCGCAGTGTCGTGGCGAACAGGGTTCCGGAGCATTTCCGAGATCTGTTCGGGCGCAAGTACCAGGAACGGTTTGGCAGCGGGATGAAGCTCCGCACCGCCGCCCGACCGCATCGGCTGGAGTACAGGCCGGGAAGTCCGACGCTGCTTTACTCGACAGGTCTCCAGGCGCGGCAGCCGATCAGCATCCCCAACGTTCTGGGCATAGCGAGCCAGTTCAAGCCGCTGGTGCAGATCTGGACCGATTGCATCGAGGAACTCCGGCCGCTAAGTCGACAGGCAGCGAAGGGCACGGACCTGACGACCCGTGAGGCCTATTGGGCGCTGCCGCCTGAGCTGCGTGCGGAGACCGATCATCCGGACAAGCCTAGGTGGGAGCAAGTGGTGGCGGCCCAAACACCGAGCGGGGCATTCGCCTTAGTTCCCGTATCCTCGCTGGCACAGCTCCAAGGCATCGAGACGCGGCCGAGACTCACGCAGAAGCAGAGCGAGGAGTTGGCGGCGACTGCTTGTGAGGTAGGCTTTGGCATTGCACCGGACTGCCGCGCGGTCGGTCGAGCGTACCGATGGGACGAGCACGTCGCGCTGTTCCGTATGGAGGAGCCCACGCCACCCAGGGACGCTGCCTTCCCTTGTGCTGCATGCATGATGGAGCTGGGTATCGCTCTCGCCGCGGCCGACGAGACGGTGGAAGACGCGGAGGTCGTGCATATCACGGACTTCCTGGGGAACCAGTTCGCGCTCTCGCCAGACGATGCCTTGCACCTCGACGGCTATCGGCGAGTGCTACTGAAGCAGCCGCCGCGAATGTCAGGCCTCGGCAAGCGGCTTCAGGAGAACCTGACGGCTGACCAGAGGGAACCGATCGGCAGGTTCCTTGTAGGCGTCGCTGCCGCTAGTGGTAGCATCCACCGGAAGGAGATCACTGCCCTCAGGAGCGCATACCGCTCGCTCGGCCTTGAGCGAGCGAGGCTAGATGAGCTTCTCGACGAGATACGCGGACCCGAAGAGCCGGTGGAGGTGCAGACTGGTGCGCCAACGCCAGCTGGGGAGCCAATCCCGGGACGGGCAGCGCTACGACCGGAACCGCTGGTCGTCCTCGACATGAGCCGGGTGCACCGTCTGCTTGTGGGTACGGCAGAAGTCCAGCGGGTTCTGGTCGGTGCGATGACGGCTGCCGAAGACCGCGATGAGGTGGAGCCGATGATCTCGGTGGGCCGGTCGGCGGACACTACTGCTGTCACTGTGGTTCCTGCCGTGCCTGCCGACCTGCTCGCCCAGCTCGACGAACGCTACTACCCAGTGATCGCCGAGCTGCTCACCCGGGACGAATGGCAACCGCAGGATCTCGATACCCTGGCGCGCAGATACGGCTTCATGCGGTCAGGCATGCTGGGTGTGATCAATGAGTGGGCGATCGAGCAGTTCGGTGAGCTGCTAGTAGACGATCAGCAGGTGCCGCATACGATCAATCGGAGTAACTTGGGGCAAGTGCAATGAGTCAGGCTCTTCCGCCGATCCGACCGAGAGAGCGGGATGCTATCCTGCAGTCGCTGCGCACTGGAGTGGTGCCACGGATCGGCCTGTACCACATCCAGGTCGGACGCAAGGAGGAGGTCAGCGCAATCCTGCGGGATCTAGCGCGCATCGCAGATGGTGGTGCCAGCGTCCGCTTCATCATCGGCCGGTTCGGCGCCGGCAAGAGCTTCTTCCTTAATCTGGCGCGGATCGTCGCGATGGAGCAGCGCTTCGTCGTGTTGCACGCTGACATCACCACCGATCGCCGCTTGCACGCCACTGGCGGGCAGGCGCGGGCGCTGTACACGGAGCTGATGCAGAGCCTTTCGGTGCGCGCTAGACCCGAAGGCGGTGCGTTGCCGAGCGTAGTCGAACGTTGGGTGTCGGATGTGCATCAGCACCTGCGAGACAGCGGCGCACAGGACGCCGACATGCCGAAGGCGATCAACGAGCGCCTCAGGTCCCTACAGGACTTGGTGAGCGGCTACGACTTTGCCACTGTCGTCGCTCGCTACTTCGAGGGCTACCAGCACGACAACGATATGCTGATGCAGTCGGCGCTGCGGTGGCTGCGGGCAGAGTACACGACCAAGACCGAGGCGCGTCAGGACTTGGGAGTGCGATCCATCATCGATGATGCCGATGTCTATGACTACCTCAAGCTCTTCGCCGCCTTCGTGCGGATGGCCGGGTATGCCGGTCTGGTCGTAGACCTGGACGAAATGGGGGTGCTCTCGCATCGGCTCAACAACTCACAAGCGCGCAACGCGAACTACGAGATGATCCTGCGTATTCTGAATGACTGTCTACAGGGCAGCGTCTCCGGCATTGGATTCATGTTCGCTGGCACGAGTGCGTTCCTCGACGACAAGCGGCGAGGTCTCGCCAGCCATGAGGCGCTGGCCAGTCGCCTCGCCGACAACACCTTCGCGGTTGGCGGCATGAGGGACCTGTCTGGCCCGGTGATCCGACTGGAGAACCTCTCGCCCGAGGATCTGTACGTGTTGCTGCACAACATCCGCCGAGTGTTCGCGGCAGGTGATCCAGCGAAGTACCTGGTTCCTGACGAGGCACTCACCGCCTTTCTCACGCACTGCTCGCGTACTCTCGGCGCGGGGTTCTACCAGACACCACGGGACTCGGTGAAGGCGTTCGTGGGGTTCCTCTCAGTGCTAGAGCAGAACCCGGGTGCCGACTGGCGGCAGATGATCGACGCCGTGCAGGTCGAGCGCACCTGTGATCCTGACGCCGAGCCCTCCCCGGCGGAAGAGACGGCTCCGCCGATACAGAGCGGAGAGGGTGACGATCTCGCGACGTTTACGTTCTAAGGCCCAATGAGCATGACCGCTTTCGGACTGCTGCACCCGGCACTGCAGGAGGAGCTCTACCGAATGCGCTGGACAGAGCTCTGGCCCATCCAGGTGGAGACGATCCAGGAGATCCTGCAGGGCGAGAGGGACGTTGTGGTCTCAGCAGCCACAGCTGGCGGCAAGACGGAGGCCGCGTTCCTGCCCATCCTGTCCCGCATCATGGGTGACTGCGGGGGCGGGGTCCGCGCTCTCTATGTGGGACCCCTGAAGGCGCTGATCAACGACCAGTTCCGGCGGCTGGAGGAGCTGTGCGAGCGGGCCGAGATCCCGGTGCATCGCTGGCACGGCGATGTCGGCCAATCGCGTAAGCGGACGCTGCTGGATGATCCCGCAGGCGTTCTGCTGATCACCCCTGAGTCTATCGAGTCCTTGTTCATCAACCATCCTGCACGGCTTCCCGCGCTCTTCCCGCGACTAGCGTTCATTGTGGTCGATGAACTGCACTCCTTCATCGGCACTGAACGCGGCGCACACCTCAGGAGTCTGCTGGCGCGGGTGATCGCGACGAGCCGCGTGCCCGTGCGGATCGTGGCGCTCTCCGCTACGATGGGAGATCTGCCAGCGGCCGCGCGCTGGCTTACCCGGAAGCAGGCCGAGCAAACGCGCATCATCACGGGCGAGGGCGGCAGGACGATCCGCTACCTGCTGAAGGGCTACCTACGCACTGCCTCATCCCCTCGCGCGCCGACCGAAGCCGAAGAGGAGGTGGAAACCGAGGCTGATCGGCGGCTCGCCAAGGAGATCCTTCGCGCTTTCCACGGCCGGACCGGGCTGATCTTCGCCAATAGCCGGCGGATGCTGGAGTTCTACGCCGATCTGGTCCACCGCATGGGCGAGGAACAGCGCTTGCCTGAGTGCTTCCGCGTTCACCACGGGTCGCTCTCAAAGGCAGAGCGAGAAGAGACGGAGGAAGCGCTACGCTCCGACCAGCCCACGGCCACATTCTGCTCTAGCACTCTCGAACTCGGCATCGACGTCGGCAACATCGAGCTCATCGGGCAGATCGGTGCGCCCTGGTCCGTCAGTTCGCTCACCCAACGGCTCGGCCGCAGTGGCCGTCGCGAGGGGCAGCCATCCGTGATGCGCCTGTTCATCCAGGACGACGAACCGACGGAGAAGACGGGGCTGGTGGACCGGCTGTTCCCAGAGCTGCTGCAGGCGATCGCCATGACCGATCTGATGATCGAGAGATGGTGCGAGCCGCCGGAGGGGGACCGACTGCACCTTTCGACGCTGGTGCAACAGATCATGAGCGTGATCGCAGAGAAGGGCGGGGCGCGGGCGGACGGGTTGTACGATGTGCTCGTAGCGCACGGCGCCTTTGCGGGCATTGACAAGGCCACCTTCACCCACGTGCTACGCAGCATGGGCGCCAATGACCTCGTCGAGCAGACACCGGAAGGGACGCTCATCCTGGGGTTGCATGGCGAGCGCATCGTGCGGAGCTTCGACTTCTACTCCGCCTTCGTGACCGAGAAGGAAATGCGCGTTGTCCACAACGGAAAGCTCATAGGCACCATCACCGCCATGCCCGGACTGGCCGCTGATGGCTACCTCATCCTTGCCGGCCGTCGCTGGCACGTATTAGAGGTTGACGAGCGCCACAATGAGATCACCGTGGAGCCTTCGCGCGCCGGTCGCGTGCCCTACTTCAAGGGCGCGAGCGGGGCGGACATTCATCCGAAGGTGCGGCAGCGCATGAGGGACCTGCTCGCCTCGGAAGCTGTGCCACGTTATCTCGATCCGACGGCACGAGAGATGCTGGCAACTGCTCGGGCGACCGCCCGCGATGTGGGCCTCCTGGACCAGCCATTCGTTCACGACGGCGCCGATCTTGTCTGGTTCACGTGGACCGGCTCGCGCATCAACCGCACGCTGATGGCGCTCGGCAGCTTCATCGCTGGGCTCAAGGTGACCGACGACGGTATCGCCCTGACCTTCGAGAGCACGCCGGAGAACGCGGTGCGCGACGCCTACCGCCGCGTCCTCACTGTGCATCCATCGGTCGAGGAACTGGCCGCGAAGTTCCCTCTCAAGGCACACGAGAAGTACGACTGGTGCCTCTCGGAGGAGTTGCAGGCGCAGGCGCTGGCACGGAATTCACTGGACCTGGAAGGCGCGCTGGCACTCGTTCGGGACCAGTTGCCGTCCGAGATGACTCGTTGACCGCGGCTGCCCTGTCAACCGCCCGTGGAACCGCCATGGACGGCTTCCAGGCTTGTGTGGTGCGTCCTGCTCCGCTATCATCTGAAGCCAGAGCACGGCGCCTTCGGGCGCCGCTTCTCTTTCATAGGAGTGTGCTCGCGTGGAGGCCTTGCGGACAGCCGTCGCCCTGATGGTCCGGTCCATGGTGTTGAGTGCCCAGTCTGCTGGGCAGCGGCGGCCGTAGGCTCAAGGGAAAGTGTCTCGGGTCCGCTGCACTTGCTTCCGTGGGCGTAGAACGGCGCTTACGGGCCGGTCGGTACGCAGCAGGCGACCCGCACGATCCGCCACACCTGCACGTAAACAACGATCCTACGGCGCCCTCTGCCCACTGTCGCAGCCATCAGAGCGATCCGCGTATGTGGCTACCGCCCTGGCCTGCCGTGCTTCAGCAAGTCACGGAACTCGTGGCACCCCCGGCTTCCTAACCGATGGATGAGGCCGGTGGCAGCCGAGCTGAC
>Ga0315274_10014861_pt1 | contig 11039 bp, 27 predicted proteins | sample YL17G02_20_MG_FD_203700 | JGI IMG/M metagenome (GOLD analysis project Ga0315274, IMG submission 203700) | Sediment microbial communities from Yellowstone Lake, YNP, Wyoming, USA - YL17G02_20 | ecosystem: Environmental > Aquatic > Freshwater > Lake > Sediment | place: USA: Wyoming | collected...
CCTCTGGTGCCGGGGCCTCCCGGCGGCAGACGTGCATCCGGTAGAGAACCTTCCAGGGCGTCCCCGGCTTCGGCATACCCGGAAGCCACGTCCCTTGAAACGTCTGGCCGTTGGCCGAGTAGCCGACATGCGGCCCGTCCGCCTCGACGGCCATGTAGTCCGGCTCGCCGTCCATGAACCGCTGGAGCTCGTCGTTCCAGACGATGGGCTCCAGGCAGAACTTACAGGTCTTGACCTTGGCCATGGCCCCTAGTTCCTGGCCTTGAGGCACTCGACGAACCGCGTCCCCACCAGCCGGACCTTGTTCTCGCCGGCGTAGGCGTTGGGATGGAACAGGACCGCGTCCACGCGCCGGCCCTTCGCGTTCACCAGCCCGGTCTCGATGTTCACGATGCCGAGCGGCGTCTCGACGTGTAAGGTCTGGCGCTTGCCAGCCCGCATAACGATGGTCTTCATGGTTTCAACTCCCATCCCTTGTTGATGAAGGGCATTTTAACCTTCTTGACACCAACTAGGTCGCCTGGGATGCCCATTAGCAACTCCACGACAATTCCTTTCGCTCCCGGCCCTATGCGTTTCAACACCCCCTCCTTTGCCACGCGCCCGTGCATGTAGAACCTTCCCCCTTTCCCCTCTACAAACCTCACCGCTCTACCAATCAGCCGCGGGTCGTTGGGAATCACTGTCCGCCTCCTCTCGATGCTACCCGTTCCAGCGCCGCCAGCGACCGCCTTGCCCTCTTGAGCCGCGTGGTCCGGTAGACCGTCAAGGTCTCGTAGAACCCATGAACGTGAAGCTGCGGCCAGCGCTCCCGCTCGTCCGCTACAGGCCCTGCCGCAGCCAGCTCCGCCAGCGTCGGACCTCGCGGGCCGATACCCCGAACCGCCGGGCGCAATCCTGATTGTTCATCCCGGCCCGGTAGAGGAGCCAATAGAGCCGCTCGGCTTGGTCGAGCCGCTCCCTGATGCGCTTGCCCTCCCCATGAACGTGAAGCTGCGGCCAGCGCTCCCGCTCGTCCGCGTAGAACTTGAGCCACGCCACGGTCACGCCTCCTTTCCGTTCCGGGCCAGCATGATGAGCCGAGTCAACTCCGCCATGGCGTCCGGCTCCAGCCCCAGGTCGTCCGCGTGGCGCAGCCAGCAAATGGCCCAGGCCGGCCCGGTGATGGAGGCCATCGGACCCTGGAGCCGCTCCACCAGGGACACGGGGGGAGGGGGCCGGTAGCCCCCACCCTCCGCCGTCACCACCCTCTTGACCTCCAGCGCCGTCACAGCGCACCATCTTTTTCCGCGCACTTCTCCATGCTCTCCATCGCGTCCGCAGCCGCCAGCAACGCACGACGAGCGGTCCAGAAGGAAGTGGTCGCGTGTTGCATTCCCGCTCCTTGACTTACCCCGTGCGCGGCCACGTCGTCTATCATGGCCAACCCCTCTGAGAGCAACTTACCGGCCTTGCGGATTGTAACCTTTAGGTCACGGCCACCCTTGCGGTAAATCTCGGGGATGAATTCGCTCCTGCCCATGGTCGCATCTCCTTGCGGCTCGCGCCGCTCTCCAGTCCTATAAGAGAATATATCACGCAGCGCTACATTTGTCAACACCTAAATTCCAAATCTTTTAGAGGCCCCGCCGCAGCCAGCTCCGCCAGCGTCGGACCTCGCGGGCCGAGACCCCGAACCGCCGGGCGCAATCCTGATTGTCCATCCCGGCCCGGTAGAGGAGCCAATAGAGCCGCTCGGCCTGGTCGAGCCGCTCCCTGATGCGCTTGCCCTCCCGGACAAGCTCCTCGGGCAGCCGGCAGACCGGACCGGGAACCTCACGCAGATGGTTGGCCAGGAGCGCCTCCTCGACCTCCGGCCTACTCGACAATCTGACGGCGTTCAAGTTTCATGGCTCCCCTCCCCCGCTGGTGGTCCTGGCGGCGCTTCCGGTGGCAGCACCGCCTTGAATTTCTTGAGGCACTCGTTGATGAGGCTCGGCATGGTCCGGTGGAAGAACCGGAGGAGCGCCAGGTAATCCTCCGGACGGCCCCCGCCGTGGATGATGGCGTCCTTGTTGATGGGGTTCAGGAGGATGAAGACCCCGGCCGGGCGCTCGACGAGCTCCGCCTCCGCCCGGACCCGGTCGATGGCCGCGAGCAACTCCCGCTTGATATCCCGGTCGGTCATGTTGCCGCGGAGAATATTCCGAGTCACTTCCTCCTTCGGTTCCAGTTCCGGAGCCTGGTCTTTGTCGTCAGTCACGCCCTCACCCGCTTCTCGGCAGCCCATCTTTCAATTTCAACTTCCTGAGCAACGTCGGAATATGTTGCGAGCAAATTAAGGGCGTCTGCCACTAGGTCTTTAATGCGCTGCCCATGCGAGTGGTTGTCACGCCACAATTCGAGGTTTTTGGGGTCATTGTCGTCCTTCCGGCCGTTTTTGTGATGCACCGTTTCGCCAGAGAGCAAGGGGCGGCCCAACTTCTCGCTCATTACCGCAACGTGCTCAAAAACATAGCCGGTTTTCCGCGCGTTGGGGTGTTGTGGATTTTTAACACAGACGTATCCGCCACGGACCTTTATTTTCCCGCCGGTCCATCGAGGATTGTTTGCTCCCCGCTGCTTTGTCGCGCGAGCAGACGCAATCTCTTTTCGCAAACATCCGCACGAACGCGATATCCCGCGACGGAGACACCTGCTCTCCACGATTTTCACTTTGCCGCATTTGCAACGACACCGCCACCGCGTTTGTCTGCGCGGACCGTTCTCTGCCAATCCGACAACCGTCCAGCGCCCAAACACCTTGCCGACGAGATTGTGTTTTATCATTTCGCAATCCTCGCCTCCGCCTCGCCGAGAACCAGAAGGGCGCACCCCTTGAGAAGCTCCGCCAACTCGGGGCGCAGCAGAATCGCCTGTTGCCATGACATTTTGGCAACACCGTCGGGCCTAAACACGGGGAGGGCGTCAAAAATGGTTTTCGCGCAACACTCAAGAAAAAACTCGTCCGCGGGACTGTTATGCGCCGGCAGGGCAATCACCCGATGGTCGGCCGGACCCTCCACCACGTTGGCGACGTGCAGGCTGGAGGACATGGCTTTGATGTGCGCGTCGCATTCCAGAACTTCGGCCGGGACTGGCAAGTCGCGGCCCCCTGGTTCTGGAAGTAGGGCGTCCCGCAGGAGTTCAACCGCCTCCTTGCCGTCCAGCTCCTTGGGAATGTCCATAACCAACATGCGCCTCCCAAGTTGAGCCCTACCACCCTGGTTCTTCTTGCTCACGCTCACGCCTCCATTCCTAGTGCTTGCGCGACCCCGCGCCCGCCCCCGTTCTCTATCTCGGCAGGCGAACGCTGGCGGCACTGACCTTCTTCGGAGTGCCGCGGATTCACCAACCACCAGCGGCACTTGCCGCAGCTCGCCGACTTCTCGGGCTCGAACTTCTCGCAGGCCGGCGCGTCTCCCGGCCGCGGCTGAATCCCGCGGTCCACGAAGCACAGGGCGACGCCGCGCCGCACCCGCCACCAGTGACAGTCAGCACAGACCTTTTTGGCCATCACTTCCCCTCCTTCACTTGCTTGGGAGACCTGGACGTGACGTGATGGCCCTTGCCGCGCCACTTCCAGCCCAACTTTTGCCAGTGGGGACTCCGGTGTTTCCTCGTGTAGATGGACCCAGCCATGTTAGTCTCCTCTCAGTTTCTTCCGGCTCGGGAGCTCGCACTCCAGGAGTCGCTTGACTCCGTCGCCCTGGGCCTGCTCGCAGATGCGAATGTCCCGGACCATCCGGGCGAACCCATGCGGCTCCAGGCTCGCAGCTTGGTCGGTCCCTAAAAGGGTCCGGTCCAAAGTAAGGTGACGCTCTACCATCGGAGCGCCCATGATGGCCGCGGCCAGCGTCACCTGATAGCCGCGCTCATGGCCGGAGTAGCCAACCCACCGGCCGGTCATGGCGGTGAGACTGGCCATCACCCGGAGGTTGCAGGCCCGCGGCTCGCAGGGATAGCAACTGACACAGTGCATGAGCATGTCCGCCGGCGTGAGCTCGGCAGCCATGCGGAGAACCTCGTCCATGTCGGCCATCCCGGTGGAGACCACCACCGGCTTCCCCTCCTGCTGAGCGCACTCCAGGAGCGCCATGTCGTTCATCTTGCAACTTGGAATCTTGTAGAACGGCGGGTCGAAGAGCTTGACCATGTTCATGCTCTCGGTGTCGAAGGCTGAGAAGGCCAGCGGAAGCTCCAGCGCGTCACAGTGGTAGGACACCTTGTTGAGGTCTCCGTCGCTGAGCTCCAGCTTCTGGCGATACTCCTGGTAGGACATAATCTGTCCTTGCCACTCCCGCTTGACCGCCCGCTGTTCGAGCGGAATCCAGTGGCCACGCCCCATCTGGAGCTTCGCCACGTCCGCGCCGGCAGCCTTCGCCGCGGTCAGAAGCTGCTTGGCCAGCCCCACGTCGCCGTTGTGGTTGATACCTAGCTCGGACACCACGATGCAGCCGTTGTGCTTGATGCCGGCGTGCTTTCTGATGAGGTCTATCGCGTCTCCGTCCACTATTCTAACCCTCCTAACAATCGCGCCAGGATGCCCCAGGACGCACGAACTCCGTTTTTGAGCCCCTCCGGTTTAACCTACCCCTCGTTCGCCACGCGGCGGTGGCCTGCCGCGGCACGGCCGGCCGGTCCTGCCAGCACCTGTCCGTCAAACCGGGCCGCGTAGAAGTCGGCGAGTTCCAGGTCCGCCGGCTCGTCCACGTCCAGGCCACGCCACTCCGGCTCCACCACCACCGGGGCGCACGGGGAGCATACCCGGCAGCCGGTCCGGAGGAACTCGGGGATGCGGACCATGTAGACCCCGCCGGTCTCGGTGTATTGCAGCGGGAAGTCCTGCCGGAAGACGCGGCCGGGGGCGTTCTTGAGGACGATGGGCCTCGGTCCCGGCTGCTCGTAGCCCCGCGGAGCGTGAGGCGTAGGAGCCCACAGGAACTTGCGGAACCGCGTCACCGTGAAGGCGGAGGCCGTCACCGGGTAGGCGAACTTCGAGAGGCAGTCAAGAATGTCCCCGGAGGTCGTGAACGGGCTAGTGCATTGGAGCACACACAGAAAGTCGTCCGAGTTCCATGGCCTGGCGTCCTCGCCCAGCTTCTTGAGAACGTCGAGAAGAACGTCGTCGGTCGTCGCGGTGTCGGTCGCCAGCTTCTTGGGGCGCTTCATCACTCCGGCCCCGCAGCGCAACGCGAACGCCGCTATCTTCGGGTTGTCGGTGCTGACGATGGGGAGCCCGGTGCTGACCGTGAGCGCTCCATTGGCGGTCAGGTGCTGGCCGACAGCCTGGTCCAGTTTGTTCCAGTGGTCGAGCCACGCGAACCGCGCCGTCCGGATGGTTCGGTAGAGAAGCGGCACTCCTCCGACCGTCCGGAGGTTCTTGCCCTTGATGCCCTTCGAGCCGCCGCGGGCTGGTATGACCGTGAAGACTCTCACTTGTCGCCCTCCTCCTTCTCCTGCCGGTGCTGGGGGCAGCCGGGGCCAGGACGAATGGACTCGCTCGGGCCGCTCGGACGCCCGCATGGTCCGCGCACCATCAGGTGGCAGGCGGGCAGCATAGGGCACTCATGGGCGCAGCATCCACAAGCGCGCGGCGTCGGCACCATCACCCTCATCTCCCTACTCGGCATGGCTGGCCTCCTTGCTCTCCGATGCGCTCGGGGCGGGCTTGCCGGTACGTTTGGTTTCGAGCGAGACCATGCCCTCGCCCTTGCATATTGGGCAAACAGGCTGCTCGTATCCGCCTTCAATCCACCCGCAGCCGTCGCAACGGTCGCAGCGACAACGCAAGGGGCGCTTGCTTTTGGGCATGGCTGTCTACTTTCCGGCAGGGCGGAGGTTCAGCCGCTTCTCGGTCAGTAACGCGGCCACGTCGTCAGCGTGGAGGCAGTCCACCATGCAAGCCCCTTGAACCTGCTGCTGAATCGGGGCGATGTAGCCGTTGCAGAAGTCGTTGCCCGGAGTTGCGCTGTGCAGTACCCCAACGGCCACGACCTGGCCCTTGTTGTCCATGTCCAGCATCACAACCTTGTCCCCGTTCTTGGCTTCACGTCCGTTGCGGTAGTGCATCTCGACCTCCTTCATCCTCTGCGTCGGGACCGCAGCGCCTCGGCTGCAATCGCCCCAACGCGCTCTAGTTTCTTCTCCATGGTCCACGCCTTGCTCTTGGTCTGACCGATGAATCGGCACTTGCAGAGAGCGTCACCGTATCGCTTCTCCCGACCAGCATCCGGGCGCATTCGCTTCCACACAACGCGCCAGAACTCATCAGGCAACGGTTCATGGCACAGGTCGCAGGTATCGTTGTTGCACTGCGCGAGAGCCTCGTCGAGTTGCGAGAACAGCGACTCAAGCGGCTCTCCACACAGGACACACGGAGGAAGCTTAGGCATCGCGGGCCTCCTTCGGCTGGTGCTGGGGACAGCACGCAGCTTCCAGCGCCGCGAGCTTTGCCCCCGCCTCAATCAGTCGGTCAACCGTGTTGGCTTGGCGGGCGGCCGGATGGATGCAGCGAATGAGCGGGCCGCGCCACAGAGGGGCCACGGCGTCTCCAGCCGCAGAGCCGAACGTCAGAACGATGGCCGGCTTGTGTTCGGACAGCACCCGGCGGATATGGTCGGGGTCTGGCTCGCAGAAGTCGCGGGCATTCCCGGCCACTTCCCGGCTTGCCTCTTCCCAGATGATCCGCCGGCAGGTTTCCGCGCCGAATGCTGCCTGGAGTCGCCGGCCGGTCAGGCAACCAGCGAAGAGCGCATAGGCGATGAGCCGGCGGCGGTGCTCCTCGCCGTAGAGCGCGATGCTGGCCTTGACCTTGGCAGGGTCGCGGACCCACATGTTTTGCAGGAAGGCCATCACCCTCAGCGGTTTACTTGGCATCGCGGGCCTCCCGAGCGGGCTGGCTTGCCTTGCGTTTGGCCGCGGTGGCCACGATACCCCGCACCGTCCGGGCGTCGAAGTCCACCGAGCAGGAATGCTTCGTCCACGCAGCGGCCAGCCGTTGCAGAGCGGCCTTCGGGGTTCTGCCGTCCGCCCAGATGATGGAATCATAAGTGGCCGAATATCCCCGTCCGTCACGCGGCCCAACGGTCAGACTTCCACAACGCACTTCCCAATACCACCCAAGGTTTTCCCACACCCTCGGCTTGAATCCGGGCAGGAGCCTAGCCAGCGTCTTAGCACAGGCGGTAGCCTTCTCAAACGCCAGCCGCGTACAGCCCCTCCCGCAAGCGGAGGAGCAGTAGACTTGCCCGTGACGAATCGGCTTCCAAGAAAGTCCCATGTCACTTGTCCTCCTTCGCGGGCTTGCCGCACCGCTGGCAGTTCTCGGGGTCAGCGACAGACCTTTCGCAGAGTTCACCGACCTCCTCATTGAGTAGGCTGATGGTTTCCCTCGCCTCCTCCAACTCCCGCGAGAGGCGGGCGACCTGGGACTCAAGCTCTGCTATGCGGTCCACGGCTAATCCTGTACCCGGCGCATGGTCTGCGGGTCGTACTGATAAGTCACCTGATAGGTTCCGGCCGGCAGGTTATGGTGCGGGTGCTCTGGGTGCGTCAACCGCCAGGGCTTATCCGCGACGATTACGGGGCCGCAAACCTCTTCCGGTCGCACGTTCATCGGAGCCTTGACACCACAGGGCAAATGCGAAGCGGCGAACACCTGTACCGCGCCCTCTGCCATGTGCCTCGCTCCGTTGCCGACGCCGAGTGCAATCTGGACGTTACCCGCTCCGATTTGTTTGCCGTGCGGATGGCCGGCAACCACAAAATGCAGGTACACGTCGCCTTGCTGCACGACCTGCCCGACCTCCATCCGCCGCACGTTGCGGACTTCCGGGTCAGCCTTCGCGCCCTCGACCGCCTTCACCGCTTCCCGAATCGTTTTGGTCTCCATGGCTCCTCCTAGCTCTTCACAAGAATCTTGGCCTCATCGAATCCGCAAATCGCACAGTGCGCTTCGCGGCAGGTTTTAACGTCGCGCGGGACCGGCATGTAGTAGACCCGTTTCGTCCCGCCGTCGGTCCCGACGAGCCACTGGTCCCCCTGGTCGTCACGCAGCAGGGCGCGCGGGGCCGAGCCCTTGCGCGCCGTCTCATGGTCCACCTGGATGAGGGCCGCTCCGCTCTCGCGGAGATAACGCGCCGGCGTCATGCGCTCGATTAGCGCCCGGCGAACTTCGGCGTTTTCTTCGGCGCGGACTTCCTCGATGGTAATCTTCTCGGGGGCGGTTATGGCATGTTCCGGGACCAGCACCCCGTGCCAAAAATACAGGTTCTCCACGTCGCAGAGCAGCGCCGGACCATCAGCGCAATGGAGCCGCTTTTGGTTGCCGAGCGGCTCCGTACGCACGGTCGGCGTGGCCACCCAATAGAGCGTCCCAGGCGTCCACAACAACAACCAGGCTCCGGCCACGTAGGCGTCGAACACAGGACGGCTCCACAGTTCCACGTCGGGCTTGCCGAGTTGAACGGCCCCTAGGTGCGCGGTCGCCAAATACGATAAATCGCCAACCCACCACCACGATTGCCGCAACACCACCCAGCTGGCGAACCGTTGCAGGGCGGCGAGGGCGTCGCGGGCGGCGCGGGCGTCGCGGGCGTCGAGGGCGTCGAGGGCGGCGCGGGCGGCGAGGGCGGCGCGGGCGTCGAGGGCGGCGCGGGCGTCGCGGGCGGCGCGGGCGGCGAGGGCGGCGCGGGCGTCGAGGGCGTCGAGGGCGGCGCGGGCGGCGTGGGCGTCGCGGGCGGCGTGGGCGTCGCGGGCGGCGCGGGCGGCGAAGGCGGCGCGGGCGGCGCGGGCGGCGTGGGCGGCGCGGGCGTCGAGGGCGTCGAGGGCGTCGAGGGCGGCGAGGGCGTCGAGGGCGGCGAGGGCGTCGCGGGCGGCGCGGGCGTCGAGGGCGGCGCGGGCGTCGAGGGCGTCGCGGGCGTCGAGGGCGGCGAGGGCGGCGCGGGCGTCGAGGGCGGCGCGGGCGTCGAGGGCGGCGAGGGCGTCGAGGGCGGCGCGGGCGGCGTGGGCGTCGCGGGCGGCGAGGGCGTCGCGGGCGTCGAGGGCGGCGAGGGCGGCGCGGGCGGCGTGGGCGTCGCGGGCGGCGCGGGCGGCGAGGGCGGCGCGGGCGGCGTGGGCGTCGCGGGCGGCGCGGGCGGCGCGGGCGTCGAGGGCGGCGAGGGCGTTGCGGGCGGCGCGGGTGATTTCCGTCACGGTATTCAGCGCCTCGCCATGCAGCCAGTCGCCCTGTAGCCGCACTATTTTCCGCTGGACCTTGAGCGCCGCACAGTAACGCGCCAGGGCCTCCTCTACGGCGGCTTCGTCCAGTCGTCCCGGAAAGTTGCAGGCTTCGGTGTAGGTTTCGAGCAGACTACCCATTCTCCACTCCCTTCCCGTCAGCGGCCAGGGCGAACAGCGCAGCGTTCTCGTTCGCAAGCTCCACGGCGCGGTCTTGCAACGCTTGGTCAGTCATTCGTCACCCCCAATCTTGTAAATCCGCCGGAGCGCGCAATGGCAGTCAATGGACGGGTGGCACTGACCAGACTTCAAGTCTCGTATGGCCTCTCGCAGAGCTGCAAAACTCATCGTGGAGCCTCCTGTGTTTGTCGCGCCCGCATTTCCTTCGCCCGTTCCAGAGCCCACTCCGGAGGTTCGGAGCCCTTTGACCAGAGAGCTCGATAGTAGGCTCCGGTGTTCTTGACCTCTCCGCGCTGATGGTCAGCGTCTACCACCAACAACCACGCGAGCACCCTGGTCAAGTCCTGGCCATTCCTGACCGCTTCCTCCAGAACCTTCTCGGCTGAGAAGATTGAACCGAAGAGTCTGATGGCTATTTTCCAGCCGTCTTCGTGGACCAGTTTCTTGGCGGAGATTCCTCGGACGCTGTTGTTGACGCCGGCCGACTTTTCGGCCGGTGTCTCTTGTCCTGTCCTGTCCTCTCTTCTCCTGTCCTCTCTTGTCCTGTCCTGTCCTGTCCTGGTGAGTGACTCACCATCTGACGGTGACTCGGCGGTGACTGGACGGTGAGTGACTACCATCCAGCCTATTTCCGGGCGTATAAGCACGGAAATTGCCCGGTCGGTGAACGAAATTGGGCAACGGGTAGCGACTCCCCATTCCGCGTCACTCCACGGTGAGTCGGAGGGGAGTCCCTCACCGGCGCACCATCCATGACGGGGCTTTCTTTGCCGGCTGAGCTCCTCGCAGACCAGGATGAACCAGCCGAAAATCTGGACCCCGTCGGGCTCGGAAAGCAGTATCTGTTTCCCCTTCCCGTTCTTGTTGGGGACGGCAACGTAGCCGCAACGGTCCCTGGCTCTGGACCGGTCGTTCTCGAAGTGCTGCTCCCATCCTCGAACGCGGTAAACCATGTTGGGGTCAGGCATGAGTTCCTCCATCCAGGACACCACCAAAGGGCCTATTTCTATCGTGGCGCTGCATATTGTCAAGGCTCAACATCGTGAATCTCTATCTCGACACGCTCCTGTTTCTTGGGAACCCGGAACCGGAGAATCGCCGGATATCCTGCTGGAGTTAGTTGTCGGTCGTTCTCGACAACCCCCGCGTTCTGGAGGCAGTCGAAGATGGTCTCAGCCGGACCCAGGGCGTCAGGTGTTGGTCCGGAGTAGTAGAACCGGAGCGTCACGCCAACGAACTCATCGGTTAGCGTCGTCTTCTTGCCCCAGGCCAGCCGCATGAGAAACTCAGCCTTTTCCTGGTAGGTCTTGAGCTTGGTGCTCTTACCTGGGAACAGCCGGCCCCTCGGACTGCGGAAGATGGTCCGGGAGGTCTTGAGACTGTAACAGTGGCCGGGAATCACGATGTTCACGGCTGAAACCAGTCTTGCATCTGTCGGGTCATGCGGGCTATGTCCTTCACGTTCTCGGCGTGTTCCTGCTCCAGGAATCTCTGGCGTCGCTTGGAGTAGCGCCACACGATGAAAACCAACACCCACAGCGGAATGGACAGTAGCAGGTAAATCATCGGCGTTCTCCTTTCGGCTTGCTGAAAATGTACACCAGGAGAGCAACCAGGAGGAC
>Ga0315274_10014862_pt1 | contig 11038 bp, 11 predicted proteins | sample YL17G02_20_MG_FD_203700 | JGI IMG/M metagenome (GOLD analysis project Ga0315274, IMG submission 203700) | Sediment microbial communities from Yellowstone Lake, YNP, Wyoming, USA - YL17G02_20 | ecosystem: Environmental > Aquatic > Freshwater > Lake > Sediment | place: USA: Wyoming | collected...
CATGTAGAGCAGGAGAGATATCTTCTACTACGCCAGGTAGTACTTCTGAAGTTAAGAACGGAGTGGCGTTAGTATTAGCTAACAGACGAGTAGTCTGGGCTGCACGCCCTTCTTGGTACTCACCCTCCATCACACCTATGTTGATCTCAGCAGCTTTTGCCTTATTACCCAATTTAGAGATGGCTGCTATAGGAGCGTTCAAAGAACGGAGTCTAGCTATAGCTGAATAAAGAACAGTTATATCTGCTACATTGTTAATAGCACCCCAGAAGCCCAGCTCGTCAGCTGCTGCCTCTGTCTGCGCTGGGTCTACTAGCCCAAGCAAGAGAGAAGCCGTCCTCTGAGGGGGCAGCGAATCTAACCACTCTTCTTTATAGAGTTTGAACTGTGCTATCGCCTCGTCTGGAGGCAGGCTCTGGATCTTAGAGGCTAGTGCTCGGTACTCTTTAGCACTAGTATAAGGGTTAGCATGGAAGCCCATAGCTTGCCAGTTGTCTATAGACAGTTTACCCGGTATAAAACTAGTAGCAAAGTCAGTAGCCTTCTCTAAGAAGCTAGAGCTTTCGAGAATACCTTCAGCTATGTCGATCATTTGCAATCTAGCAAACACATCAGCTTGTGTGTCTATTGGACCACCTGATACTTCAGTATATGTCCGCTGACCTACAGAATCTCTAGCCGCTATTGCTTTTTGAGTCTGGGCCTGAGCAGCTAACTGTTTGAGATACTCTTCAGGGTTAGCAATATCCTGAAAGTTCTGCTCTGCCATATCATACATGGCTCTGTTTATATCAGTGTTCCATTTTTCAGACTGCTGTACCAGGGCTACTTGTCCTGGTATATTAGTATTCATAAACTCATTGTAGTTCTCGTGGATAGAACTACCGTCGTTAGCTGCTTTGATTACAGAAGCTTGTAGTAACTTCTTGAACCTGACATCATCCTCTTCGTCGTTAATGACAGGGCCTGGTTTCAGGATTACATTGTGGTTTGGAGCTGGATTAAGAATTACATCATGCTCAGATTTAGGCAGAGGGTTAGCCGTGCCCGCCGAATTGAACATCTTTGGCTGCGCTTCTTGTCCCTGCAACATAGCCATTAAGGCACCTTCTTAGGTTGTTGAGAGAGGGGTTGGAAAGGTGACTTAACCTCCTTAGGTTGTTGAAAGAGGGTTTGGAAAGATGACTTAACGTCGTGTCCAAACTGACCTGATAAAGCTGCTAAAGCACCAGCAGTGGCTGCGTTAGAAGTATACCTGTTAAAGTCATTGGTAGCGTTATTTATACCGGAAGCAGCTGCCAATGTTTGACGAGCAAACCCGATATTAGACGCTTGCTGAGTTTGTGCAGCGGCGAGCCCGCCTTGTATACCAGACGAGTCTACACCACCAGTAGCCGCTTGTCCTGAAGCCAGAAGCTGTGCTTGCTGTAGCCTAGCTGCTGCGATTGACTGCCGGATGCTGCGCTGGTTCTCAAGTTCGGCTTGAGCTTGAGCTGTTTGATCTGCATCTTTCTTAGCTTGCTGCGCTTTGTTCTGTTGGACAACGCTTATAGTCGTACCGATTGCTGCGGAGGCGATTGCAAGATATGCTGCTGTACCTTCAGCCATTTTGTGTTACTACCTTGTGGTAAACAATCTCAAGGGGAAAGTACCCCATTGATTTCATTAGGTTATCATGTGGCTTGTTGTAATTCATAGCGTACTGGATTACATCTGCCGATAGGTTTTGTTCTACAGAATCAAAGAACTTCTTACTTTCTGCTCTGTATTCAGGCTTAACATAGACTACATCGTTGATGGCAAACACCTTACCTTTGTGGTGTGGGTGTGGCACTACCAGGAATATAGAATATCCTACTAGTACATTATCATCCCGTAGCGTAAAGACTTTAGTTATGCTTTCTGGATACGCAGCTATGTCCACGTTAAGCGGCAAAATATGTCCCGACTCTTCGTGGTTAACTTCTGCTAGGTTGTCAACAATCTCTGGTATTGTTAAGATACTCTCTATACCAAACACTATCACAACTTAGCTCCCGCCCGTATGTTAACTGAAAAACCTACTAAGCGCATATCATTCCCGGTAGTGGATGTGTACCTAATGCTAAAAGCGTGGCCGTAGCCCCTCATCCTAAGCTTGGATTTGATAATCGTAAAGCCGTAGTCGAAAGGGTCGAGTTCATCTTCAGGTATGTAGAACTGATTTAACTTATAAGCTTCTGTAGCTGTAGTCCACCTGTCATTGTCGAAGTCTGTCCACTCCCACCTAACTTGCACCTGCGAACCAGACGGATTCTGGAATACTATGTTACCGTCACCGTCTAAAGTATACCCTGTCTCAGTTCTCTTAAAGAACGAGGTTACGTGGGTAATGTGCTTCTTATTAAGCGGTGCCTGGTAGTCTTGCCAGCCTGTCTGTATGACGGAAGCATAATTAGCTCCGTTGAATCCTGCGCCGTGTTTGTAGAGATCCCAGGTACTCCAGTCCTTAAAGGAAAGGCTGTTGAACTCTGAGAAGGTATAGCTGTATGTAGTGTCTTCATTTTCTACGAAAGTCAGGAGTTTGATCTTGTTATTAGCGAACTGAGTATAGGATAGATCCTGTACTATAGTATCGCCGCCTAGCTCTACCGTATCTATTCCTAGCACTACATCGTATACCGCTACAGCCGCATTTCCTGGCAGCTTCTTAGAGATGGCAGCGATGAACGGCGAGTTAGTACCAAGATCGCTAATAGTGTACGTATAGAAAGCAGGGAGGGTCATATCGAGTAGCAAGACCCTGTTGTACTTAAACCTAAAGTTTATTGAGTCATACGAATTACTATCGTTGTACATCCAAATAACTCGCTTACTGAACTCATCATAGAATCCGCGCGAGAATACCTTAGCCCCTTGTCCTATCTCTTCTTCATAGAAAGTTTGAATAGTGTCTTTAGTAACTCTCTCTATACTAAATTTATCATTGATCTGGCCCGTGTTCATCATCCAGATCCCGCCTAACGACCACCAGAATATGGTGTTCTCGGCCAGTAGTATGGAGTCTCTAGAGACAGCCCCGTTATCAGTAAGCTTCCTTACCGCGAAGTCGTCTGCCTTAAAATTACCACCTAGAGAGCCAGTAACAGCCCAAGCACCATTAGCTGCTATGATAACTAGATCTTGCCCCATAGTAATCATGCGGTATACTTCACCCATATCGGCTATGTGTATCAGGCCGCCGTCAGTAGCGAGAAGATTGTTCAAATCTTCTGATGTAGGATCTTGATCTTGGTAACACTTACCAATTCGAGCGATGTCTGTTATTAACTGGCTAAACATTACGTTACCAGTATAGTCTCTGTCCCTTACACCAGCATACCATACCCTGCCTGCATAGAAAGCAGTAGTCGATGGTCTAGTACTAGTTGTCTTAGTCGCTGTGCTAGGGAGCGGGAGCCCGGATGCTGCGGCCTTGTCTTGATTGAACAAATCATAGATAAAATGTCCTTTAGGAGCAGGTGTGTTGCCTGTAGCTACATCTACCAGCTGAAATGCTGAATAGGAACCAATCACTTCTTCTTTACCAGCTTTAGCAGCTACTGCTTTTGCTGCCCAGAACATATCTGCATTGTTCGGGTAGTAGTAGAGGAGATTGTACGTAGTTAGAAGAGGATCACTTATGACTACCCCATCTGAACCGCCCCTAGAAAGGGCGCAGGTAGTAACAAGAGGCCAGCCCTGATTCCTCAGGTTGTACTCGTGTGACGGAGTTAAAGTTATAGGACGTTCATCCGTCTCTAACCCGTCGTCTACACCGTCAAAGTCTCTTACTTTGATATCAATACGAGTAGCTGTAAAGACTTCAGTCGTCTCATTAAACTCTATGTATACAGAGTCCATACCGGGGTTACAAGCAATGAAGACACCTTGCCCGTAGGAGGTGTCTATAACTTTATAATCGGCATCAGATTCTGTTTTGAATGCAGTCAAGTTTACCGTGCCGCGTAGAGTAGCGCTGGTGGGTTCTGCTCCCAAGTCGTGGAAGTAGAGAAGCATACCTACTTGTATAACAAGAAAGTTTATATCTCCTTTACCATTGACAGCTCTCCACTCTGAATTTGAGAGGGCTGCTCGTTCCATATACGCGGCTGAGATAGACTCAGGTTGTACCACGTAAGCAGTTTCAAAGTCTAAACCGAGGCGACGCCGAATCTCTCCGGTCCTTACTAGGTCGAAGTTATCAAGCTCTTGCGCTGCATTCTCTGGGAAGTTTAGCGCAGTTGCTTCGGTGTTAAGTCCGCCAGTGAAGGTAACGTAACTCTTACTTTGTTCTGCTACGGCCATGCTTATTCCTGTCTAGCTAGGTACAGTGTAACTGCTAAGTCTGCTGCTTCTGGAGTGGTAAAGCTACCACTGAGTTCTGCTGGGAGTTGTCCGCCAGACATGAACTCTACATGCCAGAAGGTACCCCACTCATCTTTTACAACTCGTATCTTTTTTCCACCGCTAGTTACGCGGGGCTGATTATACTTATCGTGGATCTGTTGAAGCGTTGATTGGCTGTCCGACTTCTCATCAGATTCGCGCGTAGGCGTCGGGCCTTGATAGTCAGTCGTCTCATATGATTGACCAGTTATGCTTCTTACAAATTCGCCATCATCTTCTGCAGTCGAGACATTGGTCTCAACCTCATCATCATTCCATGTGAATAACGAGCTATCAAACTCGTCGTCCAAATCTAACTTTTCCGTCATCTTCGTTTGTCCTAGATGCGGAGCGTCGCAAGACTGCTAACCCGCGATGTGCGCGTTGCTCGTCTTTAGGCGATGCCTCCTGCCTCAAATAAATAAATGCTGTTGACTTCACTTCAGCAAGCCACACTTGGAACATATGGTTCGGCCATGCAGGCACGAAGTCATCGTCTAGTGAGAAGTCTGGATACTCCAAGCACATGGCTTGGGATCTGTTAGCTTGCAGAGTCGATTCGATATCACTCCGGTACGCATCGAACACAACGTACTCATCATCGAAGGTAGTCCAACTTGATGGATTACTTTCTATGTATATCGGGAGCTTGACACCATTGAAGTCTTCTATGACTTCGATAGTTGTGTCCATCGTATTTCGTCGTTGGACCTCATCAAGAAAGGATTGTGGGTCTGTCCACGTTACATCCACAAACCTCATGAACTCACCAGCTGTACTGTCGTTAGGATCGGTACAGTCATACTTGAGCTGTTCGACCCTGATGACGCTGGTGGGCAGTCTAAGGTAGTTAGGGTGTAAGGAGTCAGCCAGAGGTTCTAATTGACGCAGCTTCCAAAGGAAGGGCCACTCTTTCTGGTTCAGTATCTCATAGAAAGCATCTTGAGCTAGTTGTGCTATTTGCGTAGCCTCAACTGTATCAGAGATAGAGTTTACGTCATCAGATCCTAGAGCCTCCAGAGTTTTCTGGACTACCTGAAGCAGAGTGAGAGTGCCAGCTGCCATTATGACCTCTGTAGTTGGATAACAAACCGGATTGTTGCGGTTGCATCAGTGTTACCTACTGTCGTGGGTTTAACACCAATACGTTGACCCGTAGTAAATGTATTAGCTGCAGATGCTGTAGCGGTATATTGATCTCCTGCTACACCAGCAAGTAACACAGTAACAGGGGTGCCCGTAACTTGTACTCCGTTAATTCTAAGCTCGTAAATATTCTGAGCGGTCGTTAAGGCCTTCTCTTGTATTACGCGCCAATTGATAATAGTCCCTACGTAAGGGCAGGGCCACATCAGTTCAGCTGTACTTGTAGCACTAGATTGCCAGATAGTAACGTATTCGTTTACCTGGTCTATCTCAGATAGCTTAAGCTTGCGATACTCTGATGTACCAGTTACTGAACTGGAATTAGTGATTACTTTACCCGTAGCGCTCGTATTGTTTAGCGTAATATGCTTAGGTTCGTGAACCTGCGAGTGTGCAAGGGTATCGTGTTGTAAAGCTGCCATTTATTATTCCGTGTTAAAAGTGTCCGGGGGCCGAAGCCCCCGAACGAGACCAATCCTTATTGAACACCAACAAGGACAGCAGGCGGGATCTGCGATGCCACCGGCTCGTAGTAACGAACCGTCAGAACAGCATGACCAACAGTCGCCGCTGATCCAGTAACGTCTACTGAGACGTACTGAACCAGCGTCGATGCAACGCCGCCAACCAGAGCACCAGCGCCTTCTTCCGTCATGCCAGCGGTGTTGATCGCTGCCAGGAGGGTTGCCGCGTGGAGACCCGAAGCCGAAATCGCCGTACCAGCCAACTGCTTCGTACCAATTACGATAGAAGTCAGAGTGTTGAAACCAGTGATGACAGACAGCTGCGAGCTGATAATCTGCGAACCAACCGGGATACCGAAATCCTTTTTGGTAGCAGCAGTACCACCAGCTAAGCTGGTGATGTTGCGGAAGTCGATTTCAACGACGGCTTCGCGGATGCGGCCCTTCGTATGAATGTTCGTTTGTTCCACAGTGATAGTATCTCGGACGCCGTAACCAACAACGACGCCATCCAGAGTAGCAGTACTTGCGCGTGCCATTCTATAAGCTCCTTATTAGTTAAGTGTCGTCGAGGAAACGATGGAGACCAACGATTCCGGGCGATACAGGTTAAGACCGAATCGAGCCGACAGTTGATGGTATTCCGTTTCAACGTCTTCATCGCGCCACGAAGTAATCTTCGGGCTACGACGCCAGGCGCCAATGTACGGTCTACATTCATCGTCAGCACAACACATGAATTGGTTCACTTTGTCGCCTACGACTGTCGCGGTAGTGTTACCTTGATAGTCAGTAAGAGCGGCTTCAATTGCAGTTTCCGCATCCAAATAATCGGATACGTAAATGTCAAAGCCGTAGATGTTTCGAAGGAACCGGATCGAATCACCTGCACCGATACCAGTTTCGACAATACCTTCCCAACGTGCGTTGTTTGAGATATCGACGATAGTCGCGGTGATGTTGGTGTTAAATTCGAAGCTAGGGTCTACAATACCGATGAGGCCTTGTAGAGGAGCCTTAGCTTTCTGAAGAGCAAAACGTGCATAAGCGATGTCTTGCAACGTGATCTGACGGGCAGCACCATTCGCTGTGTAGCGATGGCGAGCCGTATTGATAACGTTACCGTTGTTCGTAGTTTGCACACGGTGCAGCTTCAGGACTTGCGACTCATAATATTCATCGAATGCACGCTTCATCTTACGCGGGAGTGTTGCCACTGCAGCCGACGCAAGGAAGTCATCCTCAAGGAATACGTCCGTGAACGGAACTTTGGTACCAACGAATTCGTTGATGTTGAACACGAACTGACCAGTGTCAGGACGACGCTCGGGGAGAGCGACGCTTTCAGACATTTGGTCAATTGCCAGTTCACCGATGGACGAGATTTTATAGTTCTTGCCATCGCCGAAGTCAGAAATCTGCCGAACCATTGCCGCAGCAAAGGTTTGGTCCATGAACATTTCCTTGATTACATTCGAGAATACTTCGCCGCGTTGAAGGTGGGTACTACCCCACACGCTGTCCATAGCAGTAGCCATGTATATTCTCTATATTAAATCAAAAGGGTTGTTATTTAGCGAATCCAAGGTCACGTCGCATTTGCGCCTGTACTTCTACAGACCAGAACTTGTTTCCTTGTTCTTTACGCATTTTGTTATAGTAAGCTTGGTTTCGCACCTCACCCGTATGGGTGGAGGTAGCTTGTTGTCCTGCACCAACCGAACGGGGCGAACCCGCAGTGTTGTTAGTACTAGACTTAGGAAGGAACAGCTCGTAGAAAGCAGATGGACTCCTTTTTGCGAGAGTGGTAGCGTCTTCATTGCTCATACCCAGTTCCGCAGCTTTCGCCTGGACCTCGGTATTAGCCTTGCTCCACTCTCCAAAGGTTTCTGTCAATTTATTGAAGACAGTTTCCCAATTGGTTTCTTGTTGCTTCTTTACATCCTTCGCTGAAAGCCTAGCTTCTACAGCATCGGCTAGTTTGTCTGGATCTACCGGAGTAGCGTCAGACTTAGGACTATTCATCCTAGAAATCACATCTTCAACAGTCTTTGCATTTGCGAGTTTACTTTGGAGTGCGGAATTAGTGTCCCTCAACTCTTTGTTCTCACTTTCCAGTCGGACTATATGCAGTTGTGCATGTTCGTCTCGTCTCCGTAATGCCTCGACATCAGGGGATGTGACAACCTGATCCTTAGTGCCACCCTTGTCTGATGGACCTTCGTTACCAAAGGTTGTATCTGTGTTGCTTTGGTTGTTGTCGTCAACCGCGCCGAATTGATCGGTCATTTTCTTTCGTACCTTGTCAGGTCTTGCATGATACGCATCGCTTGTCTATAACCTGAGTTCCAAGCTACGTAGTGGCTCCAGTTAGCTATCTCGAATGCTTTCGGCGATTCGATGTTAGCTAGTTTGGCATCAGCCTCTTTTCGTGCGTAATCATTTATTTTAATTAATACTCTACGGGCTCTTTTATAAGATTCCGTAAACTCCTTCTCCTGCACCTCATCCAGTCCTTTCAGCAGCCGTGGGCTTACTGATAGCTTTTTAGAGCTGAGGACTTCCTGCGTCTCCGCCATTCTGCACTCCTGCTTCTGCTGGGTTAGTAGCAGACTCTTGCATTGCTTGATCTTGAGCGGATTGCATCCGCCGCTGTGCTTCTAATCGCTCAGAGATTCGGATGAACGGTTGGACGAGATCGCCTCCGCCTGTGACATCCATAAGCTCTTGATACATTCCGGCAAGTCCAATAGAGCTGAAGTGCTGAGCAATCTCAGGATCTGCCAACGGTCCAGCTTGCAACTGTGCGAGATTTTGTACAAGCTGAGCACTACGAGCAAAGTGTCTAGCTCCGATGGGGACAAGTCTACCGTTAGACGTGATATCTCGCTTTGTAATTTTCTTAAACTCGACTGCTCCAAAGTCGTCATCCGTTATCTCCACTACGTCCACGCCGTCCATGTTTCGTACTGAAACCTCTAGCTCAGCGTTGACTAGATCCTCTAAGAATTCTTGGAACACATATACCTTGTGCTGGAATGATCGTCCAGCTGCATTAGAAAGTTCACTAACTTCAAACGCTGTCTTCTCTCCTGGTGAACGAATGCCCAAAGCTTCTCTCGGAGCTAGGGCGTACATTTCCATAGAGTCTGTCAACTCTCGTATCTGTAAGTCTGCTGCTAGTACCGTTGTGTCTGGGCGAAGCGGTGTGATACTGCCGTTCTCAGCAATATAATAATGCTTAGCACCACCAACTTGCTGAATCTCTTCTACATCTCCAGAGAACACCATGTCAGGGTCGATCATCTGATCGAACGCATCTGCTCGTGCATTCTCTAAGTGATTAATTCTATATTGCATACCAACTAGGTTATCTAGCGGGCCTTGTGCCCACAGATTACCAGGACGTACCCGCCAACCCACATGATAGATGTGAGGACGACCGTTCCAGGTATCTACCGGCTCGTCTCGTACTACTTGGTATCGGTCTACTACTGTGATAACAGCATTAGACTTCATTATACCAGCAGCATCACCTGGACTCTCTTGAACCCACATATCGCCATAGAAGTCAAGGACTTCTACTAGACCTGAAGTGAAATACTCACTCGATGTACCGAATCCATCAAACTGCAACATGACATCTTTGTCGATATCACCTTTGTTGAACTGCTGTAGCAATGCACGGTTCTGTGTTGCGATATCTAAGATAGCTTTGAAGTGCTGCATATCTGGATACTGCTCGATGATCCGATGTATCTCAGCTATAGTATATAAGCTTCGTATGATCTTAGGAGCCTTACCGAAGTCATCTGCTAGGGGGTTAAATACGATGTCTCGTGGGTCAATGCGAGAAATTTTAGGACCAATATAGGAGGCTTCTTTGAATCCTTCTTTGTTAGTTGAGAACTCTCTGACGTAATCAACTGAAGCAAAGGCATTACCCTTGTTTGTCCAGTCACCCTCTAACTTACGAATAGTGTTCCTAAACCCAGAAGCTCTGATGCCATGCTTAGTCTTCATGTAAGCTTCGACGATAGTCCGCTGCTGTTTAGAAACTGCAGCCGCATCACCACCATGCCACTTCAGCCAATCATCATTGGGGAAGAGCGTCATATCATAGTTGATAGTAAGGGTATCATACAGGTTAGCCATCTTAGGACGATGAGTCGTATTAGACCAATCTGTTACTGTTTCATTAGTAGTATCTTTAGTAGAGGTAGCGAACACGTAACGCTCTAGCTCAGACCAGCGGTCTAAGATAGTATTACGCGCAGAGCCCCACTCTATCCAGAGGCGATTAACCTCACGACCGAGTGTTGGCTGGTCGCCAAAGACTACATTTAGATCAATACCGTTTCCGCCTAGACTCATGCTACTCTACCCCTGCGACCGCCAAACCGACGATCATAGTACAAATTTGTTTCGTTAATTGAAGTTACGTTGTGCGTTCTTTTACCGGGCGGCTTAGAAATCTCTATAGCAGCCACAAGGGCATCGACAATATCGTCGTGCCTAGGACGATCAAGAATAATCTGCTCTTCCAACTCGGAAGTAAGGCCGCCTCGATAATGCCAAACTTTCTTGTCAGAGTAACGCCATTCAAGTGTTGCTGCTTTTCTTTCACGTTTGTTACCAGCTGCCTTTTGAGTAGACTTGCCTTCAACTGCGAGTATGTTTCCGTTTGATCGGATAAGGCGCTCTAGCTCTTGAGCTACAAACTGACCGCCTGCGTTAGTCTCCACTCGGACTTTCTTAAATCCCCACTTGTAGTGGAGGGAGATTACTTCTTGGTAATACTCGGCAAAGTTAACTGACTTAAACTGAACAAGATCCAAAACGTATATATTATTATCAGCGTCAATACCGATAACAGCAATAGCGGTATAATCAGAGCTGTTACTATCAGTCCACGCCACATCCATCGCAGCAAAGACACTTAGTTTAGTTTCCCTAAATAGCGTATTTCCACCAACAACCTTAATACGCGCCCTATCAAAATATTGAAAAGATCCACGAGA
>Ga0315274_10014863_pt1 | contig 11038 bp, 8 predicted proteins | sample YL17G02_20_MG_FD_203700 | JGI IMG/M metagenome (GOLD analysis project Ga0315274, IMG submission 203700) | Sediment microbial communities from Yellowstone Lake, YNP, Wyoming, USA - YL17G02_20 | ecosystem: Environmental > Aquatic > Freshwater > Lake > Sediment | place: USA: Wyoming | collected...
AGTGTCTTAACTCCGAACCCCAACTGTCGGATTCAGGCTGAACCAGCACAGAAACGCTTTGGAGAGACTTGGAACCGGCTCTCCTTCTCCCACCGCGACAGCCGCCCTGGCTGCGAATGTTCACGCTATATCGATTTGAGCAACGTGACGGGACACAAGAAATGCGGCTCACAAGACGCTGCATGCATCTACTGCACAGCATCCAACAAGAAGTTCCGCAAAGCACTGATAGATAGCATCAAGGCTGAGATTAACGCGTTTTCCAGCGGCGAACGAGAAGACTATTATCGCCATCTCTTGCCGGCACGCTAAGACTGTCCGGCCATGACAGGTACACTTCGGCGTTACGAGACACCGTGCGGCCCGCGGCAGGCCGGGAAAGTCGTAATCACAGACAAGTCCTGCTGGGGCAGCCTCGAACACGAATACTGGAAGGAAGAGATCGCAGAGAAGTTTCGAAGCGAAGGCTGGACCGTCACCCTCGAAGAAGCCATCAACGGCTCCGTCGATACCGTCATCGAGAAGAACGACCGCCGCACCCCCATCGAAATCGAAACCGGCAAATCCAACTGGCAAACCAACCTCGAAAAGAACCTCAATAGCCAATTCCGGGAGATTCTCATCATCACAACCAACACCGAAACCCACCAGAAAATCTCCGCCGAAATCGAAAGCATCCCCACCGACGCCCAAATCTGGACCGAACAAGCACAGAAGTTCGCCGAATGACCCTACAGAACTGTCTTCTGCCATGAGTGAAGTGGGGTACTCTTCCGAACCGCCAGCCGTGACGATTAGAAGTCACGGACCGACCCGTCCGGCGCGTTCAAACGCGGCTGCAAGCCAGGCTTCCTGAACGGCTTGGCCCTGGCAAGCGCTTCATCGAACGCAATGCCCAGACCCGGGCCCTCAAGCGGCAGGGCGAAGCCGTTTTCCACCTTCGGATAGGGCGCGACCACGTCGGTTGTGCCGTCACCGTTCACCCACGGCGCTTCGATGAGTTCGAGATTCGGAATGGCCAGCGCGGCGTGCAGCGTCGCCGCCGTCCCCAGCGCCCCTGCGTTGTTGTGGGGGATCAGGTTCAGATAAAAAACCTCGGCAAAGGCGGCGATCTTCTTGATCTCGCTGATGCCGCCGCAGTGACAGACATCCGGCCGGAGATAGTCCACGTAACGGTTCACGACCGTCTCGCGGAATTCCCATTTGCTGTGGTAGCGCTCGCCCGTGGCCAACGGGATGCTCGTCTTGGCCCGAACCTCCGCCATGGCCGCCGCGTTCTCGTGGCGAATCGGGTCTTCGATCAGGAACGGATGATAAGGCTCCGCCCGCTTGGCCAGTTCGACCGCCCACAGCGGATCGTAGCGCCCGTGGCACTCGAGGATGAGGTCAACCTTTTCGCCCACGGCTTCCCGTATGGCGGCCAGATACTCGATCTGCTGTTCGACGGCGAGTCTGTGGTCGTGCAAATCCTCGGCATCATAACTGTGGAACGCGCGGAACCGGATGGCGGTGATGCCTTTGGCCGCGCGCTGCTTGGCCTGTCGGGCCGCCTCTTCGGCCGTATTCCCACTCACCGCACCGTACACGCGGACCTTGGTTCGAGCCAAGCCGCCGAGCAACTGGTAAACGGGGACTCCGTAGGCTTTGCCCTTGATGTCCCACAGCGCCATGTCAATTCCGCTGATCGCCGTTCCCGTGGCCGGGCCGCCTCGGTAGAAGCGACGGCGGAAGCAAGATTGCCAGAGGTACTCGATTCGTTCCGGGTCTTCGCCGATGAGGTAGGGGATCAGGTCCTTGAGCGTCCCCTCTACGCTGTAAGGAAGAAAGTGGTTCGTCGCATCGCCGTACCCCACAATGCCCGCGTCGGTTTCGATTCTCACGAACACATCGCTGCCGGTGAGAATCGGCTCGACGCTCTTGATCTTCATGCGCAATCCCTTTTCGCGTTTCGCGGGCGGCTGGGGGAACTCCGCAGTCAAGTCCGCCGCCCACGCGGACGTTCCAGTCATCCCGAAGAATCCGACACCGGCGATTTGCTTGAAGAGTCCCCGCCGATTCATTCCTGCTTCGCTGGCCGCCATGTTACGCTCCTTTGAGATTATTCAACAGGGTGATCGGTGTTCACCGCAACAGTCCATTCTCGCGATGATGATCCGAACTCTGGTTTTCATGACCCGGCGGATTTGAGTGGCACCATCGTACTATGCTGCCCAAGCTGGGTTCTGGCTGTCAATAGGAGGACCTATTCCCAGCTTGATGCAAGAGTTTTTGTAGTGAGCCCGCCGTCCAAGAAACGCAGGGCCGCCGAGGAAGCGCCACGTTGCCGGTGGGGTGAGGTGTCGCGGTGTGCTATAAAGCGCGGGGCGCAGCCTTCGCGTCGGCCTCGACTTCAACTTCAGCCGTGGAGACCGGGCCGTCCACGCCGAATTGGTTGACCGTCTTCACTTCCAGCCGGTTCGCGCCACGCCGTGTTGGCATCCACGTAAACGCGTCGCCGACCGAGAGCAGTTTCTTCATCCCACGATCCTTTCGATTACGCTTCGAAAACGAGGCAGCTGTTCCCGATAGTATCTATGATAGGGGTTGACAAGAACGGCTCATGGTGGTCACCTCTTGTGCAAAGCTGTCGGATGAAATTCGGCTTCAATCCGACCAAAGGGAACAAGTTCACCCTATCAACCAGATTCCCATGAATAGCGCCATGAAGACTGTCACATCTTGCGCCCCTTTTTCCAGATCAGAGCGCATCGCCCGCTCGACTGTTGACGCGAACACCCCTTCAACTCTACTTGCCTCCGTGCTGTTGATCGGGGTAGCCTGGTCGTTAGCGGTTGGCAATGCTATCGGACAGCCGGCCTCGGTGGCGACCGACACACTTCCTCCACAACCCGAGGAAAAGGACTGGAGGTTTGTGCAGGAACTCCAGCAGCCCTATTTCCAAAAAATGCATTGGGAGCCGCGCAAGGCCAATCCCGGCGAGGTTGGTTTTCCTGCGGGTATCACGGTCGAGAAACGGTTTCCCGATCCGCTGAAACGTCTGGATACGGCCTATGCGGACCTGGGTGACTTCTTCGATGCGATCGGTGTCAAACAGAACGGCCCTTTCAAGATCATTTCCGAACATATCTCCACGGAGGTTCCTGAGACGTATCATGTGGTCGTGAGCTCAGGCGAGTGTCGAATTCAGGCCGGAGACGTTGAAGGCATCCGGCGCGGGATATTCTATGTCGAGGATCGGATTCTCTCCGCCCGGGGCTCGTTTCTTCCGTCTGGGCACTCCACACGGACGCCCGTTATTCGGACCCGTATTTCCCGCTGTTTTTTCGGCCCGATCAAGCGTCCGCCGAAGAACCGCGACGAACTTCTTGATGATATCAATTATTATCCGGACCAATACCTCAACCGTCTGGCGCATGAAGGGATTAACGGCCTCTGGTTGACGATTACTTTTGCGGATCTCTGCCAGATAAAGTCCATCCCCGAATATGGCAGAAATGCCGCGCCCCGCCTGGCCAAGCTCCGCGACACCGTCCAACGTTGCCTGCGCTACGGGATCAAGATCTACATCTTCTGCATCGAGCCGGCCGCTTTTCCTTCGCAAGACCCCATCCTGGTCGCTCACCCAGAACTCGGCGGACATCGAAGTGGGAACCTTGTCTATTTCTGTCCCAGCGGCAAGGCGGGGCAGGAATACCTTGAAGAGGCCACCCGCAGTATTTTCTCTGCCGTTCCCGACCTCGGCGGGCTGATCGACATCAACGTTGGGGAACGGCCGACCATTTGTTGCAACGCCGGGATGGCCAATAACAATTGCCCTCGCTGCGCCAAGCGAAAACCTTGGGAGATCATGGCCGACTGCCTCGGAGCCATGTCTCGCGGCATGCATGCGGCCAATCCCAACGCGGAACTGATCTCCTGGTTCTACGTCCCCAACGCCGCAGGGCCGGGGAGCGGCTGGGGAGAAGATGACCTTCGCGAAGCTGCCGGGCATATTCCTCCGGGCGTGGCGCTCCAGCACAATTTCGAGTCCGCCGGCGGCAAGGCTCAACTTGGTAAATGGCGTCAGGCCGCGGACTATTGGCTCTCTTACATCGGACCCAGCCAGCGGTATATTGACTGCGCCAAACTCGCAGTCGCCAACGGCACACGGATGTTCGCTAAAATACAGGTGGGCTGCTCCCATGAGGTCGCCAGCGTGCCGTTTGTGCCGGTTCCCGGCAACCTCTATGAGAAATACCGGCAAATGCACCAACTCGGCGTCAGCGGTGTCATGCAATGCTGGTATTTCGGCAATTACCCCGGTGTCATGAACCGGGCAGCCGGCGAGCTGGCCTTTGCCCCTCTGCCTCCGTCGCAAGAGCAGTTCCTGCTGGAATTGGCTCGGCGCGACTGGGGTTCCGATGCGCCTGTGGTCGCCCAGGTATGGAAGCGGTTCGCTGAGGCATACGATAACTATCCTCTCAACACGATCTTCAGTTACTTTGGCCCGATGGCTAATGGCGTCGCCTGGCCGCTCTATCTAAGACCATGCAACCTGCCTCTGGAGCCGACCTGGCAACTCCAGTATCCGCCCAGCGGAGACCGGATCGGCGAATGCGTCACAGAATCGCACACCTTCGATGAATGCGTTACCCTGTGCGAGCGCATGGCTCACGGCTGGAACGAAGGCGTTAAGATGCTCCGCCCTCTCAGGGAGAGATACGCGGATAATCCAGAACGATTGAAAGACCTCGGCTTGGCCGAGGCGCTGGGCATCCAGTTCGAGAGCGGCGCGAACATCCTGAAATTCTATACGTTACGCGAGAATCTGGCTTGGGCCAAGGGGCCAGATCGGATCGGGATGTTGGAGCAAATGAAGGCATTGGTCAAAGCGGAGCTGATCCTGGACGAGAGGCTGCTTCCCCTGTGCGAGGCCGACTCCAGACTCGGCTTCCACTCTGAGGCCGAGGGCTACAAATACTACCCCGAACGAATCCGCTGGCGCATGAAGTTGCTTGATAACCTGCTGGCCACGGAGTTCCCAGAGATCGAGCAGAGGATTCGCCAGAACCTCGTCGCATTCCCCGAGTATATCGGCGAAGGGGTCACCGAGAAGTCTTACGACTGTCCGAAGATCAGCCAGCCGATCGTCCTCAACGGCAAATGCTTTGAGGGCTTGTGGGAGACGCTGCCGAGCCAGACACTCAGCGCCCCCCCAAACTCGGCAAAAGTCGGCGGGCGTCAGACCATCTGGCGTGCCGCTTACGATGCTCAGGGGTTGAACATCGGAGTGGTGTGCCGTGAGTCGGAGGCAACGTCGCGAACCGGCTCGGGAAAACCGTCGGCGGCGTGGGGTGACGAACGCATCGAGATCCAGATTGAATCGAAGCGGCTCTGGCCCTCGCACCGCTTCTATGTTGACGTAAAAGGAGGTCGCACACATCGCCTCACTGGAGGAAAGGCAGATATTGATTGGCAGGCTGCCACCCACAGCGGCAAAGGTATTTGGTCCGCACAAGTCAAAATCCCGTTCGAGAGTCTGGGGCTAAACCCCAGCGACTTGCATCCTATCCGGATAAATGTGATCCATCATTCTTCCGAAGGTGGCCTCGTTCGATCCTGGTTGGAACGGCATCCCCTCGGCAAGCAGGCGTTTGTCTACTCAGGTCAAAATTCCGTTGATTTGGGATGGTTGCGGTTCGCAGACCAAAGCCCATCAGGCAAAGCCAAGTGAAGAAGCTGATGAGCCGGCAAAACCGAAATCAGTCCTGTATTACTTATCTCGTTTTGCATCATGGCAAGCTCATTATGCCATAATCGCGTCCCCCAAACTCCTCGGATTCCTCGCGCTTTGCTCGGGGGTCGCCCTTGTGTGGTTGGAGAATCCGGCTGCTCAGGCGTTCAAGCTGATCCAGAAAGGCAGGGCCGCCGAGGAGGCGCCACGTTGCCGGCGGGGTGAGGCGCCGCAGCATGCTACAAAGCGCGAGGGGCAGCCTTCGCGTCGGCCTCGACGACGATTTCAGCCGTTGAGACCGGGCCATCCACGCCGAACTGGTTGACCGTCTTCACTTCCAGCCGGTTCGCACCGCGCCGTGTTGGCGTCCACGTGAACGCTTCGCCGACCGGCTTCCACTCGCCACCGTCAATCCGGGCCAGATAGGTCTTGAAATTCGGCGTCAGCGTCTTGAGCGCGACGCGCAGGCCGGCGCCGTCGGGCACGAGCGACACAGTCGCCTGGCCGATCGGGAAATAAGGGTCGCTCGCCGGGTCGGCGGGCACGACGCGCGTGTGCCACTTTGTCCCCTCGCACAGGCGGTCCTTGGTGATGAACATCCGGCCGTAGTCCGGCCCGCCGTCCATCAGGTTGGTGTTGGGGACGTAGCCGATGAACGCATAGACGATGAGCGCCGAGGGATCGAACGAGAGGTCGCCGAAGCCGGCGTGGCGGCTGCGGAAGACGGGCAGGTCGGACTTGCGGTAGCGCTTGCGCTCCCGGTCGAGCACGAAGGTGAGGTCGCGCCCGTCGCGGTAGTACCATTCCTGGCGCAGATCGAAGGCGCTGAGCGGCACGCCGTCCTTCTCGACGTACATCGCGAAGAGGGGGTCGAACATGACCCACTTGTGGTGCTGGTTCGACCAAATCTCGGTCGAGCTGTGTTCGGTCGAGCCGCTCCCCACGGAGTCGGGCCGGCGCAGCGCGAGTAAGCGGTCCACCCAGCCGAGGCTGGCTGCGGCCGACACGAAAACCTCGGCGTAATGGGTGCAGAAGAAGGCGTTTCCCGCGTCGTTCGCCGCAAGAATGTCCAGAGCACCCCGCGCCTCCGAGGTCGGCCGGCCGAACTTCTTGAACCGGTGGTTCACCCAGTCCAGAAGCAGCACCTGGCGGTCGAACTCGTCCTTGCCGTCCGCGACGACGTCATCGAGATAGTACTTGTCGCGCAGTGTTTTGAGTTTCGGATTGTCGTAAGCATCGAACTTGAAGCGCTTCGTGTAATCGTCTTCGACGTAGGGAAGGGTGTCGAGCTTGGCGAGAACGCACCTTCGCCCGCCGAGGTTGAAGGCGTCGCCCTGCTTGAGGGGAGATGAGGTGGACGAGGTGGACGGGATGGACGGAATGGACGGGGCGGACGATCTGGACGCGGCGGGCGATCTGGATGCGGTGGGTCCGCCGGCCTCCGGCGCAGCAGCCCCCTGCCCCGCAGCCGCCATCGCCCCAAAGCCCAGAAGGACCAAGCCGGCCAGAGCCAGCATTGCGACACAAAACCCAGTCACTTCACGGGATTTCATTTCAGACTCCTCTCACTGTTTGAACGCAGAATAGATCCGTGCAGAGGCCCCCTCACCATCAGGTAGCGCGCCCTTCCGTGAACGTCTATCCTCCAATGGGGTGGGCCGCACGGCCCTCGTATCGCTTTCGGCGAGCTTCGAATGCCGCGTCTCCGCCTTCAAGCAGGTCGACCACTGTGTCAACGATGTCGTCGTTGTCGATTGAACCATGCAGCGCGACCCTTCCTCTCCGGTCACTCTCGGCATCTAAGACGATCACCTGCTCGGCATCTCCGCAAACCAAAATGTTCGGATCGTGTGTGCAGACAACGATTTGGCGCTTCTCCTTCAATTCTGCCAACACCTTTACCATGACATTCCCGATGAGACGCTTGTCGAGGTTATCTTCGGGTTGGTCAATTACCAGCGGTGTTGTCTCGGCAAGGGCGATGAGGGGGAGCATCGCGCTAGATCGTTGTCCTGGGGATTTTTCGTTCACAGGACGCCCGTCGAGCAAGATGGTTTCGTAATCGTCCCAGTCGGTTTCTTGAAGCTTCAAAATGGCTTCCAATCGGCTTCCACCTTCAGCCAACACTTCAACCTCCGCGTGATCATCACGGTCGAACGGTTTTGCTTTCTCCCAGATGCCATTTACGTCTTCGTCTGAAAACACAGCCGTCATGTCACCGACGACTTCGCCCTTGCCGACCAAATCAGACATTTGATCGCGAAGGAACAACCTGGCAAAGGATATCGGAGTGTAGTGTCTCCCGACCACCGCTTCCAATCTTCGCGCCTTATAGCGTTTCGCACCAGAGAGGAGGGGCACTACCGTTCTACAGAACTCCTCCACGTCGCCACCTGCTCGGAAGTCGATGGACACGCGCATCGCACCAGTGAAGAATCGGTTCAGCGTTTCCTCTACGGCACGATTGTGTTTCGCCCGGATGCCTGCGATCTGATTCTGAACTCCGACCAGTTGGTCTGCGACATTCTCCCGGTCTTCCAGAGTCTTCAGCAAACTCCCCCACGCTTTCTGATAATCATCGCGCAACCCCGTGACGCGGCGTAGTCGCTTCTCAGCGTTGGTCCGCAAGTCAGCAACCTTCTGCATCGAAGCATCCGCCGCCAGCTGCTCTCGAAGCTTCCGATGAACCTTCTCGATTTGGGTGTCGAACGCGGAGATGTGTTGCTGCACCAAGTCGGAGAATGCTCGAAGACGATCGACCGCTTGGTTAATCAATCCCTGAACGTCCTGTTCCACGGCAGCGATTCCGAGACGCTGCAGTTCTTCGCTGAGCCACCAGTCGCGAAGGTTTTGATCAGCCCGCTCCAACAGCGTGTCAATTCCGGTGCGAAGATCCAACCTGTTGGGGGTGATTAGTTCTTGAACCTGCTTCCCTGCGTTAGCCAATACTTGTGCGAGTAGATGGCGCTTGCTCTGCGCTAGATCAAGCGCCGCGAAGAGGCCTTTGACCTCAGGGGTATTCAGTTTCTCGAAATCAGTCTTGTATTCCTTGAATCGCCGTATTTCACAGTCGCTGCGTTCAAACGCCGACCTTGTGTCCTGTATCGCCTTCCGAACATCGGCTAGGCTTGCCTTCAGCTTCTTCCGCAGTTCGGCCCGTTCGCGGAGTTTCGGTCCCAGTTCGGCAACGAGTCTGTCGAGCAGATCGCGCTGTCGAGCCGGGCTGCGCCCAAGAGTCTCAATCTCACTCCAGCCAAACAGGCGAAGTGGATAATCGCCGCAGGCCTCCACGTCGGCGACGTTAATAAACTCGCCCTGCTTCGTGTAGACCTTGGTCACGTAATCCGACTTCTCATCAAAGGTTGCTTCCAGCACACGTTCATCTCCGCTGCTCGTCCGATAGACCACGCGGATGAGGCAGCCGACCAGGTTGGCACGTTGCATGTCCCGGATTGTTGTCTGGAGTTTTTCCAACTCTCCCAGAGTGCGGTTGTAGCCGAAGACATACCGAAGTGCCTCGACTACCGTGGACTTGCCGGAACCACGCGCTCCGATCAAGCAGTTGAGATTCTCCGTTAGAGCAACCGTGACTTCCCCGAAGAATGAACGCGCATCGCCTATAACCTGAATACCCAGAAGAGTCGGGCTGGGCGGTGAGGGCAGGTTATCTGGAAACCGGATTCGGGTGTCGGGAAATTCGAAAGCGCTCTTAAGCCCCGCAAGACCAAGTCGCGTCATCTTGACGTGGGTAATCCGGTCGCTCTTGGCAAACTCCTCCACGCTGTGGGCGTCAAAAGTTAGAGTTGTGGGTATCCAGCACGTTTTACCCTCGATCGTAGAGAACCAGCGGTAGTAGGGACCATCGGTTGTCTTCGCCACTTCCACAGCATCGAGATTCGATTGGAACAGGTAGTTCTTTAGTGCATCGCCGATTTCGTTTTGCTGTTCGAGTTCTTTTGAGTCGGCATCCGAGAAAAGCTTTAGGGTTTCTCGGGACGTCTGCCGAAACAACCGCCGCACGCCTTGCGAGTTGTCTACATGTGCTGCGATGCAGATGCCGTTTTCCCCGTGGACACGTTCCACCCACTGGCGGAGCGAAACTCCTGTCACTTCGTGGCTTCCTGTGCGTGCCGTGTCGTTCGCAGGTATTCCGGGCAAGCAAGCAAACAAGCGCTCGAAGCACTCCTTGGGAGAGCCTTGTGGCAGAATCACGAGCAAGTGAATTCGAGCACATCCCAGAGCTGCTTCGGGGCGGAAATTCACCTCCATCCCGGGCAAAACGATGAACTCATCATTGCTTCCGACCTCGGCACTAACTTTGGTCGCAAATTCGCACCGCATGTGATCGGTGATTGCCGCCAGTTCCAAATGCTGCCGCAGCTCACCGGCAAATTCTTGGGGCCCGGTTGCCGCGCTAAAGCGAGAACGCGCGTTCCTCACATTGTCTGATCCCTCCCGCGGCCAATCTTTGCTGTCGGGTGAGTGAAGATGAAAAGCGACCCGACGGAAACGAGCGGTTCGCCCTTTCAGTTCCGCAAGTTTGCTCAGGAGCGTTGCGTGCATGCTCATTCACTCCTAAATCCGGGGAGCGTTACCTGAATTCATGGAACGACGGGCGCGCGGTAGTGGCCCGATGTCCCCTATGATGTTCTGAAACACTACAGCTACTGTGCCGACACCCGGCCCAAACCCCCATCGGGATTTGATGGAGCAGGTTTTCCAACGCCGTGGGAAACGTCAACGGTTTTTTGCTGATTTGGCCGTTTTTTTCCGCCTGAGTCCGGTTTGCGTCGTTCAACGGTTACGGAGACGGAACAATGTTGCGGACCCGGCGCAAGTGTTGCGTGCCGGTGAAGTACACGTCGTTGCCGACGAACGTGGGCCTGCCGGGAACATAAATCCTGCCCACGACATGGACGCCGGCGTCTTTCGGGTCTTATGCGCACCAGCACGTCCTTGAGGAAGGTCCACACGAAACCGTCGGGACCGCACACGAAGTCCGGGGCTTCGTCCCACCGGCGATACCGACGGTTCTCCGAAACCGGCCACGGCAGCGTTTTCCGGAACAGGACGTCGCCGGTCGTGATGTCCACGCCGTAAAGGATGGCGGCCTGCGGGCGTTCGGGGTCCAACGTCAATCCTGAGTGGTCGGCAATCCCGCGAGAAAGGCGAGCGGGTGAACTGAAACCTGTCAGGGTTTCGAATACAGTCCTTTCGGTTCCTTTTTCAGAATCCCCAGTGAGACCCATTTGTCCAGGGTTCTCGGGGCTGCCCGGCCATCCAGTTTCTTCAGCTGCGCGGCTGCCATGGGGCCTTTGGCGAGAG
>Ga0315274_10014864_pt1 | contig 11038 bp, 14 predicted proteins | sample YL17G02_20_MG_FD_203700 | JGI IMG/M metagenome (GOLD analysis project Ga0315274, IMG submission 203700) | Sediment microbial communities from Yellowstone Lake, YNP, Wyoming, USA - YL17G02_20 | ecosystem: Environmental > Aquatic > Freshwater > Lake > Sediment | place: USA: Wyoming | collected...
AGTCCATCCGCTGAATGTAACACTTCTCATTTTCTGCCTTTCAGGGGATGGACTTGGTTTGTAATACCATGATGCAAGCCTTTTCCCTGACTTTGAGATAAAGTATTCAGGCTCCACGATATCTGTGGGGACCAGTTTTGGAAGACCCTTTAACCACAGACAGGTTTTCTTTGGCTCAGGGTGTCCGTATTCAAATGGTTGAATTATCTGATCCGGTTTTCTATATACTGAGGACATGATGCCCACAGGATTCTCAAGGCATATCATTTTTACATTTGCCCTAGCCAGATCAAGAAAGAATTGAATAGCTTCTTCTCTTGCCTCTTCTCTTGCTCTTCCTACAAGGGCACCGGAAGGTCTTGCAGGCTGTTCCTTAAACCATTTATTGCCTGTCACAGTCAAATATGTACATGGTGGATGAGCGATCAGCAGGTCCCACTTTTTGAGTTTTAATGCATCAAATATACTCATCTGCAGGTGCCACTCCGGATGTCCTCCGGAAGATGGCTGCAGATCGCATGAGTAAGCTTCGTGTCCTCTTTTCCGGAAAGCCAAGCATATCGCTTGACTTTCCTCACATCCTATTATTACCTTTGCCATCACTTCTATTATTAGCTTATGGTTATTAGTTTTAAAAATTCCATTAATTTGCTTATTTCCTTTTTGTATTTTTTATCGCTTTTTCTTTTTCTTGCTTTTCTAATAATTGATTAATGAACATATCCATATCCATGTTAAACAAAAAATCATCAATTGTACTCTTTACTTTTGGGAGGGATTTGATATGCTTTTCAAGCAATTTAATATTTGCTTTTATTTGCGCTGCGTTTGGTGTATTGATGGTATAAGGATGGTATTCAAATTGTCCTCCCCTTGCATCATCGAATACAGCCATGCAATTAATTCCATTGATCCAAATTTCTGCGCTTAAACCATATCCATCATGACCTTTAAACAGGTGGATTTTTTTTAATTCGACTGTGAGGTTATTTGCTATTTTCATGACTTCAGTTTTTTAAGTATTTTGGAGTTTGGATTTTGAGTTTTAACGTACAGCCAAATCTTTCAAAATGTTTTATTTGGTACCTCCGGAAGAATTCAGGAAATGTCAGATCTTTGGGTATCATCTGCTCTTCTGCTATTTCTATTTGGATATCTGGGTCTCCCCTGTAGAGAAAATCCTCAACCTCTACATCTGTGGGTATGTATACCCTTGGAAAGTCTTGTAATAATGACAATGTTTTCATGGCTGTAATTATTTAAGGTTTTCAATCAGTTTAGCAATTACTTCCGCGGTCCTGTAGTCAGTGTATACCTTTGCCAAGGCATCCTGCACAGTAATTTTGCAATGGTCTCCGAATGCATCTATATGCATGATGAATGCAGGATTAATGAATGCGGTAAACACCTGAGTTTTGTCTGTTGGTTTTCCTTTTTCCCAGATAACCTGAGCGGGGGAAATTGTTTTAAAAAATCTTACATTTGTTTCCATAATTTCTAGGCATTAAGTGAATAATCTGTTTTTTGGTCCTTTTTAGTCTGTTTGCGCCCTCCTTTTATGGAGGGTGGTCTTCACAGTTGATCCGGACTTGCCACCGGTAAAAGGTCTTATTTAATATGTACAATGAATATATGACTTTTAACGAATTGGTCCGCTTCTGTCTCTGTTACATTATTGAACAGGTATTTAACACCTGCAAAAGTGATGCTGATCAGCGTATCAAGGTTAATCATCCTGTACTCAAGTTTCTCCATATCGAATACAGACAACAGACCCTTCTCACTTGCGTTATATCCAAGGGTGCCGCCTTTTCTGTATTTCTGTACATTACACCTGCAGTTCATTTTTCTGATTGTGCCATCCTTTTTAATGAATTCAGCGGTAAAGAAGGATCCAGATTTCCTAAGGTTAAAAAGTAGATTCATGGCTGTTCCTGTGGTTGCTGTTCTGGTTTCAATTGTTTTCATTTTTGTAAGTATTAAAGTGAATAATTAATGAGTGTTATTTGTTTGTGTTTATATATGGTTTGTCCCAATCTCCGATACTGATGTTAATATAGTAATTTGGGATACTTCCGTAATCCATATCGTATTGCTGTTCGTGCTGTTTTTTAGAGGCAATTTTGGATACCTTTAAAAGTACGTTTTTAGCTTCTCCGGTGTAATTTTCTTTTATGTAATATGGGTTAACCTGTTCGTGCTCTCTTTTTGTTAGTTCTGCAGGTCCGGACAGCAGCACAATATTAACAGAGAAATAATGTTGTCTTATTACACTAATTTTAAAATTTGGCAAAGCATTTTTTAATTCTTTGCGAATCCTTGCGACTTCGTTTTTATCTATGTATGGCATGGCATTTGTTTTTAATGGTTTATACTGTGGTCCTGTTTTGACTGTCTTAAATTAGCTTAAAATGGCTTTAAATCCGTTTTTTACATTATACCATTTGGAATACTCTTGTAAAAAATAGGTTAATCCGGAATTCCAAATTTTATCATTATAATCGGAAACGAATATTTCTATTTTGGTGCCGTTTTTTGTCAGGTCCTGCAGAAGGTTTAAAGCTTCTGTTTTGTTCAGGTCCTGCAGTTTTATTATTAATTCGCTGTAGTTCATGATTTCTGTTTTTATGGTTTATAATTTGATCAAGTTTTTTTCGTACACCTGTGTTAATAACCCTTTACTTTTGCCTGTCATTATATCGGCTGAGTACATTTTTTCTCCAGTCTGAAAGTTATAACCTACCGTAGTAGGGTAAATTTTTACTTTGCGATTGTTTGCAATGTCTAAATGAGTCGGTTTATTACTTAATAACAGCGAGTTAATTCTTAATGTTTTCATGTTTTCTATGTATTAAATTTATAATTCGTTTTTTGGCTTGTTTTAATCGATTTGCGGACCGTAATTTATGGCTGGTATAATAGAGTATACAACAGGATGAATTGTGCTAAACTGGTTAAAAAACAGCTTTAAAGCTTTGTCTTTGTCTGGTGCCTGAACTATATTAATTTTGCATTCAAAATTAACACTATTGATAAAGAATAAAATTGTAAATGTTTTCATGTTTTCTAGGTATTAAATTGTTAACATACAAAGTACATTATGACATAAAAAATTGAACCGACCGGAATACAAATAAACGGGAAATAAACCGAACTGCTAAATTTGTCCCATAATAAGGAAATACTTTTTAATAGGTTAAATTTAGTTTTGTATGGCTGCAAATTATTGTCCCAATTTAATATGGTACAATTTTGATATTGTGGTACCTCTATAAACAATTCTTTAAGGCTGTTATATTGTTTGCAATTTAAGGGACCTATAGCAGGATATAAGGCAATATTGTTTTCATAAACAATAGGGGCAATTGCAAATGTCCGTTTTTTACCCTGATAAATTAATTTGCGGGTACCTTTGAGCAAAATAATTATAGGGTCCTGATCAAAATTGGTGTTATCAGCCAAAAATGTAATTATCTGAAATGTCGTTGTTTTCATTGTCTTAAGTATTAATTGAGTAAGTTAATTTTAATGAATTTTGCAAAGTATAATAGCACAGTTTTTTTGAGTGCAAAGGGTGCAATTCGTGCAACTGCCGCAACATTTTTTAATATTGCTGTGTTCAAACTTTGTTTTCAGGTCTATAATACTCATATTATAAATGTCTGCAGTGACAGCGACAAACAAATTATCGGCATTGTTATTTTTAATAAGGTGTAAATTATCAATACCTGAAAGATTAACTATTAATTTAGACCTATTATCAAATTTCAGATCAGAACGGCAGGTGTGAACATAGGTGACAATATTTAATCTTACGAGGTTTTCAGCTATCTCGGTCAACTTATTAATATCTGCCTGATTTTCAAAGTCACCGGACTCCGAAATACGTAATTTGTTAACTTTTATTTTTTTCTTACTTATTGCAGCTTGAAAGTCAATAATAAATTTTTTGGCATCTGTAGAATTCCAATATTTTTCTTGTCTCTGTCTGTATGGCAGGACCTGAGGATACAAATATTCTGCTTTCTTTGCGTAGCATTTGTTACAAAGTTTACAAAGTCCTGATTTCTCCCCGCTGCATGTTGCTGCAGGCTGCATATTAAAAATAGCTGTGCCGGCTGGTAGTTTTTTATTTCCAAAACTAACTAATTTACTTAATTCGTTAACTTCTGTTTTCATGATTTGGCATGGATTAAATTAATACTATAAATTACCGTTATCAATAAATGAGAAATAACTATCTGCAGTTAATATAATATGATCAATTAAGGCAATATCTAATAATTCGCCGGCAGTCTTAATTTTATTAGTTATACTTTCATCGGTTCCTGACGGTTGTAAATTGCCTGATGGGTGGTTGTGGCACAATATTATACCTGATGCAAGACATTTCAATGCTGTAGCTAAAATTAACCTCGTATCCATAATTGTACCTGATATGCCACCTTGAGATATTTTTAACCAACCGATTGTTTTATTCGACCTGTTTAAAAATATACATATTGCAGTTTCGTATATTTCTATGCTATCAGTGTCCCAAATTTGCCTAAAAATATCTGCACAATCTTTGGAGGTCTTGACTTGACTTTGTAACATTGTCCCCTTCTTTAATTTAAGGGTGATTTCCGGAAATGTAGAATTGTAGGTTTTCATGATCTGGCATGGATTAAATTAATACTATAAATTACAATAACCAAAGATATAAAGTATTATTAATATAAACAAATAAATTTACACAATAATTTATATAATAACATTAATTGGTTAACGTGTAAAAAAATATCAATACTATAATATCAACAATGTACCTGATATATATAGTAACTATATTAATATAACTTGTATTAATGTTATTATAACTGTATAATTAAATTAAGGCTGTTTTCCGCCGGTTTGCGCTGTCCTGCTTTCTTGCAGGACTTTGTTACTGGCTGCAAATAAACAGGTCCTGCAAAGGTCCCTATATTGATCAGGGTGCAAAGGTCCCTATAAGGTCCTGCAAAGGTCCCTATAAGGTCCCTATAAGGTCCTGCAAAGGTCCCTATAAGGTCCCTATAAGGTCAAATATTAAACAGGGACCTATTAATCTGGTATAATTGTTAACCTGATATAATATTAATCAGGTGTAAAGGTTAATTATTGGAGGTAATTTGCAGGAACCAAACAAATAAAGTAAAAATCTTTGTGCCTGGCTTGCCAGGGACAGGCACCTGGCTTGCCAGGGACAGGCACCCGCTACAGCTGCATGCATTGCATGTAATCAATTTAGGGTGCCTGATCAGGGTGCCACCCGAACGAAGCAAAGAAAGTCCCGCAAACAGCCGCAAAACAGCATCCAGTGAGCTCCCGGGATACGGCTGTCCCCTCCGGCCGGTAGGCGAAATGAGGGACGGGGAACGTCCTCTCTACTAACCTGAGTATTCGTTTTGGAATAGGAATAAGTGTGGAAAAATTTGGAAAATTCATTTTGGTTCAGGAATAAATGGGAGAGGGGGAGACGGCACCGCAGAGGTCCATGGAATGCGGGGGAACGCTTTTGACATTTATGACAGAAGCGTTAATGACAGGGAGGTCCAGGGGCCTTTTATAGTATATATACTATAAAAGGTAGGGGTAGGGATTGGGGAAAATGTGAATATACCCCAAGCGGGGGTGCTGGGGGAGGGACGTAGTAGAACGCTTTTGACATAAATGTCAAAAGCGATAGTGGGCAATTAGTGGGGTTATGCGGTGTGTGTCAAAAGAGAAAGGGACCGGATAGTTGGTCCCTTTCAGGGTTGATTGGGTATAGGGATTGGGATCAGAGTTCTACGGAGCTGATAGTGTTTGCCAGAGCGTTAGGATCTTGTTCCAAGACTTCCATGATAGAGAAGATCTTGTCGGAGAATCCGGCGAGGCAGAACACGTTCTTTTCCGGAAACTGCATAGAGCCGTAGCCAGCCAGGTCGAACGAGTAGAGCAAGGAGTCCACGTTCATTGCCTGCTTGTACTGAAGGAACGAGCTCTGTACGGTCCTGTTGTCACCCCATGAAGAGGACTTCCACGCCTGCATGTCAGAGAGGATAATTATTCGATCGTACTTCTGGTTAGCTCTGGTAGCCAGTTCGAAGATGGAGTGAAAGTTAGTCCCTCCTGTAGCGAAGTTTATTCCTCTGGACAGAGAGAGCAGGGTATCGTCCGGGTTTAGCGACATGTACTTGGCGTTGTCCGAGAAGATTATCATTGCCGAGTTAGTGGCTTTGAAAAGGACTGCTCCAAACATAGAAGCTATTTCGGATGGTCTTCCTATCATAGATCCGGAGACGTCAACAGCAATCAGTGTTCTTCCCGGTAGGCTGGGAACATTACTCAGGGAGATTTCTGCAGCGGTGTTTATTGCTGAGATTATCTTTCTGGAGGTATTTTCCTTTTCCAGTTCAGTAATTGCTGTAAAGAACCGGAACGGCAGGACCAGCGATTTTCTTATTTTATCCTTGTTGGTTAGCTGTTCTATTACCTTTGGTTCAAGAGAAGGATCAGCCTGCATGATGTTGCGTAGGTTTCTCAGGAGAGCGAAGTAGCCCAGCTTACCGGAGTTGACCATTTCAGTCCACGCTTCTTTCTTAGCCTCTATTTTCTCTTCTTCGGATTCCTTTCCCTGTCCGGCCTGAGTAAGTTTAGTTTCCCAGGTATCGGTAGATTTAAGAGTTCCTTCTACAAGAGCTTTTAATGCTTCGGCGTTTTTCTCTGTAGGAACCGGATGTACCATATTAACTACGTCAACCAGTTTTAAAGCCTTTCCTTCTCCACGATATTTAGCGAGCTCATAGGCACCAAGCGAATCGAATGCCTTGGCAAACCCTTTCTTCATAGAGTTAGGGAGTTTGTTTTTCCCTGCCTGCATGTAAGAGATTATCTCCAACATATCATCTGGGCGGTTTACAATCTGAGTATAGAAATTTTTTGCCCACTGCTTTCCGGAAATCAATTTTGCCAGTTCGCCGGCCAGTACGTGAGTGATAGATCTCATGCCAAACTGTTTCCTAGCGTACACAGCTGCCTTGGCAGCAAAGAGAGGATCCACATGAGGAAGTAAGTTTTTCATCCGGTCGAACTTATCTTCTGCCTTTTCATAAAATGTGTCGTTGGCAAAAGAGGTGAGAAGGATTGAAACTAATTCCAATTCTGCAGACTGTGAGAAGGCTGCGCCTCCTGCTTTGTTGACAGTCTTTGTTCCGATTGTCGGAGTGTTGAATTTGCTCATAATGTTAAAAAAAGTATGTGATTAATACTAAAAAAAAGGGGAGAACCATTTTTCATCGGTCCTCCCCAGTATCCATGCCTAGATACGCAAGCTTACGCTTGTATTTTTTGTAGGAGAAAGTTTCGTAGAGTTTGTTTTTAACTAATTTTTTGGCTTTCAGTTTGAAGTAACTCGTGCGATCGCTACCTACAATGTTGTTTCTGGGGAAAGGTCAAGTGAGAAAGTTTGGTGCTCTATCCAGCTGAGCTAAGAGCCGAAGCCCTACAGGGATCGAACCTGTGACATCCCGATTATAAGTCGAAGTAACCCACTTATCACCACCAGAATATTGTGAGGGAGAAAGTTGGAGCGAGTGAGTTTTTCAATCACATTTGAAGTAACCCGCTCCATCACTACCCATTAAATTCAAAGAACTTCAGCAAATATAAAACGGATAAAATTAAAAAACAAATTTATTTTATGTCTTTTGATAAAAAATGTAAACTAAAACGTAATACAAAAAGTTTTTTTAATTTCTATTGTATTGATAATAAGCCTGTTTTTTGAGTTATTTATATTAATTATATATATGCTTTTTATAAATAGTATTTTTTTCTAAATATTAACTTTAGCTTAATCGTTTTATTTAAAGGTATGGACGAGCAGATTGAGCTGAGTGAAAGTAGCAATAAGAAATGGCATGCGAACAGACCTAAGGAGGCCTTTAAACTAGCGTTGTTAGGATTGTCAGAGCAGCAGATAGCTGATCATATGGAGATTAGCTTAGGGGCAATTAGTCTATGGAAGAGAGAGCATGATGAGTTCAGGATAGCTCTCCGGGATGGAAAGACTGAAGCTGATTCAAATGCCGCAGCGGCTCTTTACAAAAGGGCGATTGGATATGAATATGATGAAGATCATGTAAGTATCTTTAAGGGGGTTGCTGTCATAACTACGATTAAGAAGCATGTGCCTCCTGATCCATGGTCTGCTGCAAGGTGGCTTTCTCTTCGTCAGAGTAAACTCTGGTCGGAGACCCATAAACTGGAAGTCACTAATACGAATGTAAATATCAACAAGTTCGATTTCTCCGGTTTGTCTACTGAAGACATGCTGGTGATAAAGAAACTTGGATTGAAACAACTAACTGATAATGTCGGAGGGAATTAGTTTTACAAGAACTCGGGAACCACTGACCGCACGTATTCGTGAGGCGTTATTGAATCCATATGCGGTGGTCCGGGAACTTAACAACAGATCCTTCTATCATTTTCTGGAATATTTCTGGCCGGTAGTAAGTGCCCATACCTTCCAGCCTAACTGGCACATTGAATATTTATGTCAGGAGCTGGAGAAAATAGCAATGAGGGTTGGGGAGAAACTTCCCAGAGAATACGATCTCATTATTAATGTGCCCCCTGGGTCAACGAAACCGGTCTGGGAGGAGATGGATGTGTTAATGGGGGATGGAACTTACCGAAAGTTAAAAGACATTAAAGAAGGCGACTTTGTTATTAACCGGCATGGAAGCGCAACAAAGGTTATTGGGGTCCATATACAAGGAGAGCTACCTTGTGTAAAAATACATACTTTCGGAGGCAGGGATATTATTACCGCTTATGATCATCCAATATTGACCGCAGATGGATGGGTTAATGCGATTGATATAAAAGAAGGACAGATGCTTGCCTTGATGCATACAGCTAAAATTAAAACTGAATCAAAGAGAACTGTTGATGAATTTAGACTTGCCGGTTATATAATTGGGGATGGCTCAGTTTCTTCTAAGAATTTCTCTGTTTGCGGAACAGACATGGACTATATTAATGATTTAACTAGTTGTCTTGACAGATTAAATTTTGCTTACCGCAAAGGGATAGATAAGAATGGGGTAACTGTTGTTGGGATAAGGAATGATAAAGAGAATGCCAGGCAATGGTTACGGGATATAGGATTACAGGGAAAAACGAGTAAAACCAAATATATACCTGACTTTGTATGGAAGGGTTCTGACGAACAGATAAAGGCATTTCTTGCTTCATATTTTCAATGCGATGGATGCGTTTCCTATAGAGATTCTAATAAAAGGAATGTTCTTGTTTCGATGACATCTATTTCAAAGGAATTAATTTATGGGCTACAACGATTATTTCTTCGAGTGGGTGTTTCTATGAAAATACGTAATCGAATTCAGAAAAACGGGTATGCATATAATCCTAATTTAAAAGACTATGTATATTATACACTAGACACAACAGATCAAGATTCTGTTGTGCGATTTTTTGAAAACATTCCTTTAATTGGATATAAGAAACAAAAGCTAATAACCTTCGCCCCTCAAAGAAGAACATTTGAACAATCGTATTGGCCAGACAAGGTTGAGCGTGTTGAGAAAATAGAGATTTTACCCTGCCGTTGTCTATCTGTTAATGAAGGAGAGAGTTTTGTTGTAGATGGAGTTGTTGTACATAATACGATTACCTGTTCAATTATGTTTCCTGTCTGGTGCTGGACAAAGTGGTATTCAATGCGATTTATTACAGCCTCCTATTCGGGGGCTTTGTCATTAGAAAGTGCTGAGTACTGCAGAGAGCTTGTCAGATCTACTGAATTTCAAACGATCTATCCGGAATTGGACATTAAGGAGGACAAGGACACAAAATCCAATTTTAGGATTATAAAAAGGCTGGAGGGTACCATCGGAAGGAATTCCCGGTTTTTGTCTGGCGGTAGCCGGTACTCTACGTCTGTGGGAGGAACTTTAACTGGATTTCATGGAGACATTCTAATAATTGATGATCCACTGAATCCTGCCCAGGCTGCTTCTGATATAGAGCTGGGAAATGCTAATCATTGGTGTGAGCAGACATTATCTACCAGAAAGACGAATAAGGATATCACTCCTACTATATATATTATGCAAAGGCTACATCAGGACGATCCCTCAGGTCACTTGTTAGCAAAACAAAAGGAGAACATTAAGCACATATGTATCCCTGGGGAATGCCGTACTTTCCCAAATCAGGTAAAGCCGCCTGAACTTATCAAGAACTATATCGATGATCTTATGGACCCTAAGCGACTTTCATGGTCTGCATTAAAAGACATGGAAGCTGACTTGGGCCAATATGGTTATGCCGGTCAGGTAGGGCAGGACCCCACTCCTCCGGGAGGGGGTATGTTTAAGGTAGACAACTTTGCGTTCATTAATACTATGCCAGAGAGCAATAAGATCTCACATACTGTAAGGTATTGGGATAAGGCTGCTACAGAGAAAGGGAAGGGTCCATTTACTGTTGGAGTCAAGATGTGCAAGACTATGGATGGCAGGTGGATTGTTCTTGATGTAAGAAGGGGCAGATGGGCTTCTCATGAAAGAGAGGCAATTATTAAACAAACAGCAGAGGCAGATGGGATAGGCGTGGACATTTGGATAGAGCAGGAGCCAGGGTCTGGTGGTAAGGAGTCTGCAGAAGGCACTATTCGCAATCTGGCCGGCTTCGTATGTAAAGCTCACAGGCCTACAGGTGCAGAGGGAGATAAGCCCAGGAGAGCAGATGCCTATTCAGTACAGGTTAACAATAAGGCTTTTATGATTCTTACTGCTATATGGAACAGGGAATTCATTGAAGAGCATCGATTTTTCCCGTTCAGTACATATAAGGATCAGGTGGACGCAGCTGCAGGCGCATTTAATAAGTTAGTAGGAAAGAAGATAGCTCGTAGAATTACATGAGATACCTTCACATGTTAGGAAATGCAAAAGACAGTATTATTATTTTAAAAAACGCTATTAAGTATTTAAAAAATGAGTAA
>Ga0315274_10014865_pt1 | contig 11038 bp, 14 predicted proteins | sample YL17G02_20_MG_FD_203700 | JGI IMG/M metagenome (GOLD analysis project Ga0315274, IMG submission 203700) | Sediment microbial communities from Yellowstone Lake, YNP, Wyoming, USA - YL17G02_20 | ecosystem: Environmental > Aquatic > Freshwater > Lake > Sediment | place: USA: Wyoming | collected...
TCTTGTGTTAATCTCATATGTTCTTCTTCTGTTAATTCACTCGGATTAACACCGTATATCTTAGCTCCTTCATACCATGCTTGAGTGAATCCTACTTCTATCGCGAGAGACATCGCATCAATAAATGCATAGTAATCCCACACTCCACTCCATAATGCCCTTACAGCAGAGCGAATGTTAAGTCGGTATCCTTCGATAGACTTAAGCAGCATCGTTATATCAACCTCGAAAGGGGTGCGGTGTACCGCCTGCCTCCTTGTCATCACTGTCTCCCTCTAATTCATCTACTTCTATCTTTGGCGCACTCGGACGCATCAAGTCTACCTTGCGCCTTCTAGGGTCTGGTTTAGTAGTACCGTCAGGAATTTCTCCAATATTAGGTGGTTCTGGTTTCGTATCCAGGAAATCCTCTTGACCGTACAGTTTCCTTAGTTCTCGTAAAGCAGCTAATGCTTTATGTGCTGCCCATCTTTCAGTTGGATTAGACGAATTAACAATGATTGTCATAGCATCTTCGGATTGTTTATCTACCTTTGGCTTTAGAGTTTCCCATGAATTAGATTCAATATCCAGTGGATTTTCTACTCCTACTTCTATTAGTGTCTTTATCTGTGGGTCGTCCGAATAGAACAAAGCTAAAACAGAAGTACCATCAGCTAATCTTCCATCTTCTAGTTCAAGCCTTTCGAACTGTCCTCTTTCCAAATCGCCTACTTCAACCATTTGAGCACGCGCAGTATGAGTATCCATAGCACCGTCTTTTATGGACGTAGACCAACGTCTTGCACGGATTTCTTTTGTTTCAGCAGACTGTCTATCTTCTTCATCATCTTGGAAATCAAATACAAGTTTCAAATGAGGAGGTAAGTACTTCGAATTGAACATCAGTTCAGTCAATTGAATAATCTGCCCAGGACCCTTTCCTCTTTGCTTTAGATGTTGAATCAACGCATCTGCACGAGTCGCGCCCGCTTCTAATGCAGGGAATAACTCTCTCGCATCCATTCCTAAAGCCATCGCTATAACTGCCATGCCTAGTTCAACGTTATCTCTTTCGTTGAAGCCATCCGGTAGACCAGACAAGTCCATCAATTCGAGTTTCGCTTCTGGTAGACTTGAGTCACCCACTACTGCAATTTTTGAGTATCTACTTAACCCTTGAGAGTCCTCGATGCTTTCAACAATCCTAAATGCTTGGCTGACATCCTCTGGGTCTATTCCACCCCCTGTAACTATGATTCCTCTGCGTGGTCTTGACCCTAGTTTTTCCTGTTTGTAAATTAATATATCTAAGAGAGATTGAGAGGTGTTTATGGCTCTGGAAATTGAGCAAAAACCGACACCGAACATTTGAGCAATAGTCGACTCCATCTGCGCTTTATACATCACCCTTGTGAAATGCAACTTATACATCTTTCCTGTTGGGTCGTGGTAGATAACTGGAAAGATTGGGTCTCCAGTTCTTTGACATAACGCAGGGTCTAATGTCCTTACAGTTACAGGCCGTCCAATGATAGGACCGTCAGGTCTTCCTTCACCAATGATTTCAGCGAAAGTCCCATTGTCTTGAGTTACTAATGCCTCAACGAATTTCTCATAGAACGATGACCAACCTGCCCCAAATTCAGCACCTATTAATAGACGAGAAGTCTCGCTCTCTGCTTCTTTAACGTGCTCTACAATAGATTGATCTCTTGCCTGGACTCTTACGGGTATGGCACTCATCTTGGATTCCATTGTATAGATAGCACCGCTTAAATAATCCACCTGTTTCCAGAAATTAGCAAGTTGGACATCACGCGTAGTGGACCACCACGGGTACATAGACATACCTGCACGCGTAAGATATCGAAATACGTTCAATCCCCCCTGTGTATCTGACGGTGGTGGGGAAATAGTTTGCTGTAAACTCTGTTCTACTAATTTCTGTATCTCACTCATGTTTAGCTCCTCAATCGCTCAATCTTATAATACGTGCTCTCTCTGCGGGAATGAAGGTCAATATTAATGCGTCCGCGTAGTTGGGAGACCTCTTGAGTTTTTCCCGCATATCATCTTTGGACATCATGTGAATCTTTCCACGGTCATCTATGCGATATGTAGGGGTCATTAATTCTTCCATCAGCATAGGTTCAGGAGGGAGCATGGCTTCATCTTCCCTTAACCACTCTCTACATGCCCACCACATCTGGTCTCTTATCTGAAAAAACTCTCCCAGTTGACTTACAATAGAAGGACTTGGCTTACCAGCCGCTTTCACAGATATACATCTCAATCCTTTCACTAATTTACTTACTTGAGGGGCGACTGAAGAACCATACCCAGTCCCGTCTACTAAAAGAATATCTACATTGTAGATACGGCATAACTCTGCCGCCCTCTCTCCACTTACTGTAGGATCAACTCCCTGCCATATCCTTTCAACTCTTGGTACAAAGTTTCCATATCTCAATACAGGTGCGTTAAAGTCTTGCCCGAACTCAGCCACATCAAGACCCAATCTAGGTCTGATAGAGGGAGGTCTCTCACCATTCTCAGCCACATAATTATCCCAACGTTCTCTTGCCAGTCTTATCCACTCTGCGTTGATTAATTGATTCTCGCCTTGTTCTGGATACTGTCCTAAAACCATGTATGAAAACGCAGATTCCATGATAACTCTCATCCCTTCTTTGAGAGGTGGATAGGGTATTCCCTGTAAACTATTAGCGGTCGTTCCAACAAGGAAATCAGGTACTTCGAACTTACGTGAAGCGGTCGGGTTCTCACCTTCAACAGCCGGTCGTGTCCATTGGTTTATTCTACGCACGACTGTTTCTCTTGTGACTGCACCAGGGATAATATCGTCTCCCGATAATACATTGGGATGTCTTAGAGCAGATAGATTAATAAATTTGGCTTTCTGGTCTATCTCCATCTGATAGACTGGACCTTGCTGTGCTTTAGGGTTGAACATAACTAATAGACGAGCCATGCCACCTGAGACACACCCCTCGATACCTTCGTAAACCTCGGGGGGTACGGCATCTCCTTCGTCAACAATGAATAGAAGATGGGGCGCGTGCTTTCCCGCGAATTTCGCAACCCTCTCCTCACTAGTACCAGTCATAGGGATAGTAACACCATGAATAGCGCTCTTGTCGTGTCTTTTAACTTCAAGTTCTTTGATAGTATATTTCTTAAATATATCTGGATGTAGTCGTACGGTTCTCATTAATTCCCCCCACAAGATATTTTTGAGATTCTCTAGCGGGGGAGCGGCGGTTACAAATACCTCCGCGTCATCGTATACACAAAACCAAAAAAGAGCGATATCAGCCGCGCTAAATGACTTTCCGACCGCATTGGCACTCTTTACAACCGTAACTGGATTATCAATAATAGACCGCATTACGCTTTCTACGTCAGGATAATAATGATGGCTAAGTACCTCGTTTCCGAATTTAACAGGGTCTTTCCTATATACTTCTAAGAGAGACAGGTTAGCTCTTTTTTTCGCCTCCGCCCAAGCCTCCTCGTAAAGTTTTCTAGCCCACGGAGGCAGTTTAGAAAGATCAACTTGTTGGTCTAATGTAGTGGTCAAAATTACCTCACCAATACCGCGTGAATAGAACTGCATAAAATCGGTATTATGCAAATTATAACACAGGTAGGAGCAATACTATTTATTCGTTATAGAATTCCCCGAATAACTCTTTGGCTTTTGTTCGGTATGCACTAACGGCATCCTCTTTGGCTTTGAAGTATCCTATACGACGACCTATTCCGTCAAATACAATTTGAGCAATCCATGTTTTTGTGCGCTTATGATACGAAACCCCTTTATATCCCGATGTATTGTTTTTGGGCAAACGAGTATTCATACTATTCTGGGAACTAGTACAAATCCTCAAGTTACAGCGCCGATTATCCAATTTATTTCTATTGATATGGTCTATCTCAAATCCATCGGGAGGCTTTACAATTTCTCTGTGCATATATATTGATGTTTTTTCGCCATCTCTCTTGAATGTTCTTCTGGCATATCCATTGGAATAATACCATTTCCATCTATATATATATTTATAATCATCGTCGTCAACAATGGCAATTTTGTTTTTTGTAATAAAAATTTCTTTCATAATACACCTCCCAGTGTAAGCGGGAATGGTTCTGTGGGAGCAGAACCACATTGGTCATCCCAACCTATCCCGCCATATAATTATACCTTAATCATATTGGATTCCACTAGCAATTGGCTTGCCAACTATTCCTTCAGGCCCGAATAATCTTCTTCCCCCAACAGCATTTATTTCTAAAGCCGCTTGAGCATTAGTATGAGGATTTTCACCGCAGGAACGATTGTGGAGGATACGGACTGTAGATACTACGCATACGCCAAATCCAAATCGCGCATGATACTCTTCCGTCAATACATACATATTGATATACTTATTGATCCACAGCGCTTCTCGTAGAGGTCCTTGGTCGTTGTTTTTGTAAACTTCTGGATGACTTTCATAAAGCTCCAACCAGTCTGCAAATAGGTTTTTAACGTGCTCGTTTGTTTTAACTAGCATAACTCCAATCTCAAACTCTGGAAATGAATTAGGAATATAACTGACTGTATTCGTTGTCTGCCTCGTAACTCCATGACTCACGGAAATATCAAACCTGTCTGCTAATTCAAATAAGTCATCTATGGGGGCAGAAATATACGTGTCCGTGTCTAGGAATAATATATTATCAAAGTCATTACGCAGAGCGTTAAATGCTTCACCAACGTATCTCGTACTATCGAGATACCATATGTCGGGGTATCTTCGAGGGGATAGTTCTATCAATCCATCGTATCCTGACGGGACGTGTTTAACATCTGTCGCGAGAATACACGGTATATCTGGATGCCATCTCTTAAAACTCTCGCGACTCTCTATCGCATCGATTGTGTAACTTTCACCACCTGCTATCCAAACGACTGCTGATTTCATGTATCCTTCCCGTCTAAATAATTTCTCATTGACCCAATAGCTATTGCAATTTCTTCGGCTTTTTTCGTATATTCTTCTATAAATGCAGACATTATCGATGGCAATTCCGTAATAGGCAAATCCATTACACCACCCACTGTTACTTGTTCTAACAATTCAAGCATATCAGAAAATTCCATCTTGCTTGTATAAAATTTATACAAAGCACTCAGCGGAACTTTAGTAAAATCTATTTTATGTTCCATATTCTACCCTTTCACAGTATCTCAAGTGTCCTTATCACAAACTTGCACCAGTGCCCATAACTTAAAAAGTCATCATAGGTTATCTTTGATAACTCGCCCATTTTTAGCAACTTCCCTCTTATTTTATCCAGAATACCTAGGTAGTTCTTTAAGTATAATGTATCTTGCATCCAGAAAGAACATATATCCCAATCAATCCAGTTTTGAAATGGTCTGCAATCCATGTCTGAAATATAAAACGGCACAACACCTAACTGCATGGCTTCGTAAAACCTGAATGATTGCGCACCTTGTCCTCTCGGTGCTAAAGCAATATAAGACTCTAGTATTATTTTTGTGAACTCATCTGTTGGTACACCCGCATGTTCTACTCTACAATTTTCCATTCCCTTTAATTCATCACGCATGGACATTCTAATTCCATCTGTCTCTAAATTGCCCATGAAAGATGTTAACCATTTCTTCTCAGGTAACGGAGTAGGGAACGGATGAGGTTCAGATAGTAGTGGAATATCAATACCCGTGTTTCCTCTTCGACTTGCACAAAACATTACCATATCGTTCCAGTAAATGTCGGGCGTCATAACTCGTATGTCTGCCTCTGCAATCGTGAATGTTGGCATATCGTAAGATAATATTCTTTCGACCTCTTCTGCTAGTTCATCAACATTCCCACCCCAATTACCTCCTAAATCTCTATTGGCGAAAAAATGACGATTCCAGAATATTGGGACGTATATCCAATCTGCTTTAGATATATCATCCACAAGCATCTCGTCTTGCAATATCCATTCATCGAAGTCTTGCTCTACACCACGATCTCCATTTGGTACTTGATTCTGGGGAGGCCATACGAATTCTTGATGTGTGGGTCTAAACTTATCCTCAACTGGCATTCGGTATATTTTCATTCTCGACCTTTCTGTACACAATGAGAGTTCCTCTGCGAGCAACAAATTCCAACTTAAGCACTTTGACCACATCATCAACTGCCCTCTTTACATTCTCTAACATGGGAGATTCGTAATCGTGGAACGCCATGATACCATTAGGCTTTAATGTTTCATACCACACTAAAGCATCTTCGGTACATTCTTCGTACCTGTGTCCACCATCAATGAATACAAAATCAACATCTTCTCGTTCCCAATTAACACCGAATACTCTTGAGTCTTGCTTGAAGAACCAATAGCGATCTGTGTTACAGTATCCAGTCTCTTTCATAACCATCTCTTCATAAGGACAGTCATCAATGTCTACACTTATAACTACAGAATCTTGTCTCGCTTCAAGCATAGAGAGAGCAGATGTCCCCATACCTGCCCCTATGTTAATACATAACGGACTTTCGGGAAGTTCTTTGACTATCTTCTTAATTAGCTCTACATCACTTACTTGACAGTAGTATTCTATTCCTGTATTTTCAATGGCTTTCATCGATTAATTCCTCTATAGACCAGTATACTTTAATCTTTCTAAGCAACGCAATAGTCACTTCATTGTCTGCCCCAGAACTTTCCCCTGGTAAACGTAGTAAACAATCGCACTTTTTGAGCCACGCTAAATCAAGAGCATACCAGAATTTAATATCGTGCGGATGTATTAGATGCCAGAATAAAGTCAGATGTGGAACGTATGGATAGTATCCGCAACTAGCCAGTTTATCCGCAGCGTGTATAACATTAGCAGTATTTACAACGGGGTCATCGTGCGTATAAGGTCCTGCTATATAAACGTATTTCATTTTTTTATTCCTGTACCCTCAACCTTTACTGGAAAATTGTTTGTTTTCTTCATGCTAATCATATAAGCATTTCTTGTAAATATATACTTATCTCCAACAACCGCGACTAATGTTAGTCTTTCATACTCGTAAACAGAATTGAGCCAATCTTCTATCGTTTTCGATTGGGTAACATCGAGAGATGGAAACTGTATTACTTTATATTTTGTACAATTAGTCATGCTATCCTCTCAACACTCGTGATAAATGCAGGCCAATCTATTCTCTTCCCCCACCTTCCAGTAGCTATTAATTTTTCTACTGCTTCTTCTGTCCCCATTGAATAATCGTCTAAATCTCGTATGGCTAATATACCTTTGTGTACCATGTGCTTTTCCCACATCAATAAATCCTCTACCAGTCTACCTTTGTTTCCTAAGTCGTGGATAAGCATCGCAATAGGTTCTTTCCAAGTTAAAGTTAACTCTCTGCACTCACCCTTACATAACTCTGGACTCGCGTTGGATTTAATCATATTCTCGTGCCAAATCAATTCATCCTCAGGTACATAAGGTTCGCCTATCCATCCATAACGTACTGTATAGCTGTCTATCGCAATGACTTTATTCTTTTTCCCATCTTGAGCGCCATACCATAAGGGTACTGTCCCAAAACCATGATACGACCCAAGTTCTACTATCACCCCTCTTGGGGGAGCCATTAACGCAAGCTCATAGAACGCAGTTGCTTTACGCCTGTTGTATACTGAAAGTCCTCTTTGATCGTTGTTTTGAATGAATTCAAAAGCCTTCTCAAGTCCAGGTCTTGGTTCAATTATCTTTTTCGCATCCATGATTAAACTTGTGTAGTGAGGTTTACCATCTTGATTCCTTGGGTCGCTTGATAGACATCTCTCAATGTTACCATCTATTTCGTTCCATGCCCTTGCGTTAAACTTTCCGTTCTCATCAAACCACTCTAAAAGATTAACAATAAACCCTGCCTGCGCTAATAGATCACTCAATACATGATAGTTGTATAAAATCTTATGCTCCATATTTGGAGGACTTACATAGGCAATATATTCAGGATCAGGGTGATACCCGTCTGGGGTTGAAACCCTTATATATCCATCAGGATTGATGTGCTTATAACAGTTCTTAAAAGCTGGTAGTATTTTATCTTTAGGGATATGTTCTACAACATCTTCCAAAAGCATCGCATCTAACTCACCTTCAAAGTCAAGGGTAATATCTATTTGATTTTCTTCTGTAGAAACCCACCCCTCTTGAGTCTTTCCTCCAGCACCTATGATTATTTTCATGCGTCCTCGTTTTCAAATTCGACTCTATCGGTTTCTGATTCAGGTAATCTTATCCAAATTGCAGTTTTCCATCCTTCATCGCCCCATTCCATACCATCCCACGTATCCATCAGTTTGACCGCATTGGCGTACTCAACTCTCTCGCTATTATCCAAGCAAAGCATACCACCGATCTTTACTTTACTCCTTGAGTTACCTAAACACCTACATCGATTTCTCCCGTCTATTAACACAAGGTCGAATGATTCGTCTGGAAATTCCAAAATATAATCTGCGTAGTCTTGGATGTTTTTATACTCCCAATGACGTAAATCTGCTTTCAGCTTTTCAACTGCGAGTCGACCATATATATTTAACTTCCAACTCAAATCTAACTCGCATGAAATAACTTCACATCCTAATTTAGCAAGCCATATTGTACTTGCCCCCGTACCCCACTCAAACACATTCGGTTTATTGAATAACATGCTCTCGATATAACGTGCAGAACCAGGTCTCAACCAGGGTTGATATTCCTCCATCGCCGTATCCGCTAATATAAAACCGCCATGTCCCATGTATTTCATTTCATCTTCTCCATACTTTTCCAGTCTGTATCATCATGTAATAACCAGGGATATCCTTCCCTGACTATCACAGAGCCATGCTTATGAGCACGTTTGGTATTATGCCTTTGTCCACAATACGCAAGCCTGTACTCGTCTACCGTATGCCCTGCGTGAATAGCATAAAAATCACCGCTTATATCCCATGTGAAATCCAATAAATGACTATGCCCCATGATTACAGAACAATGATACTTAGCGGAAAGATTCTGCGCTGTCCCCTCCGCTGCACCTTTGGGATGTTCTATCATAAATCTTTTTTCACCGGACATAAGTATTGAATAATAAAAGGGTGCTATCCTCCATGATTGGACATCAAGCAATCTAGTTATCTCAGTTGGAAACATAGGACTGTGCAATTGTCTCATCAACCTGGATTCGTGATTCCCCATTATACAATCTACATTATCAAAACATTCTGTCAATGATTTTACTGCCTTACGCGCAACCTTTAATTCCTCACTTACATTAGGGTCTCCATCTTCTGGTTTGACTCCTATCTTATCTAATAAAGCGAATCCCTGTTCTTGTTGTCTTGATCCTAATGTCTTCACGAAATTAATGAAATCATATTCTTGTTTTTCGTCCAACCCTCCGTGTCCATTAGGAATTTGCCAATTAGGAGACCAATCGCTTAGACTGTCGAAATGAAGTAAGTCTCCAGCTATAATACATTGTTTTATCCCCCACGTTTGAGATAAATCCAGGACTCTATTGATAAAATCCGCATGATGAAAAGGAAACTCTGGGTCAGGTAATACTAACGCATCGCCTTCCATTTCAAGAGGTGTATCGAAACGAGGATACGGTGAAGATTGTATTCTTTTCTCTAAACGCATACCATGTACCCGCCAATGACTTCTACACGCCTCCTCCTTCTTGCCCATTTCTTTCCCAATAATACTCCATTTATAGTTAGCGTCTTGGTAATGAGAATAAAGTTTGCATAACTTTTCCTCTTCTTCTGGACTCCATTCTGTAACTTTGGCTCTACTCATTCTTCCTCCATAACAGCGTCTATTATTTCCGTTTCCTTAATAGCACCGCTGTCTTTACCAGCTTGGGCAATTGCTTCTAATAGAACTTGTACGGTCTTTTCTTTTACCGCATCTATCGTACTTTCATCCATACCAGCGTTTATAGCTTCTGTCCTCCAATCTATTTGAATCTTTTTGGCTTCGAACAACCCAAATATATCACAGCGCATTTTAATTGCACGTTCGATCATCTCAAGGTAACGTATATCCCCAACTGTCGCTTCAATAATCTTGTGCTTTTTCTTTCTTTGAATATCTGCTATCTTATCCATTGAAAAAGGTACTTGGTCATCTGTAACTTCATACTCTATTCTTACGTGTTTGTCTTTGGACCTTTCCCATGCTTCCCAAGACTCTCTTTCTACTTCATCCAGTCTTGCAAGTTCTTTCGATTTCGCAGCGTTAAAATCAACAAGCGTGGAATTTAACCACGCCTGTCTTATGGATTGTAAATCTGTATTAATTACTTTACTAGATAGTGGTCTGTCAGGATACATAGAATTAAGAGAGAGTCTCATCTCTTGCTGACTCTTTCCTCTTACATACATACGAGCTATGATAACTAAGTCCCGCTCGCGTTCTTCATCTGTCCTAAATAATGCAATACTATCTGTCGTGTCCAGAGGTATTAGTTTGTCATTCATTATTTGATTATACTATCGTTTGTTCCATTAATTTTTCTTCTTCTCTATCATTATAGTGACCAGTATACATAAGCATAAAAACCAAATAGCTTGGAGTAAATTACCATAGGCATAATTTATCATAGCAAATGCGAAGCTAACAATCCAACTGATGATATATATCATTAGTTCTCCAATCGATTAAGCAGTTCTATGAATTGATCGCGATTTACGTATTGCACAGTTGCTTTTATGTATTTAACCGCCAAATCCAGCTTTACTTTTAATTCATCTTCAAGGGAACGTGAATTCCAAGACATTATCGCATTTTCTGTGCAACATTCCTCTTCTCCTAGTGCCCCACAATGAATACAAGTAGCTCGATAAAATTGCATCCCTTCTATACCAGGCATATTACTTAGTCTGGTTGAAAATCCAATTCCTGTTTTACCACAAAAGGGGCATTTATTTGGTACGTCTGTTGTTTCATTCATTTCTACTCCAATCTATG
>Ga0315274_10014867_pt1 | contig 11036 bp, 6 predicted proteins | sample YL17G02_20_MG_FD_203700 | JGI IMG/M metagenome (GOLD analysis project Ga0315274, IMG submission 203700) | Sediment microbial communities from Yellowstone Lake, YNP, Wyoming, USA - YL17G02_20 | ecosystem: Environmental > Aquatic > Freshwater > Lake > Sediment | place: USA: Wyoming | collected...
CACCAGGCAATGCGTGTGATGCTCGATGGAGAACTTCAGACCGTGCGCTTTGGCCCGCGCCAGACAAGCCTTGGTTGTCTCCACGTAGGCGTTCCACACCCGATCCCAATCGAACCCCTCCTCGATATCGAAGTGGAACTTTTGGCCAGGCGCAGGATTCTCGACCTCGTAATAGCGCGGCAAATAGTCCGTTGGGCCCTTTAACTCGCGGGCCCACGGCGCCACGATATTGACTATCGGCGCCTCGAACCTGCGCCCGATGCGGCAGCCGGCCTCGAAGTAGTCCAGCGCCTGTTCACGGAGATCGGGTTTGATGCTCGACAGGTCTTCGACCACCGGCTGGAACATCACGAACTGCGACACGCGCAGCTTGTACTTCTCCAGCTTCTGTTTGAGGCGGTCGATCCGGCTGTCCGTCCAGAACCCTTTGAGGTCGTTGCGCGCGTTGACGATCAGCTCAATCCCATCGAAGCCCAGTTCCCCGATGATGTCGATCGCCGGCTCCGGATCCGCGCCGGGGCTCAGATCATGGAAACACCAGCTCAGGCAGCCGACCTTGGGCTTGCCATTGGTGCGCGTCGGGGACTCGGCGCCCACGGTGGTCAAAGGCAGTGCGGCGACCGCGAGCGCGGTGGTTTGGAGGAATTGGCGGCGGTTCAAGTCCGGTCGGGTATTCATGGGTCCACTCCTTTTTGGTTGTGATGAGGCCAAACAGCTCATTCGGTTCGCTAGGCATTAAGATGACCATCCCCGGTCCACCAGTCAACGACGGCCTTTAATGGCCTTTAATGGCGCCGGCTGGATGCGGCTTGGACGCGCCGAACCATGCTTGAGCAGGTAGGCTATCGTTCAAACTTCCTGTTGTCTCACCGCCTTCTTCGGGATACGCTCCGCCAAAGCAGCCTTCCCGATGGCGCGCCTCGCGGAAGGCTGGGCAGCGAAGGTCACGGGCTATGGCACGGAAGAATAACGACGCAAAGAAAAAGCCCATTGAGCAATACGAGCACAAGGGCAAGAAACGCGCGAACAACCCGCCCGTCGGCCTCGTCGATGCCAAGTCCGACGCCGCGGAGAGCAGGAAGACCTACGCCTACGACCCGCACATTGACCCTGCGCTCCAATTCGACCAGCAGACCGCTCGCCGCGCCGTAGCAGACGCCTTCGCCAAGACTCACGCCACGGCGGAGGCCGCCCGCTCTGCCTTCGACCGGTTGCAGAAAGCCGAGGAAGAAGAAGCCAGAAAGAAGGCACCCGACGGAGCAAGATTGGCGAAACTCAAAGCCGAAGCTGAGGATGCACTGCAAGCCGCCAGCGCCGCGGCGGCCGCCTTGGAGAAGCTCCAGAATCCTTATCTGGCCTGGGCCGGCAAGGCCGAGCGCACCAGCTTCGAGGTGCCCACCGTCTCGCTCCATGTCCACGAGCGCATTGACCCGCGCAGCATCATCGAGGCGGTGCGCGAGAGGAACGGCCGCGACTACGAGCAGCTTTCCCTCTTCAGTTCCCACGCCGAAAACCCGCCGCTGCGCGAGGCCATCGAGTTCTACCGGCACGCCCACAACTGGAGCAACCGCCTCGTCGCCGGTGACAGCCTGTTGGTGATGAACTCGCTGCTGGAGAAGGAGGGGCTGGGCGGGCAGGTGCAGACGGTCTATTTCGACCCGCCCTACGGCATCAAATACGGCTCCAACTTCCAGCCCTTCGTCAACAAGCGCGACGTGAAGGATGGCAGGGACGAAGACCTGACCGCCGAGCCGGAGATGGTCAAAGCCTTCCGGGACACCTGGGAACTGGGGCTCCACTCCTACCTCAGCTACCTGCGCGACCGCCTCCTGCTGGCCCGTGAACTCCTGAGCGAATCCGGCTCCATCTTCGTGCAAATCTCCGATGAGAACGTGCATCACGTCAGGGAAGTCATGGATGAAATCTTCGGCAGCAAGAATTTCATCGGTTTGATTCCATTTGGGAAAACGGCTGGGGCAGGTGCCAAAGTGATTGGTGCTGAGTTCGACTATTTGGTTTGGTATTCGCGGGACGTTCGGAAGTTGGAGTGTCGCCAACTCTACCTGCCAAAAGCTCCGGACACGTTCAAGAGTTACAAGTATGCGGTTTCCGCAGACACAACCGAAGTCCGGTATGCAGGACCGGAAGAACGCGCTGACCCGTCAGCGTTGCCGAAGGGCTGGAAGCTCGCTCAGTTGAGTTTCGCGGTATCGCAAGATCCCAGCAAACCGGAGGAACGAATCTATCAGTTCTGCGGTGTGAAATATGACTGTGGTGAGAACCGCCACTGGAAGACGAAGAACCTGGAAGGATTGGACAGATTGGCGAAGGCAAAGCGGCTGATAGGTCTTGCCTCTCAGCTTAACTACATCCGGTATTACGACGATTTCCCAGCCAGTCTGCTGACTAACAACTGGAGTGACACTGGTAGTGCCGGGTTTTCGTCATCTGATCCGAAAGTTTACGTTGTTCAGACTGACTCGCTGGTCGCACAGCGTTGCCTTCTGATGACCACCGACCCCGGCGACCTGGTGTTGGACATCACCTGCGGCAGCGGTACGACGGCTTACGTAGCCGAGCAGTGGGGCCGTCGCTGGATTACGTGCGACACGTCTCGCGTTGCGCTTACACTCGCGAAACAGCGGTTAATGACGGCGGTATTCGACTACTACCAACTGGCGCACCCGGAGGAAGGCGTCGGCAGCGGCTTCGTCTATAAGACCGTTCCCCACGTCACGCTCAAGAGTATCGCCAACAACGAACCGCCAGAGCAGGAGACGCTTTACGATCAGCCGCTTGTGGACACAGCGCGGCTCCGCGTGACGGGCCCGTTCACCGTCGAAGCCGTCCCAGCGCCGATGGTAAAGTCGCTGGCGGAACTGGCCGGAGACGAAACCGCCGCGCCGATGCCAGCAGACGAGTCGGTTTCCCGCTCCGGCGAGACGGTGCGGCAAGACGAGTGGCGGAGCGAGCTGCTGCGGGCCGGAATTCGCGGCAAGGGCGGACAGATGATCCGCTTCTCCCGCGTGGAACCGCTCTGCGGCACGCGCTGGCTCCACGCGGACGCGGAGACGAAGCCCAACGACGAGGGGCCGATGACGTTGCGCGAAGGCGCCGCCACGGAGCGGCAGCGGGTGGTGATTTCCTTCGGATCGGAGCACGCGCCGCTGGAGCAGCGTCAAGTGGAACAGGCGTTGGAGGAAGCCCGGAGGCTCGTGCCGCGGCCGCAGTTGATCGTCTTCGCCGCCTTCCAGTTCGACCCGGAGGCCGCGAAGGACATTGACGAGTTGAACTGGCCGGGCATCACTACGCTCAAAGCGCAGATGAACGCGGACCTGCTCACGGAGGATCTGAAGAAGAAGCGGACGAGCAACGAGAGCTTCTGGCTCATCGGCCAGCCGGACGTGGTGTTGCGCAAGATTCAGCGCGGCGAACACCAGGGCCTGTGGGAAGTGGAAGTCCACGGGTTTGACTACTACAACACGAAGACCGGCACGATTGAGTCGGGGGGCAGCGACAAGATCGCGGTGTGGATGCTCGACACGGATTACGACGGCCGCAGCCTGTTTCCGCGGCAGGTGTTCTTTCCCATGGCTGGCGATAAAGAAGGGTGGTCCAAGCTGGCGAAGAACCTCAAGGCGGAGATCGACGAAGAACTGATTGAAGGGTATCGCGGCACGGTGTCACTGCCGTTCAAACTTGGCAAACACAGTCGCGTGGCCGTGAAGATCGTGGATGACCGGGGGATTGAGAGCTTGAAGATATTGGAAATCGCATGAAACTGAAACGACTTGAATTGGAACAGTTCACCGTCTTCGAGAAGACCGAGTTCGAGTTCACCGAGGGCCTGAACGTGTTCATAGGCGCGAACGGCACGGGGAAGTCCCATTTGATGAAATTGCTCTATGCAATTCTTCTGAGTGGGCGGAGTTCTCGCGGCAGTGCCGCCCCCAGCGGTGCGGTAGTCCCGCACGATACTTTTGAGAACCGTCTTGGCCGCAAGTTGGCGGCAGTTTTTCGTCCCGACGAAGACTCCATCGGAAGGTTGGTGGCGCGTACGGTTGGAAAGTCAAAAGCGGTCATCCGCCTGCACGACGATGGCAAAGGGGGGTTGAAATTCAGGCTCACGACCGAAAGCAATCTGCATCTTGACGAGCACACGCTTTCTTTCGGAGAGAAAAGCATCTTTATCCCGTCGCGTGAGACGTTTGCCATGTATGAGGGGTTTGTCGCCGCCTACTTGGACCGAGAGCTCTCTTTCGACGAAACCTATTACGATCTGTGCGTGGCCTTGAGCGCGAACGCCATCAAAGGCAAGAGACTGAAGGCCGCGAACGCCCTCATCGGGCCACTGGAAGACGAGGTGCTGGGAGGGAAGGTACAACTGACGGGCGGGCGGTTCAATGTTTACACTGCCGATGGGGTTATCGAAGCGCACCTGCTCTCGGAAGGACTGCGGAAGGTTGCCAGTCTGGTGCGCCTGGTCGCCAATGGTTCCCTGATGCAGAACGGCTTCCTCTTCTGGGATGAACCCGAGGCGAACCTCAATCCCAAGCTCGTGACCAAAGTGGCGGCGGTTCTCCGACGGTTGGCGGCCTCCGGGGTTCAGGTGTTTGTGGCGACGCACGACTACCTGCTGACGCACGAGCTTTCTTTGGCCGCGGAGTATCCCGAACAACAACCCAAGGAGTTGAAGTGCCCAATCCGGTTCTTTGCGTTATCGCGGGGGCCGACGGGCGGAGTGACTTCACAGGCTGGAAACATTCTCGCCGATTTGCAGGACAATCCCATCCTTGATGAATTCTCCGCGCTGTACGACCGGCGGCGGAACTTATTCGATGCCAAAACGGAGGAAACTGCGAAATGAGTTCCCAGATTGACGAAGGAAGCCTGCGTTTTGAGTTTGAGTCGCAGTGGAGGGTGGCACGCTACGACGGCGATGAGAAAACCGCGCCGGCACACGCCTTTTATCGGAACCAAGTTTCGCGTCTTCCAGGAACCAAGGCGGTTGACGTTGTCGGCATCCTTGCCGGGGAGGGCGGCTACATCATCGAAGTAAAGGATTTTCGAGGCTACCGAATTCAGAACAAGAAGCGGCTGTCCAGCGGGGAGCTTGCCATCGAAGTGGCGCAGAAAGTCCGGGACACCGTAGCCGGCTTGGTCGGCGCAGTTCGAAATGAAAGCAACCCGAGCCTCCTAACGGAGGCTGGCTTGCTGCTGGTTAATAAGGCCAAAACCATTCGCATTCTGCTGTGGCTGGAAGACGACGCGAAGGTGAACAAGAAGGAGTGGGCAGAGGAGTTGACTACGCTGACGACGCGAATCCAAGGCTATCTTCGCTGGCTGACATCCCGCGTGTTGGTCGTGAGCATCGCCACATACGCACTCAAACCACCGGGGATCAAAGTGACAAACGTGCCCGGAACACCGGCCCCGAAGAACTGAGATGAAGTCTGGTTCCGGCCTCACCCATCTCATCATCAACTCCCCCTACGAGGAGCCCAAGCAGCATTGGCACTATCAGCGCGAGACGCAGGAGTTTTCGCTCCTGCCAGGGCGCCGCCCCGCGGGCTACGTCATCGCTTCGGAAAGCTCCAAGTCCTTCGACGATCCCGGAAAATTCATCCCGATTGAACTGGTGAACCGGATCCGGCCCCGGGTCAAGAAGTGGCGGGCGGAGGGTTACCCGGGCGTGACGGGGATCACGCGGAGGTTGCTGGACCATTGGCAAGGCTCGGAGCGATACGAGCGGCAGCGGTTGTTTTTCTGCCAACATGAGGCGATGGAGACGTTGATCTGGCTTACAGAAGCGCCGGCTTCGGAGCGGGTGGGCATCGTGATTCCCTCCGACGGCGGAGCCTTCCAGCGGGTTTGCAGCAAGATGGCCACGGGTTCCGGGAAGACGGTGGTAATGGCCATGCTCATCGCGTGGCAGGTGTTGAACAAAGTCACCTATCCACAAGACGACCGATTCTCAAAGCATGTCTTCGTCGTCGCCCCTGGCCTGACGGTCAAGAGCCGGTTGCAGGTACTCATTCCAGCCGGGCCGGGCAACTACTACGATGAGTTCGACATCGTTCCGGCGGGTTTGCGGGACCAGTTGCGGCTGGGCAAGGTCATGGTGCGCAACTGGCATGTGCTGAACTGGGAAACCGACGACAAGGTTCGCAAGAAACGCAGTGTCGATAAGCGCGGCGCCAAGAGTGACGAGGCTTACGTCCGCGAAGTGCTGGGTGACATGGCAAACGTGAACAACATCGTCGTGATTAACGACGAGGCTCACCATGCCTGGCGCGTGAACCCGGAGTCGAAGAAGGCGAAGATCGACCGCGCTTTGATCGAGGAAGCGACAAAATGGGTAGGCGGTCTGGACCGAATCCACAGTAAGCGGCGGATATTGCGCTGTTTCGACTTCTCAGCGACTCCGTTCTCGCCCAGCGGCAAGCAGACGACGGAGGAATCGCTGTTCGGCTGGATCGTGAGCGACTTCGGGCTGAACGACGCGATTGAGGCGGGACTGGTGAAGACGCCTCGCGTTGTGGTCCGAGACGACGGGATGCCGGACGTGCGAACCTACAAGTCGAAGCTCTACCACATTTACGAGCACGTCCGGGACGATTTGAGCCGGAGCGCGGAGGAGTTCGAGCCTCTGCCGGACCTGGTGATGAACGCCTACCTGCTGTTGGGGAAGGACTGGCTCGCCACGGAGCAGGCGTGGCAGAAGCTCGGTTATCCGACCCCGCCGGTGATGATTACCGTCGCCAACCGGACGGAAACCGCCGCCCGCGTGAAGCACGCCTTCAACCGGAAGAAGGTGTTGATCGATGAACTCTGCAACCCCGACCTGACGCTGCACATTGACTCGAAGGTGCTGGACATGGCAGAAGCGAAGGAAGAGGAAGCCCAGGCTCAGCAGGAGAGCGGCACGGGCGAGGATGAGGACGAGCCTAAACAGAATAAGCTTACGAAGGCCGAGCAAGCGGAACGGCTTCGCAAGACCGTGGATACCGTGGGCAAGGTCGGGCAGCCGGGCGAGAAGATCCAAAAGGTGATTTCGGTCGGCATGCTCTCGGAAGGCTGGGACGCGAAGACGGTGACGCATATCATGGGCTTGCGGGCCTTCTCCAGCCAGTTGCTTTGCGAACAGGTGGTCGGGCGCGGATTGCGGCGGACCAGTTACGAAACGAAGAAGATGCCTCACCCTGTCACGGGCGAGGAGGTGGAACTTTTCGAGCCTGAGTACGTCAACATCTTCGGGATTCCTTTCACATTCCTTCCGCACGAAGGCGACAGCGACAGCCCGCTGCCGCCGCCTCCGCCGAAGACGCGGATCGAACCGGCACGGGAGAAACTTGGATTCCTGATCTCCTGGCCCAACATCCTGCGCATCGACCACATCTACCGGCCAAAGCTGGAACTGGACTTGGACAAGGTGGAACCGCTCCAACTCAACTCGACGGACAAGATCGAAAACGCGGAATTAGCGGCGGTTGTCGCGGGCAAGCCCAACTTGGCGGTGATGACGGAGATTGACCTGTTGAAAATCGCGGAGCGCTTCCGATTCCAAAAGATCGTCTTCGAGGTCGCTCGCGATATTTACGAGCAGATGCAACCAGGCTGGAAGGGGAACAAGGAAAACTTGCTGGCCCAAGTGATTCGGCTCGTGGAAAAGTTCATCTCGTCGCCGAAGCTGGAGATTGCCCCGCCGCTGTTCTACCGGGACGAGTTGAAGCGCCGTGTGATGCTCACCCTGAACATGCAGCGAATTGTGCAGCACGTTTTCGATGAAATCCGCTGCGGGAACACAGTGACGCTGGAGCCGGTCTTTGAGAGCAACAGGCCCATCCGCTCCACTGCCGACATGTTGCCCTGGTACACGGGCAAGCCGTGCGTGCCGGCAAGCCGCTCGCACATCAACCTCGGCGTCGCGGATTCGACATGGGAAGCGCAGGCGGCTTACGAACTCGACCACAGCCCGAAGGTGGCGGCATGGGCTAAGAACGATCACCTCGGTTTCGAAATTGCCTACCTCTTCGGCGGGGTCTTCCACAAATTTCGGCCCGACTATCTGATTCGACTCACGAACGGGACGAACCTCGTCTTGGAGACAAAGGGCCAGGACACGCCGAAGGACCAGACCAAGCGGCGCTACCTCGACGAGTGGGTGAAAGCGGTGAACACGCAAGGCGGTTTCGGGAAGTGGAAGTTCAAGCCTTGTTTCAAGCCGGCTGACTTACCCACGGCCATTTGCGACACGGCAGAGGCATAAGGCCACTACCCAATCCGCTCAGCGGCCACGGGCGGGTCGCCCAGGCCACCCGCTTTGCAGGCAGCCTCCAATAGGTGCCCCAAGCGATCCAGTGTGATATCCCCGCTTATCCCAAACCGAAGAGCCGTCGGATGTAAGCCGCATTGCGCTTGGCATCAGCCGTGGGATCCTTCGACGGACTGGCAGTCTCCATGACGATCCAACCCTGGTAGCCAATCTCTTTGATCGCGGCGGCGATCTGGTCGAACTGGAGCTTGCCTTCGCCCAGGTAACGGTCGCGGTCCTTGAAATGGAAACACGCAATGCGCTGTTTGAGCCAACGGATTTCCGCGGGCACATCGTAGCCCCGGCTGTCGGAGTTGCCCACGTCGTAATAGAGTCGTACCGAATCGTGCCCGATCCGCTCGAGGATCTCGGCGTTCTGGCGCGCGGACAGTGTGTTTTCGATGGCCAGGATCACACCCGCGTCTTTGGCCCGCGGCGCGGCCTCCTTCAACCGCTGCACGACCACATCCACAGCGGCTTGTTTTACCTGGCCATCCTCCAGCAAGTTCCCTTTGCCAAAGAACGCGACGAGGATCACGCCCGCGCCGAGGTCCTTGGCCCCGTCGATGCACTGTTCCAGCCACACCAGGCCGCGCGGGTCGCTGGCCAGAGGATTGACATTCAGCAGACCCATCATGAGCGATGAAATCGGCAGACCGGTCCCGGCCATCTGGGCCTTGTACTGCTGGCGGACTGCCGGGTCGGCGATGCGCAGTTTGTCGGCGCCATCACCGACGCGGACCTCGACGCCGTCCAGACCGGCCGCCTTGGCCTCCACTAATCCGATTTGGCATGAACCGATGCGGAGCCTGGCGGGTACGGGTTGCGGCGAGGCTGCGAGCGTCAGGCGCGGCAGTACGGCGCCACCGGCCAGTCCGGCCGCGGCTCTTGTCAGAAAAGTTCGTCGGGTGATCATGATCGGTCGGCTGTTGAGCGTGGTTCGTTACAGCACTTGGGTCGCGCCGGGGATGGGATGAGGATAGGTCCCGTCGGGCCGGGGCAGAATCGGCGGGGGCGCGTCCCAGGCATAACGTTCCGGGGCCAGGACTTTCTTTGACGCGAAGGCTTCGTCCCAGGTGATTTGCTGGCCGCTGTGGGTGGCCATGCGGCCCAGAATGGCGAGCATGGTGCTGCGGGCCATGGACAGACTGTCATTGATGGGATTGCCGGCCTGCATCGCCGCGAACATTTCGCGATAGCGGTTGACTTCGGGAACCGTGGTTTCGGCCGGCGGCTGCCATTGTAGTTTGCCATCCCCGGAGAAGATGCCCGACTGCCTGGGGTTGCCGGTTTGGCGGAGCTGTCCTTTGGTGCCGAAGACCGTCCGGTAAACGCCATTGTAACAGCCGGGCTGCTGGCGGGTCAGGGCATAGACCCGCAGGCCGTTGGCGTATTCATAAACCACGGAATGATGGTCGAAGATGTCGCCATACTTGGCTTCGACGCGCACGGAGCGGCCGCCGTAACCCCAGGCATGCAGTGGCGGCGCTTCGTGCAGGAGCCAACCCACAAAGTCCAGGAAGTGCACATGTTGCTCGACCAAATGGTCGCCTGAAAGCCACGTGAAGTAGTACCAGTTGCGGATCTGGAATTCCATCTCCGTCCAGTCTGGCTGGCGCCCCCGATGCCACAGCGGCCCGGTGTTGTACACGCCCTCGATCGATACAATGTCGCCGATCTCGCCGGCGTGCACGCGCTTGACCGCCTCCCGTGCGCCCTCCGAGTAGCGGGTTTGGAAACCGCTGACGAAACTGAGCTTCTTCTGACGGGCCTTCTCGCCGGCCGCCAGCACGCGGCGCACGCCCGGGGCATCGACGGCCATCGGTTTCTCGGCGAACACATGCACCCCGGCGTCAACGCAGGCTTCAAGATGGCTTGGCCGGAAATGCGGCGTCGAAGCCAGCAGGGCCACGTCCACACCGCTGTCGAGCAATTGCCGATACGCCTCGAAGCCGGAGAAGCAATGGTTGTCGTCCACCGCGACTTGCGCCCCCAGTTTCCCTTTAAGGGTCTTGCGGGCGTCTTCCAACCGGTCTGCGAAGGCGTCGGCCATGGCGGTCAACCGGGCGCCGGGGTTCACGGCCAGCGCGTTGGCCACGCTGCCGGAGCCCCGGCCGCCACACCCGACCAAGCCGATCTTCATCGCATCACTCCCGGCGGCGTAGGCCACCCGGCTGATGTCCAGCGTGCCGACCAGCGAGGCCCCGGCCAGAACACCGGAGTTCACCAGAAAACCACGACGTGATTGTCGTGCCGCCCCTGCTCCAGCATTTGTCTTTGACATAACTTGATCCTTTCATGATTCGGGTCGTGCTCGGCCCGATTTCGATGCCTCATCCCGGCGGTACACCGGCCTCCAGCACGGCTGCGAAATCCCGCGACGCGGAACCTGCTCTGGAATGGTGTTGGTGGCGAACACAAGGCTCATTCCGGCTTCATCGCCCGGATGCGAATATTCTTCCAGGCAGCCGTGGTCACCCAGGTGGCCAAGCCGAAGGGCTCCGACATTTCGATCTCACCGTAGCGCATCGAGATTTTCCGGCCGGTGGTATCCAGGTCCACCATCTTGTCCTGGTCGATCCAGGTCTGGATTCTGTTCTCCGTCACCCGCAGGCGGATGTGATACCAGCGTCCGGGGTCGAAGCTGCCGAACTTGGTCGTTTCGTTCATCGAGGCGTCATTGCCGTCGACGCTGGATATGCCCACCACGCCTCCACCCCAG
>Ga0315274_10014868_pt1 | contig 11036 bp, 10 predicted proteins | sample YL17G02_20_MG_FD_203700 | JGI IMG/M metagenome (GOLD analysis project Ga0315274, IMG submission 203700) | Sediment microbial communities from Yellowstone Lake, YNP, Wyoming, USA - YL17G02_20 | ecosystem: Environmental > Aquatic > Freshwater > Lake > Sediment | place: USA: Wyoming | collected...
ATGGCCTGACTTAACAACAACTCCCATCCCGTTGTGGGAGCTTGTTGACATGAGGAAATATTCGTCAATGAGTGTTCAGTATTCTAGGGGTTGCCCCTTTGACTGTGAGTTTTGCGATATCGTTGTACTCAACGGACACATGCCACGAACTAAAGATAAGGAGCAGCTACTGAGGGAACTGGATGAATTGTACACTCGTGGGTGGCGGAACAGTGTCTTCATTGTAGACGACAATTTCATAGGTAACAAGAGGAAATTGAAGGCAGAAATCTTGCCGGCGATAATCGAATGGATGAAAAGGAGGGAAAAACCCTTTTCACTTTTTACCGAGGCGTCTATTAACCTCGCGGATGATGAAGAACTCATGCAATTAATGGCGGAGGCGAATTTCAATATGGTATTTGTAGGTCTTGAAACCCCAAATGAGGCGAGTCTGGCCGAGTGCGGGAAATTTCAAAATAAGGAACGTGATTTGGTAGCTGCTGTCAGGAAACTTCAGAGCCACGGTTTACAAGTACAAGGGGGATTTATTGTAGGCTTTGATAGTGACCCGCACACGATTTTTGAAGACCAAATCCGTTTTATTCAGAAGAGCGGAATTGTTGTAGCGATGGTCGGCCTGCTTAACGCACTCCCGGGTACAAAACTGTACCGGCGTCTCAAAAAGGAGAATCGTCTACTGATGGAGTTTTCGGGCGATAATACCGACTGCTCGATAAACTTCATCTCCAGGATGGACATCGAAACTCTTATGAATGGCTATAAAAGCATTGTCAATACTATTTATGCACCAAAGCAATACTATGAACGGATAAAAGTCTTTCTGAAGGAATACAGACCACGGCAGAGACAGCGATTTCGTCCTCAGATTGGGCATTTTGTAGCATTTGTTAAGTCGCTGTGGGTCTTGGGGATAGAAGCAAAAGGGAAAAGGTATTTTTGGAGGTTTCTTGCCTGGACGCTGGCACGGCGCCCGCAATCTCTTCCGATATCGATAACGCTTGCAATCTATGGATTCCACTTTCGTAAAATTGCGGAAAGATACGCTGGTGTACCGGTTTGAGTTAGTGCTTCAACGCTGAGAAAGTCTGCTGGAACCAAATGCCTATGGTCATTGACCATTTCCAGCCCCTTTGATATACTTTTCTTTTAGTTATCGATAACAAGGAGGCATTATCAAGATGAAAACGTCAACCGCTCGGCTTACCTTTATGGATGTTGCTTTACCTAGAACTGGTTTTCTTTGGGATGTGGTCTTGGTGGTTGGCTTTGCTTGCTTAACTGCTGCCTTTGCCCAGATAAGTTTCTGGATCGGTCCGGTACCTATCACAGGACAGACCTTTGCCGTTCTTTTAGCTGGGGCTCTATTAGGAAGCCGTCGTGGGGCGTTGAGCCAGCTCAGTTATCTGGCTATAGGGGCTACTGGCATTCCATATTGGTTTGCCTTGGGTGGTCCTCCGGGCATCGCTCGCTTGGTCGGACCCACAGGCGGTTACTTGATAGGCTTTGTGGCAGCTGCTTTCGTTGTCGGTTGGTTAGCTGAAAGAGGCTGGGACAGACGGGTGTGGACAGCAATCCCAGCTATGCTTGGTGGTAGTCTTGTTATGTATATCTTTGGACTTTCCTGGCTAGCCCACTTTGTTCCTGAGGGCACTGTGCTTCAGGCCGGTCTTTACCCCTTCGTCATGGGTGATTTGATAAAGATAGCCGCAGCAGCTTTAGCCTTGCCTTCGGGATGGCTGATTCTCCGACGATTTAAGGGTTGAAAGCTTTAACCCTATCAAATAGTTCTCACCGAGGTTGTTAGTTTGGATATCACCTGGCTAGGTCATTCTTGCTTTCGCATTAAGGGTAAGGAAGTTACCGTTATCACTGACCCATGCCACCCGAGCTCGGGTTATTCCTTGAGCAAGCTCCAGGCTAACATAGTGACCTTGAGCCATTTCCATCCCGGCCATTGCTACACCGAGGCTATAACCAGTGAATTCAGAGTGATTAAAGGGCCCGGTGAGTATGAACTGAAGGGCACGTTTATTACCGGTATCGCTACTTGGCATGATGCTGTCCAGGGTGAGAAGCTGGGCAGAAACACTGTTTATCTCTTGGAAATGGATGGGATGACATTGTGTCATTTAGGCGACCTTGGCCATCTTCCGGCGTCTGAACTCATAGAAGACATGGGCGATATTGATGTATTGTTTTTACCTGTGGGCGGTGCATCTACCATAGGTGGCTCGACGGCTGCCGAGATAGTAAGGCGTTTGACACCTAAGGTTGTTATTCCTATGCACTACAAGACGGCAGCATTGGCCAAAGAGCTTGAGCCTGTAGATAAGTTCTTGAAAGAAGTGGGAATAAAGGAAACGGTCTCTCAATCTAAGCTTTCGGTTAACCGGTCAACTCTGCCCACCAGCACCCAGGTAGTGATTCTAGATTATCCTCATTAGCCAGCCTCTCCTCTTTGACAGACTTCATGCTTCTCACGTAGAATGAGCCTGGTTATGATTTTAGCCAAGAGACTCTATGATTTACAACAAATCGACCTTGACATTCAGAGGGAACAAGAGGCTCTAGATGAGATCAGCCGCCAGTTAGGTGAGAGCGAAGCTTTGCTCACGGCTAAGTCTGAGCTTCTCGCTGAGCAGGAGCATCTGGCCGAGATGGAGAAGCAGCAGCGGGATGTGGAGTGGGAGATTGAAGACCTGCGAAACAGCATCGCACAAGTAAATGATAAACTTTACAGCGGTGCAACCAAGAACCCAAAAGAGTTGGTCAGCCTTGAGAAAGAGGTGGAGATTTTCAAGGCCAAGTTGAGGAAAAAAGAAGATAACCTGCTGGATTTAATGGCTGAGACAGAAACGACACAGGACAAGATAAAGTTAGATAGCGAGCGGTTTAAAAAGTTAGAGGTGGAATGGAAGCGGGAGCAAAAGGACTTAACTCAAAAGCAAGCTAAAGTGAAAAATCGGCTCTCAGACCTCAGCCAGAAACGGCATGCAGTAGCCTCGGAAATCACATTGCAAACACTTGAGCTTTACGAGGGGATTAGGCTGAGGAAGGGGCAGGCGGTGGTTAAGATAGAGCAAGGGAGATGCCATGGGTGCCATCTTACTTTGTCAATGAACGAATGGCAACGAGCTAGAGCCGGGGCTTTAGCCCAATGCAGTAGCTGTGGCAGGATACTCTATTTAGGCTAGAGCCTTGTAAAGAGCAGAGGATGCAGCTGAATATCTACGTTGACGGAGCTTCCTGGGGTAATCCTGGGCCGGCAGCCATAGGCGCTGTTATCAAGGATGGGAAGCAAAAAGAATTGGCTAATATCTCTCAATACATCGGAGAGGCTACTAATAATCAAGCGGAGTATCAGGCGGTCATCGCCGCTTTAAAGTCGGCCGCCAGGTTCAAAGCAACTGAGGTTACGCTTTATCTGGATTCAGAATTAGTAGCTAGACAATTAGCTGGTAGTTACAAGGTGAGGAACCTTTTTCTCTTTCCTCTCTACAAAGAAGCTGCTGAGCTGTGTAAGGAGTTTGCCAATCTATCCATCGTCCACATTGGGCATGATGAAAATGTTGAAGCCCATGCCTTGGCTAAAGCAGCGCTGAGGAAGTTTATGAGATAGGAAGTTGATGGTACTTAACAATCGCTGCCTGTCATTGCGAGCGAAGCGAAGCAATCTCTCTTCACTCCCCTCGCTGCCGAGATTGCCGCGGCACTCCGTGCCTCGCAATGACAATAAACGAACACTCTCTCGAGAGTTTAGATTTGACGGCTACTTGGCCAGGGTGTAAAGTGGATAATGGGCTAAGTAAACCGGGTGACCGCTCTGACATAAAAATCAGGGAGGAAAGTCCGAGCTCCACCGGGCAGGGTGCTGGGTAACGCCCAGGAGGGGTGACCCTACGGAAAGTGCCACAGAAACATACCGCTCTTTCTATTAAGAGTAAGGGTGAAATGGTGAGGTAAGAGCTCACCGGCAGCTAGGTGACTAGCTGGCTGGGTAAACCCCACCCGGAGCAAGACCAAATAGGGGGCGAGAGGGACGCCCGGCCCTAACCCCGGGTTGGTCGCTTGACCTTGGTGGTAACATCAAGGCTAGATGGATGGTCACCGCTCCGAAGACTACTTCGGAGTACAGAACTCGGCTTACAGGTTTACTTAGCCCTCTATTTTGCGAAGAAAGATACGTTTCAGATCTTTGTTAACAATCTATTTCCAATGTAGCCGCGACCTTTTAAGGTCGCCTTTTATAGCGAGGCTAAAGCCTCGCAGCTACATAAGAGTAAACAACTTGTGCGTTTACCTCTTGACTTCTGGCGTTTTATTCTCTGAGCAGTCAAAAGTTTGATAAATTTTTTATTCTTTTGAGGTAGGAAACAGGGTTGGATGCCTTAGACTGAGCATTAGTCAAGGCAGAAGCAAGAAGAGAAAGACTAGCTCAATAGCTGCCAGCAACTTTGCTTGAGTCCACTTCTGGTAGTAAACTTTTTGTGGTTCTAGGCCGTTTTATTTTTAGCAGCCATGAATTTTCTAGACCCTCAACTTCGTGATTTCATTTTGTTCTGCGTGGAGAGGCGCGGTGCTGACTGGCCAGCCCTTTACGATGAGATGGCAATGGTGGCCGGGCAGCATCTGTTTAATGGGTTGGGCCGCGCCGAGCTTAAGCAGCTGGGACTGTCTTTAGCTCTCGACAGTGTGGACAGGACCCTTGAGATGGTGAAACAAGCCATTGCTCAAGGTCAGCAAGCTTAGCCTTCTTATTTCCCCCGTAAGCTGCTACAATATCTGCCGTATTTCTGCAGTATTTCCTGGATAGACGGAGGTAAATTATGCGTATAAAGAAAGCTATTCCTGTATCTGTGGCATTGGCTATTCTGTTGTTTATATTGCCGATATTGGGTGCTGGCTGTGATTTTGTTACCGAGAAAGTCGTCCCCATCATTACATCTCCTGAAACGAATAAGTCTCTCTCTTCTAATACTGCTGTTTCCTCTAATCCTGATGGTAAGCTGCCTCCTGAGTTTGATATTCTCGCTGAGGCCTGGAAACAGCTGTCTGAGGACTACGTAGACAAAAGTAAACTAGACCCCCAAAAGCTGAGCCAGGGCGCAGTTAAAGGCATGATTGAGGCATTAGACGACCCGTATAGTGGCTATGTTGACCCAAAGACTAAGGAGCTGGAGATGAGCACCTTTGAAGGGAAATTCGAGGGCATCGGCGCTGTTATCAGTATGAAAGATAAGCAGCTAACAGTCGTGGCACCAATTGCTGATTCCCCTGCCGAGAAAGCAGGCATCAAGGCCGGAGATAAGATCTTGGAAATTGATGGTCAACCTACTTCCAAGCTGGGTCTGATTGAAGCAACCCTTAAAATCCGGGGGTCAAAAGATACTTCGGTTAGACTCCTTATACTTCACGAGGGCGAGGCCGAACCCGTGGAGGTTCAGATAGTCCGGAGCGAGATAAAGGTGGAGAGTGTTTCCTTTGAGATGCGCGGTGATATTGCCTACATCAGGATTACCCAGTTCTTAAAATCTACCGGCGGTGAGTTGCAAGATGTTCTAAAAGATGCCATCGGTAAGGGAGCCAAAGGCATTGTCCTTGACCTTCGCAATAACCCCGGTGGATTGCTTAATGCATCTGCTGACGTGGCCAGTCAATTTCTGGCCATGGGACTGGTGGCTAAGGTTGTGGATGATGAAGGAAGGGAAAGCCAGGTGCCGGTGAAGCGGGGTGGCATAGCTACTCATCTGCCGCTTATCGTCCTTGTAAACCAAGGTAGTGCTAGTGCCAGTGAGATAGTGGCTGGTGCTCTTCAGGACTACGGCCGGGCTAAGCTAGCTGGCGGCCAGACTTTTGGCAAGGGCAGTGTTCAGCTTGTCCGTGACCTCAGCGATGGCTCAGCTTTGCATATAACCGCTTATCGCTGGTTGACTCCGTTCGGCAGGCCAATAGATGGTGTTGGGTTGACGCCAGACTTTCCACTTAAGCTAGAAGATGAAGAACTAGTGGATTGGGCCATCGATTATTTGAAAGGCCAGATTAAAGCCGAATTGCTGCCGGCTTTCTGCTAGCTCTAACTCTCGATGGTATCCTTGGTGCTGGGTATTCTGCCGGTGATTCTCTCATCGAGACGAGTTGCGGCATCGAGAGCTCGGGCCAGGGCTTTGAACAGTGCTTCGGCTTTGTGATGGTCATCGATGCCGCTGAGGACTTTGGCGTGGATATTAAGCTTCGCTTCAGAGGCGAGGGAAACGAAGAAATGGCGAATTAAGTCAGCGGACATTTTTTCGATTCTGGTGCTGTTGAAGGAAGCTTCGAAGGCCGCATAACCTCTGCCCCCGATGTCTAAGGCTACCATGGCCAAAGTTTCATCCATAGGCACCACAGCGTGAGCCATCCTGACTATTCCTCGTCTGTCTCCCAGGGCTTGGTTGAAGGCTTTACCTAAGGAGAGGGCTACATCTTCAACCACATGGTGCTGGTCAGCCCCCGTGGCTGAGAGCTTTATATCGAATATTCCATGCTGAGCCAATTGGCTGAGCATGTGGTCGAAGAACCTGATCCCGGTGGTGATTTCGAACTGTCCCTTGCCATCGATGTTCAGCTCCACCTTCACGGAGGTCTCTTTAGTTTCCCGGGTTACTTTTGCTTTTCTTTCAGCCATTTCTTAACCTCGCTGTATTCTTATAAGTGCCACATTAACATATTTCTTTTAATGTGGCAATGAGTGCATCAGTGTGTTCTGGCTTGCCAATGCTGATACGCAAGCAGTCATTTAACTGCGGGGTATCGAAATAGCGGACAAAGATACCCTTCTTCTGCAGTCCTTTATGTATCGCCTTTGCCTTGCCATTAAGCACCGAGCAAAGGATGAAGTTAGCTTGGGATGGATAAACTTTTAGCCAGTCAAGCTGACCAAGCCTGGTTAACAGCCGTTCCCGCTCATCAACAATAGCCTTGATTGTGCCACGCAGATAGCTCATATCCTTCAGTGATTCTAACGCTGCCACTTGAGCCGCGATGTTTACATTGTATGGCTGCTTTATTTTCATGAGATATTTAACCATATTAATCGGGAAAATGCCGTAGCCGACTCTTAGACCAGCCAGCCCTGCCCATTTACTGAAAGTACGAAGGACTATTAAATTTGAGTACTTTGGAACTAGAGGAGCCACCGTTATGCTGCTGAATTCAAAATAGGCTTCATCGACTACCACTACAGCGGCGCTATTCAAAAGCTCCAGAATTACCTGTTCAGGTGTTACATTGCCCGAAGGGTTATTTGGTGAAGCGACAAAGATAACCTTTGTTCGCTTATCTATAGCTTCCTTTATAGCCGCAACGTCGATGGAGAAGTCTTGCTTTCTCGGTATACTGACCACCTTGCCACCGCTGACGTCGGTGCTAAAAGGATACATACCGAAAGTCGGCGGGCAGTTGATTACCTTATCTCCGGGTTCGACGAATAGACGCAGGACGAGGTCAATGAGCTCATCGCTGCCGCTGCCAGCTATAATGTACTCTGAGCTTATCCCTGTGTATTCTTCCAGAGCCTTCCTTAATTCTCGCTGTTCGGGGTCGGGATAGAGGTGATAAAAGGCATAATTAGCCAGGGCCTGTTTTACTCTGGCTGAGCAACCGTATGGGTTTTCGTTGCCATCGAGTTTGATTACTTTTTCTTGGGGAATTTCGACACGCTGGCTCAATATGTCGGTTGGCTCAATTGGCGTATAGGCCTTCATGGTTTTGAGTTCCGGCCTCAATAATCCCTCGATATCTTCAGGTGAAATCATTTGAGTTCTTTCCTGTTGGTTATAATCTTATCCTGATTGCTTGGGCATGACCTTTGAATCCTTCAGCCTCAGCTATGGTTATGGCTGCTTGCCCCAGTTCTTTCCCGGCGGCTTCATCCAAAGCGATAATATTGGTAGCCTTAAGGAAATCCTCTACGCCGAGGGGGGAACTGAAGCGAGCACTGCCTCCTGTGGGCAAGACGTGGCTCGGTCCGGCGATATAATCACCCAGGGCTACTGGGGAGCTACCGCCGATGAAGATACAGCCGGCATGGCGGATTTTCTGGATATAACTGGCAGCATTGCGTAACATTAGCGATACGTGTTCAGGGGCATAGAGATTAACCAGTTCAATAGCTTCATCCGGACTATCGACCAGCACAATCATACCTCTGGAGTTCAGGGCTTCTGTGGCAATGGTTTGCCGTTCCAGCTTTGCCAGCTGTTTCTTGACCTCGCTGTCAACATTGCTAGCTAACTTGGATGAGGTGGTGATTAGGATTGCTGATGCCTGAGGGTCATGTTCGGCTTGAGCTATAAGGTCGGCGGCGCAAAAGGAGGCATTGGCAGTATCATCGGCTACAATCACAATCTCGCTGGGTCCCGGAAGGCTCTCTATATCCACTGTTCCATAGGCCATTTTTTTGGCTGTAACCACAAAAACGTTGCCCGGACCACAAATCTTGTCCACCTTCGGTACCGATTCAGTGCCAAAAGCCAGGGCGGCAATAGCTTGAGCCCCGCCTATCTTAAAGGTGCGATTGACCCCGGCGATGTCAGCTGCTACCAGGGTCGCTGGCGGAATTGTACCATCTTTTTGTGGTGGCGTGACTACAAAGATTTCTTTTACTCCGGCTACCCGGGCCGGGATGGCGGTCATCAGCACTGTAGATGGATAAGCAGCAGTGCCACCGGGCACATAGATGCCTACCCTGTTTAATGGGCTGATTTGCCGCCCCAGACCCTGGCTGAGGAAGCTTGATTCAAGTCTTTGCTTACACATGGAATGAAACTGCTTTATTCTGTTTGCCGCTAGCTTTAGCGCCGACACTAGCTTCTTATCCACCTTCTTATAAGCATCCTGACTTTCGCTTTCACTCACTTCTAGCGAGCTAAGTTCAGCCCCGTCCAATTTCTTGGTATAGCTGAAAAGTGCTTTATCACCTTTTCTGCGCACCTCAGCAAGGATGCGTTTGACTATCTCCTCCGGGGAGGGTTCTTTTCTCCTTGTCTTGGTTCTAGGCTTTGGGGGCAGGATAAGTCCAGAGCAAGGGACTTCTCTGGTCAACAGGGATTTTGCCTTTTGAAAACCTTTGACTACTCTCATTTCAGTTAGCCTCGGCTGCCTGACGGAAGCTCTCAACCAGAGAGGCTATTTTCTCTTTTTTGGGTAATGACTCCACACTGTTCCTGTTGCCGATAAGGCAAGCTGTGGATTGAAAAAGTGTGTCCATGATTTTGAGATTATGCTTGGCCAATGTCTTTCCAGTCTGAGTGTTTTCTATAAGCAAGTCAGCATCTTCAGGCAAGAAGGCTTCACTGGCTCCCCAGGTAGGAATCAGTTTATACCGGCTGACATGGTTGTCACGAAGGTATTTGTCAGCGATATTTATGTATTCCGAAGCTACTCTAAGCGGTGACACCTTGCCATCCAGTATTAGCCGTTTCAATTGCTCAACATTGGCTACAGCCAAGTCCTGGCTGACTACCGCCACTACTTTTACTTGGCCGAAGCCGAGGTCAACAAGCTCTACAACTGGACTTGAAGGAAAGCGACAGAGATGGTCAAGGAGCCAGTCTTTACCTGTTATAGCCAGGTCGAAATTCCCGTTGGCTACCTGGAGTGGCATATCCTGCGGTCTGATCACCTTAACATTAACCCAATCCAGATTGAAACGTGGACGACGATTTAGCTTGTTCTCTGAATAGCCCTGCAGTTTCAATCCAGCTTTGTTCAGGAACTCTGAAGTTGGGGGTTGCTGATGCCCGTCGGGAAGAGCCAGCCAAACCTTTTCCTCATTAAAATCAGGACGAAAACTGTTGGAGCTTTTGGCCACGTCTGGCTTGATTTTCAGCCATGGCTTGGCTTTCATCTCAAGACCCTGGCTGAAATAGGCTATTACCTGGCTGAAATTCTTGGCTTGCCAGCTTTCTTGATTGGCGATAAGAAAGGCAGTGGAAGAGAGCAAAGTCTTCAGCGGAAACAAGCTCTGTGCCCTTATTTCTGAATCATCTCTTGCCCATAGTAGAGCCAGGTCAGCGTTTTCCGGTGGATAGACTTCGGCAGCGCCCCACACGGGGAAGATCCTGAACCTCCTCAGCCTGAGATTCAAAGCTGCAATCTCTGCCAAATTGGGATACTCAGTCACTATTCGCCAGCTATATTGCCCGGTTGACAATTCCTGGAGGCTGGATATGTTTCTGTAGCGGCTGGCGGCTAGATATAGGTTTCCTTTGCTGTATTCCAAGTCGGCTACCTTGATCAAGGCACTGGCCGGGTACTTAGCCAAAAGCTCTTCAATCCAGTCCAGGCTGCAGATGCCCAAATCGTAATTGCCTACAGCTACCTGGATGGGGATGTCTTTTTCTTGAAATATCTTGGCTGAAAGATAAGGAAGCTTTGTTGATTTGAGCCGATAGGCTCGTGTCCCTTGAGTGTAGTCTTTGAATTCAAGCTCCGTCTCTTTCAATAGACAGGCGGTAGCCGGCAGAAGTCTTCCCTTGGGTAAAGCTATCCTAACGTAGTCCAACTGTCCTCCGGTTAGCAAGTTATGCGGAGCCTCCTACCGTCTTGATGGCGTCAGCAATTGAGGACGCCTCTTTCTTCTGGTTTCGGGCCTGGTCAATAACAAGAAAGGGTGGCGGCTTTTCTTGAACAGCGATTATCCAGCGCCAGTCTGACTGGCGACCGCTGAAGTCAAGCTCAGTCGCATATCCAGCCTGGCGAAGTGACTGAGCTAGCTGAAAGCTGGTTTTTATTGAATCAGGTGTCGTTTTATCGCATCTAACCAGGATTCCCTGTCCCATCTTTCGTTTGGCTTGAGGTTGAATCAAATTAATAATAGGGTCAACATAGAGAGCGAAACCACAGGCTGGCGTGCTCTTCCCACCTATGAGCGGGATAAGGTTGTCATACCTGCCACCGCTGCCAATTTTCTCTCCCTTAGCTGAAAACTGGAAGCAAAGTCCGGTGTAATACTCGAAACCCCGGGTGGATGTGATGTCAATCTGGTAATTACA
>Ga0315274_10014869_pt1 | contig 11035 bp, 8 predicted proteins | sample YL17G02_20_MG_FD_203700 | JGI IMG/M metagenome (GOLD analysis project Ga0315274, IMG submission 203700) | Sediment microbial communities from Yellowstone Lake, YNP, Wyoming, USA - YL17G02_20 | ecosystem: Environmental > Aquatic > Freshwater > Lake > Sediment | place: USA: Wyoming | collected...
GAGGACCGACATCTGTTGATGCCCTTCAGAATTCCATATTTGAAGTCGCTAAGAAAAACGGAATCGATCCACCGGAGTTCTTCAGGATGCTCTATGGAATGCTTCTAGGATCACCTAGAGGCCCAAGACTCGGACCCTACATCGAAGCGATGGGACGTGAAAATGTCGCCGACGCCCTTGAACGAGCGGTAACATCCGCGAGCACAGATCAGTCAGGAGATACTCCGAAAACCACATAGCCTCAGTATGAACACCTAGGAAGTCTCAGAGCCTCAGATGTGTAGGATTTCGCATCTCAGGTTGCTCGGGCCCGTAGTCTAGCACGGATCATGACGTTGAGGGGAGAGATAACCTCCTCGCGGAAGCCTGCGGATGACTCGGCGGAAAGCCAGAGATCGTGGGTTCAAATCCCACCGGGCCCGCCAAATCAGCTTCCCCAAGGGGCTAGAGTTTAGGATGGCTCACAGCATCAGAATCGACTAGACCAGAATCAGATACCAAGAACAGAACGCGCGCCTCATACAATGAGTCCTCGGTCGATTGGGGTGTGGGTGCCTGAACTGACTAGTCGTGAATCCCGAGAGCCACCAAGGCGTCTCCGGTTGGAAGACTGGTAACTATGATTCCTGAACTTGGGGTTCTAGGAGCCCTGACTCAGACCGCACCAACGGAGCACTATTGACAGTCAGCCCCGGACGCGGATTCATCTGCAGCCCGAAGCAGTCTCATGTTCCCTGTTCGAGCTTTGCGGCTCGTGCCTCAATGAACTCCTTGACCTTCTCTTCGCTGTCCTTTCTTTCCGCTTCCTGTTTCTTCAAATGTTCTTTGACTGTTGCAAGAAGGTTCTCCATCTTGAATGGCTTGACGACGTAGGCGTCAGCGCCTCTGTTGACTGCATCGACCGCATTCTCTAGCCCCGGATAACCAGTGACGATGATCTTGACCATCTTGGGAGTAGACTCTTTCATTTCAGAAAGAAGCCAAGTGCCTTCCATGTCAGGAAGACGGATGTCTACCAAAGCGAGATTGTAGAAGTTGGCGTTGGACTTACGGATTGCCTCACCGCCAGTCTCTGCCGTATCGACAGCATATCCTTCATCTTCCAGCGCAGTGACGAGGACTTTCCTCACGCTTTCGTCGTCATCGATGACGAGAATCCTGGCGGGTTCAGTCATGCGCTTTCGTCTCCTTCAATCCTAGACCAACTGGGATGCTGACGATGAAGGTTGTCCCCTTCCCAACCGCGCTCTCCACAGAAATATAGCCCTTGTGGGCCTCCACTATGCGCTTCGAGATGGACAGCCCCAGCCCAATTCCTTTCGCCTTGGTCGTAAAGAACGGAGTCCAAAGCCTCGCCATAATGCGGCCGAGAGCCATTAGGCCGTGGTCAACGGCTTCAAGAAGAGCGTCTCTAAACTCCTGAGTGCCATTCACCATTCCCGCGTCGACCGCATGGTTCTCTCATTCAACGTCCATAGAAAAAAATCATGCGCACAGGATATCCTAGTATAGAGAATGCAGCGGCCTCCGTCAACCTGGGCGCTGATGCGTACTTGTTCAAGCCCGTGAACCCCAAAGAGCTTCTGAGAGTCGTCGAGGAGAAACTCAGAGAACAAAGCGAAGCCGAGACACTGACAGAAGACAAAATAGCAGAGTGGATAGAAACCCGACTCCGAAAGCTGAAACAATGAGACAGCTCAACGGGCGAGCGACTGTAGTTACTGTTCAATGTGCTCCGGAACCGGGTGAAACTCTGAGAGTGCAGCAGAAGACGAGAGTTCCAGACTGAGGGAAATCCTAGCATGACTGTAAAGGTGGCTAAAGATCCTGTTCATGCTCTTCTCGTTCTACTGTCCATAACATTCGTTTTCACGACGCCAAGGCTCTATATATGTGCGAAACGCTGATACAACACGGGAATCGCGATGCCAGTTTCTGAACTCTCTCCAAAGGATTTGAGAGCGGAATGTGGACCATTGGAATGCCACACAAGTGGCGACCTCACGCCGCTGGATGGCGTCATTGGGCAAGATCGCGCTCTCAGAGCCCTGAATCTCGGGCTGGGAATGGCCGACAAAGGATTCAACCTATACGTCGCAGGCCCATCTGGCACAGGCAAGACTACCGCTGTTCGGAACTTTCTTGAGGCGAAGGCGAAAACCCGCCCGGCTCCTGCCGATTGGTGCTATGTGAACAACTTCCGCAATCCCTACGAACCATTGAGCATGAAGCTGCCCACGGGGAGAGCTAGGACTCTCCAGAAGGATAGCGACAATTTCATCGAGGAGGCGAGGCGAGCAGTTCCAAGGGCACTTCAGAGCGACGAATTCCAATCCACGAGAGATAGGCTGATCAAGGCCGCTGAGGAGCGCAGAAACAGGATCCTCGCTGATCTTGGAAAAGATGCAGAACGATCCGGATTCTCTATCCAGGCGACAGCACTCGGTATGATGTTGATACCGATTGTAGATGGGAAACCGATTGGTGAAGAAGAACTTGCGACCTTGTCTGACCACGCAAGGGCAGAGATCGACAAGAAACGAGAGAATGTTGAGAGCAAATTCGAGGAAGCTACAAAGCAACTAGCTGTCTTGGACAAAGAGACCAGAGTTGCGCTTAGGAAACTCACCAGCGACGCAGTCCAGTACGCCATAGGGTTCCTGACGGACGCCCTTGCGAAGTCCTACCAAGACATCCCAGAAGTCGCGAGCTATCTGAAGGATGTTAGAGCTGACATCCTTGAGAACTTCGAAGTCTTTGCCGGCGTGACTGAGGCCCCCTCTTCGCAGGGCCAAATGCTGGCCCCTTGGATGAAGGACCTGCCCTTCAGAAGGTACAAAGTCAACGTGATTGTGGACAACTCAGAACTCAAGGGCGCACCAGTCATCTTCGAAGAGAATCCCACATACGCTAACCTATTCGGAAGAATCGAGAAAGAAGCGCAGTTCGGAAGCTTCACAACAGATTTCACGCTGATCAAAGGCGGCTCAATACACAAAGCCAACGGTGGATACCTTGTCATCCCGGTAGACGAGCTACTTGGAAACCTGCTGTCCTATGATGGACTGAAGCGAGCTCTGAGAAACAACAGAATTGCCATCGAGGAAGCAGGCGAACGCTTAGGCTTCATCTCCACTAAGAGCCTGACGCCCCAGCCGATTCCACTGAATGTGAAAGTCGTCTTGGTGGGAACCCCGTACGTCTACCAGCTTCTCTTTGCCTATGATCCTGAGTTCCGGGAATTCTTCAAGGTCAAAGCAGATTTCGACACTACGATAGAGAGAAACAAGGAGAACCTGCGAAGATACGCTTCCTTTGTCTGTACTCTCTGCGGAAAAGAGGAACTGCGGCACCTTGAGTCTTCAGCAATAGCCAAGGTCGTGGAGTACGGTTCCAGACTTGCGGAAGATCAGACGAAGCTTTCGACCCGATTTGCAGAAGTCTCCGATCTCATACGTGAAGCCAACTACTACGCTTCGCAAGACGGATCGAAGTACATCAACGCTGGCCACGTCAATAAGGCTTTGGAAGAGAAAGTCTACCGGTCGAACCTCATTCAGCAAAAGATACTCGAAATGACACAACGTGGAATGATACTCATAGATACGTCGGGAGCGAAGACCGGCCAAGTGAACGGTCTTTCCGTTATTGGCCTAGGCGATTTTGCTTTTGGCAGACCCTCAAGGGTGACGGCAAGTATTGCCCTCGGAAGGGAGGGCGTCCTCGACATAGAACGCGAGGCAAAGATGGGTGGACCCATACACACCAAAGGAGTCCTGATATTGGGCGGATATCTGGCGAACAAGTACGCCCAAGACAAGCCACTGAGCCTCTCCGCAAGACTTGTGTTCGAGCAGAGCTACGAAGGAGTAGAGGGAGACAGCGCGTCCAGCACCGAGCTCTATGCGATACTCTCTGCCTTGTCTGACCTTCCTGTGAAGCAGAACATTGCGGTCACCGGTTCCGTTAACCAGAGAGGGGAAGTCCAGGCAATCGGCGGAGTCAATGAGAAGATCGAAGGGTTCTATGAACTCTGCAAAGCGAAAGGTCTCAAGGGTGACGAATCCGTGATGATCCCCAAGAGCAACGTTCAGGATCTAATGCTAAAGGAGGAAGTTGTCAAAGCCGTAGCGGATGGACGCTTCCACATTCACCCCGTAAGCACCATCGACGAAGGCATCGAAGCCCTAACCGGAGTAAGAGCAGGCGAGAGAAGAAAGGACGGCAGCTTCGAACCCAACACAGTGAACTACAAAGTCGACCAACGTCTAAGACAGATGGCTGAGATGATGGCCAAGTTTCCTGAGGCCGCGGCACACAAGAAGACCTCCCATCGACGCAGAAACGAAGAGTGACCACTGCAGCACAATCGAGACGAAGATTCACGCTGTATTGATTATCAAACCGCAAGACCGGCGACTGAGAACTAGATGAAAGCCGGATACTTGCTTTCAATCCTGCGTTTCGTCTCGCATGATCCTTCTCGTATCTTCGAGCCTTCGAACTGCGGCCTGAAGCTCCACGAGGGTCATGTGGAGATCCGTTGATGCCTTTGAAAGCGATATCTCGCCCTTGTTCTCAACAATGTATCGATACAGCAGAGTGTCCTTTTCCGTTACCTGAGGGGGCGAAGGCGCTGCTGGGGAAAGTCTCTCTGCTGGCTGACCGAATTCCGTTCCGCAGTGCACACATGATTGGAGATCTCTTGGCGTGAGTGCTCTGCAAAGAGGACATCGCAGCAGGGCTGCTTCTCGCTCCGCTGTGGTGTAGCTTCTCGGATACATCATTGGGATAGGTCTACGTGGGGAAGGCGCGAAGAATCGACGAAGACTATCGCCCGCCTGCCGGAACAGTTCTCCAAGAGATGGACCTCTCTGCGGGGTCACAGAAACCCTGCAGACATCACACCACCAATACCCACGGACCAACCTGAGTCCGTAGCCACACCTCGGGCATCTCGGCAAGAGGTGCGCTATATCGGACAGGAAAACCACTTCCTACGACTTGACTGGACAGAAAGCCGAAGCCATTCCCTTCCTAATAGCTTGCAGTGCTTGTCCAAGATGCCTAGTCCACACCAGATTCCTTCTTGATCGCCTGAAGCCTCTCTACCAAGTACTCTGAAGGAGGCAAGCGATGTCTCTTTGCAGCATCGCGAATGACTTTCTCAATTCCAGATGCATGCTGAATTGCCCTCTTGGGCCTGAGAGCGATCTTAGAGGACATGCCAAGCTTGATGGCCGCATCGCGAAGAACCCACTTCCGGAGACCATCAGAAGGTGACCGCACTTTCATCTTCAGTGGTACTCGCAAGGCAAGTTCTGTCATTCTTCTGGTCGCGAATGGCAATCTGAGCTCGACTCGGAGAGATGACACGGCCTGCTCATCTCTCTGGTAGTTGACCTCGTGAGCTTGACTGATACTCTGGGAAATGGCCTCTTCGCAGGACTTCGCTCCGTGCTCACCGAGTATTGTGGCGAATCTCTTGTATCCGCCGAACAGCTCGTCGCTTCCCTGACCGAGAAGAATCACAGATCTTCCATTCTCTGCGGCGACTCGCGCAGTCCAATATATGGCCACAGCGATGCTCACCTTCATCAGGCCTGGATCTTCGATGAGCCAAAGCACACGGTCAACAGATTGTTCCACATCGTCCCTAGAGAGTTCCCGCACAACGATGGGCAAGCCAATCTCTCTTGCTGCAGACTCGGCTTGAATCATCTCCAGAGTCCGGCCCACACCAATCGTTGTTAACAGCACGTCCACTCCAGCATCCTTCGCCATCTTGGCAATGATCGCGCTGTCGAGTCCACCCGAGAACCCTACGGCAACTGAGCTGAGCCCTGTGGTATGAATCGAGACCGACTCCACCAGCAATTGCAGGAGATCGTTCGTGCTTACCCCTCCGGCCTGTGGTCTTGCTTGGGGCTTTGCTGGTCGCTTGAGAATGCTTCCTTCTTGATTTGCTGTCAGAGAAGCTCCGGGTGGGAAACCCGCGATGTCACTCATTCCAATGGAATACAGGGCTTTGCGGTCAGATGCGACAGCAACCAAGTCTTCGCGACTCGCAATGAAGAGCGGCTTCAAGCCAAGCGAATCTCTTGTGACAAGCAACTCATGGTTCTTGCAGTAGCAAATCGAGTATGCCCCGTCTATGTCGAATTGAATTGACGTGAACTCGACCGGGGCGAGTCTATCTTGCAGGTAGCGAGCTGCCTCTGCTCCTCCGACCATCATGCGGTCGGCTACTATTCTCCCGTCGAGACAGAGCCACCCATCCCCTAGTCGGACCGGCTGTGGGTCGTCGTCTGGCAGTATCCTTGTGAAACCGTACCCGACTGCCGTGTGTTGTGTGGATGATGACACGCTAAGAAGACCGGGCGAGGGCTCCGACTCTAGGCGCTCGTCCCAGGCCACACCCGCCGCGTCCTGCGCTCGATGCCGCATCGCACATAGCATCTTTGCGACTAGGCGAGGCGCATCAACTTGTAACTTCGAGAACACCGCTGCAACTGCGCCCAATGGCCGGCCTCGCGTTGGCAGGGCCTTTATACCTACATGGTTTTGATATGTCTGTCCCCAAGATGGTGTTCAGTGACGATTCTGCCTATCGATTCTGGCCGCTACGGTTCGCCTGAGATGAGGCGCATCTTCGACGAGGAGAATAGACTGCAGCGCATGCTCGATGTTGAAGCCGCACTTGCACGAGCACAGGCAAAGGTAGGAGATATCCCCGCAAAGGATGCTGCAAACATCTCGAAGAAGGCGTCCACCGAGAGTGTTCGGCTTGATCGGGTAAGACAGATCGAAGCCAAGACGAGGCACGAGACAGCCGCCATTGTCGAAGCCTTGTCGGAAGCTTGCGGAAAGAGCGGACGATTCGTGCACCTAGGCGTGACTTCAAGCGACATATTGGACACAGCGACAGCACTTCAAGTGAGAGAGGCTCTGCAGCTGGTGACGAAACGACTGGACCAGCTTGAGCACACGCTTGTCATACAAGCACAGAAGTATTCGGAGACTGTCTGCGTTGGCAGAACTCACGGTCAGCACGCACTGCCTATCACTCTCGGTCTCAAGTTTGCGGTTTGGTTGCGAGAGATCTCAAGACACATCTCGCGGCTACGTGAATGCACTCCTCGTGTTGTTGTAGGGAAACTCACAGGAGCGGTAGGCACCATGGCAGGCTTGGGAGACCATGCGCTTGAGATCCAAGGTCTTGTGATGAAGGACCTAGGAATCGGAAGTGCTGAAGTGACGACTCAGATAGTCCAGCGTGACAGATACGCCGAGCTCGTCTGTGATTTAGCGAACCTCGCGAGTTCGATCGACAAGTTCTCAACCGAAATCCGGAACCTACAACGTACCGAGATCGATGAGGTGCGAGAACCATTCGATCTCAAGACTCAGATCGGCAGCTCCGCGATGCCCCACAAGATGAATCCGCGGACATCAGAGAATGTCTCCAGCCTCGCCAAGATCGTGCGCAGCCTTGTCCAACCTTCCCTCGAGTCAGTAGTAACGTGGCACGAACGAGACCTAACCCAGTCCGCGTCAGAGCGTTTCACAATCCCGGAGGCATTCATACTCACCGACCACATGCTTGTGAGCATCAATCGAGTCCTGTCGGATCTTGTCGTTTCTGCCGACCGAATGGCGGGTAATCTTGACCTCACGGGAGGCAGGGAGTTGTCTGAGGCACTCGTGACTGCGCTCGTCAGCAAAGGGATGGAGAGGCCCAAGGCGTTCAAGTTGGTCAGATCAATCGCCATTGAGAGTACTACTCGCAAGAAGCAGTTCAGGGCTCTCGCTCGGGGGAACACAGAGATCACCAAGCGGCTGTCAGATAGTGATCTAGAATCGGTTTTCGACCCACGTAACTACTTGGGAAAGACTAGGGACCTGATTCACCTAGCGATCGAGAACACTAAGCAGGAACGGCGCATGAGAGGGCTGACTTCCTAGCTCGATTCTCTAGTATTCCGTCAGAAGGCTCTGTTCAGTTTCTTCACGCGTTGAGCTGAGCTCCTCCCATTCCTCAGACTTGATGAGCCCACCTGCCTGTTCCATGATCTTCTTCGCCAACTTGGTTCCGATGAGTGGGATCGCAGTCAGATCCGAAGGGGACGCTTTCCGTATGTCTTCTATTGTCTTGAATCCCGCGTTGTGCAAGGCACGAGCCCTTGCTCTGCCCACTCCCTGCAGACTTAGAAGCGGTATCAGGTCCGCCATGGCTCCCTTCTCGACTCTCAGCCTCAATTGGCCGAGAGGCTTGCGGAGGTCTTTGTGTCCGAACAGCTCAGCAAGCTCATAGGCGGAGTATAGGAGCCAATTAGAGATCTGCACTAGTCTCATCACGTCGCCCGGTTCGACCCTGTGTGTGTTCAGTATTGCGTCTTCTGACGTTTCTTGGATCCAATCGAGAAGAACAGCGGCGGTCTTCACTTCTGCCAAGAAATCCTCATAGCCCGGATCGAACGAACCTGCGATCTCATCCGGGGTCTCACACATGAACTGTTCTGCCCTCTCAGCTGCCATAGCGGCGAGCTTCTCATCTTCACCACGTCTTGGGTAGATCCTCGGTGCAATGTCAGGGGTTCGTGCGATGAGGTGCAGGAAACTGAAGTCCGTGAGGTCCGCAGCTCTTCTATAGAGTCCATCCTTGATTATGACGGCAGAGACCGGATCGATATAGAGTTCCGAGACCCTCTGCCCAAATCTTGTTGCCCTCAATTCGTGGCGGTCATATTCGATCATTTCTTCCTTTGCGAGATACGCCAGTATGTCGCCCATGCGTGAACCTATCGCTCTTGGACCGTACTGGTACGCGTAGAAAGTGCTTGAGAAGAAGTCGCGGAGCCCTTCTTCAGTATGCGCAAAGCCAGTCGCGATTGTCGACAGAACATGTGGCCGCAGAACCTTCTCGACCCCGAGCTTTGACCAAAGGCGCTCAGGTTCAGCGACTACATAGTTCTCGAAAAGGGCTTCTCGTTCGTCCTCGGTTCGAGCGATGAGCACGGCTTCCCCATATTCGTCGTATTTGGGACGCCCCGCTCGACCACAGAACTGTTTGTACTCCAGAACCGAGATTGGGTATCTCCCATATCCAGCCTCGTATCGCTCGTGGCTGGTGATCACAACCAAGCGTGCCGGCAAGTTGACTCCGGCAGCCAGTGTCGGCGTGGCCGCGAGAATCTTGATCTTGCCTTCCCTAAACGCATCTTCGACAATCTTCCTGTGCGCGTTGTGGAGGCCCGCATGGTGAAAACCAGCTCCGTGAGCGACTTGGTCCGCAAGCATCTCGCTGAGTCGCGTCTTTTCCCCGCTTGTTCTGATCCTCTGCGCCAAGAGGCCGCAGGAGCGTTTCTCCGAGGGCGAAGTCGCTCTGCTGAGGATTGCAGCTGCTCTTCTTCCAGTCTCGACTGCTGATCTCCGGGTTTCTGTGAATAGGAGTGCTTGGCCGCCTTCCTTGATTGTCTGCAGAGGCATGTCCATGATCGGGTTTCCGGTGATGGGCTGGATCGTCTTTGAGGATCCATCCCTGAAATGGATCTCATTCTCACAGTATACGCCCTCCTTGAGGGGAACCGGTCTCCACTCAGTCGTGACCGCAGATGCCCCGATCCAATCTGCGACTTCGGCTGCGTTTCTTACAGTGGCACTGAGTGCGAGCAGTTGTATCTTCGGGTTCAGCTTTCTCAATCGCGTCATGACGACTTCGAGAGTGGGACCTCTGTCCGCCTCGTTGAGCAAATGGACTTCGTCAGCCACCACTAGTGCAACGTCGGAGACCCACTTCGCTCTGTGGCGAAGAAGAGAATCCGCCTTCTCGTTTGTAGCGATCACAATGTCGTAGCTTCCGAGGTGCTCATCCGAGCGGTCATAGTCTCCGCTTGTGATCGCTATTCGCACCCTGTGTCCGTCTTGCTTTTCGAGTTTTGAGTACTTGCGGAACTCCTCGTACTTCTCGCTGGCTAGCGCCCGGAGAGGAGTCAGGTAGAGTGCCTTGGCCTGTTCGTCCAGAACCTTCTTCAAGACAGCAAGCTCGGCCACGAGCGTTTTTCCTGAGGCGGTCGGACTCGCAAGAACGACATTCTTGCCAAGCAAGGCGCCAGCGGCTACGGCATCTGCCTGTGGTGGGTAGAGAGTATCATATCCATTCTCGGTGAGAATGTGTTTGACCTGATCCGAGATCGGGAGATCTTCAACTCTCAATGCGTGGGGGCTTCCTGGGGTTACGCAGCGGTTCTCTTCAGATGACCTGGTTTCGGCGAATACAGAATCCCATCCCTAGTGAGCTGATTGACAAGAGTCCTTGCTTCAGCTTCAGGCAATGCCGCTGTTTTTGAGAGTTCTTCGAAGAGCTTCGACTCCTGAACACTGCCGGTCTCACGTTCAAGCACGGCCACCGTGCTAAGGATCGTCTGCATCCTGTCACGTAGACTCTTTGGTTTTCCAGTCATTATTACGTCGATGTCCATCTTGCCTGTCGTCGTGTCGATTCCGACATCTTGCAGTGCGATCGTCATCAGTCTGATGATTGCGTCAGTATCCTCCACCGTGACCTCTTTCCTCAGAAAAGAGCGAGCACGGCACTCTGACAGCCTAACGAGTGCTTCGAGTTGCCGCGGCGTAATGGCGATTGGCGATTCAGCGGTTGTAGAAGTTGAACGCATTTTCAGGTAGAAGTTCTTGAGTTCGTTCGAAGCCTCCTCCGTGAGGATGGGGTCTGTGCGACGGGCATAACTGATGTACTTCCTAAACATCCCCGGAGTCAACGGGACCTCTTCGGGAGTACTTCCTGTTCGATGCAAAGTCAGAATGTGCTCGGACATCCTGCTATCCAAGTCGGAGTCGGGAGCATCTCTCATGACGAAGATCAGGTCGAATCTGGAAAGAATTGTGACTGGCAAGTTGATGTTCTCGGTGATGTTCCTATATGCGTCGTATCTTCCGAGAGCCGGGTTTGCGGCAGCGAGCACCGATGCCCTCGCATTCAATGTCGCTACAATGCCACCTTTTGCGATACTGACGG
>Ga0315274_10014870_pt1 | contig 11035 bp, 9 predicted proteins | sample YL17G02_20_MG_FD_203700 | JGI IMG/M metagenome (GOLD analysis project Ga0315274, IMG submission 203700) | Sediment microbial communities from Yellowstone Lake, YNP, Wyoming, USA - YL17G02_20 | ecosystem: Environmental > Aquatic > Freshwater > Lake > Sediment | place: USA: Wyoming | collected...
ACAAGAAGGTGTTTTTAGTGATGAAGAAAGATTTGCATTATTAAGTGCACCAGTTATTGGTGCTTTGTTACAAGGTAAAACATCACCTGGTCAAAGTAATTTACAAGCTTTATTTGGTTCCGTTGGGCAAGGTGTTTCACAAATACCTGAAACAGCAATTGCAATAAAAAAATTAGATATAGCCGGACAAAAAGAAGGTAAGGATAGAACAATTGTAACACGAATGAGTCCAGATGAAATTAAAGCTGAAGGATTAGCCCCAGGAACTGTAGCAGAAAGAAAAATTTTAGTAACAAGTTCTGGTGCGTTACTTAATCAAGGTTATGATATAAAAAAACAAAGTGATATTGGTAAATTACAAGATGATGTTACTAAAAAACAATTACCTGAACTTGACGCTAAAATACAAGACGTTTTTACTAAATTTTTACCTTATGTTCAAAAAGGAGAAAGTATACCTGGAATAGGAGTGGGTGGTAGTTTGATGGTACCTTTTTCACAAGAAGCACGAGAAAATAGAGATAGTGTAGCTGGTATTAGAAATGCATTATTAAAAATTGGTGCCGGTACAGCTCAAAGTAAACAAGAGACTGAAAATATAATGCAAGAATTAGCAGGAGGTGTCTTTAGAACAGAAGCAGAATTTTTAAAAGCAATTGATAGAATAAATTCAAGAGTAAACAAAGAAAAAGAAGCTATTTATGCTGGATACTCTGATGAAGAAGTAAAGGCATTTACTGAAAAAACAGGTTTAGGTATTAAACCATCTCTTGCTTCTTTAGCTAAAAACACAGATAGTCAAAAAAATAATATACCATTAGAACCAGGTTTACCAACTTATAAAATAGATCTTAAAAACAAAACAATGCCGAAAGTTAAATAATGGGTAGGATTAATGTTGAAGGTTTAGGTGTAGTTGAAATCGCTGGTGATGAACCAACAGCAGAAGAAATAAGTATAATTACAGATAATTTTAAAACTATACAAGCAGAAAAAGATACAGATACATTTGTTAAAGGTCCTAATTTTGGAAGAATAGCATTAGAAATTGGATTAGGTGTAGCTGGTTCTTTTGCTACAGGAGGTTTAGGATTACCAGCATTAGCTGCTAGAGCAGGAATGTTAGCTAGACCATTTTTAATACAACTAGCAAAAAGTTCTGCTGGTAGTGCATTTGGAGGTGGAACAGGTGCTGGAATAGCACAAACTTTTGATCCTAAAGAAGATATTGTAAAAGAAATTGGAAGAGCAGCTTTTGAGGCAGCGGCAGGAGAAGCTGTTGGTACACCAATAGGAATTAAAGTTGTAAACAAATTAACCTCAGTGTTATCACCAAAAATTTCTCAATTAGTAGCAGCGGCAGACGCAGAAGATATTTTAAAATCTCAAAAAGCAAAAATTTTAGCTAATCCTGATTTATATGATAAGGAAATTATAGAAGCAGCCGGTAAGGCAGTTATAACACCAGCTCTAAAAACAGATAATCAACTTATAGACATTTCTCAAAATATTGTTGAAAAATCTTTATTTGGAGCTAAAGAAATTTTAGTTCCAAAACAAGCAGCAAAAAGAGTTACAGAATCTGCTTTAAATGATTTTGTTAACCCATTAATTAACAATACTGATGCAACTCAAACAGGTAGACTTTTTATAGATGCTTTAGTTGATAGTAAAGATTTATTTAAAGCACAAGCAAAAACGGCTTATGGTTTGTTAGATCAAGAAGTGGCTAAACTTGGTAACAGTAAAGTTGTTGATATTACTAAATATAATAAAGCTCTTCAAAAAGAATTAGATCTATTACCAAAAGGTGGTGTTAATACACCAAGTGCAAAAGCACTTTTAGAAAAAAATATTTATAGAGATAAAGATGGCAATTTTATTAATAAAGTAACATTTAGCGAAGCTAATGGTTTAAGATCAGATATTTTAGCATTAGGAAGAGATTTGACTGCTACAGATAGTGCTAAGTATATTGGAGCTCAAAAATTAATTTCAGGTGAATTAACAAATGCTGTTAATAAAGCGACTATACCTGCTTCTTTAAAACAAGCTTATTTAAAAACAAATAATTTTTACAAAGAAGGATTAAAAAATTACAATGATAAAATAATTGAAAAAATTTTATCTAAAGAAGATGGTAAAGACGCCTTTAAAGTAATTATATCTGGAGCTGATAAAGGTGAAACAGTTGAAGCAACTTTAAAATCAATCAATAAAATTTTTAAAAATAATCCTTCTAAAGCAAAAGACTTAAAAGATGCATTAAAAGGAACAGTGTTGGATGATATGATGAAAAAATCTTATTTTGATAATGGACAATATGGACCAACATTTTCTGCAGATAAAATGAATAAATATATAGAAAGTAAAACTGAAACTTTTGAAAAATTATTTGGGAAAGATTCAAGAGAATTAGGACAACTTAAAAAGTTAAATACTGCAGTATCTGTAGCACATGGTAGATTGTCTAGAGAAGGAGGATTACCAGGGGGTGTATTTATTCAATTAACACAAGCAGGGACAGCAGGAGGATTGCTTACTTTTAATCAAGATGCCACTGGATTAACAGCGGCAGCAGGTATTCTTTTAGGACCAAAAGTTATTGGTAAAATGCTAATCAATCCAAAGTTTAATAAATTTTTATTTGAGGGTCTTGCTGCTAACGATGGTACTAAAGCAGGTATAGCTTTTAGACAATTAGTAGGAAGAATGGTAACTGATAAATTAATACCAGAAACTGAAGGTAAAAAAGTTATTGATGATTCTAAAAAAATTGAAAAAAAGTTTAAAACAACTATTCCGCCAGCTGATATTACACCTAATCAAACTTCAACAGCACCTATGTCACCAGTTAACACTAGAGTGACTGACATACAAACAAGACCAATGGCTGCGCCAGTACAAGGAACAATGCCAGCGGGTGGTTTACGAGAACGTATATCTCAATCAAATCAACTAGATCAATTTATACCTGTAAGATGAAAAGAATTGTAAAATCAAGATTAGATGACCACGTATCAGATTTATACGAACGTGTTGCTGATGTAAAAAAAGATATTTCTGTAATTAAAAATAATCACCTTAAACATATGGGTGTAGATATAAATAGAATAGGTAAAAAAGTAGATAGAATATTATGGAGTATGATAACTGGTATGGGTGCCTTGATCCTAACCTTAATTGCTTTAGTCCTTAAATAATCATTGATTATTATTCATAGTTAATCTAATAAGAATTATGAAGCTTATTAGAGAAGATACTAGTTTTACCATTACAGATTTTAAAAGAATAAATAAATACCAATACACTAAATATTCAAGAGACGATGACCACGGCCCACGGACCTATCAAGTTGGCGAAAAGAAAGTACCCTCAGTTACAACCATACTATCAAAGACAGCTTCACAAGAAAAGAAAGCTTCATTAGATGCTTGGCGAGCTAGAGTAGGTTATCAAGAAGCTCAAGCTATAACCACACAGGCCGCTAATAGAGGCACGGAGATGCATTATGTTCTTGAGAACTATATCAATGGTGTTGGCTATCTAAACCTAAGCTCTAAAGGGGCTCAATCAAGGATTATGGCCCATAAGATCATAGAGAACTTAGAACCATTAAAGATTATATATGGAAATGAGGTTAGCCTTGCTTATGACGACCAATGGGCAGGATCCACGGACCTTGTGGGTAACTTTGATGGCAAGGATACAATTATAGATTTTAAACAATCCAATCGTTTAAAAAAAGAAGAGTATGTAGAAGATTATTATTATCAGATTGCTGCTTACTCTCTTGCTCATAAAAAAAATTATGGAAACATAGAGCAAGGTTTAATTTGTATTTGTACTAAGGATGGAATATATCAGCAGTTCAAAATGGATCAAAAAAAACTTTTAGAATATGAGAGCAAGTGGTTTGACAGAGTTCAAAAATATCATACAATGTCAGTCAATGGATAATAAATTACTCGTTCACAAACATTTAATTGTTCGTGCTGAAGTCTATCGCCCGCCGATGGACGAGGAGTTTCTTAGGCGTTGGTTTCAAGATTTCATAGAACAAATTGGTATGAAGGTTATGATGGGACCTTATGTTAAATATTCTAACATGGAAGGTAATCGTGGTATTACCGGAGCTGCTATCATAGAGACATCACATATAGTAATGCATATCTGGGATGAAGTTCATCCAGCATTAATGCAATTTGATGTATATAGTTGTGGTGAGTTTGATCCAGAAATTATTTGCAATAAGATAGATAAAGATTTTACAATTCATAAAATGGAGTATAAATTTTTAGATAGAGAACATGATCTAAAAGAAATATACAAAATATCATATAAACAACCCAATCATGAATTAAAATATGATTCACTTGGGTATTGAAATATAGTCAATAGTTATTATATAATCTAATAGACTGCACCAATAGGGGTGGGTCAATTAACTTGCTTTAACAAAAGGAGATAATTATGACAAACTTAGATGTTTTCAATAATTTAAATAAGCAACTATTCAACGGATCAACAAAGTTTTTTGATGATGCGTTTGAAAATATTTTTGACACGTGGTCAAAAGCACAATCATTCCCATTTTACAATGTAGTTAAATACACAAAAGGTAAATATGGAATAGAAATCGGTTTAGCTGGATACAATAAAGAAAATGTACTTGTAGAAGTTAAAGACGGTATCTTAACTGTAGAGGGAAAAGTAGAAGATAAGAATGTAGACTATGTACAAAAGGGTCTAGCATTTAGAAAATTCTTTAAACAGTTTGAATTAGCTAAAGATGTATTAGTTGATGAAGCTGAAATGAAAGATGGTCTACTTAAAATTAAATTTGGGTTTAATGAACCTAAAGATTTTGAAGGTGTTAAAATAGATATCAAGTAATGATACCTTACAACGAATCTGAATGGGAATTTATTTCCTAATTAAATTTGGGCCACCACATGTGGCCCAAATAACAAGACACTACTGAAATATAAGTATCAAAAGATATACTTAAGTCAAATAAATTATAACCATTTGTTAATAACTTCGCCTAGTGTTTGTGCGGATATTTTAATTTTATTCTTTAATGCTGCTATTATTAACTCATCAATAGTTTTTTCAGCAACTAAATCTATGTACAAAACATTTTTTGTTTGACCTATTCTGTGTGCTCTATCTTCTGATTGTTGTCTAACTTCTAAGTTATAACTATTATTAAAGTAAATAACATAAGACGCTTTAGTCAAAGTTAATCCATAACCACCTGTACTTGGATTACCTACAAAAAATCTACACTTATCATCTTCTTGAAAACGAGTAACAGCTTCTTGTCTTTGTTCTGGTGCTATTTCTCCATATATACTTACTACACTATCTGCACCATAATTCTTTTTTAACTTATCAATAATTGATTCTATATTATGTACATAGCTAGCCCATATAATAAATTTACCTTCTCCCTCTTCAATAATATTTAAAAGTTCTTTTAGTTTTGGACAATTTTCAAATACAGTTATTTCTTGATTATCCATCTTAACAAAACCATTACACACTTGGTGTAGTCTTAAAATCTCTGTTAGCTTATTAGTAAAGCTAACCTCTGAATCTCTTAATATAACGTAGGCTGCCTTTTTTAATCTATTATAAACTTCTTGTTGTTTCTCACCTAATTGTAAATTTCTTCTTTGATATATTTTCTCTGGTAGATCTAAACAATCTTCTTTCTTTACTCTAAAAGAAAAAGATTTTACCTTAGCTTCTAATTCATCTAAGTTTGTGTAATACTGGGGTATTAATATGGCTCTGCCTCCCATATCTATTGATCTCATTACTGCGTATCTATTTCTAAACACAAGAAAAGAATCAAACCCCAATAACTTTTTATCTAAAAAAGCACACTGACTAAATAAGTCTAATGGAGATTTAGTAACGGGAGAACCTGTAAGTATTCTTTTATACTTTATATCTATACCAAGTTTAATTAAATTTTTAGTTCTCTTTGCGCTTTTGTTTTTTATTGTGGTTGATTCGTCTATAACCATCATTAACTTATCTTTAGTTGGTTTTATTATTTTTTCTAATGTTTCTACTCCACTAGGATGACTTAATGCTTCTACATTAATTAAAAAGAAGTTTAATTTTTCATGTTGATAATCAAACTTATCATGTTCTTTATGTATGCTTATTGTATGATCTACAGAGCAATGTGTGGTTATTTCTTTTTCCCAGTTACGATAAACAGAATTTGGTGCTATTACTATTACTGTATTTACTTCATTTATTGTAAATAAGTATGCAGCGTTATCAATGGCTACTTTAGTTTTACCAGTACCCATTTCCATAAAGTATGCAAAATTCTTTAATTTTGCTCCTCTCTTCAAAGCTTCTCTTTGATGCTCAAAGGGCTTGGTCTTATATTCAAATTGTTTCGTCATTCGTGTTTCTATACTTAAAAAAGTATTATTAACATTTTTATATTTTTCGCTTTACATTGTCAAATAATAAAATATAAGCATATTTATAGGAGGTCTTTATGGACTTAGAAGCAGAATCAACCAAGATAAAGGTTGATACAAGTATGGCAAAAGATATAGCCGTAAAATGCAATGAGCTAATAGATCTTCAGAATGAAATAAAAACGATTGAAGAAAAACTAAACAAAGTTAAAGAACAAGAGAAATTTCTTTCTGAACATGCTATCCCTAGCTTAATGCAGTCATCGGGTATATCTATGATAAAACTAGAAGATGGCACAGAAGTAAAGGTAAGCCCTTACTACTATGCTAAAATCTCTGAAGATAAAAAAGAAGCTGCATTCGCATGGCTTCGTGAAAAAGGATTCGGAGATTTAATAAAAAATAATATATCCTTAGACTTTGGAATGAATCAGGATTCTGAAGCTAATAATGTTGTTGCACAATTAAAAGCAAAAGGATATAATGTTTTCCAATCTACGACAGTACATTCAGGTACTCTAAAAGCTTTTGTTAAAGAACAAATAACAGAGGGTAAAGGATTACCAGAAGACTTGTTCGGGATATACACAGCGACAAAGACTAAACTAACCACGAAGGAGTAACCATGACAAACGCACAAGCAAAACCTGCTTCAGTGAATACTGAAGTAGCCGTAAAAAAAGTAGCACCACTACCAAGCACAATTGATCTAGAAGCATCGGCTGGGCAAGGTTCAGAGTATGTCACAGCACGTGACACCAAACTACCAATCTTAAAAATACTATATGCAAGTTCAGAAGTATTAGATGAGGGAAGTGGAAAACATATTCCAACTGCAAAGCAGGGGGATATTTATAATGATACAACAGGAAATTTGTATAAAGGTAAAGATGGAATAATTGTAGTTCCTTGTCTTTACATAAATACATTTAATGAATGGAAAGATAGAGGAGACAGTAAAGGTCGTCCTGTAGGAATACATTTAGATCCTGCTGTATTAAGAGAAACAAAAAGAGGAGAAGACAATAAAGACAGATTACCAAATGGTAATTATGTTGAAGACACAGGTAATCACTTTGTTTACATATTGGATAAAGATTATAATCCAATTGAAACTGCATTGATTGCAATGAAGTCTACTCAAAAGAAAAAATCTAAGACTTGGAATTCTATGATGCAAAGTAGAAGACTACAAGGATCTAAAGGTTTCTTTTGTCCTCCATCTTGGGCAACAGCTTACAAATTAGTTACAACGAAAGAATCTAATTCTGGAAACAACTGGTTTGGTTGGGTAGTTGAGTTTAATAAATATCTTAACGATCCACAATATTCAAAGTTATTAGAAATGACAAAAGCTTTCTATGAGAGCGCTGTTAAATCAGATATCTTTGGTAAGGTTGATTTCGGTAAAGAAGAAATACAACAAATAAAAGGTAATACAGAATCAGTTCCGTTTTAAATTATGAATAAGCAACTAGCGGAACTATTTGCTGGAAATAATACTTCATACATCCAAGCTACCTTAACGGGTAGCAAGGATGATAGGGGTAAAAGAAAGGCAGATTACCTTACAATACATAAGCCATTAACAGAGGAGATATGGACAGACCATATTGACGGCAAAGTTGTTATTGGTCTTAAACCAGAAAGAGAAGATAAAGCTATCTGGGGCTGTATAGATATTGATCCAAAAAACTATCAAGATTATTCATCAAAAAAATACGTTGATATAATTACCAAATCAAAATTACCTTTAGTACCGGTGCTATCTAAATCGGGTGGATTACATTTATTTTTATTCTTAAAAGATTGGGCCAACGTTGATGATATTAAAAAAGTATTAAACAAATGGAATACATTATATTTTTTATCTAATGAAGTATTTCCTATGAACAAAGCTGTTGGTATGCCTTATACCAATGCTGAATTAACAACTGAATATGCAATAGCAGAAAATGGGATGGGGATTAATCTTCAATCTTTCATTGTTTTAGCAAATAAAAAGAAAATGAATATTCAGGAATTAAATAATTTTGAAACTCCAACATATGAACCAGAAGCACAGTGGGCCAACTATCCTCCTTGTGTACAAAAATTAATACAAGAAAAATGGAGCGGTAATAATAGAAACAATTTTTTATTTAACGTACTTACACTTGAGACTAAAAAGAACCCTTTAATAACTTTAGAAGATTTAATTAGAATAGGTAAGAATAGAAACAGAGAAATATTTACTGCACCATTAGAAGATAAAGAAGTAGAGAATACAGCAAAGTCTGTTAAAAAAGGTGGATACTTTTATTTATGTCCAAGTAAACATCCAGAACTAGCTCCTATATGTAATAAAGAACTATGTATGACTAGATCGTTAGGTATTCAAGCTGAAATACCTCAGATCATAGATGAATTTAAAAACCCTATGAAGTCATTTGATTTAAAAACAACTTACTATGAATTTGATTATGATAATCAACATATTGTAATGCAACCAGAAAATATGATTGATGAAAAAGCTTGGAGATTAAAATTAATGAGACATGGAATATTTTGGAAAACATTACCTAAGTCTAAAGCTAATCCAAATCCATATGAAGTAATGTTATCAGCATTAATGAAAAGATTTGTAGAGAATGAACATTTTAATTATGATGATATTGTTGAGGATGAAAGATACCAAACATTAAAAGATTTCTTTGAAGATAAAATAGAACAAGATGATTTTGATAAACTAAAAGACGGTTATATCGTATTAGATTCTAAAACAAGTATTTGTTATTTTACTAGAGCAACAATAGATAAGTGGCTTAAAGATAAAAAAAGTAAAGTATTTAATTCTACAATAGATGCATTACGTTTATTGAATTGCACTAGGTTAGAATATCATAAGGGTGTTAAAAATGTTTGGAATACTCTTATGCCAAAATTTATTAATCACCAAGCAATAAAGAAGAGCAACAGAAAAATTAACAACGTAAGTGAAATGGACGATGACTATCACACAGGAAAATTTAGAAATCCAGAAGTTAAAACAAATATACAAAAAGACAGTTAAGATATTTGGACCACCTGGAACTGGAAAGACATATACTTTAATTGAAAAGGTATTAAAGGGACATATTAAAAGAGGAATCAATCCTAATAATATTGCTTTTATATCTTTTACAAATAAAGCAGTGAATACTGCAAAGGATAGAACTCTTGCTGCATTTACACAATATACAGAAAAAGATTTTTCTAGATTTAAAACATTGCACAAATATTGCAGAAACTATTTTGAAGAAGAGATATTTGATATTAAAAATTGTTTAATTGATTTTGCATTAGAAGAAAAGTTTATAAAGCATTCTGATAATAGATTAGAAGATGACAACTTTGTTTATAAAGATTGGTCGTTAGGTATTTATGATAAATCAAGAAACATGATGAAAGATCCAGTGTCTGTTTATAAAATGGAATCTTATAAAAGAGATAACATAGATGTGTTTCAAAGAAAGATATCTACCTATGAGCATTATAAACTTAATGGAAGAGAAAGACCTTTAATTGATTTCACAGATATGATTGAAAGAGCTATTAATGAAATAACTTTTCCTCCATTAGATATTTTAATTTTAGATGAAGCTCAAGATTTTACACCATTACAATGGTCAGTTATTTATAAGATTGTAGATAATGTTAAACGTGTTTATCTAGCAGGAGATGATGATCAAGCTATCTATAAATGGAATGGTTCTGATCCAAAGTATTTTACCACATACTTTCCCGGCAGAAAAGTAGTCTTACATAAGACAAGAAGATTTAATCAAGCTATATATGATTTTTCTCAGATAGTTCGTAGAGGAATACTAGATAGTGTAGAGAAAGATTTTGAAACAATTAATAAAGAACATGGTTATGTAAAACGTTATATGGGTTTTATGGAGATACCTTTTAATGAATTAGAAGGAACTTGGTATATCTTGGGTAGGGTTACTAAAGTTGTTAATGAATTAAGAATGGGCGCTAAGGCCGCAGGATTGTATTTTGAAGATAGTAAAGAAACTAAATCCTTTGATCAAAAACAATGGAACGCAATTAAAGCATGGACTGCAATATCAAAAGGTAAATCAATTGATAAGAAGAATGCAGAAAATGTGTATAGATTTATAAGAGAAATTGATAACTCTAATTATAGAGATGAAAAGTTTTGGATAGATCAACCTGATTTTACTACGTATGATTTTAAACAATTAAAAGAATGGTGTGGTTTATCATTAGATGATGAATTTCAAACAAAAGAATGGTGGTGGGTATTAAGAAGAAACTTTACTTCTAAACAAAAGATTTACTTTATAAGATTATTGAAAAGATATGGGCAAGAACAATTGGACAAGAGACCCCAAATCATTATAGATACTATTCATTCTGTTAAAGGTGGAGAAGCTGATCATGTAATTGTATCATCTAAAAACGACTACGCCTCTGATTTTAATAGGAAGAATAAACAAGACAAAATAGACGAACTAAAGGTTTACTACACAGGGTTCACTAGAGCAAAGAAAACATTACATTTGCTTTCAAGTGACAACCAATACAATTATCCT
>Ga0315274_10014873_pt1 | contig 11034 bp, 14 predicted proteins | sample YL17G02_20_MG_FD_203700 | JGI IMG/M metagenome (GOLD analysis project Ga0315274, IMG submission 203700) | Sediment microbial communities from Yellowstone Lake, YNP, Wyoming, USA - YL17G02_20 | ecosystem: Environmental > Aquatic > Freshwater > Lake > Sediment | place: USA: Wyoming | collected...
GGGGATGGGCGGGCGGGACCAGGCCGGGGAACTCCTTCCTGAAGTCGCGAGGGGAGTAGCGCCCGATCAGCCTGTTGACGTAGGGCTCGGTCAGCTCCTCGACCATCTCCCCGTTGATGGGGGAGGGGACCAACCCGTCCGGGGAGGACAGCGGGTAATGCGGGAACTCTTTCTTGTAGCGGGTGATCCCGACCCTGTGGCGAAGGTGCCTCTCATCTATCTGGTATACCTGCTCGCCGCATATCGGGCACTTGACCCGGGGATGGTTCTTGTAGGACCGAGTCCCGTTGCGCAGGTTCTTCAGGGCGTTGAGCAGCGCCGAGACCAGGTAAGCGTTGAAGCTCCTCCCCAGCGCCTTGCGTCCCTTGTCGACGGAGAAGTTGGTAGCCGATCGCCAGAGGATGGAGTCGTGCATCTGCTCGCCATCCTCCTCGTCGTTGCCAAGGAACTTGGCGAACTCCTTGGCCCAGCCGGCCTTGAATATGGAGTAATTCTCGAGGATCTTGGCGAGGAGGGCCTGCTTCTCTTCCCCCTCGGCCTCCTGGTACTCCTTGACCACGACCTCGACCCACTCCCCGTCGATCTTCTTGATGTCATGGTGCCAGCGCTTGGCCTTCTTCATCTTCTCGTAGGCATCAGCCATTCTCCGCGGTCCTCCAATGCTTCAGGTTCTTCAGGCAATTGAGCAGCGCCGAGACCAGGTAGGCGTTGAACGCCTTACCCGGCGTCTTAAGGCACTTGGCATGGGAGAAGTTGTCCATCGCCCTGAGGAGGACGAGGTCGAAGACCTGCTCCCCGTCCTCGGTCGAGACGGGGAAGCAATCAAGGCCCGGCAGGCGATGGGCGAACTCCCTGCCCCACATGCTCCTGGACTCCCGGAAGTACGCCAGTATCTTGGCGAGGATATGGTCCTTCTCCTCGCCCTTGGCCTGTAGGTATCGCCTGACCATGTCCTCGAGCCATTCGTCATTCTTCATGAAACTCCTCCTCGGACAACTGGATCTCCTTGATAAGGTCGCCCTTGAATCTAATTATGATTGAGCGTATCATCTGGGCGTCTCATCTGGGCCTCATGCGTAGCACAAGCCGACGAACTCGCAGAAGCGGCAGGGCGGCCGGGACATGCTGGACCCGTCCGGGCGCATCGGGACCTTCCTGCGCCTCAGGGCCTCGACGAGCCACTCTGACTGCCTCTTGATCTTGTCTATCAGCTCGTCGTCCCTGGGGACGTAGATCTCCTTTAGCGACTGGTCGTCCTTGTTCTCGTAGGCCAGCACCGAGGACTTCAGGTCCAGCAGCCACATGTAGATGTTCACCTGGACGACGTGCTCGTCCTTGGGCTTGGCCAGGGAGACGAACTGGTCGGACTTCATGGTCTTGAAGTCCATGACGAACAAATCCAGGTCATCATCGCCGGTCTTGTATTCCGTGTTCCTGACGTCTATGATGGCGTCGACGTGGCCATCGAAGTTGTATCGCGGGTCGGACGTCACCCTGACCTCCTCGTAGTCGAGGAGCTTGTCGTTCCCGCAGGGGCATCTCCATCCGGGCCTCGCCTGGAGCGGGTTGAAGATACCTAGTCTTTCTTCCTCTCCATGTACTTGGTTGCAAAGGGGATTCGGACATTTCCAGGCGCCCCGCAGCACTCCCGACCCCGCCAGGCATCGTTGCCATCTGGAGTGCGCTCCGTTGCCATTATCGTATATCCTTTCCCCTCTCAAGTCAACTCCCAAATCTGCTTTTTTCATGAAATTATCGAGGTAATTGTAGTGTTGATACGCGACCTTCCTGAGGCAAATTCCCCATGCACTTGGATGAAACACGTCGTACTTCCGATCGTTATCCCTCGCCTTTTTGATGACGAATTGGCGGGTCATGGTCTCGAGCGAGGTTGGGCGTTTCACGTGAGCTCCCTTGGCACTTTCAGCCCGGACGAGGACATGGTATTGACGAGCAGCTTCCTCATCTCCCCGCTCCCATGCGTCCTCAGGAACTTGGCGGGGTCATTGGAGTCGTCGGCGACCGGCAGCTCCGCGACCGCGTACTTGAAGGCCCTCTTCTTCCCCCGGCCCTCGCATTGGAAGTTCTCGAAGATCTCCAGGGCCCGCTCGGCATGCTTCCTCCCGGCCGCGTCCGCGTCCATCAGCAGGACGAACTGCCTCGTCCAGCGCCTCAGTATCTGGGACTGGACCGGGGTGAACGCGCCCCCCAGGAGGCCGACCGTGTTGGCGAAGCCATGCGCGTGCATCGAGCAGACGTCTATCTGCCCCTCTACTATTATGGCGAACCCTACCTGGCAGATGGCGTACTTGGCCAGCCAAAGGCCATAGAGGTTTTCCCCCTTGACGAAGGACTCGTTCCAGTACTTAGGCTCCACCCCGTTGATCACCGGCCGGAGCGAGAGGGCCAACAACTCCCCGTAGGCGTCCATTATCGGCATCACTATGCGGCCGGAGAATGGATGGTTGATCGTGAAGGGGACGAAGCCCATCCGGAACCTGGCGATCGTCTCCAGGTCCAGGCCGCGCTCCCTGGTCAGGTATTGGCGGCCCAGCTCGCCATCGGGTCTCTGGCAGAGCGTAATCCGGCTGGAGCCGAAGATCCTCGCCCTCTCATGCCACTCGAGGCGGGAGAGCCTGATCGGCTTGTAATCCTCCAGCTTGGGCTGATTCAATTTTAATTACCAATCAGATCCTGTTGCTTGTTGACGGCTGTTGTCAACCAGCCCAACGTCGCCTGACGCTAGAGCGACAAGCCGCGCCCCTTTAGGGGCTGCGGTCGTTTGACTTTTTCTCCTTAGGAAATCCAGAGTATCCCAAGCATGGATAAAGGGCCTCGTCATAGGTCTCATTATGGACTTCATGGGCCTCCTCATGGGCCTCCTCATGGGCCTCTGGAATTACGACGCTTAGTTGTTGCCCCTTGACTAGCCGTACCTTATGGTCGCGCCTAGTCCAAAAGGGATGATGCATCCTTCGCCAGGACGTCCTCTCGTTCTTTCTTGCTTGCTCCTATAGGTACTCTTTGCGCTCATTCTTCCCTCCATTTTGGCTCAGGCTAAAAACCTCGGCGCGATAACAATCGTCGCATATTACCCCCGTCTTGGTATTATGCCCGCCCTCGGAAATCCTGGCCTTGCATCTTGAGCAACGCTGATCGGCTTGTAGTCCTCCGGCTTGGGAACCTTGACCTGCTGGTCCAATTTCAGCCCCAATTACCGGGCCATCAGGCTCTGGTAGTCCTTCTCGCGGATGATGCGGACGGCTACTGGTTTCGCCTCCGGGCTTGGCTTATGAGGGCGACGACCCAATAACATGTCCTTTGTCGGTTCCACCCATTCGCACAACCCGAAGTCACAGAGCCAGGCATAGCCCCGTCCGTTAGGAACGATGGTCTTGCGTCTCATCCTTCTTTTCCTCCTCATGATCATTAGCCTCTGGAACTACGACGCTCAGTTGTTGTCCCTTGACTAGCCGGACCTCATGGTCGCGCCTAGTCCAGAAGGGATGATGCGTCCGAACGTGCTTGTAGAAGCCCCCTCTCCCGGACCAGCCCTCCTTCGCCAGGGCTTCCTCTCGTTCTTGCTTGTTCCTATAGGTACTCTTTGCGCTCATTCTCTCCTCCGGCTTTGATTAAAGACCTCAGCACGATAACAATCGTCGCATATTACCCCCGTCTTGGTATTATGTCCGTCCTCGGAAATCCTGGCCTTGCATCTTGAGCAACGCTGGCAGGACGTCTTGCCCCGCGAGCCCCTGAAGTCCCTGAGCGATCTGCCCACACTAGAAGCAGTCCTTGAGGGGGTCGTCCGACTTGAGGCCGCCGGCGAAGGCGACGATCTCCGCGTCAATTCCAATCTTCATGTCCTGAAGTCGTTTGACCATCTCCTTGACGTGCTCTGCCTTGAGCCGGTCCTTGAACTCGTCCAGGCCCTCCACGCCGGTTAGGTCAGGAATCCCGTCTAGGGTAAAGTAATGGACGGAATCGTCATCCCTCTTCTTCGTCTTGCACTTTATGACCTTGTTGACGAGGCACTCGTCCAGCAGCAGCTCGATCAGCTTGGGCCGCTCGCTGGTATAGTAGATCGGCAGGACGCACTCCCGATACGGGCGTCCGAACCGGCTCTTGACCACCTGGATGTTGGATCGGATGCCGATCTCCTCGCCCTCCTTGACTATGCCTCGCTCCTTCTTGGAGCCGATCTGGGCCAGCCGGATGCGCAGGCTGGCGAAGAACTTGAGGGCCTCCCCGCCCGGGGTCGTCTCGGGGTTCCCGTACATGACCCCGATCTTCTGGCGGATCTGGTTGACGAAGATTATCGTACATTTCCCCGCCTTGGCCGCGGTCGCCATCCTCGGCAGGGCCCTGGACATCATCCTCGCGAGCGCCCCGATCCGGGCCTCCTCGTTCATGTCGGAGTCCAGGATGCCCTTGGGGACCAGCCCGGCGACGGAGTCGACCACCGCCAGGGTAAAGTAACCCTTGACGACGGATTGCTCCAGGGCTTGCAGGAAGTCCTCGCCGCTCTTCCCTATGCTTTGCTCGACCTTGAGGACGCGATCAAGGTCGACCCCCTGGGACTCGGCCCATGAGTTGACGAACGAGTTCTCGCAATCCAGCCAGAGGACGTTCTCTTTAGCCTGGGTAACGGTCTTGGCCAGCATCAGGCACAGCGAGCTCTTGCCGCCCGAGTATGGACCATAGAACTCGGCCACGACGCCCCTGGGGACTCCCCCCTTGCCGGTCTTCTCGTATATGTCGGGGGTCAGGAGCCTGTCCAGGGGGGCGTTGCCGGTCGATATGACATCCGGGAAGGCGGGGCTGTCGCTGGCGAACGAGATGCCATCCTTGCCAAGGGTCTTCTGGAGTTGCTCCAGCATGGCCATCCTGGTCTTCTCGGCGCTCTGGTCCGCTTTCTTCCTCGCCTTGTCCAGCTCTTGTTCTTCCTTCGCTGCCTCAATCTTGGCCACTTATAACTCCTCCTTTACGCTAACGACGTTATCCCACGAAGGAGCTCACCAGTCCGTCAAGTCGGAAGTAACCGCCGTAGCAGGGACGGCCTGAGCCTGAGGAGCAACCTGTGCCGAGGCCTTGGCGAGAGCAGCGGGAGTGACGGGAGCAGAGGCGGGAACAGAATCCCCCTTCCCCTCGGCCTCGCTCAACATGGCCCGGATCTCGTCGGGCGTGTTGGGTTTCCTGGCATCCATGAGCTTCTTGGCCAGGTCGCCGGCCTCGCTGATCCTCTGCTTCTCCTCGTCCGTAAACGGCGACTTCTCGATGAAGGTAGCGATATACTTGTTCTTGCGCCGGTCGCCGCCGGCACCGGGGATGACCTTGATCTGCCAGTCGCCGCCTTTGTGGCCGCCCGGCTCCTCGTTCCACATCTCCTTCCACTCCTTGAAGGCGTCGAGGATGGAGGACGAGAAGTCCATGATCTTCAGGCGGGACTCGTCGTCGCGGTCCATGATCCAATAGGCGTAGCGCTTCTTGGGCTCCTTGTTCAGCAGCATCAGCGGGTCGATGATCTCGCCCTTGTCATTCATGTAAGGGCTTCGGCACCGAACCGGCTCCCAGTGCTGGAGGTACTTGATGGGCTTGCCCACGGGGCGCACCCGGTACTTCTTCCCGGCCTCGAGCTTGAGGAATTGTCCCCCCTTGTTGCTACTCCCGTCCCCTTCCGCCTCCCAATCAAAAAACTTGGACATTGTACTCTCCTTTCCTGGTTTTTCCTCGCTTACCAATCAATCTCTCCTGGCTTCATGTCGTCCCTTAGGTTGGGTACCTTCGGATGGTCCGGGAACTTCTCCAGCCCGGCGAACTCGGCCTCGGAGAACTGGGTATTGGGCTTGGCTTCCTCGGTTCTTGGGGCCTCGCTCCTGGGCAAGCGCGGCTCGGAGGAGAAGGCCGACCTGGGCCTGACCTCATGGCCCATGTCCCTGGGGAACATGGAGTGCCAGGTTATGATTCGGCTGACCGTGTCGGACTGGTTCAGGAGGTGCTTGTAGGTCTTGTCCAGCGCCTCGTATACGGACTCGATGGTCGCGTGCTTGATCATCAGCTCCCGGATGAGGTACTTGACCTGGGCGATCCGCTTCTCCCGGCTTGACGCCGTCGAGCATATGATCCCCAGGTCCAGGAGGTAGGTGATGGCGTGTTCCAGGCGCTCAACGACGGGGATCAGCCGCAGCAACTCGGCGTGTAAGGAGTCCTTCTTGGCCTGTATCTCGACCATGCTGTCGGCCAACACGTCCGGGTTCTCCCTGTGCGCGTCCAGGTCCAGGCGGACGACGTACTCCGGGATCCTCGCCTGGATTTGGTCTACGTCTATGTCGGCGATGCCCTTCAGGATCGAGTTCGCCACTTGTTGGGCCTCGCGGAACTGCTCATAGTTGAAGCCCTCCATGAAGTTCGGGGTCGAGGGCGAGGAGGGCAACTCGAAGGCGGTCTTGTTGGTCTCGGCGGCGGAGAAGGGATCCTCCATTGACGCGGCGCGATCATCCCCCCCAGGGGCGAAGACGCCTTCCTTTTGGGGCTTGGGGAGTTCCAGGAATGAATTTGGGGAACTCGGACTGGCTGGCAAGCGGTACTCCTTTGGTTGCGCGGGTTGCGTTGGTTGTAGTCCCGAGTCGCCACGTTCTGGCGCCTCGGATTTCTTCTCTGTTCTTGATTCTACAAGGGATGGGACACATTCCTTCTGCACTTGCATGTTTTTCTCGGGAATCCTCCCGTTCTTCTCGACGTCCAGCGTCGCCAGCGAGTTCCAGGGGACATGGGCCTCCACCCAGGGGTTGCCCATGGCTATGGCGGACAAGAACTTGGGCAATCCCTCCCGGAAGCGATTCTCCTCGGCCGACCAGTCGGCCCGCAGGTATCTCCGGCGGGAATCATCCCTCCCCTTTATGTCATTGAATGAAAAAGTGTTCACTTCGCCTTACCTTTGATCTCATCCCACAATCCAATTTCAACACCGCCCATGAACCTTTTCTTGTTGGTCTCCTGGAGCAGAATCTCCGCCTCTTGCTTGACCAGCAACGAGACCAACTTGTCCATCTTGGCGGACTTCTCCTGGAGTTCCTCGGGGGTCTCGAACTCGACGTCGGCCGCGATGGTCTTGGCGACGTCGACGGTCTCGTAGTTGCCGACATTGATCTTCAAGCCAAGATGGGTCTCGATCCGGGCCTTCTTCACAGCTTGAACTCCTCCGCCGTCTTGGCGGCGTCCACGAGATCGTCCTCGACCTTGAAGAAGGAGCCGATCCCATCCTTCTCTTCCTTCATCGCCCCTCGTTGCCTCTTCTCCGCTTGGGCGCGCTTGTTCTGCTCGATGTACTCGAGCTCGAGGTCCTTGCGGGTCGCGACCCTCTCGAGCCTCTTGGACAGGCCAGGGAGGAAGTGGTCGAAGGCCCCGCCGTCCAGGAGGGATTGCACGACGTCGCTCTTGACCCCGCTCCCCGACCGGGCGCAATAATCATACATGTCCCTGTAGGGCTGGCCCGCGACGATGTCCCTGTGAGAGTCGCCGATGCCCTTGACGCCCTTGAGCCCCCGGCGGATGGACTTGTTGGCGGCGAGGTACTCGGCCTTGGAGAGGTTGATGTCCAGCGGGAGCAGGGACAGCCCCATGGCCTTGGCGCCCCGCTCATAGAGGGGGACCGTCTCCCATGCACCATCCCATCCCTCGACTGTCAGTTGGGCGGCCCAGAACTCCGCGGGATAATGCGCCTTGAGATAGGCCGTCTGGTAGGCCGTGTAGGCGTAGGCGGCGCTATGGGATTTATTGAAACCGTACTCCCCGAAACACTGAAGCGTCTCCCATATCTTCTTGGCGACCTCCGGGGGACACGTCTTGCGCTGGGAGCAGCCATCCAGGAACTTGCCCTTCATCTGGGCCAGAATATCGGCCTTCTTCTTGCCCATCGCCTTCCTGACCTTGTCGGCCTCCGATCCGTTGAATCCGGCCAGGGCCCTGACGGCCCTCATGACCTGCTCCTGATATACCAGGACGCCATAAGTAGGCTTGAGGATCGGCTCCAGGGCCGGCGCGTCGTACTTGATCTTGCTGGGGTTATGCTTGCGCTCCAGGTACTTCGGGATGTCCTCCATCGGCCCCGGCCGGAAGAGGGCGTTGGCCGCGATGATGTCCTCGAAGCAGTCCGGCTTCAGGTCCTTGAGCAGCTTGCGCATGCCGTCCGACTCGAACTGGAAGATGCCCAGCGTCTCCCCGGCGGCGAATAGGCCCAGCGCCTTGGGGTCGTCGGGGACGAGCGTGTCTATCGGGACGTCGATGCCCCGGCCCTCCTTGATCATGCGGAGCGCCCGGGTCAGCACTGACAGGACCTTGGTCCTGAGGAAGTCGAACTTGACCCCGCCCAGCTTCTCCACGTCTCCCATGTCGAAAGCCGTGGAGAGCGTCTTCTCCTTGCCCTTGCCCGCGTATTGTCTGGGGCAGAGGTCGGTTATGGGGTCCTGCGTTATCAGGACGCCGGCGGCGTGGACGGAACGGTCCTTGACCAGGCCCTCGAGGGCCTCGGCGAACTCGAATATCTCCGGGAACTTCAGGCGCTTGCCCCTGAACTCGGGGACCTGATCATAGACGTAGATCAGCTCGTCGGGCTTCTTCTCGTGCTTCTCCCTGGACAGGGTACAATTGATGGACGGCTGGCCGCTGGGGTTCTTGGGAAGCAGCTTCGTCGCCTCGTTGGCCATGAAGGCCGACTCGTCCCTGACCGGCTCCCGCCTGGCGGAGCGGGCCATGCTGCCCTTGTGCTGCTCGACGTTCCGCTGGTTTTCGGCGACCTTCTTGTGGTGTTGCTCCTTCTCCCACGTGTCGCCGGGATCGAAGACCCGGTAGGCGGCCTTGATGGCGCTCGCGACGTGGAAGGTCTGGAAGGTTATTATCCGGGCGCAATGGTCCTCGCCGTACTTCCGGCACACGTACTGGTAGACCTCGTCCCCTCGCTCGGCGTCGAAGTCTATATCGATGTCCGGCATCTCGTTGCGGTCCTCGTCCAGGAACCGCTCGAACAACAGGTCCAGCGGGATGGGGTCAAGGCCCGTGACCCGCAAGCAATAGAGCAACAAGGAGCCGGCCCCCGACCCGCGGCCGATGCCGACTCGAATGCCGTTGTTCCAGGCCCAGTTGACGTAGTCCCACACGATCAAGAAGTACCGATCGAAGGCATGGCCCTTCTCCTTGAGCCTCCGGATGACGCCCATCTCCTCCTTGAAGCGGGCCTCGTAGGTCGGGTCGCCTTCCTTGCCCAGCCTCCGCAGCCCCTCTCGGGCCAGGGACTCCAGGTAGTCAATCTCGCTCGTCGCCTCCTTGGGGATCTCCATGGACGGCAACTGCGCCTTGCCGAACTTGAGATGGGCGTTGCACTTGTCGGCTATCTACAGGGTCGACTGGACGGCCATTTGGTTGGGGCCGCCCAGGCACTCGATCATCTCGTCGGGGGACTTGAGGTAGAAGTGGTTGGAGTCATGCCTCATCCGGGAGGGGTCCTTGACGCACTTGCCCATGTTGAGGGCCATCATGGCCTCCTGAGTATTGGCGTCCTCCTTCCTCAGGTAATGGACGTCGTTAGTCCCAACGACCTTGATGCCCAGATCGCGCGCCAGGCCAGCCAGCGGGACGTAGACCTCCTCCTCGACGGCCAGCCCGTGGTATTGGACCTCGACGTAGAAGTCTTCCCCGAAGATGCCCCTGAGTCGCTCGGTCCGGGCCCTGGCCGCCGCCAACCCGCCCCGCTTGTAGGCCTCGCCCAGGACGCCCCCGACGCAGGCCGAGGTACAGACGATCCCCTCGTGGTACTTCTCCAGCAACTCCCAGTCGACGCGGGGATCGTAGTAGAACCCCTCCTTCCAGGAGAGGTCGCTCATCTTGAAGATGTTGTGTATCCCCTCGGCGTCCTTGGCCAGGAGGAGGATGTGGTCGTTGTCCCTGCCGCTAGACCTGTCAAGGCGCTTGTCGGTAAAGTAGGCCTCGACGCCAAAGATGGGATGAATGCCAAATTCCTTGCACAACTGCGCGAACTGGACCCATCCCGAAACGGTCCCATGGTCGCTTATGGCCAGGGCCTTGTATCCCAGGTCCTTGGCGCGTACGACCAAGGACTTGAGCCCGATGGGGGCATCCTGGGGGCTGTACTCGGTATGCAGGTGCAGGTGAGCGAACTTCAGGCTTGCTTGGCCCATGGCCTGACCTCGGTCAGCGGCAGGAGGACCTCTTCTCCCCCTATCCGGCATGATCCTACAACCTTGACCGGAGGTGTCCCCGGGAATGAGAACTCGGGGCTTTGGATGATCTTGGCCGCGATCCCGGCGATCTCCTCGTCCCTCTCTTGGGGGAGCAGGGAGAAGTCGCATCCCTTGGATGCCGGCCTGGACCCGCAATAGGTATTGGTCAGCCTGAGGAAGTCCATGTCCTCGATGAAGTCGAAGTGCGTCGGGGGCATGGACGTGCCATGGTCGAACAGGTAGACGATCGCCCATCCATCGTAATGCGCCTGCGTCATGGCCTCGATCAGCGCGTCCTCGTATGCCTGGCTCCATCCGCGCGGGGGATACGAGTCGTTGCCGACGTTCAGTACCATCAACAAGCCGTCGAATGGCCCGCAGACCCTCTTGTCGGACTGGTCAGCCCAAATGATGTCCATGTCAACCTCCTGGCCTATGAATGGGGTTTCTCTCGATGAAATCACCTAATCGATCATAATAGCAATCGTCACAAACCTCGGCTTTCTTCTTGTTTCTTAAGGTTATAAATCGCCTGCCGGTTATGCTGGTCTGCAATGGAACCCTGCAATCATGACACTTGGCCTTGTCCTTGAACAGCTTCCTCTGCTGGGCCGAAGTCAACGTCTTCTTGATGTTCGGCAGGTCAGGAGTTTGGATCATGCTCAGTCTCCTTCAACTTCCATGAGAGAGCCAGGACCAAGACGTGGACCCGTTCCAGGAACTGGACCAAAAACGAGAATCGGACCAGGACAAAGACAGGTCCGCCTCGCCCATCCCAGACCAGGGACTGTTGTCTGAC
>Ga0315274_10014874_pt1 | contig 11034 bp, 6 predicted proteins | sample YL17G02_20_MG_FD_203700 | JGI IMG/M metagenome (GOLD analysis project Ga0315274, IMG submission 203700) | Sediment microbial communities from Yellowstone Lake, YNP, Wyoming, USA - YL17G02_20 | ecosystem: Environmental > Aquatic > Freshwater > Lake > Sediment | place: USA: Wyoming | collected...
CACGACCGCCAACACCGCGGGTTCCCCTGGCCGGGCAGGCCGTGGCTGGCGGGGGGATCTGCTTGCCATCGCCTGCTTGGTCGCCCTCCCCCTGGTCATCCTCTGGCGAGCCGCGCTGCTGCGGGGCTTCCTCGTCCATGGCGACATCGCCTACTTCTTCGAGCCGGCGAAGTCGGAGCTCCACGCGGCCCTGACAGCGGGACGGCTCCCGCTTTGGTCTCCCTACGTCCTGGCCGGCTATCCCATTGCCGCCGAAGGACAGACCGCGGTCTTCTACCCCGTCTCTCTGCTCATCTCGTGGCTCCTGCCCGGCCCGGCCGCCGTCAACTGGTTCGTGATCCTCCACCTCTGGCTGGCCGGTATCTCCATGTACCTCCTGGCTCGCCAGCTCGGCCTTTCCCGGTACAGCGCTTGGTTGTCCGCTCTCGCCTTCTCCTGCAGCGGCTACCTTTTCGCCCGCCTCCAGCACCTCAGCTTGCTCAGCGTAAGCGCTTGGCTGCCCATGGTGATCTTTCTCACCGACCGCGCCTGCCGCTCCCCCCGCCTCCGGAACTACCTTCTTGCCGCGCTCGCCTGGGCGGCCGCCGCCCTGTGCGGCCATCCCCAGGGCCTGTTCTTCATCTCCCTGGTCACCGTCTTCTGGGTGGCCTGGCGCTCGGGCTTCGCCGAAGGGGAGACCAGCCGATCTCGCCGGCTGTGGCGGGCTGCCGGGCTGGTGTTGCTCATTCTCGCCCTGGGCGGCGGCCTTGCCGCCGTCCAGCTCCTGATGACTGCGGATCTCTCGACGGCCACACCCCACGGCCAGCCCGGCGACCTGGCCTTCATCACCTCTTTCCCTCTCCTGCCGAAACACTTGCTGGGTCTGATCGCCCCCAACTGGCAGGGCACCGTTGCCTTTGATAACTACCGAGGGGAGGACTACTTCTGGGGGTACGTCCTGTACATCGGCCTCATCCCCCTCGCCCTGGCCTTGGTCGCTGCCTCTCGTCGCCCGAACTGGCCGCTGGTGGCGCTCGCCTTGCTTGGGTTGATGCTGGCCCTCGCCCACCGCAACCCGCTCTACTATGTCCTGCGCTTCCTTCCCGGGTTCTCCTACTTCCGGGCGCCAACTCGCTACCTCCTGGTGTTCACCTTCGCCGCCGCTCTCCTCGCCGGTTTCGGATGGCAGGCGCTGTCACGCGGGCGTTGGCTCTCACGCGGCCGCCGCGCCGCCGCCCTTGGTGCGCTGATCGCAGTTCTCTCCGCCTTCGACCTGCTCTGGTTCGACCGCACCCTCGCCCCGCTGGCCCATCAGGAAGTGCTCACCGCACCCAACCCGGTGGTGGCGGCGCTCCGGGCCGACCGAACCTGGTGGCGGGCCATGGTGGTCCAGCCGATCACCATTGACGCTGGCTGGGTTCCGTCTGGGGGGTGGCTGCGCAATCCCGACGGGTGGCTGGAGGCGCGCCTGCTCCTGCCGCTCAACGTTCCGGAGTCCTATCGCCTTCGCGTCATTGACGCCTATCAGCGCTTCAGCGACCCCGAGCAAGCGTCTCTTCTCTCCGCCGCCCGCGATGGCATCCGCACCGGCGACCTGGGGTTGCTCTCCCTTCTCGGGGTGCGGTACATCGTGCTGCCCCCTCAGACCGCGCTGCCGGGGTTGGCCACCCAACGGGCCGGTTCCTTCCTCATTCACCGCAACCCCGCCGCCTTTCCCCGCGTCTTCGCGGTCGGCGAGGGGGTGTCTGCCTCATCACCTCAGGAGGCGTTTTCGCTCACCAGCAGGTTGAGCCGCGCGGGCGAACTGCGCCACGCCGCCGTAGTGCAAGGGCCCCTCGGCCTCCGGCTTGGCCCTGGACCGGCTGACGTCAAGCTCGCTATCGAAGAACCTCGCCCGGAGCGCGTCATCGTCCGCGCGCAGGCCCGCGGCGACTGCCTGCTCGTACTCAACGAGCGCCACGACCACGGCTGGCGCGTCCGGGTGGACGGTGCGCCCGCTCCGCTCCTCACTGTGGACACCGTGCTCATGGGCGCGGCCCTTCCCTCCGGACAGCACACCGTCGAGTTCCTCTATCAGCCGAGAGGACTGATCATCGGCAGGATGATCAGCCTGCTATCGCTGGTACTGTGGCTGGGCCTGTTCGCAGTCTCTCTGCGACGTTCCACGCCCGAAGGGGCGCCGGCTCTTGTCGGCGACCGGCACAGCCTGCCGAAGGCGGCCGCCAACGCTGTGGCACAGCGACTGGCTAGAGCCACAGCATGGGCATCCACTGCCCTCTCGCCCTCCTCACGCGCCCTCTCGCTCTTCCTCGGTGGGTTCACTTTCCTCAATCTCCTCGCGCAGGTGCGGAATCCGGGACTGGACCTGAACCTATGGTGGGTTGACCTGCGGCCCTTGCCCGGATGGCTGGCGCGGCCATTCCTGGCGGTGGCGGCGCTTTGCCTGCTCGGGTATGGGCTGGGGAAGGGGGGCGGGCGGTTCAGGCGCCTATCGGTGTGGGCCACGACCGGGCTGTTGGCGGTGGCGGTGGTGGACGCGATCCGGTACTACGATCTGCGCGCTTCCGGCGGCATCCACCACGGCGTGGCAGTCCCCTTCTCTCTGATTGTGACGGTGGCGTTGGCGGTGGTGGTGACGGGGATGCTGCGCCCGCCGCCGGCCAAGCCAGAGCGGCGTGGCAGGAGATTGCTCGTCACGGTCTTCCTGCTCTCCGTGGGTGTGTTCCCGGCGGCGCAGATCTACTGCTTTGGCACCACCGACTACCGGCGGCCGGCGGAGGTGATCGTGGTGTTCGGGGCGAAGGCGTTCGCCGACAACACCTGCTCGGCGGCGCTGGCGGATCGGGTGAGAACGGCCTGCACGCTGTACAAGGAAGGCCTTGCGCCGTGCCTGATCTTCTCCGGCGGGCCGGCCGGCGGCGAGGCGCATGAAGCGGAGGCAATGAGGCGGTATGCCATCAGGCTGGGCGTGCCAGATAGCGCTATCCTAGTAGACAGGAAAGGGACGAGCACGCGCGACACCGTACACGACACCCTCCCGATCTTCCGCCGGCTCGGGGTGCGGCGGGTGATGGTGGTGAGCCACTTCTTCCACCTGCCGCGGATCAAGTTGAGCTACCAGCGTGCGGGGTGGGAGGTGTTCACCGTCCCCGTGCAGAATCCGCGCCTGCCGCGGCGGGACTACCCGTTCATGGTGTTTCGAGAGACGGTGGCGTTCTGGGCGTACTACCTGCGCGGAGGGTGAAGACGCGGGAGGGCGGGAGCCCGCAGAGCGGCTCCCCTACGGAGGGCAAGCGATGCGGCGGCCTTCGCTCAGAATGACCCGTGGGAGAACAGCCGGATGGCGGACCACACCGCTTCGTTCATCAGCTCCCCTCCGATCAGACCGATGGCGAGGGGGACCGTTCGCCGGTAGAGCTTAAGCCCGCCGTAGCGGGTGACCAGGGTCTTGGCCAGCCATCCGATGAGGAAGGTGCTGAAGAACCAGTGCATCCCCCAACTGTTGGCAGCAAGGAATCCCACCGGGTGCAGCGGCCACCACCAGAACCTCATCCTCAGCAGGCCGAGGCCAAGCGCCACCACTGCCCCCGCGCCCGTGCCGGCCACCGCATTCCAGTCAAGCTTGGAGGGAGTGGTGATGGCGTAGAAGATGTGCGCAGATCCCCAGCGGATCTGGGACTCGAGCCAGGTGGCGGTGGTGGGACGAAGCGCGAAGAAGCCGTAGTGGTAGATGCCGGTGAGGGCGACGTAGACTCCGACGACGAGGGACACCAGGAAGCCGGCCGCCATCGCCGCCAGCAGAGGCCTGGCGCGGATGCCTGCGGCGTCGGCGATCTTCAGCGATTCGATCACATTCCCCGGCACCAGGTCGAGCTGAGTCGGCCCGTTGAAGTAGGTCCAGCGGATGGACATGATGGTGACGATCTCTTGCGGCCGGTAGATGGAGTTGCCGAAGGCGTCCGCCATGTCGTCCAGGAAGGAGGGAAATAGCAGCAGGCCCAACCCCGTCTCTGCCCGCAGCCAGGTCCAGGCCACGTAGAACATCAGCAGGACGGAGATCAGCCCAATCCCGACCGCCACGCGGCATCCGGCGAGGCAGCAGAAGTAGACCAGCCAGGTGAAGGAAGCGGCAAGCCCCAGCAAGGCCCACCGGTAGGGAAGCGGCTCCTCGCCATCCGCCTTACCCGATTCGCGGCTGAAGGCGATACGGATAGCCCGGCTGAGGTGGCGGCGGGCCCGCCAGAAGGCCCACACGGTGAGCGCTAGCAATGCGCCCAACCCCTGGAAGGCGAAGGCGGGGAAAGTGGTATCCCCCAGCCAGCCCTCCGGGGATCGTGGCGTCGCCCCCGCCGAAATCGCCATCACCGCCAGCCCCACGCGCACGAACCAGAAGAACCAGCAGGAGAAGGACAGCTCCTTCGGGATGAGATAGGCGATTCCGATCAGCCAGGGCCACAGCGTGAGATCCAGCTCTCCCAGGCCGGCGAGCGGGCCAGTCTGGTAGGGCTGCATCATCGGTGTCGGCCCCACGGGGACCGCGGGGAGCGCCGGCAGGACCTGGCCGAGGTAGTTCCAGAAGCCGACCACGAACGCCAGCCCAAACCCCAACCAGAACAAACCGGCTACCGGCAGGCCCGCCTGCCGCCCGGCGCCTGGGCCGGCCGAGCGCCCGCTCGCCTCTTGCTCCCTGACCATTTCCAAAGGGATCTGCGCCAGCGGGAAGCTCAGCCTCTCGTTCGTGATCCACTGGCGCTGCAGCAGCAAGGTCAGGCAGACCGAAGCCACCGCCAGCGCGGTCAGGAAGGAGCACCACATCGCCAGCGATTGCCACCACAGCGACCACGGGACCGAGGCCCCGCCCAGGAAGAAGCTCTCCACCGCCGCCTGATCGGTCGGGCTGAACCAGGCGGGGATGAACTGGAGGAAGGTGGTCTGCCATTCGGGGTAGACGCGCGCTCCGAACTGCTGGAAGATGGCGTGAGGTAACATGTATCCCAGCACCCCGTGCGACACCAGAGGCGCGCCGGCCAGCACGATCGCGTACAGGGCCAGCAGCTCGTTGCGTGTGAACCTGAGCATGCGGCCCAGCGGCCCCGCCATTCCCAGCCCGGCAAGCAGAAAGAGCAGGGCGAAGGGAGCAGTCGCCGGCGCGCCGGCGCCGAAGCGGTAGCTCACGAAGTAGAGAAGATCGGCATAGAAGCCACCGACGGCCACCGCCGCCGACAGCACCAGCCCGAGCACGACGACCCGCGGGGTTACGCCCCGCACTCCGCTTCCGACTCCGCTACCGTTGGCGGTCAAGGCCGCTGCCGCTCCTAGGTGAACTGGAACCGCGACGGTCCCTGTGTGCGCAGCGCCTCCGCGGTCCGCAGGTCCTCGCCTAGCCTGCTCCTACATCCCTGCTGCCGACCATGCGCTGGCACGCATTTCCCCTGGTGGTTCGCCGTCCCCGCACGCCCGCCTTCCGGAGCCGCAGAAAGGCGACAGGCCAGGGGGAGTGGAAGAGCAGTGCACAGCCGGGCCGCTGCCTTTCAGGGACCGGCGGAGGAAAGGACTGGAGATGAGCGGAGAGTCCAATGAGCGGGCCTTCATCCTGTTGGGTCCGATGCGGGAGGTGGCGGCGCACCGGGTGTTTGCGGAGATGGCGGCTCGCCTGAAGCCCTACGGGCGGGTGCAGGTGAACATCGCCGCGGTGGCAGACAAGTGCTGGCACGAGATCCCCGAGGGAGACAGCCCCTGGCACGAGTACGCCGCCTACAACCCCGCCCTGTTCAAGTTTTTCCCCCATCCCAAGATCGCGCCCCACCTGCCGCCCGAGTGGGTGTCGCGCAATCGCGAGCTGCTGCTGGCGAAGGCGGCGGTGTTGCAGGAGCTCGGGCTGGAGGCGGCCTTCTGGGGATATGAGGGAGCCTTTCTGCCGGAGTCTTTCTTCGTGGAGCACCCGCACCTGCGCGGCCCGCGCATTGACCATCCTCGGCGCAGCAGAGAGGAAGCGTACGCGTTGTGCCTGGACCTGCCGGAAACGCGGGAGATGACTGCGTGGATGATGGCGAAGCTGAAGCGCAATGTGCCTGCTCTCGCCTCCTACATGTTCCGCACCAACGACGCCGGAGGCGGGTTGTGCTGGGCGGCGGCGCAGTACATCGGCCCCAACGGCCCGAGGCACTGCCGAGGAGTGGGCACGGGGCCGAGAGTGCGGAATCTGGTCGAGGCCCTCCACCAGGGCGCCAAGGATGGCGGCGGCGACATCACCGTGCACATTGATCACAGCAACTTCTGGCAGAACGAGGAAGACCTGATCGCCCCGCTGCTTCCGCCGGACACGTTCTTCTACCAGCGCGAGGGCCGCGTCGCCCATCTGAGCACGAGCTTGCATAGCTCTTACCCGATCCTGGGACTGGTGGACGCGCTCGCCGTCGTCGGCGCGGCGGAGCGGGCGGCCGACCCGAACACTCGGGTGGTGGTGATGGACTTCCGCTGCATGTACGAACGCGACCAAGAGCCACTGGAGGCGGTGGCGAAAGTGATCGAGATCGCCGAGGCCACCTTCGCCTCGCCGCGTCAAGGCAGGCGTGCGCACCTGGCGATCTTGCGGGGCCTGGCTGAACGCTGGGGCGGTGAGGAGAACGCGGAACCGCTGCTGGAGGCGTTCTGCGATATGCACGATGCGCTTGCGCTCAAGAACGCAGTGGCGTGGATGTTCCACCCCCACTACCTCGGGGTTTCCATGCGCTATCTCACCCGGCCGCTGCTGATCAAGCCTGAGCTATTGAGCGCGGAGGAGGAGGCCTACTTCCTTCCTCACATCTTCAACCCGCATGAGTCAGAGGCGCGGTCAGACTACATTGACTTCCACGGCAGTCGGTTGGACCTCGGGTACGGCGAGTTCCTGTCCATCCCGGGGATCCAGCGCGCCATGAGGGGCGCCCTCAGCGCGGCGCGATCCCTGGAGCAGGCCAGCAACGCCCCGGAACGCGAGTGGCTGGCGAAGGTGGTGTTGGGCTTGCGCCTGTGGGCCAGCATCATCCGCTCCTGCCATAACTTCTACTTCGGGCAGGTGATCCGCGACCGGAACCAGGAGGCCCTTTCCGGCGGCCCCAGGATTCCGCCCAAGTGGGAGACGTGGACCGGAGACACGGACCTGCTGGCGTGGAACGAGATCATGCGAGACGAACTCGACAACACGAACGAACTGATCTCACTTCTGGAAGGCAGCGGCCTGGAGGTGCTGTCTCATGCCTCCAGCAAGCGCCACGAGGACACGTTCCTGCTGGGACCCGACATCGTGGACCAGCTTCGCACCAAGGTGCGGCTGATGCGCGAGCACTGGCTCGACGTGTCCCGCTACCTGGCTACGCCGCATAAGTAGAGAGGCCATGATGCGGCCACAGGTGCTGCTGATCGGGGACAGCATCTCGCTTGGTTATGGCCCGTATCTGGAGACCGCGCTCAGCGGCCGGGCCGCCTGCGTTCGAGTCGGCCCTGGCCCGAGCTTGGTGCGACTGGGCGATCCCGCCGCGGAGAACGGTGGAGACTCCCGCAAGGTGGTGCAGCTGCTCAGGACGGCGGGGGAGATGGACTCCCATTTTGACCTGGCGGTGGTGAACTGCGGGCTGCACGACATCAAGACAGATCCCGCAACGGGCGAGAAGCAGGTCCCGCTCGGGCACTACCAGGACAACCTCCGGCAGATCATCTCGCTCGCCCGCGCGGTGGCCTACCGCATGGTGTGGGTTCGCACCACTCCGGTGGATGACCAGCGTCACAACAGCCAGGTCAGCGAGTTCCATCGTCATGCCAGGGACGTGGAGGAGTACAACCGCGCCGCGGACCGGGTGATGGCCGAGGCCGGTGTGCTGCTGATAGACCTGTGCCGTTTCACCGAGGGCCTCGGCGCCGAGGCGTACTGCGACCATGTGCACTTCACAGATCCGGTGCGCCGGGAGCAGGCCGGCTACATCGCGGCCGTGCTCGACGGGCTGAGTGGGCAGGGGCACTGGGCTGGGTAGTGTCCGCGTCGGGCCGATCCCAACTGACTTCATAGCAGGACGTATGCCACTCTCGACGCCGCGGTGGCAATGCTCTCCCGGAGGCAACCTGGACGCCGCGATGCTCACCTCGGATTCGGCGTGTACTCGAACGCCCCGATGTCGAGGGCGCCCGCGCCCGGCCTGGGGATGCCCGCAAAGGCATTCCGGGTTGGCTCGAACTCCGGCCTGACCGGAGAGAGCTGCTGGTCTGCATTCAGCCATTCGGGGTTAGGCAATCCCGCGTTGATGAGCGGCGAGCCGGCGCGAGGATGGAAGTCGTGGCCGGCCATGTCCACGAATCCCGGGTCATCGCCGAAGATGCTGTTGGTGACCGTATCGGGCACCTCCATCCCGGTCTGGAACCAGTTGTTGGTCCCCGTGATCGTTCCCTTGCCATTCCTCTCCAGAAACACCTTGGACGGCCCCGCGAACACGTTGTTGATGAGCACGATGTCACAGGTGGAGCTGGCCTCCGTGAACAGGTAGAGGTCGTCCGGAGAGAGGGCGATGATGGTGTTGTTGATCATGGTTAGGGTGCCGGCGGCGACGCCGGTGCCATCGCCCACGCCGAGGATCCTCCGCTGCGGCCGCCCGCCCGGCGCGCGCTTGATGATCACATTCCCGATCCACAGCGTATTGCCGGCGTTGCCGCTTGCCACCTCTACGCTGTACCCGGCGTCCTCCTCCACCCAGTTGTAGGCGAAGACGGTGCTGTACCCCCGGCTCTTGAAGTTCTGCGCCTCGCCGGAGTGGTGGATGTAGCAGTTGCGCACCACCTGGCGGTGGGCGCAGAAGTAGAAGTTATGAGTGGCGTTGTGCTGGCCCTCGAAGAGAGTGCCGTTGTGGTCAATCTCGCAGTTCTCGATGAGGATGTTGTCGGCGGCATGGGTGGCGAACCAACCGTCCTCGTTGTGGTGGGAATGCACCCGCCGCGCGGTCAGGTTCTTGCCCTGGAAGTAGATCGCTCCCGCGTTGTGGCTGTAGTCCGGCTGGTCGGGGAACCTGTTGCCCCACGCATTGCAGAGCTCCAGGTCCTCGAAGACCACGTCGTGGGTTTCCTCCTCGGTGCGGAAGATGCCCCGCTTCACGTTCATCCTGCTGGCGTCAATCGTGGGCCGCTTGCCGCCGCTCACCACGCCGCGGATCACGATGGGCTTGCCGGGCTCACCGCTCCGCAGCACGGGGATGTGCGAGGTGTCCAGGTAGTACGTGCCAGGCTGGATCTCGATGACATCGCCGGGGTTGGCGCGCTCGGCGCAGAGCCCCCGCAGTGTCTGCAAGTCGCTCACCTGGTAGGTCTCGGCAGAAGCTCCGGGGGCGGCCGCCAGGACCCCAATCAGCGCGAGGTAGACAAACACCGCATCTCTTACCATGCCCATCTCCTATCCTCACCTAGCTGGCAGAGCCGCCACCGCTCTCTGCTCCACACAGCATTCGCTTGATCTCTTGGGAGGTCTTGAAACGGCAGTAGCCATAGTCGTAGTTGTCGCCGACTGTCGCCTGCACAAGGCGGATGAACTCCTCCGCGCCATTGTCCCTGATCACCTCGATGCACACGATGCACAGGCCGCTCCAGACCTCGTCGGAGAAGCCCTTCTCGCACGGGAAGCTGTTGCACCGCCCAGCAACCGTCGAGGCGCTTCTCGACACAGCAATCCCGCTTGTCGCACTGCTCCGGCCCGCCGCCTGCCCGGCATCCAACGCAGCCCCCGTGCCTGTGCGTGCACACAGAGCAGAGCAGGCCGCAGTAGGCTATCTCCTGCATTGGCAGCCTTCAGTTCCCGGCCGCCCGTCTCGGGCCGAGCGGTTTGCGCGTGTTCGGTTCGCCAGAAGGCGGCCGAAGCCCTGTTCGGGGGCTGAGCGGGGGGTAGGGGCGGCCGCGCCGCGGGCGACGGCAACCGGGAGAAGGAGCCGTCCTGTGGCATGTACAGGAGGTTTGGGGAATACTGCCAGAGAGTCTCCCGGAACCCTTGACACTTGTGGCAGAGATGGGTATACTACTCTGCGCCCCGAGATGGGGGCGCGTTGTCGGAGGACAGCAAGACGTCTCTTCGGGATCCAACCTGAATAGGCGAGCAAGGTAGCTGTGAGTCGTCCGCAGAGGGCGCCTCCGGCGCCCTCTGCGTTTGTGTCTCCGACATCGAGCACCTTGAAAACAGCATAGTCGTGAGAGCCAGTTGGCAATGCCGAACTCTCTTTGAGACCCGACCGGATCTGTTGTCTGGAAGGGGTCAAGCTACAAAGGGCGCGCGGTGGATGCCTTGGCAGAGACAGCCGATGAAGGGCGCGGTCAGCAGCGAAACGCCCCGGGGAGCTGCAAACAAGCTTTGATCCGGGGGTACCCGAATTGGGAAACCAGGCAGGAGTCATGTCCTGCCACCGGCGGGCCAATCCATAACCCGCCGGAGGGAACCGAGGGAACTGAAACATCTAAGTACCTCGAGGAAAAGAAAGCAAATGCGATTCCCTGAGTAGTGGCGAACGAAACGGGAACAGCCTAAACCCGTGCCGTGCATAAGGCCTCAGCCGTTGCGGTGCGGGGGTAGCGGGGCCGGACTGGGCGGAACTGAGGGTCCGCCGGGAAGTAAAAAACCGCATTGTTAGCCGAATCGGCCTGGAACGGCCAGCCAGAGACGGTGACAGCCCGGTAGGCGACAGCAAGGCGGCTTCCTGAGACCGGTTCCCAAGTACCACGGGGCACGTGGAATCCTGTGGGAATCCGGGAGGACCATCTCCTAAGGCTAAAGACTGTCTCTGACCGATAGTGAACTAGTACCGTGAGGGAAAGGTGAAAAGCACCCCGTGAGGGGAGTGAAATAGAACCTGAAACCGTGTGCCTACAAACGGTCGGAGCCCCATGTCGTGTTCCTTCGGGGACAGGACGGGGTGACGGCGTGCTTATTGCATAATGAGCCGGCGAGTTGTCCTCAGTGGCAAGGTTAAGGGCCTCTGGCCCGGAGCCGCAGGGAAACCGAGTCCGAATAGGGCGTCCAGTCGCTGGGGGCAGACCCGAAACCAGGTGATC
>Ga0315274_10014875_pt1 | contig 11034 bp, 27 predicted proteins | sample YL17G02_20_MG_FD_203700 | JGI IMG/M metagenome (GOLD analysis project Ga0315274, IMG submission 203700) | Sediment microbial communities from Yellowstone Lake, YNP, Wyoming, USA - YL17G02_20 | ecosystem: Environmental > Aquatic > Freshwater > Lake > Sediment | place: USA: Wyoming | collected...
AGGCAGGTAAGAAGCAGATAATTCAAGACTGTAAAGAGATAATCGACCGCCTATAGGAGGCACAAAATGGGTTACGACACCTACTATCGACTAACTGTTCTTGAGGAAGATGGAGTAACTAAAGTTTTCGATCTACTACTTAATGATGAGCTTCTTAATGAAGGCTTTCTGGCTATTGATAGTCTCATCGACGGCAATATGGATGCCTGTCACTGGTATAACTACCAGAAGGAAATGGCGCTTCTCTCCAAGAAGTACCCTCACTACATCTTTGATCTAGTTGGGGACGGTGAAGAACAAGGAGATATTTGGAATGAGTTCTACTGGAATGGGCATTCCTATAGATGGGTTCTGGAGTACCAACTACCACATGTGGATGTAGCACGGTTAAAGCAGGCCCCGCTTATCCCGGAGAAATAGCCGATGAAGTGCCCTGTCTGTGAAGGTAATGGCGGCTAGAATGGAGGCTTTGGTGAAGGTACAGTCCTCCACGAAGCCCGCCTCTGCTGTGACGACACTGGCAAGGTTAATTTCTTTCACTGGCTATGGCTCTATCTCTTCAATTGGGGCCTGCTGGATTTTCTGATAGATAGGAGCAAAAATGGAAACTGTTGACCTGATTGCTAACTATGAGTGGAAATGCCTGGAATGTAAAGTGCTTAACCGTGAAATTGAGGCCCTGGAGGAAGTTGTTTGTGTGAGCTGTGGAGCCCGGTTTTACACTGATTTAGTGGAGCACGCCTACCCATAGGAGAACAACAATGTATCAACACCATCTTGACGATATGGCAGACGTAATTGCAAATAAACTATCTATTGTCTTTTTCGACCTCGGCCTGGACAAGGATGAGATTTCTGATCTCCGTAAGCATATCCAGGCCGCACTCGGGGAATATTGGGCAGACAAAATGGCACTTGTCTGGTGTGTCAATGATGTACTTGAGCAAGCAAACGAGTTGGGGATAGCGCTCTCAGACAAGGAAGCAAAGAGTATCCTCGATGATATCCTTGATCACCATGATTGCGAGATGGGCGTATCCTGGCTTACTTTGCGCTGTGCCATCGAGGACCATCCTAGGAACGATGATGCAAAGCATGAGAAGTTCTGCAAAAAGGTAGTCAGAGATCTATTCTCTGAGCCCAACCAGGACTAGAAACAATGCCTGAGTTCACTCTTGACTTTGAAGTCCATTGTAGCCGTGGTGCTGGCCTCTGTGCAACAAGTAGAGTATCCTATAGCAGAGGCTGCCCCCAAGTGGAAGTAGAACCCTGCGAGATATGTTTAGAGAAAGCTGAAAACAAAGGCTTCGACAAGGGATATGACAAAGCCTTAGTAGATAATCCTCAAAAAGGAGACTAAGATGATTGACATTTCCAAGCTCGTTGTTTCAGTATGGGACTGTGACGATGAACGTCTGCCCCTAAGCAGAGATCTTATACGCACTCCGCCAGATATGGCATTCATTCAGTCGATGATTGACCCGGGGCAGCTAGAACCTATCCTGGTTTGCTTTGATATAGGCAGCTTTTTCTTGGCCTTTGGCAGGCGCCGACTATTGGCAGCCAGATATATCAAGGCTAACAATCTAGGTGCAGGCAAGATCCTAGTGCGTGTAGTTGAAGCCAGCCAAAATGATGTAGTGCTATTCGGGCTTATTGAGAATGCACAGCGTAATGCCAACGGTATCTCTGATTATGTTGCGATCAAGACTCTCTTGAAGCGCGACAAGACCGCAACTTATAAGAGCATTGCTAAGGCAATTTGCAAGACCGAGGCCTATGTCAAAACAATTGACAGAAAGTATGCCAAGGTCCCAGACTGGACCCTAGAAGCTACGCTCCAGGGCAAAATTGCAGAGACCACCGCTATCCTTGTTGGTTCCTTCAGGCCTGCGGAGCAGAGGCGATGCCGTGACATACTCAAGGAGAAAGAGAAACTAACCCACGAAGAAGCACAGGGTATTCGCAGATTTATCCAGAAAGAGGCCGTGGCAAGCATGATGCCCAGTCTTGGGTTAACCTCTGCCACCCCCACTAAGCAGGCTTTCTTCCCGCGTGGCGACATTGACAAAATTGCGGAGCTGCTTGAGGCCAAGAAGTACCCTGTGGCGAAGAGATTCGTGGTACAATTGCTCTCTCGATAACGTTCCAAGTTGGAAGGCCCGGAGGTCGTATGACTAGCAATAAAGGTAAGAACTATAAGAAATATTATGATACACACAGAGAAGCAGTTAATGCACAGCGGAGAAAATACTACGCGGAGCACAAGGAGGAATTTAATAGCCGACAAATTGAATACTATGCAAAACACAAAAAAGAAATCTGCGCGAGGCAGACTAAATATCAAAGAGAACACCCTGCGGCACAGAGGGGTTGCCAGGCTAGATATCGCGCGGGGCATAAGCAAGAAGTTGCCAGACGAAGTAGAGAGAGACAACTTATGAAAAAATATGGGCTCTCCCCAGAGGATTATAACAAGATGGTTACTCTACAGAAGGGTCTCTGTGCTATTTGCAAACACCCGCCAAATAAAGGAAATCTCTTCATCGATCATAATCACAGCACGGGAAAAGTTCGTGGACTATTGTGCCACAAATGCAATATAGCTCTGGGCCATGTTGATAATTCAGTAGCCACTCTAAGGGCAGCAATTAAATATCTAGCGGGAGACACTAAATGAATATACCTAACAACTTAACATATACTCCACCAAAATGGTTTGTTGAGAACTATGAGGGTATGGATCTCGACATCGCCTCCGATATCACATCAGCCATTTATTGGAGAAATATCCAGAGGCTCAAAGATGAGGGAAAAGAGTTCTCTGAAGATGATGAGGTCGCCAACGCCACACTACTTGCCAACTCCATTCTTGCCTCAGCGCTCCAGGCTGATAATGTTTCTGATGGCGCGCACCGAGCTATGCTGCGCCAACTGTGGGAAGTACAACGAAATGGCCTTTTCCACATGGCGCCCGAGGAGTATGGCTCAGTCCAAGAATGGCTAATGGATCGCATCCCTCGGCTCTCTCCCACAAGCGGCGAGCTATCTGATGTAATGTTCCTGCTTGAACATCTCTTTCCAATGCTTGAGAAAATAGGCAATGGCTGGGACCCAGCCTCTTTGCTCTCGTTTAAGGAGCATTGGTCCAAGACTAGGGCTGCTATTCCCTATATGCGCATGATCACCAAGCAGATGAACAATGCGCTAAGCGAGGTTGATTCACGCTTTGAGGAGCAGAAAAGAACTCTCTCGTCTCTAGTTATAGCTGGCGAAGAACCGGAGGCCATAGAACATGAACGGCGAATACTGATAGCCGTTGGAGAAGAAAAGCAAGAGACTGAAGAGCGTGAGCTAAAGGATTGGCGTGAGGGTATCGAGAAAGCATTGAACGTAATTGCAGATCCAGACATACCAGCCGGCGATGACAAGCAAATCAAGGGAACTCTATTTGGAGGCGGTAAATACAGTTACTCTTTCACAGGAATGAAAGCACTAATTGGGAACAAGACTGTCTACTATGTCGAGGTTGACAAAGACTATGAAAGAGCCCTTGAGAATAGCTTGAATACTCTTGTCAATTTTCAGCTAACAGATCTTAAAGTAATCCAGAGCGAGATTAATTCACACTTCAAGAATAAGTAAACAATACTACGAGGTTTACAACTACTTTATTTCAAAGGAGACTGAATGAAAGTACAACTTTATGGCTGGTCTATCCGGGGCCCAGAGGGCCTCTATCTTACTGAGGGGCCAGGACCAAAATATGTGGTGGTATTAATTCGTTTCCCCGAGAAAGCTGCTCTGACAGAGCGCTATCTTGACTTGTTGGCTGCTGTTCTTGGAACAGGCGAGATCTCGTTTCATAACGACAGAAGCAAGAAATTCAAGCTGTCAAAGGAGCAAATGAAGTGGTTGCGAATAGTTTCAGCGCTTGCAAACCGAGCTATCAGAGTAATAGTTTAGCCAGCAAAAGCCCAGCGCTTAGAACACTTGAGTAGTATAATGGTAGAAAGAGAGTAAAGATGAATAAAATAAAAATGGTGCAGCTCTACACTTGGGGCTTTGAAAATAGTGATGCTTATTACTCCCGCGTAACCACGGTCTTTATACGACAAAGCCGTACTAATTGCTATGTACGCAAGCCACAGAATATATGGGTGACAAAGGTGAAAGCGCTAACTTTCCCCGTACGCTTCACCAACGAAATCCGTGTTCCCCGTAGCCAAACATATATAGGAAATATCTATGAGCGCACTAGGCGACCTAGTTCATAATGCAGTCAGAGGTGGCGATATTGACGGGACAGCATATTCCTATGCGGCGATGGCAGGCATGTCAGTCGAGAATGCAAGACAGATAATTCTTGGCGTTCTACGTTCATTCAAGGAGGTCACACATGATCGACGCGGCGACCGCGCTCACAGAAAAAGCCCTCGAAGCACTGTTGATCCTAACTGCACACGATGAGGAGAATGTCACACCACAGGAGCTAGAGACCGATCTCTGGCAACTTGTTGGGTTCTTTTGCCCAGACCTCACAAGCCAACAACACCAAATGGAGTATGACTAATGAATCGCGAACAAATGACAGACGCACTTGAGTTCTTTGTTGATCTGGCTAAAGAGTGGAGCGAGGGGAAGGAGCAACACCAAGTGAGCCTACTGGTAAATGCTGATGGCTCTGGGGTACTCTATTCCCAGAAGATGTATAATCGTTACCCAATGACACAACTCATTTTCCACACAATAGAAGAGCTCGCGAACTACTTGGCTGCCTGGTTTGACTGGTATAACCCGGGGTGTAGCTGTGAACGAGAGTAAAATCCGCGAAGAGTTCCAGAAAGCAATGCTAAATATCGGGCTTGAGTTTTACCATCCGCCCGATATTAGGCAGACCACTACAGCAAGACCCGATATTCTTTCTATCAATGGCATAGTAATTGAGTGTAAAACAATCAAGTCATTGATAGAAAAAGAGCCCTGGTTCAATCCGAAAGAGATCAGTAATGGGCAGCGTAAACACTTAGATTATTACGGCTTTGCCCGGCACTTCCTTGCCTTTCTAGCAATTGGTACGCTCTGGCGGCCACGCCGACTATGGTGTATCCCGTGGGAAACATGGGTACACATGGAAAACACCCTATCAGACTACGGAAAGGATCTAGGCTTCCGCATTAGCCTTTCCAAGTTGGAGGAGTTTCCCCGATATGAGCTTCCCTGGAATCCAACAACCAAGGTTTGGAATTTCCTGTCCTCACATCCTATTATGCTTGCAAACAATCGTAGCCCCCACCTTTCTAGTGATTGGCTCCCTCATTCATTGCGCTTCCCAGAAGAGGAGAAAACAAAATGAGAAGTAAAGAAGAGATCAAGAAGAAACTTACTGAGATTGAGACAGCTAAACAAGAGAAGAAGTGGGTTGCAACATTCGAGAACTTCGATGATTTCTGGGACTATGTTGATAACTTCAACTTTGAAAAGATCGTCAGCGAAATTCCAGAAGAACTTGCCGGTAAGATAGTGCTCACGCTTGAGTATATTCCCGACAAGGAAAACGATGGATAAAACCAAAGAGAAGATCCTACAGATAGCCAGGACCTGGGCTGGCCTGGACGAAAAGGCATTCCTTGCCCTACTCAAAGAAAAGAAGACCGATGGCAAATTCAAGCCCGAGAATTGGGAGAAGTATATTGCAGCCATAAAGGAGGTAGCAGAGGCCAAGGAGCCCAAGGAGACCGTCTGTGAATTCTGCCAAGCACCAATGAAAAGAAGGCGCTGGGAGGGTTCCTTTCCTAGGCTGTCTGTTTGTTCTAAGGACGAAACACATACCTTTATTTGTCGTACTGCCAACCTAATTCAAATAGTTTATCCAGAGCTTGATCGCAAAACAGCATTGCAATGGGCAGCTGGTCCTGATTGTAGGCATGGACTACCACTAGCCTGCTGCATCGAATGTGGTCAATTAGCGATGCGGGCAAACATCGAGAAGAACGACCCCATAAAAGAAGAGGAGATATAAAATGACTGAACAAGTTTATACCATCGCAGGCAAGATACTTGGTCTGGACGGCGACTCGGTTGAATGGATAGAACGAGAAGTTAGTTTTTCTGAAAGCCTTACAGATGGATGGGGCTGCCTATGTAATTTCCCTTGGAACGACAGAATCTCCTCTGGAAGGGTCCGCAGTCTGGCGCTGCTTGGTGCTGCAGTTATGCTCATCCACAATGGCGACATCCAAGAGAATAATAGCTATCTACCCCGGTGCGTGCCCGAATATATACAGGGGGCCATTAAGAAAGCCATACCCACTGAGGAAGAAGAGGAAACGCCGCTAATTGAGAGCTGCCCCTATTGCCAACAGGGCAATGTAGAGCTAGTCGAGGTCTGGTCCGAGAACTTCCAGGAGAAAGGACCAGCAGTAGAATGTACAGACTGTGGATTGCGGGGCATGGTTGCTCGACAAAGCGACGACTGTATAGCAATTGAAGCCTGGAACGACATGGCCGAAGCAATGAATCTATTTAGTAGCTACATACATTCATAGGAGAGTAAACATATGTCTAGCTGGACCATCATAAGAGACCAATTCACAAGAGGAAAGAAATGCGGGACAGTTGGCTATCTTCGCCGGCTGAATGAGGCTGCCGAATTAGCTGTTCGCCTAAGGTGTTGGCTTAGTGATTCAGATAAAGCAATGGAAGAAATGAATGCCGACAAGGAACTTACAGAGGCGCTCTTCAGGAGAGCCGAACTCAAGGAGATCTTAGAATGAGCGGACAAGGCAAAAAGCGCAGCGAGCTACCAAAGGAACTTTTGGGGTTCTTCGAGCCAGTGGGCGGCATCAAATTAGACACAGAGCTATCGCTATTCTCAAAGTTCACACCGCTCTTTACGTTTGACTATATGATGCTCGAGCAGATCCTAGAGCATCGCTGGTACAAAGACTTAGAGGCACTACGCAAATATCTCAAGACCGCAGTTGGTTACTATTGGGACAGCAATGTCTTCAGGTTCTCCGATATCTATGGCCATGAATATTCATTTAGTATTTACCTGGGCACCGGGAAGAAGCTAGATGAGGACACAGTAACCATCTTCTCTGCTACAGGTACCCACAATCTAGGCACATTCCTCATTGAGCCAAGTATAACTAAAAAGCTCCTCAAGATAGCCGAGGAGTACACTAAGGGATTCTGTGCCTGTTCCTTGTGCAAGTCAAAGATGAAAATAGCGGACATCGCAGGCAGCTATTTTGGTGGCCGCTATTGCAAGCGCTGTTGGGAAGAAGGCTACGAGGGCAAAGAATCAATGAAGACAATCGAGGCCAGAGAAAGCTACGACTAAGGAGAAAACCATGGATACTTGCACTGAAGAACAGATACATGCCATTTATGATATCAAATGCCCATGTGGTTGCGATAGTGAGCTTTCGCTTTATCCCGATAATACCCTACTTCTCAAGCAGAGGAGCAGCGGCGAAATAATAAGCATCACGCTTTCGAAGAATGTTGCCAATGCAATTCGCAAGGCCTGTCTTGAAGGCAATAGCACTAATCAAACTGCCGACCCCACAATAAAGATAGAGAGGCTTGGAGAATGACAAAAGAAGAACTAGCAAAGATAGAAGAAGCCAGACTTCTTCTGCGCCAAGAAAGCAAACGAGAGATTTATAAGCTAGATCAAACTGTGTTCTGGTTCATGGAAGACGTACTTCTGAAAGCAATAGCATTAATCAAGAGGAACATTGAAGAGAAGAAGGTATAAAATGATTATGCTCGATTACCATGACTTTACCCAAGAGACACCCATAGAATCAAAAGACCCAGAGAAGCGCTTTGTGGTCTATTGTGGCACGCGTGAGCTACCTACCATGGCCACCTTCAATGCTCTCGAAGATATATTTTATACACTCTCTGGCAAGATGATAATGAATGCCACACTTTGGTTCGAAGTACCCAAGGCCAATGGGCTATGGTCCAATCTAGGAAAGGGCTTATAGTGCCACACACCCCCGGTCCCACAAGTAACAAGGCGATAAGTAGCTCAACCCCAGGCCCATGGGAAATAGATGATCTGTTTGGCGATACCCACATCACGGCAATGCGCAATGGTATGCCGTGTAATGTAGTAACAGGAATGTACGACGAAGAAAATGAGCCTACTATCGAAGAACTGAAGGCCAACGCTCGTCTAATAGCCGCTGCAACTTTTATGCTCACCGCGCTGGAGCTACTGGCCGACATTGATCCTCACCCCGGAACCTATAGCTATAAAGCAGCAACGCGCGCCGACCTAGAAATATGCCTGGCCAATGTAAGACGCATCGCTCGCGCCGCGACCGCTGAGGCCGAAGGAGGATAACCATGAGCACATACTTTGAGACTGCGACTGATAGAGAACTTGAGGAAATCCAAGAGAAGATGAAGACTCTACAGCCGATTGTCGACTTACGCAAATGACAGTACCCCCACCGAGGAGGACAGCGGGGGTACTATCGTAAGGAGGTCGGCCATAGAGCTAGCAGCTTCTCTACGACAACCAGAATTATACCACATGGAGGCAGAAAATGGAAATGGGACTTTGTGAGATATGTGTACTTGCACCAGCAGTTGCTCGTTGTGACAATGGCCTGTACCTATGTGTGAACTGTGCCATAAGCACGGGTTACGCATACCAAGTTGAAGATTTAGTAGATGACTCTGAAGATGACGAGGAGGACGAAGAAGTTGAGCGCAACGAAGACTTTGAAACCTGGTAAAAATACTGAGAACAAATATAAAGACGAGGAGATCCTGGCGTTTATCAAGGAGTATTGGCTTGCTGCCTTACTGCCCCCAACGCTCCGCGAGATATGCAAGGGTTGCCATATCTCCTCGACCTCTGTTGCCACATTCGTACTCAAGAGAATGGTAGCAAGAGGACTGATACACTGGGTGCATGGTATCTCCCGTAGCATTATCCCGCAAGACATTGAAATTAGGTTCACGGAACGATATATCGAGCTAGCACCAGGGTCACATGACTAAGAAAATTGAGCTTCATCTCTGGTCCATGAACGAGAAGAAATATTATAGAAGTCTGGGCACCGTTTCTGGGGAAACTCTTGCAGACGCTGTGCGGAAATACAGCAATGTGGCACACAAGCTGGGCCTTACAATCTACAGAGCAGACGGAGACTTCGGCTATTATGAAGACGGGAAAGGCAGAAGACTTTTCGCCAGTTTCAAGAAGAGGAAACCATGACAATCCTGATTGAGAGCAAAAAGGAACGCATAAGCTATGGCGGCGTCTGGCCTACGAAAGAGAGACACCAGGTACGCCACTATGACCTTGCGGGTGCACCTGGGTACCGCGTGGTGCTCGACAGAATGTATACCGGCGATAAGAAGTGGCTCTATTCATGCACAGTAGAAAGAAATATCGGTAATGTCGTTGAGAGTTTCGTACTGCGCATTGTCGGCAACAGCCACTGGGGTGGGAACAGACCGTGGGAGTTTGCAGAAGGACAGATAGGATACTACGTCGCCCAATACCTAAAGGAGAAAGAGAGAGAGCGACTATGCCCAACAGAGAACCAACAGACAAAGAGCTAGAGAGAATTAAGAGGTGGGACCCGCTAGATCCGCGGGGGCTCATTGAGTTCATTGAGGCTCTTTGGTGGGAGCCTGCCTGGGGCTTCAGGCTAACGGGCAAACGAATACTAAGGCTAGAGTTACATACTGGCGGTATGTCAGACAACGAGGCCATTATTAATGCGCTACAGAATAACTGGTTCTGGATCCTATACTGGCAGCGTTCTGACCGTGGCGGGCATTATTACTTCAGAGTCTACCCAATCAAGTGAGAACGGTGTATAATACAGATGTTCAGGAACACACTTATATAGAAGGAGAATAAATGACAAGAATTTTGTCCCTCTCGGATCTCCATTGTGGAAACGTTAGCGGCCTAACGCCAGATCGGTTCAATCCCGACAGCGAGGTTGGCCACAAAATGCACCTTTATCGTGCAGCCCTCTATCGTTGGGTTACGCAAGAAATTGATAAATTGCGCCCTATAGATATTTGTGTTGTTAATGGCGACACTATTGACGGCAAGGGAGAGAAGACTGGCGGCCTCGAGCAATTCACTGTTGACCGCACTACTCAAATTGAGATGGCAGTTGAATTCTGCAAATGGGTCAACGCCAAAGAATACTGTTTCACTTATGGCACTGCCTACCATGTGGGCCACGAGGACGACTGGGAAAATCGGGTTGCCTCAGATTTTAACACCAGGCCTGAAAGTATTATTGAGCTTTCTCCACATGGCCTAACTATGAAATGGCGTCATCATAGTGGTGGCGCTGCACAATTCCAGAATCGTGCAGGGGCACTCTCTCGGCAGCAGCTAAATGATATTTTGTGGAGCGTCCTGGGCGAGGAAGAACGTGCTGATATACTGGTATACAGCCACGTACATCACTTTGACGTTGTTATCAATCGCTTCGGTACTGTATTTGCAACCCCAGCCCTGCAAGGCCTAGGCGGTAGCCAGCTTGGCACCCGGCGCATGGGCGGGATAATTGATTTTGGTTTCCTGCATTTTGATGTAAGATCCAAGGAGGACTGGTCATGGAAACTTCACGGCCTGTTGCAGACCAAGAATGTGAGGAACGGCATACTCCCACCTTCGGCGAGGGCTCTGTACAACTAGATACCCTTGAAGTAGATTTCGATGAACTGTGTCGCGTGCAAGAAAAGATTAACCAACAACATGCTGAATTACATGTACCCATCATATCTAGTATAACTAGAGAGGAGAAATCTTATGTGGAAAGAACAGACCTATCACCTGAAGAGTACGTGTCCGTTAATTATGCACAATGGGCAGGGCGTAGACCCTTTGAATGTATTCACCAAAGCACTAAAACTAATTAGTGGAAAAAAGTACAAGACTGATGCAGATTACGCAGAAATGGCATGGATTGAGTTCCAGTGTGCACACTGGAACTCAATCCATGCCATTTCTGCGTAATCTGCATCAGTCTT
>Ga0315274_10014878_pt1 | contig 11033 bp, 5 predicted proteins | sample YL17G02_20_MG_FD_203700 | JGI IMG/M metagenome (GOLD analysis project Ga0315274, IMG submission 203700) | Sediment microbial communities from Yellowstone Lake, YNP, Wyoming, USA - YL17G02_20 | ecosystem: Environmental > Aquatic > Freshwater > Lake > Sediment | place: USA: Wyoming | collected...
CCCCGATCGCAAGATGTCGCTGCCTGTTGTCATGTCCGCGCCCTCGGCGCATATCCCCACAGTGACGACGGGTCGTTCACACGGTTGAGAGAACTCCTGCTGCCCACCGGTGTGGGGCGGGTCGTGCATGCTTCACGCGTACGCGCGTGCGCAGAGGGTTTGCGCACGGCGTGATGCCCAGGCTCCGCCCGCCGGTATTCTGGACGGAAATGCAACTCTATTCGACAGGGACATCAGGCCCGGGTTGCCCGGCGCCGGGTGCGCCGTCCGTCTGCGCAGGGCGTGGGTTGTCGGGCCGATCTCGCCGGCGACCACAGAGGCGCAATCCGTATCTGCGGCGGCCGGGACTCTCTGCCGCGGCTGCGGGGCCCCGCTGGGATCCTCTCGCGATCCCAGCATGGCAGACATTCCCTGCCCGTGGCGCCCCAAAGGCAGGTTTTATGGAGCAGGAAAGTCATGTTATATCAGGAGGTCCGCGGCGCAGACCGGGACCTCCACGGCGAAGAATAACCCGCGCCACGGGAGATGCAGTACAGTGATTCGACAGGAGTGAGTTGCTTTGCCGAGGGGAGAAAGGAGGTGGCATCGGGGTAGAGAGCTTGGGCGGGTGAGAGGCACGGGGGGAGCAGGTGCTGCCCCGAGAGGTCTCACCCCCACGGTAGTGCAGGGATTGCCGGCGGGCGCCGGCAACCCGTTGCGAGCGTCGAATATAGACGTGGAAAAACGAGAAAATGACCGAAAGGAGTATCGCATGAAGAAAGCAATTGCAGCATCAGTCATCGTGCTTATGGTCGGTTCGGGCGCTTTGGCGGCCATCGGGGACATCGGGCAGCAGGCCCAGACCTGGGACCTCGGCATCGGCGCCGGCCTGATTCTGAACGCAGGCGGCCAGGCTACGGCGACCAACATCCAGGGAATTGGGCTGCTCAGCGGTCAGCAGGTGACGACAGCAGACGGTGCGGCGGCGTCACAGCTTCTCGGCGCCGCCCTGTTCCAGACATCGTCGGTCGCTAACCAGGGCGCCCAGGTCACGGCAAACCAGACCATCGACGTGGGCGCTCTTGCGCTGACGGCCGCCAACGGCACCATATTCGGCCCGGGCCAGGAGCAGATCATGCCCGCGTACGTGGGCACGGCCGTCCAGTTTGAGGGCCTCCAGGTCGGAGCGACCCAGGACCTGACGAAGGATGCAGGCGGCCTCGGCAACGCCGAGGGCACGAACCTCGTGGGCGTCGGCATCCTTCAGAGCGGCTCGAATATCTCGGTCGACATGGGCGAAGGGGCGCTGATCATCGGTGGACAGCATTCCGATCTCACCGGGATCACTCCCGGTTCCGGCGGCTCCGTGCACACCGGCATCGCCGCCCAGATCGTGCAGATTCAGGCGGCCAACTGACCGTGATCTGACCATCCAACGGATGGCATGGGAGCCTTGAAGCACTCGGTTCAAAGCGGGCCGGGAGCTTCAGGGCTCCCTTTCTTTCTGCGAGGCGCTCCGCCCGGCAACGTCCTGCCTCATTCTGCCTACAGGAGGATGAGGCCATCGTGGCGTTCCGCAGGTCGTGCGTCCTCGCACGACATTTCTGGGCGAGCGGGGACGCTCGCCTTCAGAAGCTGGCCGACGCATCTCCAGCCGGCTAGGGTCTACTTCTTCGCCGCGGCGGCCTTTTCGGGCTTGAACTGCGCGAGGATTTCCTTGGCCTGCTCGGGCGATTCCGGGGGCCACTGGCCCTCTGCCTGCATTTGCTTGAGCCGGTCGAGGCCCTTGATGCTGACGATCGTGCGGCATCGGGGGAACCGGTTGCAGCCGAGGAATGGCCCGCGCTTGCTCTGGCGGACGACCAGCTCGCCCTGCTTGCAGTTGTAGCATCTGACGCCCGTCGGCTGGGCCGGCGGTTTGGGAGGCAGGACGTTGCCCTGCTTGTCCATCTTCTGAGTCGTCTTGCACTGCGGGTAATCGCTGCACCCGAGGAACGTGCCGAACCGGCTGCGCTTGACGACCATGGGCTTGCCGCAGGCGGGGCACTTGTGCTCCGTGACTTCGTCCTTGACCATCTTGCCTTGCTTGTCACACGGGGAGGCGAATTTGCACTCGGGGTAACCCGAGCAGCTCAGGAACTTGCCGTTCTTGCCGAACTTGTACAGGAGCTGCCGGCCGCAATCCGGGCAGGTGTACTCGCTCGGCGTGCTCTCGGCCTTGGCGTGTTTCATCTCTTTCTGGGCGGTTTCGAGATTCTCCTTGAACGGCCCGTAGAAATCCGTCAGCACGCCTTGCCAGGCTATGTGCTGTTCCTCGATCCTGTCGAGCTGCTCCTCCATGTGACGCGTGAACGCGATGTCCATGATTCGCGGGAAGTACTCATCGAGCTTGTCGGTGACGACCTCGCCAAGATCGGTGGAGTAGAATTTTTTGTCCCGCTGCTCGACGTATCCGCGATCCTGGATCGTGCTGATGATCGGGGCGTACGTGCTGGGCCGGCCGATGCCTTCCTTTTCCAGGGCCTTGATGAGCGAGGCTTCCGTGTATCGGGCGGGCGGCTTGGTGAAGTGCTGCTCGGGGAGTATGTCGACCGTGGCGACTTTCTGCCCGGCCTGGGTCGGCGGCAACTGCTGCTCGGTCGAGGAGGTCAGCCAGACCCTGGAATATCCGTCGAAGACGAGGGTGCGGCCGGTGGCCCGGTACGCGGCCGTGCCGAGTCTCGTCGGGGCCGTAATCGTGAGCGTCGTCACGTTCCACTTGGCCGGCTCCATCTGGCAGGCGACGAAGCGACGCCAGATGAGATCGTAGAGCCGGTACTGCTCGTCGCTGAGGAACTGTCTGATGTCGTCCGGCGTCAGATCGACGTCGGTTGGCCGAACCGCCTCGTGCGCCTGCTGGGCCGTCTTCTTCGACGCGTAAACGTTCGGCTTTTCCGGCAGGTACTTCGGGCCGAACCGATGCGTGATGTGCGTGCGGACCTCGCCGATCGCCTCGCCGGAAATATGCGTGCTGTCCGTTCGCATGTAGGTTATCAGACCCAGTGAGCCCATCGACCCGAGGTCGATGCCCTCATAGAGCTGCTGGGCGATGGACATGGTCCTTTTGGCGCTGAAGCCGAGGCGGTTGGCCGCCGCCTGCTGCAATGTGGAGGTGATGAACGGGGCCGAAGGATGCGAAATGGACTCCTTCGTTTCTATGTCGGCGATCTTGAATTCGGCGTGCTCGAGCTCCCGGAAGACCTCGTCCGCCTGCTCCTTGTTGGATGCCGTGAACTTGTTATCGCCGATCTTGTACAGTTCGGCTTCAAAGGCGTTATGCTCGGCGAGCCATTTGCCTTTTTCCTCGACGGACGGCCCCTTGGCGTCGGGGGTCTTGGGCGTCACGAACTGGCGCCATTGGCCGCGACAGGGGTCCTGCAGATTGGTGGTGAAGACCGCTGGGATCAGCCAGTACTCCTCGGGCTTGAAGCTGCGGACCTCGCGCTCTCTCTGGACGATGATCTTGACGGCAACGGACTGAACGCGGCCGGCCGACAGGCCCCGCGTCACTTTCTTCCACAGCAGGGGACTGATCTCGTAGCCGACGATCCGGTCGAGGATTCGGCGGGCCTGCTGGGCCATGACCTTGTCCATGTCGATCCGGCCCGGCGCTGCGAACGCCTGCTCGATCGCCGAGTGCGTGATCGCGTTGAAAATGACGCGATAGATGCGATTTTCCGGGACGCCGAGAATCTGCGCGAGATGCCAGGCGATGGCCTCGCCCTCGCGGTCAAGGTCTGTCGCCAGGTAGAGCTTGTCGCACTTTTTCGCCGCTGCCTTCAGTTGCGTGACGACGCGTTTCTTGCCCGGCATGATGTCGTACGTGGGCGCGAAGTTGTTCTCGACGTCCACGTTGAGGCCCTTGGAGGGCAGATCGCGGACGTGCCCCATCGAGGCCTTGACATCGAAGTTCGGGCCCAGGTAATGGTTGATCGTCTTCGCCTTTGCCGGCGATTCGACGATGACCAACGATTTACGCGAGTTTGCACTTGCCATCAGTTATAGTTCGATCCATTGCAATCTGAAAGAAGGCTCCGATAATAACCTCACCGCCGGGGGAGAACTCTCCTCGCTACAGCCTTCGCCTGCTTATCTACCCGCACCGGCACAAGCAGGTTCGGCTCCGGCATGGAAGATTTCAATCCCTTATCGGCCATTTCTCCACCGGGATTTAAAACCGGACACATACAGAGCCCCCCGGAGTCTGTCAACAGAAAACCGAGACATGTTGCACGCGGAGGGCCCTGCCGGAGGGCGCCAACGGTGATCCGGTCGCGGGAAATGCGCCGTTCCCTGTCGCCTGCGAAAAACAGTTCAAATGGCGGCCTTTTGCAGCCGAACAATAGCAACGGGGTGCCGTAATATTATAGGTGCCTACAAGGGCTGAGGTTCAAAAGTCCTCCTTCCTCCTGCCTCAGCCCATTTTTTTTGCGCTCCTTTTCCTTGCCTTGGATGAACTTATTGTGGTATCATCAGTAAATTGGAGTAACTACTATTGAGATGCCGAGCATTTAAACAGGGCTGGGGTTATCTCGCTTTTCCTCTCCCTCCGCTCCTCAGCCCTGTTTTCATTCCTCGTTGTTGAGGAACTTGAGCAGCTCTTCGGGGATGTAGTCGTTGGCGAAGGCGAGAATGTCGTTGACCTGTGCCTTGGTCAGGTCGGCGGGTATCTGCTGGTTGTTGATGTCGACGTTGACGATGATGCCGTACTTCATGTCTTCCGGGGTGATCGGCGTTTCCTCCCTGCCGGAGCGCTGGAGGAAGGTCGGACGCAACTCGATATTGACGTTCTTGCCCTCGGTCGGCGACTCGATCAGGATGCGGAGGTTCGCCGCCTTGCGCCGCCAGAGATCGTGCTTCAGATTGCTGGCAATGACCTCGAGGGAGCTGACGTACCCGGTGTCGAAGACAAATTCATGGACGACGCCGACCCGCGGCACGGCCCGGTCGGGGAATCGCATGCGCAGCTCGTCGTACGCCTTGCGGAAGATCTTGTCCTTGTCGGGAATGCTCAGCTCGTGGGGCCGGTCGATGTACAGCCGCTCCGGGAACGTGTACACGGGACCCCGGCCGGTCAACACGAATGTGGGCAACTCCACCCGCTTGGCGTTCGGCAGCAGGAAGGTCCGCTGAATCCGCAGCTCCCGCGGGCCCGACAGTATCGTCTCGAAGGCGTCCGGGAACTGCTCGACCAGCCAGTTGGCGTAGTCCTGCAGCTTCGTGCGGTCCTGCTCCGGCGAGATCGGAGGACGCACGTCCACGCCGTACTTCACGACGTGCTGCGATACCTTTTCTCTATCGAACTGATAGTTCATTCTGTCCCTCTGCCGAACCCAGTATCGCCGGAGAGTCTACTCGTTGAGCGGCGACAAGTCAAAGAGCTTTCCAAGACTACATCCTACTCGCTTTGCGTATCGAGAGTATGCGCATAGTCACGCGGAAAAGTGATGCGAGGAGCGGACGGCTCGGCTGCAGTACGTTAGCCGCGGCCGCTGGGGCACGCGGCGGTACGTGGATATGGCGAACTGCACGACCAGAAAACGGCAAAGGCCAATGATCCAGCCGCCTGACCCATCCGACCATGGATCAGACGGAAACTGAAGACCAGCCCCATTCATGAGACAGACAAGAAAGCGAAGAGTCTTTCACTACCTGTTGGGCAACGGCTGCTCGTTAAGACAATTGCGCGAAGATCAGTTGGACGGGTCGAGATCGCCAATGGTAACACTCAAGGCACTGGCAATCTTCTCCAAGGTTCTCAGCGAGGGGCTATGCATGCCGGCCTCAAGTCGGCATATGTGCGATTGTGGCAGTCCAGCCCTTTGTCCCAGTTCTGCTTGTGTAAGGTTCTTCTCTTCGCGTTTTCTCTTGATAGTTTTCCCGATATGATCTGCTCGCTTGTGGAGTTTGTCCGGTGTTTCCTCAATAGAACCGGCACGGCCTATATGGACCTCACCAACCAATTCCGGGAACAGTATCTCACGTATAGTCTCAAATATCTCATGCTGGTCCTCTATTGGTGTGTCTGGACTTGTCAGGGTTTTTATCAGTGAGACTATGTCGCCGAACGACTCTCTCGGCAATTGCCGGAACCGCTCTATGACAAACGCGACTACGATATCCTCGGGTGTCAAATCCGCTGGAGAAATCTGGCGCGATGCACGATGTGATCTATTTAGGGTAGGCATACTTAACCTTTCTTCTTGTCTTCGGCCATTGATGCCTTGGCTACTCGCAGACGATTGCGGACGCGAGTCACAATATGCTGTGGCGTTTGGCCGTCGTCCTCTTTCTTGTAGGTTGCCAACGCAAGAATCAACTTCCTTTCCTCTACCACGACGAAGTAGACTCTAAGATTGATCCTTCCTAAGATCCCACCCTTATCGCGAAGCTCATAAAACTACTGTATCTTTCGAACATCCTGTGTTTCGCTTCTTGTCGGATCGGCCTCGTAGGCTAGCTCATCAAAAAGCTCAACAGCATGAGCGTATTGGTCTTTTGTAAGAAAACTCCTTGCATCCTTCTCGGCAGCTTCTATGTAACCTAATTCCCACTGTGGCGTTTCGCACACTGCACTTTGTTTGGCCGTCCGTGTCTTTATCTTCATGCTTTTCATTACCTCACAGTCGTCAAACTGAGCCAGCCCACATTGTATTTTATGCAACTCTTTGGGGTAAGTTCAAGCAAAATGTTGCATAATATGCAATTTTCTTTGCGGTCCGAGCTTCTATTCCTACTTATGTAGTGGGAATCTTGAGGTCTTCTTGTGCCTACGGGGTACATACTCCCCTCTTGTATCGGCCCGTGCCGAGCCAGCTAGGAGTCATGGCAAAGGGATGACAAGCCCCACGCTCGCTGAGGACTCGTCCGAATCCGCATCAGTACCGTCGGGTGGTTGTGGGGGCGGGGCGGGCGGTGTTGACGAAGAAGTAGCGGAGGGCGTCGATGGGGTGGTCGTAGACGCCGTCTTTGAAGGGCAGCTCGCCGGATGCGGCCGGGCCTGCATCGGGGTAGTGGTAGCACTGAAGAGCCTCGATCAGGCGGGGGCAGCGGGGCGAGACGACCAGCGAGCTTTTGCCGTCGCCGCTGCGAATGGCCCGGCGGATCTGCTCGACGCCTTCCAGGATGTTGCTCCGGCGGTACTTCGTGACGACGCCGAGGCCGCGCAGCTCGCGGACGGCGCTGGTGCCGGTGATGTCGCTGGAACCGGCGCCGGCGGGGTCGCAGAATGTGGCCGTGACCCGTTCCTCGGGGCAGGGGGTCTGGGCCTTGATCTGCTCCGCGTGGACGTCGATCGTGGCCCGGCTGCGGACGTACTCGTCGATGATTCGGGTCGTGCCGTCGTGGTCCACCTGAATCCACAGGCATACGAACGGGTTGATGAAGCCGAAGTCGAGCGTGCGATAGAGCGGCAGGTTCGGGTCGAAATCGACCGGCCGGACGTGGACCGCCGGATCGAACTCGCCGAAGACGGCGTTGTCCAGCGACGGCTTGATGCACAGCATCTCCGCCTCCCAGCTTGCCCGGCTGCTGCGACGCATCTGGGCGATGCAGTCGTCGATCCTCAGGTAGCCGCAGGCCGATTTGGCCCGGCCCCGGCAGTCACCGGACAGGGGACACTGGGAGCAGTTGCGCCCGGTGCATTTCTCGATGGTTTCCCACAGGCACCACTTGAACACCGGCACGCCGCTGCCCGCTGCCGCAGAGACCTCGCGCTGCATGATCCCGTAGGGCCGGTGCATCGTGCTGATCAGCTCCATCGCCCCGGCAATATTGTCCTTGCTCTGGGTCGTGAATTTGGCGGCGGCGAAGACGTCGTCATCGAACAGCTCGACCTCGTCGCATCGCAGCTTCTGGACGTGCTGACCGCGCACGCTCGTGGCCGACTGCGTCAGGACCTCGACCGTCGAGCTGTTGGCAAAATGACATCCGCCCTTGCGGACCGGCCCGGCGAGCAAATCCTCGAACCCGCGATAGAGAAACATCACCAGGTATTCATACATCCGGCTTGACTGCTCCCCGGAGCCGCCGAGGATGCGGATCTGGCAGCCGGGTTTGAAAATCGCATCGAGCAGCGTGGCCACCGCCGCAAGCTGCGTCTTGCCCCCGCCCCGATTCGCCCAAACAATGGCATCCCCGGATTGATGATTGTTGATGGATGATGGATGATTGGAGACGGAGGGTGGACAGTCTGGATCATCCTTCATCAATAATCCATCATCCATTGAGAAGCTGTGCCAGAGGTAATCCATGGGGCTGCTGTGTCCGGGACAGATGCGCACATCCGGCACGTCGATGCCGAGGAAGACCTTCACATAATTCCTGAGGTCCTCCCGCGTGCCCGGCCGCATCCGCCGGAGCCTCGCGAGCACATTGGGCCCGCCTACCGCCTCAAGATCAAGAGTCTGTTCCATCTGTAGTGAGACTGTCTCTGTCATAATGATTTCTCCTCATTAAAGGGAACTCGAAGGGTGCTCTCGCAACAAGAAGGCGGGTGCCATGTCCACGCTCGCGTGGACATGCTCGGTCCAATGGCAACGCATGCTTACGTGAGCGTAAGCATGGCACCGGTCTTCGTTCTCTGTGACTTACTTCTCTATCGTGTGGATGTACAAGTGGCGGGCGATGCCGGGCTGGAGGTCGAGGGGGATGCCGTCGCTCAGTTCTTTGCCGGCGAAAGTCTTCTGTGATTGCGAGCCGGTCTCATGGACTGAATAGCTTTTGTCGGCCTGGACGGTCCACCATTCGGGGAACTGGTTGATGCGGGGCCAGTCGAGCGGCATGTGCATGTTCGTCTTGTGGCGTGGCGTGTCGAAGAGGAGTCTGCCCTGCCAGGGTTTGTCGGCCCGGATCGCGATCCTGAGCGTATCGCCGGTCAGGTCGGCGCCGAGGATCACGTCCTGCCGCCAGGGCTGGATTGTGACGCCCTGGGTCTTCCAGAGGCAGTACATGATGGTGGTTCGTGCGAAGTTGCCGTCGCCGTGCCAGCCCTCGATGATGCCGTCGGGCTTCTGGATCTTCCACATCACTTGCATCTCGCTGTCGAGCCAGTCGGCGACGCCGGGCACGGCCTCGCGGTTGAGCAGGTTCAGGGCGCTCTCAAGCGAGTCGGCGTAGCCGTCGGCGCTCGAGCCCTCCCACGGATAGGACCGGTAGTGCTCGTTGAGATTGGACATCGCCTTTCGCGTGGCTTCGCGGTAGGCCTCGGTCCCGTCGATCAGGTAAACGGTATAAAAGCCGTTGAAGTTGTAGCCCCAGGTGTCGGCCAGGGCGGCGTCGTGCTCGCCCGTCTGCGGATTGACCCAGTTGTAGAACAGGCCGTGCTCGTTGCGCCCGACCTCCAGAATGCGGTCGAGCATCTCGTGGATGGGCTTCTCGTAGACGCCCTTCTTGGCCGGATCTGTGAAGCTGACGGTCGCATAGAGCTCGCACAGGCCCGAGACGATCTCGCAGCCGTGGTCGCGCAGCCGCAGGCGGGTCTCGTCACGCGTCGGGTGGTGCTTGTCCAGCAGGTAGTAATCGCCGAGGCGGATGGCCCAGTCGAGGTACTTCTTCTCGCCGGTCATCCAGTAGACGCGTGACAGCGTTTGGAGGTGCTCGCCGTTGACTTCCTGGCTGGTCGTGGGGATATTGCCGAACGGCGTGGCCACCGGCGCGTGCTTCCAGATGTCGTCGAGCATCGTGAGCATCCGGTCGCACCAGGGGCTCGGGCCGAGCCACTCGGTCAGCGGCATCAGGCCGTCTTTGGCATATTCCGACGAGCCGAAGATGAGCCGGCCGATCTCCGGCTCGGCATCGGCAAAGCCCTGTTTCGAGAACGAGTACATATCGGCCAGCGAGTTGAGGCGGCTGGTGAGTTTCGTCTCTGTGCGGAGCATGTCGAGCATGCGGCCGTCGAACATCGGCCGGTCCGTCAGCGCTGCCGTCAGAACCATAAACGGGTAATTATCTGCGGCGCTGTCCTGCGCGTTCCAGATATCCTTACTCTGCGTCAGGTTTCGCGGGATCAGGCCCGTCTTCGGATCGGCGTACTTGAGCCAGCCCTCCACGAAGCGGTGGCAGCGGATGTAACCTTCGTCGGCGAGTCTGCCGTTTTCCATCGCCTTCCGGAACTCAGCGTCAAAGCGGGAGTCGGGGGCCAATCCCGCAAGAGCGGTTTTGCCGACGCCGCGCGTCGCCAGCGTCTTCAGCTCCGCCAGGTGGCTTTCGTACACGCCGCGAGGCGTTGTGTCGTGCTGTTTGCACAGCGATGCCGCCATGCCGACGATCTCGCCCATCATGCCGCACGTTCGCATCACGCGGACGGTGCCCAGGGCCACGTGCGTCACGCTGATGTCGCGCCCGGCCATGAAGAGATTCTCGATGTTGTGCGAATAAAAGCAGCGGTAGGGGATCGGGTAGGGCTTGATCGCAGGCTGCGTGCAGATCGTCTTGAATTCCTGGCCGGGGAAGTACCTGGAATTCTGCGGGTCGGGATAGTGCAGGTCGATCGACCAGGTCGTGGGGACAAATGCATCCGGATATTCCCGCTGCTCCTGAACATCCTGTTGCGTCAGAACGACGTCGCCGAGCAGCCGGCGGGACTCACGCTTGCCCGCGACGTGGGCGACCCACGACAGCTTTCGATTGGCGTATTTGGCCTTGTCCTTGCTGTAGTTCTTGAGGAAGGCCCAGTTGCCGTAGATCGCACGGAACGAGTGGTCGCGGATCATCTCGATGTCGGCGATCTGGTCGTCGTTGAGCCCGGCCTCCCAGTTCCAGTCGCCGCGGGTGGCTCGCTCGCAGCTTTGGTCGCCAAACTGCAAAGCCCACGGACATTCGGGGAACGGGCTGGGCTCATCGGTCTCGACGGAGTACCACTGCACCGACGCCCCCATCGTCATTTTGTCAGGCGTCTCGGGGGCCATGGACTCGCCCGTCTCCTGGCGGCTCTCGCGGCCCATGCGGTAGTCCGCTCCGGCCAGGCAGCCGATCGTGCCGTCGCCCGTGCAGTCGGCGAACAGCGGCGCCGGGAA
>Ga0315274_10014880_pt1 | contig 11033 bp, 7 predicted proteins | sample YL17G02_20_MG_FD_203700 | JGI IMG/M metagenome (GOLD analysis project Ga0315274, IMG submission 203700) | Sediment microbial communities from Yellowstone Lake, YNP, Wyoming, USA - YL17G02_20 | ecosystem: Environmental > Aquatic > Freshwater > Lake > Sediment | place: USA: Wyoming | collected...
ACCGTGCGTCTTCCGCTAACCCTGGAGGTCGAATACCCGACGACGGCGTCCGTCGAGCGGGCGATTTGCCTTCCTGGGGTCGAGCGCCGGGGCGACCGCTCGATCGCCTGCACGCTCGACTCGGTGCCCGAGCTGACTGGCCTGCTGAGCGTGCTCGCCTTTCTGGCGCTGTGACGGGAGTAAAGCCCCGAGCTGCAGTGGCTTCCCTCTTCTCCTATCGTCGCCGCTCTTCTGTCTTCCTCCGTCCCCGAAAAACCGACGACGAGCACGATCCCCTACCAACCGGGAAAACCACCATGGACTGGGGCTACCCTCGTATGATGGGGAGCGTCTCGCCGATGGAAGGGAATGGTCTGGGGGTCTGGGGGCCTTGCTTGACGCGCCCGTCCTTCGCCGTGTATTCTCCACGGCGGGCGATTCCCCAGAAGGACGCGATATGGCTCCCCGCAAGAAGCTCGTGCTGACGCTCGACTTCAACGACGAGGTGCGGACTCACCGCGACTACTGCACGCCGGCCGACATCCGCGAGAAGATCGCCCGATGCCGCGATGCGGGCGTGGACCGCCTGCTCTGGCGCATGACCTGTCTGGGCACCGCCGCCTATCGCAGCCGGCAGCTCTGGACCGCCGACACGTGCGACGCCGCCGACGTGCTCGACCAGGACTGGCTCGACGACGAGCGCCAGCTCGAGGTCGTCGTCGCCCACGCCCAGCGCGCGGCGGCCTATCGGCGGATTCTACGCGAGTACGATCCCCCGGAGGTCGCGCGCGATGCGTGCCGCGCCGCAGGCATCAAGTTCTACGCCTGGTGGGACCTCTTCGACGAGTGGTGGCCCGGCTACACGAGCCGGTTCCTCCACGAGAACTCGCGCTGCCAGTGGACGAGCCGCGACGGCCGGCATTTCCGCGGCGTCCGTTCCTACGCGTTCCCCGAATCGCGGGAATCGCAACTGCCCGTCCTCGACGAGCTGCTAGCCTACGAGCCGGACGGACTCTACGCCTGCACCTCCTGCCATCCGTGCAACACACGCCAGCCCTTCGTCGAGGATTTCTACGGCTATGAAGCGCCCGTCGCCGAGGAGTTCGCCCGGCGGTACGGCGCCGACACCCGCGTCACCGACGACTTCGATCGAGAGAAGTGGCACGATTTGAAGGGTGAGTTCGTGACCGAATTGTATCGCGCGATCGGCGCGAAGCTGAAAGCGAAGGGAGTTCAGTTCCTCATCGGAGCGCCGGCGGAGCGGCTGCTCTTCCACCCGAACTTCGAGGACCGCTCGATCTTCATCGCGAAGTATACGGCGGACTGGCGGCGCTGGGTGGACGAAGGGCTCGCCCAGGGGCTTTCGATGGGCGACTACGAGCAGACCTGGCGCCGCGAGGGCTTCTGGCGCACGCGCCTGACGCGCCCGCTCCCCGAGGGCAAGCTGCTCTGCGACCTGTTGCCGGAGTGGTTCAGGGCAGCGGTGGGGCGGAGAGCGGAGCTGCTCCTCTTCACCGGGTGGCTGGAAGAGCGAACGCTGGAAGAGCAGCTCCGCGCCTTCGCCGGCAGGGCCGCCGTGCTCGACGCCGACGGCCTGATCCTCCACGAGCATGCCACCATCGAGGCCACCCCGAATGGATACGCCCACCTTGCCGAGGCGCGGAGAAGCCTGGGGCAGTAGGACCCACCCGGGGAAGAGGGGGGCTGCCTCTCGGTGATTCGCCTGAACTTTGCCGAAGCGGAATGCCCAACGGAGCTTCGGCGGGTCGCCGGATTTGCCCCCAACAGTCAGTGGTTCCAGGGGCACCGACCACAAAGTCTTGGAGAGTCTCCCGCCCCGAGCCGCACGCGGCAGATTTTTCCCACTTGCGAAGGTACAAAGCCCGGCTAGACTCCTAGTGTTCCCACTCGTCTGACGTTCTCCCCATCGAACTACCCGGAAGAGGGTGTACCCATGCGGCTCCATCCGCTAGCCGGCACGGTGTTGGTTCAGGCTGCCCTCCTCGTCGCGCCCGCTGCGGCGGGAACGCCGGGGGCAGCCCTGGTGGACTTCTCGCTGCCTGGCGTCCACCGGGCCGCCTTTGGCTCCAATGCCCTCAACGCCTGCTGCAACTGGGTGCTCGCCGCCATCGAGGCCAGCCCGGCCCCCCGCAGCCAGCGGCTGAGGCCGGGAAGCGGCGACCGGTGGCAAGGGCGGCCCATCGAGGTCGGCCTGCGGCCCGATTCCGGCTACGAGTATCGCCAGACGTTCGGCGAGGCCGACGCTCTCGACGACCCGGACATCGAGGGTTTCGAGGGCGTTCGTTGGGACCGCGCCCGTTCGGCCCTCAACCTGGAAGGTGGGGCGGGCGGCCGCCGCGTCTCCTTGCGTTATCACTTCTCGTCGCCGTTCCAGATGAAGGAGATGCTCGGCGAGTTGGAGGGCGAGATTCGAGGCCCCGATGGCGACTGGGTCGAGCTGTCGCTCGCCCCAGACGGGCTGGCGTTCGGCCACGCCGTTCGGGCCTACGCCCGCCCCGACGGCAACCCCTTCTGCCTCTCGACCGTCGGCAACCACAAGTTTGACTCGGAGGACTTCTGGGTTCGCATTTCCGCCCAGCTCGGGCCGGACAGCCGCGTCGCCCTCACGAGCTTCCGAACGGCGTGCCGCATCAAGCCGCCGGCCCGGCCCGAAGTCGCGCTCCACAGCCCACGCGACGGGCGAATCTTCTACCGCGAGACCTTCCAGTCCCCCCGTCTCATCCGCCTGGCCGAGATCGAGAACCGGCCCGCCCTCGAATGGACCCGCGGGGGCATCTTCATCCGCGGCAGCGCGGCGGGCCCGGTCCGCGTCGTGCTGCGCCAGCGCTTCCTCGTGCCCGAGCCGGTGCGCACCATCGCTGTGCGCGTTCAGAACATGGCCGACCGCCGCGAGTGCGGCGGCACGAACGTCTTCGGGCTGTCGCTCGACGGCTCCACCCTGGTGGCCCGCGAAGCCACCCCCGACTCCGAAGGCGTCTTTCAGGGCACGACGGAGCTGCGCCTCGACGATCCCGACCGCCTCGCCAACGCCCGCCAGTTCTTCCTCCACGTCGAGCTCGCCAACGGAGCCGCCGCACCCACGGACCCCTCCAACTCGATCTCCTGCATCGAGGTCGAAGCTCAAACCGCGAGGCCATAGCCCTCCTGCGGCTTGACTCCCCGCCCGCAATGGTGTTTGATCGTTCCTGCGGAACGCGTCGCAGTGCGCGACGCGTTGGAGTGTGCGCTCAGAATGAGGAGAGTGTGCATGCACGAGGCCGACCGTCATTGCCCCAGCCGCCGTCAGTTCCTGCTCGAAGGCGCCGCCGCCACGGCCGCGCTCGTGGCCGGCAGCCGCCTGGCCCGAGCCGCGGACGAAGGCCCCGTCGTGGCCATCGTCCGCGACAGGACGAAGAAGGCCATCGAGGGCCAGAACGCCGACGCCACCATCGTCCAAAACCTGGTGGACCGGGCGGTCATGACCCTGTCGGGCAAGGACGACGTCGCCAAGGCCTGGGCGACCTATGTCAGCCCGAAGGACAAGGTGGCCGTGAAATTCAACGGCCTCTTCCAGAACGCCACGACGCACCCGGCCGTCGTCTTCGCCGTGACCAACGGCCTGATCAAGGCGGGCGTGGACCCCGCCAACATCGTGGTCTACGACCGCAACGATGGCGCCCTGAAAGTAGCGGGCTACACCCTCAACCGCCAGGGAGCCGGACCGCGCGTCTACGGCACCGGCGACCAGTATGGCGACGCCGTCAAGGCCGGCCCCGTCGAGACCCGCATCAGCCGAATCCTCCTCGAGGCCGACGTGCTCGTCAACGTGCCCATGATGAAGACCCACGTCCTGTCCGGCATCAGCGGCGCCCTGAAGAACCACCTCGGCACGGTGCCCAACGCCGGCGCCTTCCACAAGGACGACCAGAAGCGCGACACCTGCCTCTACGTCGCCGACGTCAATGCCCTCGAGCCGATCAAGACCAAGCACCGCCTCTGCATCTGCGACGCGCTCTACGCGCTCTTCGACGGCGGCCCGCAGTACAGGCCGCAGTTCCGCTGGGACTACTACGGCATCCTCGCCGCCGTGGACCCTGTCGCGCTCGACGCCACGCTCGCCGACCTGATCAAGGCGAAGCGCATCGAGGCCGGCAAGAGCCCCTACCACAACGCCATCCTTCACGTCGAGCGGGCCGCCAAGCTGGGCCTCGGCATCGCCGACCTCACGAAGATCAAGCCCGTCGAAGTCGAAGTCTGATCCCAACCCTTCCGGAGAGGGGCCGCCAACCCTTGCGCGGCCCCTCTCCGTCCTCGCCACCGGGTATGGCCTGTCTTCGTGGGGTTCCGGCCGAAAGCTTCCCTATCGTGCTCGTCGGCGTCGTCGATCCTGGTCTTTGTGCCGCCGATGAGGAGTCGACGACGAGGACGACGACAGAGACCGGAGCGGGAATCCCCACGATCGGAAGCCATGTCCCTCGCCACCGGACTGCTTGACAGGCCCTTCCGCTACGGATAGAGTGGGACTCGGTCCGCGCATGTTCAGCTTGTTTCCGAGAGCGCGCCTGTCCCCCTCCGGGGAGGGGCGGAGCAAGGGACGCGGAAACAGGAAACACGAGAAGAGATGGGAAGCATCAGCCGCCGTGATTTCGGGCGACTCCTGGCCGGCGGCGCGGTCGCCGCCTCAGGCTCCTGGCTGCTGCCAGGCCGCGCCGGTGCGCAGGCCGCGCCGAGGGCGAATTTCATTGTGGTCCTCTGCGACGACCTGGGCTACGGAGACCTCGCCTGCTACGGCCATCCGGCCCTCCAGACGCCCTGCCTCGACCGCCTCGCGGCGGAGGGGATGCGGCTGGCCGACTGCTATGCCTCGGCGCCCGTCTGCTCGCCCGCGCGGGCCGGCCTGCTGACGGGCCGCACGCCTTTCCGCCTGGGCATCACCGACTGGATTCCGAACAACTCGCCGATGCACCTGCGGCGCGGCGAAATCACGGTCGCCAGGCTCCTCAAGTCGGTCGGCTATGCGACCTGTCACGTCGGGAAGTGGCACTGCAACGGCCGGTTCAACTCGCCCGAGCAGCCGCAGCCGGGCGACCTCGGCTTCGACCACTGGTTCTCGACACAGAACAACGCGGCACCCAGCCATCTCCACCCGACGAACTTCGTCCGCAACGGCCAGGCGGTCGGGCCGCTCAAGGGCTACGCGAGCGCGCTCGTCGTGGACGAGGCGATCGCCTGGCTCAAGGGGCTGAAGGCCGACCAGCCGTTCTGCCTCTTCGTCTGGTTCCACGCCCCGCACGAGCCCATCGCCGCGGCCGAGGAATTCACCAGGCTCTACCCCGGCACCGACACGCCCGAGCGCGCGGCCTACTACGGCGACGTGTCGCAAATGGACTTCGAGGTCGGCCGCCTGATGAAGGCGCTCGACGACCGGGGCCTCCGCGACGACACGTTCGTCTTCTTCACCAGCGACAACGGCCCCGAGACGCTCAGCCGCTATCGCGGCGCGCAGCGCTCCTACGGGTCGCCCGGGCCGCTCCGCGGCATGAAGCTGCACCTCTATGAGGGCGGCATCCGCGTCCCCGGCATCATCCGTTGGCCGGGCAAGGCCAAGGCCGGACAAGTCTGCCGCGAGCCGATCAACAACACCGACCTATTGCCCACCCTGTGCGCCATCGCCGGCGCGCGCGTGCCGGCGGATCGCGCGATTGACGGAGCCAGCCTGCTGCCGGTCCTCGACGGCAAGCCCATCGAGCGCAGGCTCCCGCTCTACTGGCAGTACGACAAGGCCATCGGCAAGCCGAAGGCCGCCCTGCGCGAAGGCGCCTGGAAGCTCCTCGCCCACGCCGGCCTCCGGTCTTTCGAACTCTACAATCTCGAGGACGACGTGAAGGAGTCCGCTGACCTGGCGGCGAAGGAGCCCGACCGCGCGAAAGCGATGGCCGAGCGGCTGACCCGCCTCCATCGCGAGATCCAGACGGAGGCCCCGAAATGGCCAAGGTCCGCATCAGTCCCATAGGTCCCATAGGTCCCATTGTCCCCCTCTCAGTTTGCCCTCTGCCGGAGTCTCTGAGATGAATCGGCGCAGTTTCCTGTCCACGTGTGGCAAGGCGGCGCTCGGCGCGGCGGCCCTTCCAGGGCAGGCCTGGGGCCAGGCCGCCCGCAAGCCGAACCTCGTCTTCATCCTGGCCGACGACCTGGGCTACGGCGACCTCGGGTGCTACGGCCAGAAGATGATCCGCACGCCCTGCCTCGACCAGATGGCCGCCGAGGGCGTCCGCTTCACCGACTGCTACGCGGGCAGCACCGTCTGCGCCCCGTCGCGCTGTGCGCTGATGACTGGCTTCCACATGGGACACGCCCTCATCCGCGGCAACGGCACCGTCCCGCTCCGCCCCGACGATGTCACGGTCGCCAAGATTCTCAAGGACGCCGGCTACGCGACGGGCATCGTCGGCAAGTGGGGCATCGGCGAGGCCGGCTCCACCGGCGTCCCGACCCGCCAGGGATTCGACTCCTGGTTCGGCTACCTCAACCAGGTCCACGCCCACAACTACTACCCCGACTTCCTCTGGCGCAACGAGGAGAAGGTGCCCATCGAGGGAAACGTGTGCCAGAAGGGCATCGCCAGCCAGCGCACGCAGTACTCCCACGACCTCTTCACCCGCGAGGCCCTCGAATTCGTCCGCCGCCACAAGAACCACCCCTTCTTCCTCTACCTCGCCTACACCATCCCCCACGCGAACAACGAGCTGATGCGAGCCAGCGGCAACGGCATGGAAGTGCCCAGCGATGAACCCTACGCCAACGAGTCCTGGCCGCAGCCCCAGAAGAACCAGGCCGCGATGGTCACCCGCATGGACCGCGACATCGGCCTGCTCCTCGCCTTGCTCAAGGAATTGGGCATGGACCAGGACACGGCCGTCTTCTTCAGCAGCGACAACGGCCCCCACAAGGAAGGCGGCGGGAACCCGGCGCTCCTCCGCAGTGCCGGCCCGCTCCGCGGCTGCAAGCGCGACCTCTACGAGGGCGGCATCCGCGTGCCGATGATCGTGCGCTGGCCGGGGAGAATCCCACCCGGCACCGTGAGCGCGCAGCCCTGGGCGTTCTGGGATTTCCTCCCGACCGCCGGTGAGATCGCCGGGGCCAAGCCGCCGGATGGCCTCGACGGCATCTCCATGCTGCCCGCTCTGCTGGGGCATCCGCAGCGAAGCCACGACTTCCTCTACTGGGAATTCCACGAGCGCGGCTTCGACCAGGCCGTGCGCCTCGGCGACTGGAAAGCCGTCCGCCACGGCATCCGCAAGCCGATCGAGCTGTACGACCTCAGGACCGACATCGGCGAAGCCCACGACCTCGCGGCCCAGCATCCCGGCATCGTGGCCAAGATCGAAACTTGCCTCAAGACCGCACGCACCGAGTCCGGGGACTGGCCCATCCGCGAGCCGGGCCCGCGCGAGAAGAAGCAGGCCTGAGGTCTGGCGCACCCCGCCGCGAGTTGCTATAATCCCAACGCGCCTCGCCCATCGTGAGCCTGGATCCTGAAGCCCTACGAGGATTGGAGACCATGATGACCGCCCAAACGAGAAGGGCAATCCTCTTCGCCAGCGTGCTGGCCACCAGTTCCCTCGCGGCCGAGGCGCCCGACATCAACAAAGTCTTCGGAGCCATTCCGGCCTACAAGGCGGGCGACAGCCGCGCGAGCCTCACGGCGGCCGACGATCTGATCCGCAGCCTGGCGAAGGACCCCGCCCAGCGAAAGGACGCCGAGAAGCGCCTCCTCGCAATCCTCGGCTCCGACGCGACCACGGACGCCAAGGACTTCGTCTGCCGCGAGCTGTCTCTCATCGGCTCCGCCGAATCGGTGGGGCCGCTGGCGAAGCTCCTCCCCGACGCGGCACTGTCGCACATCGCCCGCTTCGCCCTCGAACGCATCCCCGACCCCGCCGCGAGCCAGGCCCTCCGCGACGCGCTCGGCAAGGTGACCGGCAAGCCGCGACTCGGCATCGTCAATTCGATCGGCGTCCGCCGCGACCGCGAGGCGGTGTCCGCCCTCGCCGAGCTGGCGTCGGACCGCGATGAGGAGCTGGCCGCGGCCGCCCTGAACGCTCTCGGCACCATCGGGGGCGAGGGGGCCGCCAAGGTCCTCGTGGCCGTCCTCGACAACGTGCCCCAGCCGCTTCGGAAGGCGGCGGGCGACGCCTGCCTCGCCTGCGCCGACCAGTTCCTCGCCCAAGGGAAGAAGAAGGAGGCGGCTGCCGCGTACAGTGAGGTGTACCGGCAGGGCGCCCCCGGGTTCATCCGCCTCGCGGGCCTCCGCGGCATGTTCGCCGCGGGCGACCCAAGCGGCGCCACGCTCGTCGTCGGCCTCCTGGATTCCCAGGATGCCCGGCTTGCTGCCACCGCCGCCGCCATCATCCGCGACCACGCGACCTCGGAGCACATCAAGTCCTTCGTCGGCCAACTGCCCAAACTCTCGCCGCGCGCCCAGGTGCTCCTCCTCGACGTGTTGGCCGCTCGCCGCGACTCCGCGGTCCTCCCGACTGCCCTCGAAGCTGCGAAGAGCACGGACGAGAGCGTCCGACTTGCCGGCCTTGCCGCGCTCGGCGACGTCGGCGACGCCTCGGTCGTGTCCCTGCTCGCCGGCCTCGCCGCGAACGGCCCGCCGAAGGAGGCCGATGCCGCCCGCAAGAGCCTCGGCCGCCTCCGCGGCAAGGACACCGACGCGGCGATGGCGCAGGCCGCCCAGAGCGGCCCCGCGGCCGTTCGCATCGAGCTGATCCGCGCCCTCGGCGCGCGGGCTGCGGCCTCGGCAGCGGGGGGCCTCCTGAAGAACGCGGACGACCCCGACGAGGCGATCCGGGCGGAATCCCTCCGGGCGCTGGCCGTGCTCGGCGATGGAAGTGCCTTGCCCCCGCTCGTCGGCTGGCTCCTCAAGGCGAAGGCCGCCCCCGAGCGCGCGGAGGCCGAGAAGGCGGTCCTGGCCGTCGGCGGACGCGTCGCCGACCCGGAGAAGCGCGCCGAGCCAGTCCTCGCGGCGCTGCCCAACGCGGCCCCCGAAGCGCGCCTCGCGCTGCTCCGCATCCTCGGGCGAATCCCGTCCCCCAACGCGCTCGCCGCCATCCGCGCGGCCCTCAAAGACCCCAATGCCGAGGTGCTCGACACCGCCGTCCGCGTCGTGGCGGAGTGGCCCGACGCCGCGCCGGCCGCCGACCTCCTCGACCTCGCCCGCACGGCCGCGAACCCGACCCACAAGATCCTCGCGCTGCGGGGCTACATCCGCGTCATTGGCCTGCCCAACCTGCGGCCGCCCGCCGAGACGGTGAAGCTGTACGCCGACGCGCTGGCGGCGGCCACTCAGCCCGACGAGAAGAAGCTCGCGCTCGGCGGCCTCGGGAGCGTCTACGATTTCGGAGCCCTTGACCTGGCGATGCCGTGCCTGGCGGACAAAGATCTCGAAGCCGAAGCCGCCGCCGCAGTCGTCCAGATCGCCAAGGTCGCCCGCAAGAGCGACCAGGCCCGCGCGACGGCGGCGGTGAAGAAGGTGCTCGAAGCCTGCAAGAATGAGGCCGCCCGCCAGGCGGCCGAGAACGCCCTCTTCGAGTTCGGCACCGCCGTCAACATCGCGCTCAGCGGCGTCGCCACGAGCCCCGACGGCCTGGACAGCGACGGCGCCGCGAGCGGCGACCAGGCCGCCATTGACGGCAACCCAGACACCTACTGGGACGAGGAGGACGGCAAGAGCCTCTATCGCCTCGTCGTCACCTTCAAGCAACCCGAGAAGATCTGCGCCATCAGCATCCTCGGCTTCGCGCACCACCAGTACGCGCCCAAGGACTTCGACATTCTGTGCGACGACAAGGTGGCCAAGAGCGTCCGCAACGCCCAGTACGACAACAACTTCCTCGTCGTCCGCCTCGACGAGACGACGTGCAAGACGGTCGAGCTGAAGATCACGGGCTACTACGGCGGCTCGCCGGCCATCCGCGAGCTGGGCATCTACGCCCCCGGCGGCCACCTGCCCAAGGGGGCGGAAACGCCGAAGAAGTGAGGCGGGAGTGCGGAGTGCGGAGTGCGGAGAAACCCCGTCTGGTAGTGCTTGAGCGCGCCTTGTCCAAGCTGGGCCTCGCCTCGCGCTCGGAGGCGCGGCGGCTCATCCTGGCGGGGCGGGTCTCGGTGCGCGGGAGAGTCGCCCGCGACCCCAATCTCCGCGTTTGCATGGAGCGGGATGCGATCCTCGTGGGCGGCGAGCGCGCGAAGCCCATCGCCAAGCACTACCTTGCCCTCAACAAGCCGCGCGGGCTGGTCACCACCGCCCAGGACGAGCGGGGCCGGGCGACCGTCTACGAGTGTCTGCGGGCACTGAAGGCTCCCTGGCTCGCCCCCGTCGGCCGGCTCGACAAGGCGAGCGAGGGCCTCCTCCTCTTCACCAACGACACCGCCTGGGCCGACCGCATCCTCGACCCCGCCCGCCACCTGCCCAAGGTCTACCACGTCCAGGTCAGCCGTCATCTGACCGAAGCGGAACTCGATCAACTGCGGTCGGGCGTGGTCCTGAGGGATGGAACGCCGGCCCGCGTCGAGGGGGTCCGCGTCCTGCGCGCGGGGCGGGTCAATTGCTGGCTGGAGATCGTCCTGCACGGCGGACTGAACCGCCAGATTCGGCGCATGCTCGCCGTCCTGGGCGCGGAGGTTCCGCGCCTGGTGCGCGTCGCGATCGGGCCGGTCCAACTGGGCGATCTGCCAAAGGGGCAGGCCCGCCCCCTGACCGCCGCTGAGCTTCAGGCCTTCAAGAGCGCCTCAGGTCCGAGCCGCGAGCTCTCGTAGGCCATCGAGCGCCGCCTCGACGATTCGCTCGCCCGCCTCGGGCACGAGCCGGCTGGTCATCGCCGTGCGCGTCTCGTAGCCGCCCCGCTCGAACGCCTTGCGCGTCGGAACGTAGCCGACCACGCCGTTCGCCAGCTCGACGACAAAGGTCGGCTGAATCGGCGACCGCAGCTTGATCTCGAGGCCGAATTCCACGAAGAGCTCCGCCGGCACCATCACGAGCGCCGCCGGGC
>Ga0315274_10014881_pt1 | contig 11031 bp, 7 predicted proteins | sample YL17G02_20_MG_FD_203700 | JGI IMG/M metagenome (GOLD analysis project Ga0315274, IMG submission 203700) | Sediment microbial communities from Yellowstone Lake, YNP, Wyoming, USA - YL17G02_20 | ecosystem: Environmental > Aquatic > Freshwater > Lake > Sediment | place: USA: Wyoming | collected...
TTGTTTATGTGGAAACTCTTGTCAGCCTTTCGGCCCTGTTACTTGCTAAGCTTGTAACTCTAAGGTAAATTAATATACACTCAATAATCCTTAGTAGTCTAAATATTATGGGCTGAAATAATGCTGATAATACAAACGCATTAAATCATATTACCCCCCACCCGCCCTCAAGGGGGGAGGGTGAGGGTGGGGGTGATTGTCATTTTTTTATGGTTTCTCCTCGACGGCGGTTTTTGCCTGCTTTAAAAATCCCCCTTTTGCAAAGGGGAGATGTGAAAAAATTGGGACTGCGGGTCGGGTAGGAATATCTTCAAATTTTTACAAATGCGGTCGTTTTGAAGGGAGAGGTAATAAGGTTCTACAATTAGCGACGAATATTGAAGTTTTTCATCGAGGGTAGTTAACGGGAAAATGTACCGCTGTAAAACTTTTCGGATATCCCTGCCCGCCCTCTCAACTTGAAGCAATTTTTTCACAGCTCCAGGGGGATTTAGGGGGATTTTCCCAAGTTTCAAATCCCCCCCACCCCCCTTTTCTAAAGGGGGATGTAAGCAATTACGTGCTCTGAGTAATAATAGGATGATGAACATTCCCCGGATAAGACCGATTTGGATGATTGGGATATTCTTTGCGCTGGCCTTCGCATTTCTTCTGGTCCTTCGTCTTGGCATTTTTCAAAAGGATGAATTGGAGGACAGGGCGGATCGAACCCTCGATGTTCAGACACCAAGGGATCGGGAAACCTGGATGAATATTTATCAGCAGGAACAAAAGATCGGCTATGCCCATCGGCAATTTTTTAGAACTGTTAAAGGGTATAGGATCCTGGAATCGGTCTTCATGCAGGTCAACACCATGGGCATGTTGCAGGATATCCGGTTCAAAACAGAAGGGAATCTTCGTCCTGATCTCACCCTTTCCTCCTTCGATTTCGAACTCCAATCAAGTCTTTTTCACTTCAAAGCCCGGGGGCTTCTTGACGGTAGAATTCTTACTCTTATTACTGGTACACCCGGTTCCGAACAGACGATTGACCTTCCTGTTGAAAAGGAGGTCCATCTTCCGGTCGGAATACTCGAGGCGCTGAATGCGGAAAATCTGAGATTGGGAGATCACCGAACGTTCTATGTTTTCGATCCGGCCACCACAGCCGAGCGGCCTATTAAAGTTGTCGTGCTGGCTGAAGAAACAATTCCTGTCATGGGCCGTCAGGAAAAGACGAAAAAAGTGTCCGTTGACTTTATGGGCGCTCCTCAGTTTGCCTGGATCGGAAAGGATGGGACGGTTTTAAAAGAAGAGGGGTCTTTAGGGATCAAACTGGAGCAAGTCACAAAAGAAGAAGCCCTGAATAAGCTAACCCTTTCACCAGGTGCGGACTTTACAGAGATTGCTTCGATCCCTGCGAAGAAGGTCATTCAGAATGTCCTTCAACTTAAAGAACTAAAGCTTAAGTTAGAGGGCATCGATACGGGTGGTCTCTTCCTCAATGGTGGGCGGCAGGCACTCCAGGAAAACGTATTGATGATCCGGAAGGAGTCCGTTTCAAATCTTCCTTCTCGGGGGTCGGGGAAAAATGTTTTTTCAGATGGGAAAACATACCTGGAGTCAACCCCCTTTATCCAGGCCGATCATCCTGAGATCAAAGCGAAGGTGAAGGAAATCATTTCTCCAGATGATCCGGATATCTTAAAAGCTAAGAAACTGGTGATGTGGGTTAAGAAATCTATTCAAAAAAGACCTGTTCTTTCTGTTCCCAATGCCCTCGAGACGTTGCAGAACCGGGTTGGGGATTGTAATGAACATGCCGTGCTGTTAACAGCGCTGGCCCGCGCGGTCGGTATCCCGGCCGATGTTGAAGCAGGGCTCGTCTATCTGAAGGGACGTTTTTACTATCATGCATGGAATGTCCTTTATCTCGGCACATGGATCACTGCAGACTCTGTGATGGGGCAGTTGCCTGCTGATGTGTCGCACATCCGTTTCGTTCGAGGAACAGAACGTCAGATCGATCTGATTCGAATCATGGGCAAGTTGAGAATAGAAATTGTATCAGACTTTTGAAAGCTAAATGGCCCCTCACCCTTCCCCTCTCCCCAAGGGACTGTGTCGTAATGGGTGGAGGCACTGGTGATCGGAACAGACAGACGGGTTCGAGAGCTTTAAATTGCGGTCGTTTAATTCTTATGGGCAATGGTCCTTGTCAGTGAGGCAGTAATCTTTTCGTGATGTTGGGGACTCTATGCGTAATCGTTCAAAGGTGTCGCCCTGCCTTCGCCGAAGCAGGCTACGCGCAGGCAGGTCTAAAGCTTCTCACCCGCCCGTCTGTTCTGTGGCGACCTTAAATTGGTCCCACTTCGCATTCTGACACAGTCTCCGGGGGGAGAGGGATGGGGTGAGGGGATGTTTGGTGTGGGTAGAGGTTAGAATGATTGAACTCAGAAATCTAACAAAGCGCTTTGGGGACATCGTGGCCGTCAATCGGCTCAACCTTTCTGTGTCAGAGGGAGAGATATTTGGATTCATCGGTCCCAACGGTGCAGGCAAGACCACTACACTCCGGATGATGGGCGGAGTCCTTGCACCCACAGAAGGCTCTGTGTTGATTGACGGGATTAACATGGCGGACGAGCCGGAGAAGGCCAAAAAAAGGATCGGATTCATACCGGACAGGCCATTCTTATATGAAAAACTGACGGGGATGGAATTCTTGAGGTTTACGGCGGACCTCTATGGTGTAGGAGATAGCTTGTTTCGTAAGAAATCCGAGGAGGTTTTAAAACAGTTCTCCCTGTATCATTGGGCCGACGAGTTGATCGAATCCTATTCCCACGGGATGAAACAGCGATTGATCATATCGGCAGCCATCCTTCACGACCCGAAGGTGATTGTGGTCGATGAACCCATGGTGGGACTTGATCCAGCGGGTACCCGGATGGTCAAGGACCTTTTTCGGGATCTTGCAAAGAGAGGGACAACCATCTTCATGTCAACCCACACTTTAGCTGTCGCAGAAAACGTATGCGACCGCATCGGGATCATTCATAGAGGAGTCCTGATCGCGATGGGGAGCGCGGAAGAACTGAGACTCAAGGCTCGGGTCAGGGAGGGAGACCTGGAGGAGGCATTTATGATTCTCACAGAGGGAGAATCGATTTCATGAAAGAAGTTTTTACACTCTTAAGACCTCGATTCTGGTCTTTCAAAAACCGGGGCATCTCAAAAAACCTGAAAGGGAGAAAATGGAGAATCTTCATCTTAGGCACGATCGGCCTTGGGTTTTGGGGGTCCACCTTTGCTATCATTTACCGAGTCTTGAGATACTTTCAGAGGTTTGAGAGTTTTGGGGATATTCTCGCCTACAAGCTCCTTTCCATGGCACTCATCACCTTTTTTTCACTTCTTATTTTCAGCAGCATCCTGACGTCACTGTCTAAGCTTTATCTCAGCAAGGATTTGCAGCTGGTTCACTCCATGCCGGTATCGAGGGAAAAGATTTTTCTTGCCCGATGGATTGAATCTACGATTGACAGTTCGTGGATGGTTTTTGTTTACAGTCTTCCCTTATTTCTATCCTACGGGATTGTTTACAAGGCAGGACCTTTTTACTATGCAATGCTGGGTGTTAATATTTTGCCTTTTTGCCTGATCGCATCAAGCCTCAGCGCCTTCATCGTCTTGATGGCCGCATTTCTCCTGCCGGCGGGCCGTATTCGGAGTGTCTTTTTTTTCCTGGGTCTTTTCTTGTTTCTCCTCCTCCTCATCTCTTTTCGTTTGATGAGGCCAGAGAGGTTTGCCAATCCCCAGTCCTTTTCAACGGTCATCCTCTATCTCAAGGGTATGGAGTCATCCCATTCTCCATGGCTTCCGACGACCTGGTTCTTTGATAGCCTGAGGACCTCTCTGTCGGGATGGGTAGGAAGTACTTTCTTCCATTCCGCCTTATCCTGGAGCTGTGCCGTTACCCTGATCTTTGTCACGACCTGGGTTTCAGGAGCTGTTTACTTTACAGGTTTATCAAAGGCGCAGACCGTACCCAGGAGGTTTTTTTTGTCACTCGGTTTCAAGAAGCCAGGGTATGAGTTTTTCCTCAATTCTCTTTCCGGCCCTGCCAGGGCCTTCGCCATGAAGGAGATAAAGACTTTCTTTCGTGACAAGACCCAATGGTCCCAGGTATTCCTTGTGGTGGCCCTCATTGTGATTTACCTCTACAACTTTTCTGTTCTGCCCTTGGAAAGAGGTCCCATGAAGAAAGAGTATCTTCAAAATCTCATCTCCTTTTTGAACATGGGATTGGCAGCTTTTGTCCTGACCGCTGTGTCCGCGCGGTTTGTCTTTCCTGCCGTGAGTATTGAAGGGGATGCCTTCTGGATTGTGAAATCTTCACCGGTATCGGTTCGCACTTTCCTTTGGATTAAGTTTTTCGTTTATTTCCTTCCCCTCCTTCTTCTTTCCGAAGTGTTGATTATAGTGACGAATATTCTTCTTCATGTGACACCCTTCATGATGGTCCTTTCGGTTTTGACGATTTTTTTCATGGTTCCAGGCATCGTTTCCATGGGAATCGGCCTTGGAGCAATTTACCCGGATTTTCATTCTGAGAACCCGGCACAATCTGTCACGAGCGTGGGAGGTCTGACTTATATGACCCTCTGCATGGGCTTCATTGGGGGGGTTATCGTGCTTGAGGCGGGTCCTGTCTATAATGTCTTTATGACAGATATCCGCGGTGTGGGCCTGACCGGGATCCAGTGGCTATGGCTTGTGGGTTCATTTTGCTCTGTCCTTGCTATTTGTCTAATGGCGGTGGTGATACCGATGCGTTTGGGAGAAAAAAAGATTTTTGAAGATGAATTGGGTTACGATAAATCCACAAACAATAATATGAAAAGGATTCTTTCATCCACCTACACAGGAGACCACGCCTGCATGCTGTAACACACTCCGGCGTGCAGGCACGCACCTTTTCCCGCTTTTAGCGGAACTTGCAATGACAGATTGGGAAAAGGTTTTCATTTTCTAAATCGGGATTTGGGTTTAATAAATGATTTGACATTGTGCTTTTTTTAGCGTAAAATTAAGGCTGAATTCGTTATAAAAATGTAAGGAGGTAAAGGGCTATGGAAAGAGGAAAATTCAAAGCAGTTATAGGAAGGGTAGGATTATTGTGTGTGGCTTTTACGTTTTTTCTTGTTTTGGTTACAGCAGGCGCAGGAAGCGCTCAAGATTCGAAGAAGGTTCTCCTTGAGCGTATCGACGCTATCAAAGAGGAATTAATCAAAATGAACGATTGGCTCTATCAAAATCCCGAGAGTGGCCACAAAGAAGCGAAAGCGGTCGAACTTTTGACCGGATATCTGAAGGGTAAAGGGTGGAACGTTGAAGTCGGCGTTGATAAGATCGCCCCTTATTGGGAACCCATACTGGAGAAAGCATGGAAGTTGAAGTCGCTCCCAACTGCATTCAAGGCCACTTTTCCAGGTCAGGAAGGAGGACCAACGATTGCCTTCTTAGTGGAATATGATGCTTTGAGAGGACCCGGAGGCAAGGCATTCCATGGATGCCAGCACAACATGCAGGGTCCTATAGGAATTGGCGCTGCAGTGGCGTTGTCAGAGGTCATGAAGGAGTTTAAGATTCCGGGCCGAATCGTTGTTTGGGGGACCCCTGCTGAGGAGATTCCTCCGCCAGTTAAGGCCATCATGTTCGACTCAGGTTGTTTCAAAGATGTCGATGTTGCCATTATGTTCCACGGGATAGACAAAACGAGCCGAAATAACCCTGGCCCATCTGGCATGGCGCTTGACGCCCTCGAATTCGTTTATCAGGGAAAAGCTTCCCATGCCTCTTCTGCTCCTTGGGAAGGAAAGTCAGCCCTTGACGCCGTGATCCTTATGTACAACGCTATCGATGCACTCAGGGAACACTCTGATCCTGGGACTCGAATGCACGGTGTTATCACAGACGGTGGAGCCGCCCCCAATATCGTTCCGGAACGGGCTGCCACAGTCTGGTTTATAAGACATTTCAAACGTTCTTATGTGGACATGCAGGTTGAGCGTGTCAAAGATATTGTTAAGGGTGCTGCTCTGATGACGGGGACAACGGTCAAGATCGAAGGCCAAGGCCGTTATGACAACAGTATAAGTGTTGATACTCTTGAGAAGATCGCCTTCCAGTATGCCAAGGAATTTGGTGCTCCAGATCCTGTGGAACCCGACCCCTGCCCACCAACAACCGGTGCCTCTACCGACTTTGGCACTGTAAGTTATAATATTCCCTCAATCACAGTGCAGGTGAAAAGTGCGCCTACCGGTTGTCCATATCACAGCATACAGATGGAGGAGGCGACGGTGAGCGATCTCGGACACAAGGCATTGGTGATCGCAACAAAAGTGGAAGCGGCTCTTGCATTAGACTTGCTCACAAAACCCAACCTGATCGACCAGGTTAAAAAAGAGCATGTGGAACTCAGAGCAAAGTAATCGACCCTAAAGTATTTGGGTCTCTGTTTATCAACGGGTGCACCCCCACGGTGAAATTTGAAGACGTGGGGGTGCCCATAAAAATTTAAGTTAACCATACTTGCGATTTCATTCGGACTGTGTTAATTTAATTAGAAACCATTTTGAGGTTCGGAAATGGCAAAAGTGTGTGAGATCTGCGGGAAGGGGCCAGTCTTCGGCCACAATGTAAGTCACGCCAATAACAAAACCCAAAGGGTCTGGTATCCCAACCTCCATAAGGTGAAGGCTATCAAAGAGGGAAGGACGATTCGAATGAAGGTCTGTTCCCGATGCCTTCGCTCAGGACTGATCACCAAGGCCGCCTAAGGCAAACACCCAATCCCAAATCCCAAATAGTAAATAAATTCTAGCCAAAGATATTTGAAATTTCCCCTCACCCTTCCCCTCTTCCCAGAGGGGAAGGGTGAGGGGGCTAAGTTGAAAATGTTAGAAGAAAATTGTCAGATTTAACCATATAGGAATCCAATAACCAAAATTAGAATTCCGAAATAAATTCATTTTGGTCATTTATACATGACGACATAAATTTTAGCCGGTTTGTCATTCCGGGCTTGACTAAGCCCGCCCCGTACATGATACGGGGGAATCCAGTGTTTTCCTGGATTCCCGCCTTCGCTGGAATGACGGGGTATGTTGTGATTAATGAGGCTCTGTATAGAGTTGGAGTTTGGAATTTATTTGAGTTCTGGGATTTTGGATTTGTAATTTTGAAACGGGTCTGACAGGTTGAAAAATCACAAGAATGTCTTTGTGTCCGTCTATAGCAGATTAGGATTTTAGGGCCTGCGGTTCAATCCTCATCCTTTCCACTCGATGAACCCCCTTAATCTTTTCCAGCCCCTTGATCACCTTTTTGAGATGATTTAGATCCCGGATTTCGACCTCGAAGGTGCCGATCGCTTTTTTATCGTCTGTTGTTTCGACCCTGGCATTGGTAATGTTGGCCTCATTGGAGGAGATTGAGTTACTGATCTCAGCCAGCAACCCTTTTTTATCTTCAGAATAGAAGCGGATTCGGACGGGATAGATATATTCTTTCCTCGAATCCCATTCTACTTCGACTCTCCGGTTAGGGTCATCGTCCAGTGCATTCTGGCAATCCGAGGTATGAATCGTTACCCCTCGGCCACGCGTAATAAATCCTACGACTTTGTCTCCTGGCAACGGATTGCAGCACCCCGCATACCGAACCATCACATTATCGATCCCCTTGATGAGAAGGGCATCTTTGGGGCTGCGAGTGATTTTTTTTATAAGGTGTTTCAAACGCCCTTCTTCCTGCTCTTCTCTCTGTTCCAGTCTTTCTTGAGGAAGGAGCTTGCCAATAATCTGGTTTGCAGTCACCTTCCCATAACCCACAGCAGCGATGAGATCGTCCACCGCCTGAAAGCTGAATTCGCTTGCGGCCTTTGCCAGGTCTCCTGACTTAATCAATTTGGCCTGTTGGAGGTTGTATTTTCGAAGTTCCTTTTCCAGGATTTCTTTTCCAAGAATGATCGATTTTTCCCTTTCCTCTGCCGTAAACCATTGACGAATTTTAGTCTTAGCCCGTGAGGTCTTGACAAACTTGAGCCAATCTTTGCTAGGTCTTGCAGCAGGAGAGGTCATGATCTCGACCGTATCCCCGCTTCGGAGTTCATATTTCAGGGGAACAAGCTTGCCATTCACCTTTCCGCCCATACAGTGATTCCCGATATCGGAATGGATACTGAAGGCAAAATCGATGGGAGTCGCTCCAGTGGGAAACTGTTTGACCGACCCCTTGGGGGTAAAGATGTAGACTTCATTCGGGAAAAGGTCTACTTTGACACTCTCGATAAATTCTGCGTTATCCTTTAGATCTCGTTGCCATTCTAAGAGTTGTCTCAACCAGGTAAATCGCTTCTGATCGGCCTCTTCGATGATCTTTCCCTCCTTATATTTCCAATGAGCAGCGATGCCTTCCTCCGCAATCCTATGCATCTCATGGGTACGGATCTGGATTTCGATTCGCTCACCATATAGTCCGATCACAGCGGTGTGGAGAGATTGGTACATATTCTCTTTGGGAAGGCCGATATAGTCCTTGAATTTTCCTGGAATGGGTTTCCAAAGAGAATGGATGATCCCGAGCACGTCATAACACTCTTTGATGCTATTGACGACTGCTCGAAATGCAGTGATGTCGTAAACCTGATCAAAATCGATGTTGTGGTCCTTCATTTTCAGGTAGATACTGTAAATTTGCTTTAAACGGCCGGTCACCTCCCCCTCGATATGGTTTTCGTAAAGTTTCTTCATTAACATCCGTTTCACTTCGTCAATATAGCGCGCTCTTTCTTTCTCCCTTTTTGCGATCTTACGTTGGATCTCCTGGTAAATATCGGGGTGAAGATATTGAAAGGCGAGATCCTCCAACTCTGACTTGATCCAATCGATCCCGAGTCGGTGGGCCAATGGAGCGTATATATCGAGGGTTTCCTGAGCGATCTCCACCTGTCTCTCGGGAAGGTGGTATTTAAGGGTTCGCATATTGTGGAGGCGATCGGCCAGCTTCACCAGGATGACCCGAATGTCCTTCACCATGGCCAGGATCATCTTTCGGAAATTCTCTGCCTGGTGTTCCTCGGAGGATCGAAGAGCAATCTTGCTGATTTTGGTCACCCCATCGACCAACTGGACGATTTCATCCCCAAAGTTCTCCCGGATCTCCTCGAGGGTGGTGAGTGTGTCCTCCATACTATCGTGGAGAAGTCCGGTCGCCACGGTGGCAACATCGAGTTTGAGTTGAGTCAGGATTCCGGCGACCTCCAGAGGATGAATGAGGTAAGGCTCTCCGGAAAGGCGGACCTGTCCTAAATGAACTTTGGCAGAAAAGACGTAGGCCTTTCTTAAAAGGTCCATGTCTGCATGGGGATTGTAGGAAATCAGCCTATCCAGGATATCATTGAATCTTAACATCTTGATTTCATATTACTATAACTACTGGAAAATTCAAGGGCTCTTGTATGCAATGAGGAAAGCTTTTGACAAGGAGGGAATGGGAATCTATAATGGATATGCTGAAATTCATGGAGCGGGTTCCCATATGAAACGAATTGTCCTTGTCATTTTTATTCTCGCCGTGGTGGGTGGTCTTCTCTTCTATTTTCTCACTCGAAACAAAGGCGCGGAGGATCCTTTTATCAAGGTCTCTGGAAATATCGAAGCCACAGAGGTGGATATTGGATTTAAGATCGCCGGAAGGATTGTCAGCCGTTCCTTTGAAGAGGGGGACTGGAAGGATAAGGGAAAAGTTCTGGCGAAATTGGATGACGAGGATCTCCGCAACCGCCTTGAATTGGCGCGGGCCACCTTGGTGTCAGCCCAGGCCCGATTGAGTAAATTGCTTGCAGGGTCGAGGCCGGAGGAAATAAGAGAGGCCGAAGCCGTCCTTCACCAGGCCAAGTTTGATCTGGAAAATAAAGAGGCCCACTATGAACGAATGAGGCCTCTCTTTGAGAGGGGAGTTATCCCTAAGGAGACCCTTGACAATGCCGGGGCTGGATTTAAGATTGCAAGGGCTGCTCTTCAGAGAGCTACGGAGAATTACCTTTTGGTGAAGGAAGGGCCGAGAAAAGAGGATATTGAAGATGCGAGAGCTCAAGTGGATCAAGCCCGGGCCTCTGTGAAACTGAATGAGACACAGCTCAGCTATACGACTCTCTATTCTCCCCTATCCGGCGTTGTTTTGGTGAAATCGGGGGAAATTGGTGAGGTCGTCAATCCGGGGACATCCATCGTCACCTTGGCCGATATCGAAAATGTTTGGTTGAAGGCCTATATCCCTGAGACCGATCTCAGTAAGGTGAAGTGGGGTCAGGAGGTAATTGTGACCACTGACCTTCGGCCGAAGAAAGAGTATAAAGGAAAAATTTCCTTCATTTCCTCTCAAGCTGAATTCACACCCAAACAGATTCAGACGGAAAAGGAGAGGGTCATGCTGGTTTACCGGGTCAAAGTGGACATCCCAAATCCGGATCGAGAATTGAAGCCCGGAATGCCAGCCGATGGAAAGATTCTACTATCGCCATCACCTCAAAAACCATAATTTCAATTATAGAATGGAAAGAATCGTCGGATCCTTAAATCCCAAATAACACATTGCAAATTCCGAACAAGTTCCAATCCCAATTTCCAATGGCCCAAACGGGTTTGTTTGAAATTTTGTAATACTTTAGCGCTTTGAAAATCCCTCCCTGCCTCCCTTTTCCAAAGGGAGGAGATAGTAGCTTCCCCCTTTGGAAAAGGGGGATAGAGGGGGATTTTATAGTGATTCTTTTAATTTCTTTGGTTTTTGAAATTCATTTTTAAAAAGGTTAAATTGATACGAAGTTTCGAATTTTGGACATTGGAGCTTATTTGTGATTTGGTGCTTGTAATTTGGAGCTTTCTCCTATGTTATCCATCCAAGCCACCAACCTGACAAAGACCTTTGGATCACTGATCGCTGTCAACCATTTGAACCTGGAGGTGAAGACCGGGGAGA
>Ga0315274_10014882_pt1 | contig 11030 bp, 12 predicted proteins | sample YL17G02_20_MG_FD_203700 | JGI IMG/M metagenome (GOLD analysis project Ga0315274, IMG submission 203700) | Sediment microbial communities from Yellowstone Lake, YNP, Wyoming, USA - YL17G02_20 | ecosystem: Environmental > Aquatic > Freshwater > Lake > Sediment | place: USA: Wyoming | collected...
CGGACGACTTCATCAACTACGACGAGAAGAACGGCAGGCTCATCTGCCAGGAGTCCAAGCGGTTCATCGGGGTCGGAGACGCGGTCCGGGCCCGGGTGGTGACCCTCTCCCTGAACGAGCGGGAACCCCGGGAGTCCAAGATCGGCCTCACCATGCGGCAGGCGGGCCTGGGGACCGACCGCTGGCTGGCGGAGGAACTGGAGCTGGAGAAGGAGCGGAGCGGCCATGGTACTGCGTAAGAAGCAGGGGAATGTCTGCCGGGAGTGCCACCGCGTGGTGGACGGCGAGGCCTGCGTCGTCTGCGGGTCCACGACGATCACCAACGACTGGGCCGGCTACTTGGTGGTCATCGACCCCCCGCACTCCGAGATGGCCCGCCGGCTCAACATCACGCTCCCGGGACGCTACGCCCTGAAGGTCCGCTGATGCGGCGCCTGCCCGAGGATGTACGTTCCGAATTAAAGAAGCCTTTCGGGGAACTCCACCCCTCCCTCTCCGTCCTCCTTCCCCGCCTCCGGGGCCACGTGGTGTACACGGTCGGGGACGTGGTGACGCACCGCCTTGTCCGGGCAGGCGTGACCCCGGACGTGGCCATCATCGACGGGCACACGATGAGGGCCCCCTGCACCCGGGTGCCCCGCCTTGCCGCCCGGCATCTGGCGGCCCGGAACCCGCCCGGCACCATCTCCGATGACCTGATCCATGCCATCCGGGACGCCGTGGCCCATCCCCCGGCCGTGATCATCGTCGAAGGCGAGGAGGATCTCGCCGTGATCCCGCTGGTGCTGGAGGCTCCTTTCGGGGCGCTGGTGCTCTACGGCCAGCCGGGGGAGGGCGTTGTCCTCCGGGTGGTGGACCGGGAGGCCAGGCAGGCTGCCCGGGCATACCTCTCCCGGTTCATCGCCGACGGGAACTCGTGATGCCGGTGACGGGGGATATTTTATATCAGCCCGGCGCGTATCTCTTGAGGATACCGATGGATTTCAAGATCACGAGCGACCGGAGGAACGAGCTCCTGAAGCGGCGGGAGATCGAGTTCACCCTGGGGTACGACAAGGCCACCCCCTCCCGCAGCGAGGTGATGGGCAAGGTCTGCGCCTTCCTGAACCTGAACGAGAAGACCGTGGTACTGGTGCAGGTCAGGAGCCGGTTCGGCACCCGGGTGGTGACCGGATCCGCCCGCATCTATGACGACGAGGAGTCCCGGGGAAAGACAGAGCGGGGCTACCTGTCGGAGCGGGGCAAGCCCAAGGCGGCACCGGAAGGGGGCGCGTGAGGGATGGCAGCGAAAGCGGCCAAGGGAACCAGGCGGAGCGCCTACTATACCGTTGCGGACGGGAAGGCGGTGCTCCAGCGGAGGAGCTGTCCCCGGTGCGGGACGGGAGTGCTCCTCGCCGAGCACAAGGACCGGTCCTCGTGCGGAAAGTGCGGATACACCGAATTCAAAAAGAAGTAACCTTTTTTCCATGCCGTCCGGGCATGTCCTGGGGATCGAGGGCACCGCCTGGAACCTGAGTGCCTCGGTCTTTGGCGAGGATCTCGTCACCCTCCACTCCCACGCCTACTCCCCTCCCCAGGGGGGCATCCATCCGAGGGAGGCCGCCCAGCACCATGCCCAAATGATGAAGGACGTGGTCCAGCAGGCGCTCTCCGGTGCCGGTGAGATCCGGGGCGTGGCCTTCTCCCAGGGGCCAGGGCTGGGTCCCTGCCTGCGGACCACCGCCACCGCGGCGAGGGCGCTCGCCCTTGCCTGGAACGTACCGCTCGTAGGCGTGAACCACTGCGTGGCCCACATCGAGATCGGGCGGTTTGCCACCGGCTGCAGGGATCCCATCGTCCTGTACGCGAGCGGCGCCAATACCCAGGTGCTGGGGTTTTTACACCACCGCTACCGGATCTTCGGCGAGACCCTGGACATCGGTATCGGGAATGCTCTCGACAAGTTCGCCCGGCACCGGCACCTCCCGCACCCCGGCGGGCCCAGGATCGAGGAGCTGGCCCGGCACGGGCAGTGGATCGACCTCCCCTATACAGTCAAGGGGATGGACCTGGCCTTCTCAGGGATCGTCACCGCGGCGAAGGAGTCGAAGGCACCCCTCGAGGACACCTGCTCCGGGCTCCAGGAGACGGCTTTTGCCATGTGCGTGGAGGTGACGGAGAGGGCCCTCGCCCATGCCGGAAAGGAGGAGGTGCTGCTGGTGGGCGGGGTGGGTGCCAATCGCCGGCTCCAGGAGATGCTCGCCACCATGTGCCGGGACCGGGGAGCCCGGTTCTTTGTCCCTGAACAGCGCTACCTGGGGGACAACGGGGCCATGATCGCCTACACCGGGAAGCTGATGCTGGACCACGGGATTTCGCTTCCGGTCGATGAGTCCCGCATCATCCCCGGCTACCGGGCGGACGAGGTGGAGGTCACCTGGCGGGAGCCGGGGGAGGGGGTTGTGCCCCGGGGCCCCGCTGCCCGGACCACCGGGATCGCCCGGGGGGCAGAAGCCGTGGTGACCCTGGGGGAGGACCGGGTGGAGAAGCGCCGCACCTCCAAGGCCTACCGGGTGGCGCCGCTGGACCGGCGGCTCATCGCGGAGCGGACCCGCGCCGAGGCCCGTCTGATCTCGGCTGCCCGGAGGGCGGGGGTACCGACCCCCATCCTCCAGGAGGTCACTGCCGATACGCTCGTCATGGAGCGGATCCCAGGCCCGCTCCTGAAGGAGTCCATGACCCCGGAACATCTCCGGGAGGCAGGGAGGATGGTGGGCCGCCTCCACCGGGCCGGGATCATCCACGGCGACCTGACCACCTCCAACATGATTGTCATAAGGGACCGGATCGCACTCATCGATTTTGGCCTTTCGGCAGTCTCCGAGGAGGTCGAGGCCCGGGGCGTGGACCTCCACGTCCTGTTCCAGACGCTCCGGTCCACGACGGCTGATCATGAGCTGCTCCGGTCCTCGTTCCTGGAGGGGTACCGGGAGATGCTCCCCGGGGCGGATGAGGTGGTGGAGAGAGAGCGGGAGATCGAGCGGCGGGGGCGGTACCTGTGACGCTCGCAGTGGTGACAGGGAACCCTCACAAGGCACGGGAGGTGGCGGCCTTCTTCCAGGGATTCCTGGAGGTGGAGCACGTGCCCCTGGACTGCCCCGAGCTGAAGAGTGACGACGTGGGGGAGATCGCCCGGGGGAAGGCTGCGTTCGCGTACGGGAAGATCCACCGGCCCTTGATCGTGGACGACACCGCCTTCTCCATCCGGGCGCTGGGGGGATTCCCGGGCCCGTACGCCGCCTACGTGCTCACCACCCTGGGGAATGCAGGGATCCTGAGACTCCTGGAGGGTGTGTCGGACAGGGCCGCGTACTTCGAGACCGCAATCGCGTACGCGGATGGCGAGAGGACCATCCGGGTCTTCCGGGGCAGGATCGACGGCACCGTCACCGGCGCGCCCCGTGGCACCGAAGGCTTCGGCTACGACCCCATCTTTGAGGTGGACGGGCGGACTCTTGCCGAACTCACCCTCGGGGAGAAGAGCCGGGTCTCACACCGGGCGAGGGCCCTCCGAGCGCTGCGGGAGTGGCTGGAGAGCCCGGTGGAATAGCGTCAGTCCGGCATCTTCTTGTAGCGAAGGGGCGATGAAAGGGTATGTATTACGTTCTGGTGGGACGCTCCTGGGGGGCTCCCGCCCCCCGCCGCGTGGGCGTCCCCCGGCGGTTCTCTGTTTTGATGCAGGTTCATTGTCCCGCAGGACCGGAACGGAAGGGCATATCCTCATGGGGGAGGGACCGGGAGGGGGTCTCCCCCTCCCGTCATCTTTCCCGGTCCGACCGATCGATGCGAGATACGCTTCCAGGGCCACTCATACACCAGCTGACCGGTGAGACGCCCCCGGGGTCTCCGCCCCCGCAGCGTGGGCGTCCCCCCTGTGAACCCGTTCCTCCCTCCCCCAGATGCAGGTCATGCTGTCCCCACCGCTGATCGCCCTCCGCTCCGCATCCCCGGCCCATCCAAATCCTTAATATCCCTCACGTCGTTTTTTTAAGAACTGATCCACGAGGTGCAGTCCATGGCAAGATTTCCCGAGGCGGAGGCGCGCCTTTTGAATGTCAAGATCTGCATGAAGTGCAATGCACGCAATGCCATCCGCGCCACCCAGTGCCGCAAGTGCAACTACAAGCACCTGCGCCCGAAGAACAAGGAGCGGAAGGACTGAGTGGTTTTTTTTCACCCAGACTTTTTCTCCCGATTTTTTCCTGCAATTCTTTTATCCACCTCACGTCTGTCATTCATCAATTCTCGTCAGGACAATGGCGAGGCGGAACGTACATCTCGGAGAGTATGCAACGGGCGGGGGCCTGCCCCCTCCCGGTCCCTCCCCCGGTGAGGAGAGGGCGGATCCGAGGTTTGCCTGGATAGGGCGATCGACCATTGAGACTCATCTTCCCGATCCCGGCAGAAGCAACAATTCCATCAACCGGGGGGATGCCCACGCGGCGGGGGCGTCAAGCCCCCAGGAGCGCCCCGGTACACGTATCACTATTGGAACCGGGATAGTTACACAAATATGAGACACTTCTGGGGGGGACGCTCCAGGGGGGCTCCTGCCCCCCGCCGCGTGGGTGCCCCATGGTGAGAATGGGGGGATCTTCGGTTACCCTGCATCATGCTCTCGCTCCAGGAAAATAGTGAAGAAAATGCCCTCATCGGGAGTCAGGCGCTGTAGAAGGTGACCTTCTTGCCTTTCTGGCTGTACTCCCCCCGGAACGTCTCGATGTTCCGCTTGTACCCGATACGCTCGGTGAACCCCCTTTCCCGGAGCCTTTCTCTGACCCGCATCACGTCCGCCTCGTCAGCCCAGTCCCTGGTGTACACGTAGATGACCTTGCGGCGATCCCGGGAATCAGGGTTGGGCTTCGCCGTGGAGACCTTGGAGGAGATCCCGAGGAGCCCGGCGCAGGTATCGTCCCGCACCATCCTCCAGCCCTCATCCACCTGGTACTCCTCGAGAAATATCAGCCATTTTCCCATCTTCTCGTCGTCCACCTGGTCCGGTGCAGCGCCGGGCGCATCCTGCACAATCCAGTACATCAGGGAGGTTTTTGACGGGATGACCCCCTCCCCGTCCCGGAAGCGGGCATAGATGGCGTCGGTGGACCCGAACCGCTGGATAAGGGCATCGGCGAGGGGCGGGTACTCGGAGCAGAACCCGCTTAAGACCGTGTCAAAGTCCGGCCGGAAGTCCACCCCCTCCTCCACCAGCTCGAAGAGGTACGGGCCCCGGCTCCGCAGCCCCCGGTTCAGGAGCACCTCGAAGAGTCCGTAGGCCACGTCCGACAGTGCCTCGGATTCATTCTCTTCCGGAACCATTCCCCTTCCCCCCGGGCCCCTGCCCGGCTACTTCCGCTTCCGTTCCGATAATCCGATCAGCTCGGCCGCCCTCTCGCCGGAGAGGAGCATCCCGCCGAAGATGGGGCCCATCCGGTGCTCCCCGGCGACCGCGTTCGCAGCCATTCCTGCCACGATGAGTCCCGGGTACACCTCCCGGGTATGGGAGACCACCCCGTGCTCGGCCCGGTCGGCCCACATGAATCCTTCCCCCTTGACCTTGATGGCGCTCGGGTTTTTCTTCTCCAGCAGTTTCGCCACCACCGCATCGTGCCCGGTGGCGTCCACCGCCCACCGGCAGGCAATGGTGAGGGGGTCCACGTGGAGCCCGCCCATCCCCACCGCGGTCCAGTTGATGACAAGGCCGCTCACTTTCTCGTCGCCCCGGATCATCACGTCCTCCACCGTGGTCAGGTTGAAGAACTCGGCACCGGCATCGGCAGCCCCCGCGGCGAGCTTGGCCACCGCTTCCACCGATGAGGCCACATGGTAACCCTTCGCATATTCCCGGTGCCGGATCCCGAACCGGTCCAGGAGACGGACCGCCTCGTCCTGTACCACGATCCGGGGGAACATCATCCCCCCGCCCCACATGCCCCCGCCAATGGAGAGCTTCTTCTCGATCACCGCGACCCGGTGGCCATTCCCTGCCGAGAGCGCTGCACAGGTGAGGCCGGCGGGGCCTCCCCCCACCACCGCCACGTCCAGCTCCAGGTGCTCCAGCATCACCTGCATCTGTTCTGCAAGGATCGCCCGGGTGATGGTCACCTCATCCAGTGTCATGTGGTCCCTCTCCCCCGGTACAGCATATGGATGCTGGAGGATATAGAACTACCATCTCCCGCATTCCCGAGGGCCCCGGCTCCAAACGGAGGCCAGATTGCAGGCCTGCGTTCGAATGTATTAAGAGGCACCGTCGCCAAATAGCTCCCCATGAAGTGGCAACGTGACCTGGGGCTCACGATGCGGGTCTGGCTCACGATGTTTCTCCTCCTCATCGTGTACCTGGTCTTCCTCTCGGTCCTCTCCTACCTGGGCGTGGGCCTGGGATGGCTCATCGGCTTCGCTTTCCTGATGGCCTTTGTGCAGTACTTCTTCTCGGACCGGCTGGTGCTCTGGTCCACCGGTGCCCGCGAGGTGAGCGCCGACGAGTTCCCGGAGCTCCATGCGATGGTGGCACGGCTTGCGCAGGAGGCCGAGATCCAGATGCCGAAGGTGGCCGTGATGCAGACCCCGGTCCCGAACGCCTTTGCGACAGGACGGAGCCCGAGGCATGCGGTGGTGGCCGTCACCGACTCCATCCTGCGCCTGCTTTCCCCGAAGGAGCTGGAGGCCGTCATCGCCCACGAGCTCTCCCATGTGAAGAACCGGGACGTGCTGACCCTGACCATCGCCTCCTTCGTGGCCATGATCGCCTCCATCATCATGCAGAACGCCTTCTTCCTCTCCATGACCGGTGGCCGCCGGGAGGGGGGGAGCCCCTGGTTCCTTGCCTGGATCGTGGCCATCGTGGTCTGGGTCATCTCCACCCTCCTGATCCGGTCCCTCTCCCGGTACCGGGAGTTTGCGGCGGACCGGGGCTCCGCCTACCTGACCGGACGGCCCCGGGACCTGATCCAGGCCCTGTACAAGATCTCGGGCCGGATGGATTACCTGCCCCCCGAAGCCAAGCGGCAAGTCGAAGGGGCTAACGCCTTCTTCATCATCCCGGCCCTCTCGGGGAACACCCTGATGGAGCTCTTCTCCACCCATCCCCCGCTGGAGAAGCGGGTCGCTGCTCTCGAGCAGGTGGAGCAGGAGCTCCGCAGATAATCCCCTTTTTTTTCACGTTGGGAATACCGGTGGGAATCCCCGCGAATCCACCTCCCCCTCCAGGACGTTCGACAGGAGGGGGCCAGTCCCCACCCGGCCCCACCCCCGTGAGGATAATCAGCCGTTCGGTTTCCACATAGGGAAGAAATCTCCGTCCAGGACACAACCGTCGGGGGCTGCCCACGCGGCGGGGGCGGTGAGCCCCCGAGAGCGTCTCACCGGTAGTCAATCCCCAGGTAACAACACCTGTCGTTCTTTATTCTATACTCCCTCTTCAGGCTGCTGTGGGTGGTGGTGTATCCCTTTTCGGTCACACCCCGCATGACAAAAGCCGTTCCGATCGGATTTCGCGGTGCAATGGCTCCACCACTATCTCGCCACATCTGCTGCCCCGGTGATGGCAAGCCTTAACCGATCCCGGGGCAGATCCCTCATCCGTATGGCCCCATTCGGAGGCGATCCCACGCTCTACCGCCCGCTGCGGGGATATGTCCGAAAGGCACGCTCCGAGTTCGAGGAGATCCTCCGCTCCCTTGTGGAGATCCCCAGTGTTTCCATGGATCCGGACAGGGGTGAGGACATCCGCCGGTGCGCCGAGGTGGCCGCGGATCTCCTCCGGACCACCGGGTGCCGGGCATCGGTGGTCCGCACGAAAGGGAATCCCGTAGTCCTGGGGATGCTCAGGCATGGCCGGGATCTCCCGACGGTTCTCCTCTACCATCACCTGGATGTGCAGCCTGCGGACCCTGCGGAGTGGCACCGCGATCCCTTCACCCTCCATCGCACGCCCCGCGGCTGGGGAGGCCGGGGCACCACCGATGACAAGGGCCCGGCCGTCGCAGCTCTCCTCGCAGCCCGCTACGCTGCTGATCACGGGATCGCGCTGAACCTGGCCTTCCTCTGGGAACTGGAGGAGGAGATCGGGAGCCCCTCCCTGGAGGGATTCATCGAGCGACGGTCACGGTCCCTGCAGGCGGACTCGGTGCTTGTCTCCGATACCTCCTGGATCGCCAGGGGTCAGCCCACGGTGATCTACGGTCTCAGGGGCCTGCTGGGGATGCGCCTTGTGCTGCAGACCCATGAACGGGACCTGCATTCGGGGCTCACCGGTGGCGTGGCCCGCAACCCTCTCTCCGAACTGGCTCGGGCCCTTGCCGGGTGCCAGGACCAGAAGACCGGCCGGGTGACCATCCCGGGATTCAATGACGGGGTGCAGCCCCTGACCACGGCGGAGATGAGGGGGTTCCTCCGGGCCGGGTTCACGGTGGAGGGGTTCCGGAAGGCCCATGGCCTTACCCGCATCCGCCCTGGGCTCCGGAGCCGGGCCGGGGTGATCCGGGCCCTCATGGCGGAACCCACCTTCGAGGTGCATGGCATCTCCGGCGGGTACCCGGGGCCGGGCATCAAGACGATCATCCCCCACCGCGCTGAGGCACGGGTCAGCATGCGCCTCGTGCCCCGGCAGGACCCGGCGTCGGTGGCACATCGGGTGAGAAAGTACCTGATCCAGGAGAACCCGGACCTGCAGGTGACAGTCGAGCAGCAGCTGGAACCGTTCCTGGGCGAATTCTCGGGACCCTACGCCGCAGCGGCCCGGGACGCGATCCGGTACGGCTTCGGAAAGGAGCCGGTCTTCTGGCGGGAGGGGGGCTCCATCGGGGCTGTCGTCACCCTGCAGCGGCACCTGCGGGTCCCCGTCAGCCTGCTGGGCCTCTCCTTGCCTACGGACGGGTACCATGCCCCGGACGAGCATTTCGAGTGGCGGCAGGCATCCGGGGGCATCCGGATGCTGGTGCGGTACTTCGATGCCCTCAGCAGAATCCCGCGGGAAGGGGTGTCTGTGGGGAAGGCCGTACCCCAGCATCCCGGTAAACGGAAAAACCCCGCCCGCATCGTCATTCCCGCCGGAGAAAACTAATATGCCCGAAGGGGCAATACTGATAAGCTGCTGCATCGATGATCTAGAGGCATGATATTGGCCTTCCAAGCCAATAGCCCGGGTTCAAATCCCGGTCGATGCATCGGGCTCGTGGTCTAGCTGGCTATGACGTCGCCTTCACACGGCGGAGGTCAGGAGTTCGAATCTCCTCGAGCCCACTAGAATTTCTGATAGCATCCGCACATCAATAATCTTCTCTTCAGTAGCACAGCGCCACATCGCCATCATGAGAGGAGGAAAATGACGCGATGAAGACCCCCACGGGGGGAGCCATCCCGGCCCATTCCTCTCCGTCATAACCTGTGCCGCATATCGGAGAGGCGTGTGATGGAGAGGGGGAGATTGCATCCACGCAGCCTGGCGACCATGACTCGTCAGGCGGGGGGAAATCCCCGGCGGGGATCTGTCCCCCCTCTGCACCGGGGAAATGTCTTGGTAATGCGCCGGGAGATATGAGCGGGTGTCATTTCGGGATATCCCCCGGCAAGGCACGGGACCTGTTCGGGGGATCGGCAACACAAAAGATTTTCAACAACCCTTATCTTCGGCAAGAATCATGGATCGGATATCATGATACAGAATGAGATCGGTCTTCTCCACGGAATGCTTGAAGACATGAAGAGGGCTCCTCCGATCTATCAGCCTGGCAACTATTGGCTCTTTTACATAGAGAAGATCGCAAGACAGATAGAAAACAGCGATTTAAACCATTTCCGGACTGACGTGCTGGGTCCTGGTTCGATGGCATCTTTCGGAGGTGGGCGTGATCTGGAGGGGATAAAATATAGCTGGCATCTCTATCCCTTTCACCAGGTGTTTAAAAAATTCGACACGTCCCCCATTGTTCAGGCGTATAACAGGTGTATTGATCATTTGTTCGAGATTCACCCGTTCTTCGGCCATCTCGCATTTCGCGGGGCTCTCGCGAGGGATTATTTCCAGGATACGATAACGGCCCGACAGGATGCTGCATGGATGGTTGCCAACGCCCATGATACGAAAAATATCCTGCATCAGATTGAGGACTCACACGAGGGCACCCCGATAGGCTTCCAGCGGCAGGGCAGGTTCTATACCGTACGATTTCTTGACGAAGCCATGCAGGTCTTCTTCCTTCAGGATTACATTGATGTGGGGAAGTTGCAGACTGTCGTTGAGCTTGGCTCGGGAATTGGATTAAAGGCCTCGACTTATCTGAAATTGAATGATGATCTGACGTATATATTAGTCGATATCCCGCCTGCACTCTATGTTGCGCAGCAGTATCTCTCCGCGGTGCATGAAGGAGTCCTCCCCTACCACAAGGTGAAAAAAGAGCTGGAGCGGGGGATGAATATCCGCGATTACCGGGTGATATGCATTGCGCCATGGATGCTTGATTCTCTGAAGCAGCTCCACTGCGACCTTTTTATCAATGTCGCTTCGTTCCAGGAGATGGAGCCCTGGCTTGTGGAGAACTATATTTCGCACATCAAACGGTTCCGGTCGCAATGGGTATACTTATCTGAGCTGAAGGAAGGGCATTTCACAGGACGAAAGGGAGAACACGGAGTACTGAAGCAGACGAAGTGTCAGGATTATCTCAGGTTCTTGAGTCCAGAATATCACCTTGTGAAGGAGAGCGATCTGAAGAGTACGCTCAGTTATTCGGATGTGTCCTGTGATATGCTCTTCAGGTTTGGTACATCCTAGCCTGAGTCCAGATTTTCGGCAATTCGATGAACTCAGGTGGATCCTCAGGATTTTCCACAACCTCAGACGACACCTGCACACGGCGGTGGTCAGGAGTTCGAATCTCCTCGAGCCCACTGGTTTTGGACCGGCGGATATTCCCCCCATTATCCCGATGGATATCCTTCTCACAGAATCCCAAAGTTTTTCCTGTCTCCTCCCGAGATATGCCGGT
>Ga0315274_10014886_pt1 | contig 11028 bp, 15 predicted proteins | sample YL17G02_20_MG_FD_203700 | JGI IMG/M metagenome (GOLD analysis project Ga0315274, IMG submission 203700) | Sediment microbial communities from Yellowstone Lake, YNP, Wyoming, USA - YL17G02_20 | ecosystem: Environmental > Aquatic > Freshwater > Lake > Sediment | place: USA: Wyoming | collected...
TAGATGAAAAAACATTAATTCCTAAGTTTAAACAATATTTAGAGAATACTTCATTTGAATTTGATAAATTAGAATCTGATGATAAAGTTGATGACAAAGATGATAAAGTTAATGATATTGAATTAGCTGAGGATAGTGATGATACTATTGGTGGATCTGATGCTGATGATGATGAAGATGACTCATTTACAAAAAGTAATGGTGTCAAAATAACACCAAAAAGATCAAGAAGTGTATAAAGTCTGTTTTTATTGATAATATAAATATCTATATATTATCTATAGTTAGTGAATTGATATCATGCCAAATATAAAAGATATGCTTATTACAAAAATAAAGAAAATAAAGAATAAAAAAGAGTTAACGTCTGAAGATAAGAAGAAACAAAGAGTATTATATAAAAGAGATAGATGGAGGAATATAATTTATAAAAAAATAGAAGAATACATTGATGAATATACAAATGATAATATTAATGATATATTTGATGATAATGATGATGTTGCTACATTAAGAAGAAAATTTAAAGAGTATTATAGTCGTGAGATATACTTTAAACATATTTCTCCTCAACAATCAAATATGTATCAACGCATGAAAACTTATATTAAAAATAAAACAAAAGATGATATTCATGATGTTATTAATAAAGATGATGAAAGATGGTCAATGAGAACCAAATTTATTAAGAAATATGGAGAGAAGATTTATTTTAAACATATTTCTGAAAAAAAAACTAACTGATATGTATAGTGTGATACAACATGTCAGAGCCTAAGTCAAGAATAGATGAAATAATAAGTTATAATGACTCCTTAATAGATCAAATAATGAAAGATATGGATCAGCGCAAACAAGATCAAAGTGATGATGTGATTTTATTAATTATGGAAAAGCAAATAGGCATAATTAATTATTTAAAGAAGCAAATAGAATATTATAAAAAGGTTGGTCTCAAGATTGAAAAAGATAAGAAATCTGGTAAAAAGACAACACTTAAAAAAATGAAGAAAGTAAGTATTGATGAAAGTAAGAATACTAAGAAAGACTCATCTGATGAGAAACCTAAAAAGAAAGTAACTACTAAGAAAAAGAAAGACTCAGACTAACCTCGAGTTATATACATATGATATGCCTTCTTTCCAAATATTCTAACAAAGAATTTACAATAGCCATTGACACTTGTTATTTCATTTAATTGATCTAAATAAGATTCATCTGCACATGTTTTTATAATATATGATTTCATTTTATCATATATTTCTTCTTTATCATAAGCATATTTTTGTAGCTTCTTCTTTTTAACTATTACGACTTCTCGTTGTACATTAATGTTCATTAACTATCTTTTTTAACTTTTAGTCTATTCTCCTCAATTGTTCGTCGTTTTTGCTCTACTTTAGGATCATTTATATTTCCTTGCTGTTTTTTCTCCTCAAGATCTAGTATTGGTTTTTGATCACTCATTCTAATAAGATAATATTAGATAATATTTATATTTCGTATCTTAATCTAACATATAAATCTATTAATTTTCTTCCAAATCTTAAAATAAAATTAGCATTATCATACTCATATTGTTGATTTAGTCATTTTGTAAGTTTTAGTTCTTTAATTCTTGCTTTGAGTTCTTTTATTATTTTCTTTTGCTTTTTATATTTTCTTAACTGTTTTATAAAGTCACATCTACAATCACTTTTACAATTAGGACAATCAAACTCATCATCCATATCCCAACTTATTAATCTACAATGTGAATGCAAACAACCTTCTTCCTCACAATGAACACATTCTTCCCTTGTACTAAAAATAGTATTCTCCTCATCACTATAATTAAAACTTTTATTGTCTAAATCGCTCATTATTTATTTATATACAAACTATAGATAAATAATTATATAAAAGTTACGCTTAATTAAATTCATCATCACTAGAAAGTGAATTAACTGATGGATTTTCTAATGCTTTTATTTTATCTTCTAAAACTTTAACTCTATCTTCCAATGTATTTTCTTTTTTAATTTGTGATTGAGGTGTAATTAATGTTATATTTATTTTCATAGGTTTCTGCATATATACATCATAACAAAATTTAGAACACAAATATTTATGTTCACATACAGGATCTTTACTTTCTAATTCTTTAACAAAATCATCATTACACAACTCAATTTTACAAATAGAACAATGAATCATTATTAATTATATGATAACTATAGATAATAATTATTTAACTGTTGGATGTGGACACCATATCCCAATAATAAGTGTTATTAAACCAACATATAAGTTTTCTGACGAACAGTCATGCATTACACTTAATTGATAGCATGAAAATATTATAATTATCAATGAAATACAAATAGACGCAATAAATATTAATAATCTTTTATCACTAGGTATATTACAACAACTTTGCAATATATTATCATTTTCTACCATTTTATACTATCATCGGATATATATTACCATAATAAATGCCATGACCAATAAGCAGGACTTGTTTTTAATTTATATACATATTGTCCATTTGTATTTTTGAATGTCTAGCTTTCCATGCATTTTATTTTGTTACATCATGATGATCAATTAGTTTTTAATTCTGAATTCTCTAATTTTTGAGGTAATTCATCAATCCATGGTACTTCAACAAGAGGAGGTACACATACATGTTCTTTACATTTAGTAACATGTTCACTCAAATTTTTTAAAGCTAAATGCATATAAAAAGCTTCTTCTAATGATAAAGAACCAGCCTTATTACTTTTTTCCAATCCTGCTTTTAGCATTTTTAAGCAGTCTTCAGGTACCTTCATATTAACAACTTCTTGAGACATTTCTATCTATATATTGACTATAGATAATAATTAAGCAGAAGCTAGCGTTGTAACAGTTCCAGAACTTCCTTTATATTTTAAAGCACCACCTTCAACATACAACACCCCTCCATCACTTGGATTTGTAGTAGGTACAGTAGTTGCATTTGAAATACCCAAACACATCACACCACTTCCAAAATCAGTTGTGTTAACTCCTACATTACCTACGACATTTCCACCTGTACTACTCAAATATAAAGTAGTTGGTATGACCCATGCAGAACCAGTCCAAGTTTTTCTTACTTTATTTGTCATGTCATAAACAAAATAATTAAGCATACTTGCATCAGCTCTTGTCAAAGCTAAATCACTTGCACTAATTAAGTAAGCTTGACTATTTTCAATATCTTGTGGCAAAGTATAAAAATAATTAAACCAATTTTGAACAGTAGCTAAAGCAAAACTCATTAATGTTACATTTGAAGGAGCACCATATCCACCAATTAACCAACCACTAATATCTAAAGCATCATCAACCCATCCAATTGTACAAACATCGTTTAAATCTTGATGATAAATTGTAGAATCTTTTTGATCAACATTACAATAGTACAAAATAAATTGATTATTGTAAGTATTAACTTCACTTTGAGTTGACATATTTTATATTAATAATTTATTATAAGATATTTATTTTAACTCAATGTTGATATTATATTGCAAGAAACAAAATCGAGTGACACAGCACCACTTGCAGCAGCACAAATACCAGCAAGTTGTACAGTATCTCCATTAGCTAAAATAATATTATCAGTAAAACAAGTATTCATTCTAGTTGCTGCATTTTGTGTATATATTTGTTGAAATTGTCTTGTTTGTGCACCAATTACTAATGAACCATTTTTTGCATTAAAGAAAGTCATATTTGTACCTGCTACTCCAGATAAATAACTAATATTGTATGAAATTCTATAATCTCTAGCAATTGGACAAGTACAAGTTAATACACCAGCTGCATATGTAAAGTTTGTAAGACTTCCATTAGATGAAACAGTCGGTGGAATTAATCTTGCAGTACCAGCTCCAAATAATGGTAAATATGATGTTGAACTATACCATGAACCTGTTGGTGTAACTGCAGATAAGGGTCCTACGATTTGAGTAGTAATAGTACTACGACCAATACTAATCCCAGTTGCAGTTGTGCTACCAATATTTATTAATCCAGCACTATCAATACTATTATTAATAATGAGTCCTCCTACAAATGAAGTAATTGTTGAAGAATCTGCATAATGTATTTGTGGTGCGTTATTTGAGAATATATAAAATCTATTAAGTGGAACTGAAAAGAATGAACTATAAAATAGTGTTCCTGAATTAGTAGCATCTATCATATTAGGATTACTTAAAAATGATGTAATTCCATTACTTGAATAATATAATGAATATAATAACGTAGATGGATTTTGAGCAGCAAACCAATATTTTGAGATTGATGGAGTCCAATTAAGTTCTTGAACAGCTGAAGGTAATGTAGTGGCAAATGCAGTCCATGTGATACCATCAGTACTTCTATAAGATGTTGTAGTTGATGCTGAACATGCAATAAATTCTTTTCTTTCATTTGAATACACAACAGTTCTACAATTAAATGAATCTGCTGTGTTAGTCCATGTAGTACCATTTGTTGAATATACAAATCCAGTTGCCGTTGCTCCAACAATAATACTAGAACTATTGGCTAATCTAAATGGTGCTCTAGTTGAAGTTTGTGCTGTCCACGTGACCCCATTTGGAGAGGTTTGTATTCCACTAGCACCATTCGATGTACCACATATGAATAAATTAGCTAATGAAGACCAAAATATTCTCATTGTATCAGTTAATGTTGAAAATGGTGGAGCTGCTTGTAATGTCCATGTAACTCCATTAGGACTTGAATAGGCAGTAGCAGTACCAACACTTAATGCAACAAATAATGCACCAGACCATCCAACAACATATAAAAAAGCACCAAGTGCTACACTAGTCCATGTTGTTCCATTATTTAATGAATAAGATACACCATTTGCAGAAGAACCACCGACCATTGTAGCGATTTCAGGCGCATAAGTAACAAGTACTTGACTATTTGCAGGATTTACATTTGTCCATGAATCACTTGCACCTCTTGGATATGTATTTTGAGTTGATGATTGTAATCCAGTGATACTATTTGAATTTGAAGTCACATTATTAATAAGTGTATCTACTGAAGATGATACAGTGCTTCCAATTAAGCTATTTATATATCCATCTTTAAATCTATTAGTAGTAGTACCTAAATCACATGTATTATTAGTATCAGGTCTAAAATTGACAAGACCTCCACCACTTCCAATAAGCATTGAATTAGCTGTTGAATTAGTTAAATTATTTCCAAACATTAAAGCATCATTAACAGCAGATGTATTTATTTGACCTATTGAAACAATACGTGTACCATTTGTATTATTACCACGGCCAAGACTTGTGTTGCCAGCGAAACTAGATACATCAACTGAACTTATACCAACAATAGTTGATGAATCTGATCCCGTACAATTATTACCAATAATAGTGCATGTACCACTACCAACCGCTCCTGTACCAATAACTACTTTACTTGCGTTTGTTCTAATAGCGGATACATTTTGAATTTCTTGAGCACCCATATTTAAAACACCACTCATTGTACCACCAGCTTTTAAAAGATATGCGGATAATGAAGCAGTTGTAGCCAATGAACTCAATAATATTCCTGAATCTTGTACAACTTTTCCCGCTGAGAACGTTACTACATCTCCAGAAACTCCAGTACTAGCAGTTGAAACAATATTATCAATACTTTTAGAACTTCCAGTACTTACCAAATTCCCATTAGCATAAATATTACCAAAAGGCAAAGCAATAGTACCTAAATCACAATTAGTATTAGATGCACGAATATTAACATAAATACCATTACCAATTACTAATGAATTTGGAGTTGAATTATTTTGATTAACTCCAATTATATCAGCACTATCACCACCTGAAGAAAAGTTATCATGACCTAAAATAATAGTATCAGTTCGATTACCACAACTACTTCTATAACCAATTACAGTTGATAAAACACCTCCAACAGCTTCTTTACCAATAACAACCGCTAAGTTTCTTACAATGCATTGAAGTCCAATACCAACACAACTTGAACCTGTTGATGTTGAGAAATCACCCATTAATACATTTCCTGTAGATCCTAAAGTTAAAGATGTTGTATTACCAATAATAATATTTGTATTATTTGGTCTAATTGCAGCTAATCCTTTAATCTCATGTGTATTAGCATTAATATCACCAGTCATCGCAATACCTCCAGTTCTTAAGAACAAATCAGCACTTAGAATAGATGAATCTTGAATGATTTTACCACTTGTGCCACTAAATGATGGAATAGTACCAGCAATATTTGTACCAGTATTTGAAACTAAATTTGCAAATGTTATTCCATTAATATTTAAACAATTAGTTATGCTAAATCCCCCAAGTGATAAATCTGCTGTCATAGGATTAGATAAAACAGCAAAATTAATATCAGCAACTCCAATTTGTCTTCCAATTAGTTTTTTTGATGCATTTGCTGCAACAGGTAAATTTGGAATTAAAGATTGATCAACAATTGAAGCAATATCTAATGTTTGTGTTCCAGAATTTAATAATGCTATTACTTCTCCAGCAGTTCCACCTCCTGATAAGAATTTAGAACTCATATCTTTACTAATATACAATAGGAAAGATATTTAATTATATTAAGATAGCATTTCTTATGCCATAGTCTTTAACACAATGAAGCCATGCTAAGGATAATTGACCACAAATATTCTCTTGTTTTTGATCAGTATCTTTTTGAATAGGTTGTGTCCATTTTGAAACAATAATATTGCGATTTCCTTTTATTTTTTCAGCATCTTTAACAATAGAATGAATATCTCTATGATAGGAATCAAATACATAAAAATTATTTGGAGTTACATAAATTCCAATCCAATGATATCCAGCACTATTAGAATTACCTGTATTAACGACATAACATTTATAATTCTGAGGTTTTAATTTATCATGAGGATAAACTCCACCAAAGTTATTAAAATGCACTTTACCATATTTTTTTATTTGGTCATCATACATGGGTTCTATGCCAATTTCACTTATTATATTATTTTTATACTCATTAAAGTGTTTAAACATTTATATAAGAGCATTAGATATTTACACGAAGTACAATTATAATTTATTAATAATTACATACCAGCTAATCGCAAGCCTCTTCCTCGACGGTATAATCGTCGACGTCGACCATAACCAAGTGATCCGGCAACATTACCAACTTTACCAAGAATACCTGCAGCCCCTGGACCAAATCGAGATGCAACAACAGGTGCAAGTAAATTAGCTCCACGACTAATTAATTGATTATCTTTAACGAATGTGTTTGCTTTTTTGAGAAAATCCATGATGCCTCTTCCTCGATAAGCTCTACGACGACGACCCATTCCACTTCTTCGCAAATGACGACCGTACATTTTGTCTTAATATATATTTATATTAAGATAAATAAAATTCTATATGAATAATTTTTTAGACCTGTCTTGTTGAAAGAGCTGTAATAAGTCCATTAGATACAGTATAATTAACAGTATTGTGATACCATGCACATACATACACATTACTTGCAGTGCTAATGTTCGAGTAACCAATATTTAATTGTAATTCGGTCGATCTATCTGAGCTATCGCGTTCAAACATAAAATGATAGAAAGGACCTCTCTGAAGAAATTCATCCATTGTTTCAGAACCTTCAGGCATATTAGCTTTATTATTCATTTCAAGATAAGAATCATAGAAACGTTGTACCATTTGATTAGTTTGTGATGCAGTTTGATTATTAGAACCGACTGCCACTGGAGCTGCAGCAACACTAATAGCACCGCCACCAGTAGTAGACAATGCAGATGACCAATTAGTTGATGGTTTATTAATACTTCCATATGTTAATTGAATAGTTGATAACGTTAAATCACCACTCAAATTATTAAAATCAGCAACATTAACACCAGATGGTAAAGCTTTGAACATACTAGGAGGAAATAAGTTAGAAGAACCAGCTTGATTTGATTGTACAAAAACTGAAATATATTGTGTTGAAGGAGGTACTGAAAACTGAAGATTTGATACTGAGTTTGAACTTGAGATAGGTTTAGACATAATTAAAGATTCAATCAAACTTAAAGCTTGAGGGCCCTCAGGGATATCTAATTTGCATTGTTGAACATAAAGTTTAACATTTTGAATACTTAAATTAATTTTATTAGCAACTACACTATTTAATGCACTATTATATAAACCTGAATTTCTTGTCTCAACTGCATTTAATAAGTAATTTGAATCTGGAGTTAAAGTAAATTGATAATCACCCGCACCTAACCAGCCATCATAGTCCATGATTCCGATGCTTGGTTGCCAGATAACTGAAATTACGTTTTTAGATACTGTTGTATTTCGAACATTTGGTCTAATAAAGTAAAAATCAGTAGTTGCTGCAATAGCTATAGCAGTTGTTGGCTGTACTAAAACATGAGTATCATCAGTTATAGCACTGACAGTATATTTTTGCCCGCGAACAACAAGAATATCACCAACATATAATTGAGTATCGGCTAATGCAGTTGATGGAGAATTCCATAATGTTGCAGCAACTGTACTAGTTACAACACCTGTAGCAGCTGCTATTTCTACATTTACTGTTGCATAATTAGCATCTGCACAACCTTTTAACATATATGCTGTAGAACCATCGCCATTATCACCTCGGACTGAAGTACTTAATTGATATATTCTTGATACTTGTGATGCAATATCAAAATTTGTTGGTTTACCAATACTTTGAAGCCAAGGATGTGCTCTATTTAATCGTTTCTTTAATGCAGATGCTTGAGGCATAAAACTAGTAATGGCTGAAACATCTTGTCCACCTGCTTTAAAAAAACAATTTGTATATAAATTACCTGCACAGTTATCAGCTAAAGAAATCTGGTCACTAACTCGTGGAATAGGATTAGCAGTTCCATTACCTTCTAGTTTAAGGTCAATTTTAAAATAAGATCGGTTAGGACACCAAGCATTTGGCCTCCCGATTGTAAAATTAAATTGTTGGTTTCCTTGTGAAAACGCAGCATCCCCAACGCTACGTTGGCACGTAACTTCCATTAAATTGTAATTGGTTGCCATCTTAAATGTATATATTATATATATGAAATTATTTTTTTAGTGATTATTCAAGAATAATATCTATGTTAATTTTATAAATCGCCAATGAGTGTTATATTAGATAAAGAGCAATCATATTTCTTTTCAAGTGACACAACAACTGGAGCCACTCAAGTAATTAATAATGGTTCTTCATTCAGTGTTGCTTTGAATCAACCTATAATGATTCCTAGAGGAGCCGTGGACTGTCAGGTTGCTGTGAACTCTGCTGCTATTTGGTATGTTAATCCAAATGTATCTGTTATGTTAACTAATAATGACTTTAAATTTACAACAACTGCTGCACCTGCTGGAACATATACTGTAACTCTACCAGATGGACTTTATTCATTAGAAGGATTAAATAATACACTTAGTAATGCTTTTGTTAATTTAGGATTACCAGCTAATTTATTTGTATTAAGTGGAGATGATGCAACTCAAAGCACAGTAATAACATTTTTAACTTCAGGAGATAGTATTGACTTTACAATAGCAAATTCTTTAAGAATTGTATTAGGTTTTAATAGTGCAGTTTATACAGCTCCATCAGCTAATTATAATCTCTATTCTCCTAATCCTGCTGCCTTCAATGCAGATAATTCTTATTTGATTAGTTCTAATTTAACTTCTGTTGGTATTCCTATTAATAATCAGTCATTTGGTATTTTAGTTAATGTGCCTATTACTGCTAGTCCCGGAAGCCAAATCATTTATCAACCTGCTAATTTAGTTTGGAGTGATGCAGGAGATATAATTGGTCAAACTAAACAGTTTCTTAACTTTAGATTAACAAATCAGAGTTTAGTTCCAGTCAATACAGTTGGAGAGACATGGCAGTTTACTTTAGTTATAAAATGGAAATTATTAATATCTAATGATATATTACCTTTAAAACCATGAATAGACCTCCTACACGAAATAATTGTGGCTTTCAAACTAAACATGTTGTCTTTGATAGTGAACATCAGAGACAAGATTATTATAAAAAAATAGACTCCGGTAAGATTAGTGTTCCAATCTCTATACCAACTAATAATGTTATGCAAAAGGTTGAAGTCTTACCTAATAAGAAAGAAAGAGTTTATAAACCATGTGAAAGATTATTAATTAAATTAAAAAAGCAACATGCTAAGAATGGATTATATTTATAAAATTATATTAAGATTATTATGTTTTAATATAATTTATGTTTTCTTTTTTCCACTAGATCATGTTTTAGCTGGCGTTTTTGGTTGTGCAACTGATGATGTTTTAGGTGGTGGAGTTGCTTTAGGTTGTGGTGTCAGTGCAACTGATGTTGTTTTAGGTGGTCCTTTTTGTTGAACTTGTGCTTGTAATGGTGGAGTTGGCACAATGGGTTTTGTTGATGCCAATGGAGGTGAAGGAGTTGATACATGAATAGTTGCTTGTAATGTTGCAGTTGTAGTACTTGAAGATGAACTAGATGAAGAACTTGAAGATGAAGAACTTGAAGATGAAGAACTAGATGAAGAACTTGAAGATGAAGAACTAGATGAAGAACTTGAAGATGAAGAACTAGATGAAGAACGAGAAGTAAATTGTGATGATGGTGGTGGTAAAGATTGTGAAAGTTTATATTGTTGTTTAATTTGTTTTCTTAAGTCTTTAGCATTTTGTACTAGTTCATCTTTATTACCAACTACAAAATCTAATCCCATTCTATCATATGTATGTCGTAATCCAATAATATTATCTGGATAACCAATTGATAAATAATATAATAATTTTGATGGAGTATCAAGAATCTGAATAAGTCCATCATTTTCTGTATTAATTATTGCTACAGGTAATTTACCATTTTCATGTATAAATTTAAGTAATTCTACTCTATTTTTAGGTCGTTGACTTTGTAAAATTATGTCAACCATTTTAT
>Ga0315274_10014887_pt1 | contig 11028 bp, 10 predicted proteins | sample YL17G02_20_MG_FD_203700 | JGI IMG/M metagenome (GOLD analysis project Ga0315274, IMG submission 203700) | Sediment microbial communities from Yellowstone Lake, YNP, Wyoming, USA - YL17G02_20 | ecosystem: Environmental > Aquatic > Freshwater > Lake > Sediment | place: USA: Wyoming | collected...
ACCCCCGAAATGATCGTTGAAGCGGCGGTACAGGAGGATGTCGACGTCATCGCGCTCAGCGTTTTGTCGGGAGCGCACAGGACGCTTTTCAAACGGGTACGGGATCTCATGGATGAGAACGGTCTCGCAGACGTGGCGCTCCTCGGGGGCGGAATCATTCCCGATCAGGATATCGGCGAGTTGAAGAAGATCGGTGTCAGCGAGATCTTCGGCCCGGGAACGGATACGCGCCGCATCGTCGAATATATACGAGAGCTTTTCGAGAAGAAACACGAGAGGGAAAAGACCGGTTAGATCGGCCGTGTACGGTTTTTTCTCGAAGCACGCGAGGTCGCAAAGAGGGAGGAAAGCATGCTGGAGCTGGAGCTCACGGAAGAACAGCAGATGATCAAGGAGATGGCGCGGAAGTTCGCCGACACCGAGCTCAAGCCCATCGCGCACGACATCGATCAGAAAGCCGAGTACCCGGTCGAGATGTTCAAGAAAATGGCGGAGGTCGGTTTCATGGGACTCACCGTGCCCGTCGAGTACGGCGGGGCGGGGACCGACAGCGTCTGCTATGCGATCGTCATCGAAGAGCTCGCCCGGGCGTGCGCGTCGACCGCACTCGGCGTGGCTGCTCATAATTCGCTCGCCATGGTTCCGATTTACAAGGCGGGGACGGAGGCGCAGAGGAAAAGGTACCTCCCCGAGCTCGCAAGCGGCGAGGCGATCGGATCGTTCTGCCTCACCGAAGCCGGCGCGGGGAGCGACGCCGCGGGAATCAAGACGCGCGCGCAGCTCAAGGGCGACAAGTACATCCTCTCCGGCACGAAGGTCTACGTCACGAACGGCGGTTTTGCCCGCTACCTCGTGGCGACAGCGATCACGGATCCGGGCCAGGGGCCCGAGGGAATCAGCGCGTTCATTCTTCACAACGATTTCCCCGGCTTCAGAGTGGGCACGATCGAGAACAAGCTCGGGTGCCGCGCGTCCTGCACGGCGGAGATCGTTCTCGAAGACTGCGAGGTGCCGAAGGAAAACCTCCTCGGTGAGGGGGGCGCCGGTTTTGCAACGTTCATGGAGACTCTCCAGGGCGGCCGCATATCGATCGGATCGATGGCGGTGGGGATCGCGCAGGGCGCGTTCGAAGAAGCGGTCCAGTACGCAAAGGTTCGAAAACAGTTTGGGAAAACGCTCTCCCAATTCCAGGCGATCCAGCACATGCTCGCCAACATGGCCACCGAGATCCACGCGGCGCGTCTCATGGTGCACCACGCCAGCAAGCTCCGCGATGCGGGGAAGCCGTACCTCGTCGAAGGATCGATGGCGAAGCTCTTCGCGTCCGAGATGGCCACGCGGGTATGCGACAAGGCGCTCCAGATCCACGGGGGCTACGGATACACCAAGGAGTACCCCGTCGAACGGATGTACCGCGACGTCAAAGTTTGTGAGATCGGAGAAGGGACGAGCGAAATACAGCGTCACATCATTGCCCGCGAGGTGATCCGGGCGTAATCGTGAAGTCCATGCGTTCGCACGGCGCAATCTCGCGCGTGGGGGCGCAGAACGAGTGTTCAATAATTGTGGAGGATCGGGAATCAGCTGCTCGAGGAAGGAGTGAATCATGGAGAGACCCGTCATCGTGGCGGCGCGCCGGACAGCCGTCGGAAGATTCCAAGGTGGTTTGGCGAGCATGCCGGCGGCGAAGCTCGGCGCGGAAGTGATCAAGGACATCATTGCAAGGACCAAAATCGATCCCAACGAGATCGACGAGGTGATCATGGGGAACGTGATCCAGGCGGGACTGGGTCAAAACCCCGCGCGTCAGGCGTCGATATGGGGAGGAGTGCCGGTGGAGAAGGGCGCTTTCACCGTCAACAAGGTGTGCGGTTCGGGGTTGAAAGCGGTCATGCTCGCGGCGCAGGCGATCAAGCTTGGGGACGCCGAGATGGTGATCGCTGGCGGCATGGAGAACATGACGCGCGCGCCGTACCTATTGAACGAGGCGAGGGACGGCTACCGTCTGGGCCACGGCAAGATCATCGACTCGATGGTGAACGACGGGCTTTGGGACATCTACAACGATTTCCACATGGGGAACACCGGTGAGCTCGTGGCCGAGAAGTACAAGATCCCGCGGGAAGAGCAGGACAAGTACGCGGTTGAAAGCCACCAAAAGGCCGTTTCGGCGCACGAGCGCGGGGACTTCATGGACGAGATCGTTCCCGTTGCCGTGCCGCAGAGAAAGGGCGATCCGGTGATCGTCGACAGGGACGAAGGACCACGGAAAGACACGACGATCGAGGCGCTCGCCAAACTCAAACCGGCGTTCAAAAAGGACGGTAGCGTGACACCGGGTAACGCGTCGACCATCAACGACGGCGCGGCGGCCGTGCTCGTCACCTCGGAGAAGAAGGCGAAAGAGCTGGGGCTGCCCATCCTCGCGTCCATCGACGCGTACGCCGTCGGGGGTATGGAGCCCAAGTGGGTCATGATGGTTCCGGTCAAGGCGGTGGGAAACCTGCTCAGTAAAACCGGCGAGAAGATCACCGACTTCGATGTCATCGAGCTCAACGAGGCGTTCTCCGTCCAGGCGATCGCTGTCATGAGAGAACTCGGGATGCCGCCGGAGCGCGTCAACGTGAACGGCGGCGCCGTGGCCATCGGGCATCCCATCGGATGCTCCGGCGCCCGTGTGCTCGTCACGCTTCTTCACGCCATGAATAAGCGTAAGGCCAAGAAAGGGCTCGTGTCGCTCTGCCTTGGCGGCGGGAACGCCGTTGCCATGAGCGTTTCCATGTAGCGAGACCGCGCGATTGCAAGCGGGCCCGCTCGACGGGCCCGCTTTTTTGACTCGACAGAAGAGGAGATATGAATATGCAAGTGAAGAACGTAGCCGTGCTGGGTGCCGGGACCATGGGGAACGGCATCGCTCAAGTGTTCGCCCATTCCGGATTTCCGGTCACCATGATCGACGTCAAGGACGAGTTCGTCCAGAAGGGGATCGCTACCCTCTCGGGAAGCCTCGACCGCCTCATCAAGAAGGAAGTCATCACCGCCGAGCAAAAAGCGGTCATCCTCGGACGGGTCACTCCGAGCACGGATCTGGGGAAAGTCAAGGGATGCGACCTCGTCGTCGAAGCGATCTTCGAAGACCTCAACGTCAAGAAAGAGCTCTGGAAAAAGGTAAGCGGATTCGTCGCCAAAGAGACGATCCTCGCGACGAACACGTCCTCGATTTCGGTCACGCTTCTCGCGTCCGCCGTGGCCGATCCTTCCCGGTACATCGGCATGCACTTCATGAACCCCGTGCCCGTCATGAAACTCGTCGAGGTCATCCGCGGGCTCGAGACCAACGACGAGACGACTTCCGCGATCGTCGAGCTGTGCAAGAAGCTTGGGAAAACACCCGTCGAGGTCAACGACTACCCGGGATTCGTTTCCAACCGCATCTTGATGCCGATGATCAACGAGGCGGTCTACTGCCTCATGGAAGGCGTCGCGAAAACGGAGGCGATCGACGAGGTCATGAAACTCGGGATGGCGCATCCCATGGGACCCTTGACGCTGGCCGATCTCATCGGTCTCGACATCTGTCTCAACATCATGGAAGTGCTCCATCGGGACCTTGGCGATTCGAAGTACAGACCGTGCCCGTTGTTGAAGAAGATGGTCGCCGCGGGGCGGCTCGGGAGGAAGACCGGGCACGGGTTCTACAAGTACTAGGATGTTTTCTTGACTGCTCGGGGAGCGGTCGGTAGACTGTTTTGCCAACACCCCGCAGACCGGCGCGGCTCGTTCGTGCGGGGTTCGAAATCCGGTTCTCGACGTTTTTTCGGCCGGCCATGGACTGGACAATACCCGGGCGTTGCGCTATGCCCCGGTTGTGATTCGAAAAGGAGGAGCTAGGAATGGTTCGACGAGTGATCTTGGGGCTGAGCGTGGCGCTCATCGTCTGCGCGGCGCTCGGTCTTGTGGCGGCTCGGGAGGTGCCGTCGAAACCCAGCATTCCCGCTGCTGCGTCCGGTAGCGACGCGATCGAATTGGCGGCTTCGGAGAGTCCGGCGACGCAGGCGGTGCCGGAACAGAGCGAGCCGGCCGCCGCGTCGGCGGGCGAGGGCGCCCAAGCGCCCGCGGACCGCTGGTCGCTGCTGTTTGTGTTCGTGATGGCGACGTTCATCGGGATCGGCGTGGTCATTCGCGTTTCCCGATTGCTGCACACGCCGCTCATGTCAATCACGAACGCCATCTCGGCCATCGCGGTTGTCGGTTCGATCATCGTCACGGGCTCCGACTACCCGAGGGACATCCGTATTCTCGGCGCCGTCGCGCTTTTCGCCTCCATGACGAACATCGTCAGCGGTTTTCTCATCACTGATCGAATGCTCAAGATGTTCAAGTCGCCACGCGAGGAGGGGAAACGATGATTCACGCCTTCTCGCAGCTCGCCTACCTGGTCGGCACGGTGCTCTTCATCTTCGCGCTCCACTTTATGAACAGCCCGAAGACGGCTCGCCGCGGCGTGTTCGCCGGCGTTGCGGCGATGCTCCTCGCTGTTGTGGCGACGTGGATCCAGCCGCAGATTGTCCATCACCTGTGGATCGTTGTGGCCATCATCGCCGGGTTCATAGTGGGAGTGCCGCTTTCGCGTGTGCCGCTTACCGCCGTCCCCCAGCGGACCGCGCTTTCGCACGCGTTCGGCGGTCTGGCGGCGGGTCTCGTAGGGACCGCGAAATTCTATCTCTGGCTGGTCCATGAACCCGGACAGCTGACGACATTCCGTATGACCGCCATCGTGGCCGAGATCATACTCGGGTTTCTCACGCTCACCGGGAGTCTGATGGCGGCGGGCAAGCTTCAGGAGATCAAGTGGATCCCTCAGCGCCCGGTCACGTATAAGGGGCAAAACATCATCAACATCGGGCTGCTGGTGGTGGCGGTGTTGTTGGGGGTCTTTCTCATCGCCCAGCCGACGGGGCCGTGGGCCGGCATAATGTTCCCGGTGATCATCGTGTTGGCGCTGGCGTTCGGCGTTCTCCTCGTCATCCCGATCGGCGGCGCCGACATGCCGACGGTGATCTCGATCTTGAACTCGTACGCGGGCCTCTCGGCGGTTGCGATGGGCTTCGTGCTCGACAACAAGCTTTTGATCACGGCGGGTGCGCTGGATGGATCGAGCGGTCTTATCCTGTCGATCATCATGTGCCGTGCGATGAACCGTTCGTTCGCAAACGTGCTGTTCGGTGCATTCGGCAAGGTGCAAACAGCCAAGGCCGGTGGGGAGCAGAAAGTCTACAAGGCGGAGACGGTGGAAGGGGCGGCGCAGGTGCTCGAGCAGTCGAGTCTTGTGGTCATCATCCCCGGGTACGGGATGGCCGTCGCGCAAGCCCAGCACCGCGTCCGCGAGCTCTACGACCAGCTCTGCAAACGCGGGATCACGGTCAAGTTCGCCATACACCCCGTAGCGGGCCGGATGCCGGGCCACATGAACGTCTTGCTCGCCGAAGCGGACATCCCGTACAGCGATCTCGTGGAGATGGACGAGATCAATCCGGATATGCCGCAGTGCGACGTCGCTCTGGTGGTTGGCGCCAACGACGTCGTCAACCCGGCAGCGCGGTACGACAAAGCGAGCCCGATCTACGGGATGCCGATCATCAATGCCGACAAGGCGAAAACGGTGTTTGCGATCAAACGAAGCAAGAACCCCGGGTTCGCCGGCATCGACAACGAGCTGTACTTCCAGGACAAGACCTTCATGCTTTTCGGTGACGCGAAGGCCGTAGTCGGCGAACTAGTGAAGCAGCTCGTTCACGGAAGCGCCTAAGGACAGAGTCGGAATAGCAGGGCATCAACCCGCCGGCAAGCGCCGGCGCTCGGGCCACGGTGACGGGTGCTTCCCTTCGTCTTCTGTGTAGACTGGGAATTGCACTCGTGACCGTGGCCTTGTGTTTTGTTGTGATCGGGTCGCGCGTCGCGATAAGATAGAGGCGCACACTGGACGACAGCGAGTTCGGGAGGTCTTCGATGCACATCACGGTGCTTGGAACGGGTCTTGTAGGCTCTGCGATCGTCGACGATCTCGTCCGTGACCCCGGTTGCCATGTGACCGCCGTCGACGCGAACGCGCATGCTCTCGAGAAGGTCCGCACGACCCCGCGGGTCACCGTCGTTCAGGCCGATCTGAGGAGCGAGGGTGCCGTCGCCGGTCACATCTCCGGGAGCGACCTCGTCGTGAGCGCGGTCCCGGGTTTCATGGGGTTCCAGACGCTCGAGAGGGTCATCGAGGCGGGGAAGAACGTCGTCGACATTTCCTTTTTCGCTGAAGATCCATTCCTTCTCGACGATCGCGCGCGCGCGAAAGGGGTGACGGCGGTCGTCGATTGCGGAGTGGCCCCGGGGTTGAGCAACATCATCATCGGACGGGTCGCAGCGGAGCTCGATCGCGCGGAGTCCTTTGTCTGCTACGTCGGCGGGCTGCCTCGCGTGCGGCACTGGCCGTACGAGTACAAGAGCGTCTTTTCTCCGATCGATGTGCTCGAGGAATACACGCGGCCCGCGCGTTATGTGGATTGCGGACGGGAAATCGTTCGTCCGGCACTCTCCGATGTCGAGCTGCTCGATTTTCCGGGGTTGGGTACGCTGGAAGCGTTCAACACGGACGGGCTTCGAACCCTTCGCAAGACCATGAAGGTACCCTTCATGAAGGAAAAAACGCTCCGGTACCCCGGGCACGCCGAACTGATGCGCGTGTTTCGCGAGAGCGGGTTTTTTGGAACAACGCCGATCGATGTGGAGGGACAGAAAGTCAGACCGATCGCGATTACTTCGAAACTCATCTTTGATCAGTGGCGGCTGAAAGAAGGCGAGGAGGACGTCACCGCAATGCAGATCGTGATCGCCGGAGAGAAGGGCGCGAAACGGCTTCGCTACGCATGCCATCTCCTGGACCGCTTCGACCGCGATACACAGACGACATCCATGGCCCGCACGACGGGGTATACGTGCACGATCGTCGCCCGTCAGATCGCGAAGGGGCTCTTCACACGGAAGGGGATATGTCCGCCTGAGTATGTGGGTGCCGCAACAGGATGTTACGAGGATCTCCTCAAGGAATACGGGAAGCGAAAGATCCATCTGGAGGAGTCGATCGGAGAAGACACGTGAACAATTTCGGAACTGTCGCGACGGTTGCCCTCCTCGTGGTTGCTCTGGGGACCCCGGCGTGCGATAGCGACACGTCAGGGCCGCGTGACGATGCCGCGCGAATCAGTGATCTCGCCGTCGATGTGATCGATGGGTACATCAGGGCGGACCTCATGCCCATCATTCCACCCGACCCGATTGCTTGCCAGCTCACATTGAGAATCACGAACACGAACTCGAAGCACGGTTTGTCGGGGCTGTCTATCCCGTCGGCGATAGTCCATTTGAGCAAGAACGGCGAGGATTTGGGGGTCATACGGTTCGAAACGGTATGGGACGGGTCGATTGCTGCGAGTGAAGTGGACACCGTTTCCGTGACCAAGATCGAGGAGAGCCAGGAGATTTTCGTCCCTCCGTGTCGTGAGGACGTGTTCCTCGTTGTCGAGATCGTGGGGAACGCCTTGGAGGCCAAACACGTCACGACACCCGCGTATCTTTTCTCTTGTCCCGTGCTGCAGACAGGTGAGATGTGACCGTGAAACGAAAGGCAACCGGGGCCCCCTGGTGTCCGTAGCCGAGGTGCGAGGACGCTTGGGGAGGTAGCACCTTGAACAAACTGCGTTCGCTCGTCAACAACCATCCCTTGATTTCGTTTTTCGTGGTGGCGTGCGCGTATTCGTGGGGGCTGTGGGGGTTGATGATGGCCTCCTCTCGCGGGTTGCTCCCCTTCTCATTTCCGACGAACTGGACAGGGAGTTTTGGCCCCTCCGTGGCGGCTGTCATTGTGACTGCGATCGGCGGAGGCAGGGGCGGGGTCCGAGACCTCTTGCGCCCGATTGCACGATGGCGGTTTGGTGCCGGTTGGTATGTGTTCGTGCTTGCCGGCTGTTTGTTGCCGATCGGTGTCAGCATCGGTATCCGGGCATTGCTGGATGGCGGGGTTTCTCTATCGAGCGACGCCGTCATCAAACAGCTCGCGCAAATTCCTATCCTCTATTTCCTGATTTTGATCATCGGCGGACCGCTCGGGGAAGAAATCGGCTGGCGGGGGTACGCTTTGCCCTGGCTTCTGAAACGGATGAGCGGATTGTCGGCCAGCCTCGTTGTGTTCCCGATGTGGCTCATCTGGCATTTGCCCTTGTTCTGGCTGGAAGGCGCGTCCCAGCAAGGTTCGTCGATCGCCGCGTTTGTCGTGGTGGTGGCCGCTTCGTCCGTATTGTTCACGTGGGTCTATGTGGGTACGTCGGGGAGCCTCGTGTCGGTATTGTTGCTCCACACGACGGTGAATACGTTCAGTTATAGTATTTCCCAAGCGTCGCCTGCGCTCGATAACGAGCCGTTGTTCAATTGGCTGGTCGCGGCGGCCTTTGGCGCGCTTGCGATTGTGGTGGTGATTGCTGACAAGCGGCGGATGCTCACGCTGGCCGCGCCGGAGAAACCCCGTTGACTCTCGCGAGCCGCGCTCATCGATACGGAGATGGGGTTTCGGAATATACGAGACGCGATTCAGCTCTAACAATTCGACGAGTTCTGCGTTCTTGTCAAAACGCCGGGGTCGAGAGGGGTCCGACTCAACCCGTATGCTTGAGACGGGCGAGTAGTCTGGACCGGTCGGACGCCGGGGCGAACGGTGTATGGGGAGTGTGGACAAGGTGTGCGGTTTTCCGTATGCTGTTTGCGGGGATTCGCAGACCGGGGAGGTTGATGTATGTACACGTGGATGGGTCGGGAACGGGCGCGATCGGAATTCACACCAACGGACGCCGGCAACGCCATCGTGGCGGATCCGCCGCGAAACACCTATCACAAACCCAAACTTCTTGACACCGTCCGCCGCGCCATACGGACGCGGCACTTCAGCCATCGGACGGAAGAGGCCTACGTCAATTGGATTCGACGGTTCATCCTGTTTCACGGCAAGAAACATCCTTTGCTCATGGGGCCCGACGAGGTCAGGGAGTTCGTGACGTACCTCGCCGTCGCCAGGAAGGTGAGCGCCTCGACACAGAACCAGGCCCTTTGTGGTTTGATTTTTCTCTACAAACAGGTACTCGGGCGAGAACTCGGGTATGTCACGGACATTGTTCGCGCGAAAACGCCGAAGCGACTCCCTGTCGTTCTCTCCCGCGACGAGGTGAGGGCCGTTTTCGACGAGCTCGTGGGGGTCAGACGGACGGCGGTCTCTCTTCTCTACGGCTCCGGGCTTCGCCTCATGGAATGTGTTCAACTTCGCATCAAAGACGTAGACCTCGTTCGGTATCAGATCGTTGTACGTTCGGGAAAGGGAAGCAAGGACCGTGTGACCGTTCTGCCGAAGTCCGTGAGGCCGCTTCTCGAAGCGCAGATTCGGGAGGCCCAGCGGATTTGCAACTGTCCCGACGGCTGGGCGGAGTATGGCGCGACCATGCCCGATGCGCTCGATCGCAAATACCCCAACGCAGCGCGGGAGTGGGCGTGGCAGTATGTCTTTCCGGCCAGCGGCGTTTGTCTCGACAAAGCTACGGGTGAACTCCTCCGCCATCATCTCCACGAGACGGTCATCCAGCGGGCTGTCAAAGAAGCCGTCCGACGGGCGGGGATATCCAAAATGGCGAGCTGCCATACGTTTCGCCATTCCTTCGCCACCCATCTCCTGGAAGACGGATACGATATCCGCACTGTTCAGAAGCTCTTGGGCCACCAGGACGTCAGGACCACGATGATCTATACCCATGTCCTCGACCAGGGAGCCCTGGGTGTGAGAAGCCCGATGGACCGATTGTGAGGCCTGTTTTGCTAGGCTGCGCGAGGAGCGGTCTAAAGTTGAAGAAAGTGTGCTATAATGTATACGTAAGACACTGTTTTGTGGACGGTTATCGCCACCCGCCCGGTCGGTCCCGCCGGAGTTGGGCGGGCGAAAGCTCGTGTGGAGAGTCAGGGGATGGGCGGGATAAGATATGTTAGGCAGGCAGGCTATTAGTGACTGAATGACGTAGGGGGAGGACCGATGGACAGACGTGTGTTGGGGCTTCTGGGACTTCTCGGCATGTTCGGCATGCTGGGAATGCGCGAAGGGCATGAATCGCTCTACGGGCTTTACGGCTTCTTCGGGTTGTTCGCTCTGTTTGGATTGCCGAGGAGCCGCAAGAAGTAGGGCAGAGGGACGGAAAAGACGGTGCTGCCTAACACGCGCATGCAGCCGACGACCGACGTCGGACGTGCGAGGTAGCTTCAAGGATTGGCGCGTCGCCGGCCGCGGCTGATGCGCAGACGTTAGACGACTGGAGGAGGTCTTGTGTTAAGACATGCAATGCTGTGGCTCATCCTTGTGCTCGCTCTAATGAGCGTTCGGATCGTATCTGCGGGTGCGGAGGAAACCGAGATTGTGGTAATTGGCTACGGAACTGCTCATATGATGCCTGATTGCGCCACAATCCAAATTAGTATTAGCACGTTTTCTAGGACGGCCCAAGAAGCTGCGGACAGCAATTCTGCATTGCACGCCAGAGTAGTCGAAGCTCTGAGGGGTTTGGGAATCGGCGAAAATCAAATGCAGACGTCCTACTATTCAATAGACCCAGTATATCCCAAGGATAACCACGATCGCGCCGACAGGAGTAAGAGGCCTGTTGGTTACACGGGTGACCACGCCATAAAGATTTGGATTGATGAACTTGATAGGCTCGGAGCAGTCATTGACGCAGCACTTGCGGCCGGCGCGACATCGACGCATCTGAGTTTCACGTCGTCAAAACTGGAGGAGGGAAACCGATTAGCTCTTGAAGACGCCGCGAAACAAGCAAAGGCAGATGCAGAAGCCTTGGCGAAGGCCGTCGGAGCGCGCCTCGGGCCGCTCATTCTGTTAACGACACACATACCGCCGCAGGAGCCGGGCGTTGGAGTACCGGTAGGGGCAGGGGA
>Ga0315274_10014888_pt1 | contig 11028 bp, 15 predicted proteins | sample YL17G02_20_MG_FD_203700 | JGI IMG/M metagenome (GOLD analysis project Ga0315274, IMG submission 203700) | Sediment microbial communities from Yellowstone Lake, YNP, Wyoming, USA - YL17G02_20 | ecosystem: Environmental > Aquatic > Freshwater > Lake > Sediment | place: USA: Wyoming | collected...
TTAAAATGCAGGACATAACTGCCAATATTCTCAAAAACAGATAAAAATTCTTTTGATGGAGAATAAAAAGTTGTTGCTGAGCCTTCAACTTTGTCAGCTTCTTCAACAGTCTTGTATCCAAGCCTTTCAATAGGCTTTCCATCAATATCTTCTTTATGGCTCAAAGGCATTGCAATCCAGTCTTTTGACCTGAATTTTACTGGAATATTTTCTCTTAAGCATGCAGCAGAAAGCATTTTAAGCCCTTCTCCAAACTGGCCAACAGCTTCCTTGGATTTATCGCTGTGCAGCACAAGAAGATTTTCCAAAGAATATCCTTTTCCATCATCCCTTATTCTTATAGCTTCAGGATGATCATAGTATGATGCTCTTTCAGTCCATTCTTTTACAGTTTTTCCTTTATTTTCTTTTGATACAAGGTATTCTAATTTAATATTATTGCCTCCAGAATCTTCAGGCATATGATTTGCAATAGCATCCATCAAGATTCTAAGATTGCCCCAGCTTTCAGCCCTGTAACCAAGAGAAATTGATGTTAATTTTGCGTCTTTTCTTATTTTACCAGGCTCAAATGATTCAGAAAGATAAAGGAAATTGTCTCCTGTTTCCATAGAATCAATATCTTTTTTCACTCCTAGCTTTCCAAGAGCTCTTTGAAGACTGTCGTTCTTGATATGAACAACTTTGCTTCCAAGGCTTTCAACAATAGGTTTTATATTAGCCTGGGTTTGCAAAACAGCATCATTGCCATACATTTCCTTGAATGCATTTTGCCATGCTTCTTTATTAAATTCATCAGAATAATTTCTTAAAACATAAAGCTCATGAGAGCTTTCAAATTTGCCTGGATTTTCATTAGCAACATTCAAAAGATGCTTGATTGGCTCTGTTTTGTCTAATTTAGTCCATATTCTTTGCAATTCATCAGTTAATTTTGATTCACGAATATCATCCCTATCTCTGTTTGGAATAACATCAATGCCATAGCTGAATAAAAGCCTGTCTTTGAATGCTGAATTAATATATACTCCTTTTACAAATACATCTCCACTAGTGTCTATAATAGCTCTTTTTCCAGATTCAAAAAGAGGGCTAAAGCCTTTTCTTAACAATAACACTTTTTTGTCTAATTGTTCAACATAATTTACAAATTCAGTTGATGGATTCCAAAAGATTGATTGAGAGCCTTTAATCTTGTTTGCTTTTTTCACATCATAAACTAATTTTCTGATTTTCTCGTTTTCAATATTCAAATCAACTGCAACCGGTTTTGCGCTCCAGTCACGTGACCTTAATTCCATATTCATGCCTTCTCTGATTGTTGCAGCAGAAAGCATCTTAAGGCCTTCTCCAAAATAACCTACAGCATCAGAATCTGTTTTTTTTGTGCTGTGAAATATGCCTAATAATTCATTAGAATAACCTGCGCCATCATCAGAAAACCTGATGGCTTTTACTTTATCGCCTTGATTTTTGTTCTGTTCTTGAGGTTTATAATCTGCTCCTGAAAGCCATTTATCTCCAACAAGAAAGTCTATGTTTACTGTTGAGCCTTTGGAATCAGAAGGAAGATGATTTTGAATTCCATCCAAAGCTATACGTTCAACTCCCCATTTGTCTGCTTCATATCCTAGTGTGACAGATGTAGAGATGCGTCCAGAGTTATCTACAATTTCCTCAAGGGCATTTTTGTTAGCCTTTTTTCCTAAAATTTTAAAGAGATTTGGTATCTTCATTGTAATTTTTCAGCCTCCACTAACTTAACCTGTTCAGATAGATATTTTGTAACACCCTCAAGATGGGCTCTTCCAACTGTTGCAAGCAAGTCATTAGTGTCCTCTTTTTTCAAAAGTTTTGCCAGGTTATCAGCCATAATCTTGTCCCTTCTCTTTACAAGTGGCTCATAACTAGGGGATTTTTTTACCATTTCATAGTCTTTATTAAAATCACCACAGGATTTAAAAGCACCATCATCAGTCAAAAGTTTTATTTTCTCATGAAAATTAAAGGGCTTCCATGGACTTTCTTCTAATGAATGAACTTTCTGCCCATTAAGCCCTAAAGACAAAGATAAGTTTGGATAGCCTTTTTTGCCAAAAAATGCAGAGATTAAATCAACTTTAAACATACTCAAAACTACCCCATATAACATATCAGAAAGGGGTTGATTGTTTTGGTTTTCTACTGTAATTTCGCTTGCATAATTATTATATCCTTCCGCCAATTTTTCAGAAAGATTATGTTCTGGAAGATTATAGACATGATATTCACCAATTAAACAAAGCTTTTTTTCTTTTCCATCAACAACTGCCTTGTATTCATCAATTTTCAATCTTATTTTGTCTTGTGTTACATTTTTCATTTTCCAGCCTCCCTAATAATATTAATCTTAAGCTCAACAATTGTGTCTGGCCTAAGCTCAGACTCAAGTATTCTTGGAATAACAATTATTGCTTGAGAGCCATGCTTTGCTATCTTTTTAGTTATGATAAACTGTTTAAAAGACTCCCTTAACTTCTTATCAGAATCTTGTGTTAAATTTGTCCTAATCTCTTTAGCCATTATACATATAGTATGTATACTGAACTATATAAACCTTTCGTTTTGTAACCACTTCCAAGTGATGACTAATAATGAATTTATGGAGCATCTATGTTTCAAGAAAATAATCAGCACATATCTTTATAAACCTCTTTCCGATTAATTAATCATGGGATATGCATCAGACAATAGAAGCAGATTTGAAGTCAGATCTGAAGGCAGAGGCCGCTATGGCGGCGGAGGCGGCGGAAGATCTGAAGGTAGAGGATATGGCGGAGGCCGAGGCGGATACGGCGGAGGAAGAGGCGGATTCGGCGGAGGCAGAGACAGAGAAAGAAGGCCTCTTGAGATGCATGAGGCAACATGCGCTAAATGCGGAAAGCAATGTGAAGTTCCATTTAAGCCAACAGGAAACAAGCCAGTTTATTGCAGGGATTGTTTTAACAAAGATGGAGACTCTGGCGGCAGAGATTTTGGCTCAAGAAATAGATATGGCGGTGGCGGAGATAGAGGGCCATCTCAATCAGGCGGAGTTTCTTCAGCACAGCTTAATGAAATCAATAAAAAACTTGACAAGATAATCAAGGCTTTAGCTATTGATTCAGAAGAAGACGAAAAAGATGAAGACGAAGATTTAGATGAAGAGTAAAAGAAGATTTCTAGGATAACAAAAGGTTTATAAACTTGGGTTAATATAACTTAACTATGGTTAATATATATAAACTTGAGTTAACAATACTTCAGCAGAGGATTTTCAGGTTGCTCTGCATAAAAGCAGGAATGTCATTAAATCAAAGAGGTATAGCAAGGCTTTTGGGAGTTTCACAGCCAGCAGTTATGAAAGCTTTGCCTGGATTGGAAAAAGAAAGCCTGATTAAGATAGAACAGGATAAAGAATCAAAAAGATGGTCTATTGAACTTAATAGAGACAATCACAAAATAATTCATCTGAAAAGAGCCGAGAATTTAAGGATGATTTATGAGTCTGGATTGGCTGACTTTGTTGAAAAAGAATTTGCAGGGGCAACAATCATATTATTTGGAAGCTTTTCAAGAGGTGATGACACTGAAAAGTCTGATATTGATATGGCTGTAATAGGAAGAAAAGAAAAGAGCATTGATTTGACAGAATTTGAAAAAATGCTTGAAAGGACAATAAGGATTAATTTTTATCCTTCATTTAAAGAGATACACAAGAATTTAAGAGAAAACCTTTACAACGGAATTGTGCTAATAGGGGGCATTGAAATATGAGAGCAATAAAAAGTTTTGATGAATTTATAAAAGAGGGGATTGTTAAAAAGCAAGGCGTTGACAAGTCAAGAGCAGATTTCCTGATTAAAGAGTCTGAAAATTCGTATAAATTTTTAATGAGTGTTCTTGAAAAGATTGGGGTAAATGACAAAAATGCAAATGACATAATTAAAGATTGCTATGACATTATAATGGAATTAATCAGGGCCAAGATGCTTTTAGAGGGATATAATGCCTCTGGTGCCGGCGCGCATGAAGCAGAAGTATCTTATATGAAAATTTTGGGTTTTGATGAAAAAAGTGTTCAGTTTGCTGACCAGATAAGATATTTCAGAAATGGCATGCTATATTATGGAACAATCCTGGATAAGGAATATGCTGAGAAAGTATTTGAATTTTTGAATAAGATAAGGAAAAAGCTTGAATAATCTTTTTCTGAGTGTCTGCTGCTAAATAAGACATTACTAACCTTTTTTGTTAATGTAAAGTCTTCCTGAAGGTCCTTAAAGAGAAGACATCAGAAAATGAACATTACTAACAAAACCCTTAAAAACTCCTATGCACTTAACTAAAACATGAAAAGAAGAGTGAAAAAAGAGATGATTTTTGTGTTAATATGTATTTTTATTTTATCAATTGGATTTGTTTCTGCAATTACATGTCCTGCTGGCACAAGGCAGGAATTTGCAGGAGGCAGTTGCATTCCTATTGTTGGCGAGAGTGGCAAGGCTGCAGGAACAGGAACATCAGCTTCAACTTCATCTTCAGCAGCAACAGCTTCAACTTCAGCAACAGGCCCTTCAGTATCTTTTCCTTCAAATACTCCTACCCAAGCAGAAGTAAATGCAGCAAAAGCAGAGGCTGATAGATTATACGGTGAACAACAGACTGCATGGGATAGATATAGCAAAACATCTACTGAATTATTTTGGTTATTAGATACAGAATCAGAAGAGTTCGAAACGTTTAGTGATAAGCAGTTTGCTTTTGAAGATACATTATTCAGTGAGGAAGAAAAGGATAACAGCATAACACACCAATGGTCTGAAGCTGATTTGGAAATTGTTCATGATTGGGTTGATTGCCGTAACAGTGACCCGCACCCTTTTGATTATTGCTGGTCTATTGGCGGATATGACAATACTCCAGAGTATCAATCATGCCTGGAGGCCAGCGAAGAATGGCAGGATGCATGTTCTTTAAAAAGTGATTTGGCAAATGCCCAGCTTGACCAATGGCATGCCAAAACTACTGTTGCTGCGCTTGATGCTAAAGCAGCAGAATATAATAAAAGAATTGCAGAACTACAAAAGCAAGGTAAAGGAGATAAGTGGGAAGAGGATGAAGAGCCAGAAGAACAAAATCAACCGCAACAGGCAGCTGTTCCGCCATTTCAGAGCATTGTGAATTTTGACAACAATTTCCAGCCTCTTGATATGCATCTTTCACAACCGCAGATTGATATGCTTGGAGAGATTCCTCCTGCAAGGATTCATGATTTGTTTCATTCAGCTGCAAATAATGCAGTTCAGAACAATCCAAATTTACAAAATCTTGCAAATGCAAATCTTCAGAATTCTCCTCTTGCAAACAGATTAGGAGCAGAAAATCCAGATGCAGCATCAAAGCTTCAAAAAGGTGTTTCACTTCCTCCTCCGAGTCTTGGAAATTTCATAAATCAGGAGGTAAATAAATTGTTTAATACATAAAATGGATAAAAAGAAAAAACCAAATTTTTTGATGGTAGGATTAGGAAGCGCCTTAATTACATTGGGATTATTGGTTGTATTTTTTGTAATATCAGATTCCCTTAAGGCATCTTCACAAACCTGCACAAACAGTGCATGTTTTGTTTCAGCAGCGAATTCATGCGCTGATGCGACATTGACTTCTGAAGAGCCTATTGGAACAGTAAAACATTCAACATCTGGCTGTTATTATCTTAAGACTATTGTAAAAGCAAATTCAAGCGAAGTTCCTGAAGTAAAATCATTGATTGAAGGCAAGAGTTTGATGTGCAAATATGATCCTGGCAATTTTAATATGAACTGGATTTCTTATATATCTGAAGATATAGAATACTGCCAGGGCCCTCTGAAAGAGGCTATTGGAGAGCTAATTGTTTTTTCTGAGTCTGCTGCTAAATAAGACATTACTAACCTTTTTTGTTAATGTAAAGTCTTTCTGAAGGTCCTTAAAGAGAAGACATCAGAAAATGAACATTACTAACTCCAAAACCCTTAAAAACTTCTATGCACTTAACTAAGATATGAAAAACAAAAAGAAATCAATAAACAAAGAGAAAGGAATAAAAAAAGATTGGATATATTGGACACCAAGAATATTGTCAATCATATTTCTCTTGTTCTTGGCAATGTTTTCTTTGGATATTTTTGATGCAAATTATGGATTTTGGGGAACAATTTTGGGATTGTTTATGCATAATATTCCTGTGTTTTTCTTGCTGATAGTTTTGTTAATGTCATGGAAACATGAATGGATTGGCGGAATTATGTTTATTCTGGCAGGATTGCTTTATATTTATTCCGCATTAATAAGAACCCAATTTCAATGGTATGCATTGTTCTGGATTTTGCAGATTTCTGGGCCTGCATTTCTTATAGGAATCTTATTTCTTATTAACTGGATGAGAAAGAAAAAAGGCAAGTAATGCTTAAGGTGATTCCGCCTAAGCGGTCATGATTGAGATTTCAAATAAGGGACATTACCAACAAAGCTTAAAAAGTTATGAGAATTATATTTTAAAATGAAATATATCTCAAAAAAAATCACTGAATGGGTTAAAGAAGACTTGAGAAGAACAGAGCAAAGCCTGTTCTATATCCTTACAGGAGTCAAGACAGAAGGTTTAGATGAGAGGGTCAAGAGAGAAGTGGCTGAAACTAATCCTATAGCAAATTACAATTATTATCATTATTATCTTCCTCAGCTTAAAGCTAAGGCTTTGGAGAATTATACTCTGCTTCCTGCTTCTCAATCATCAAAAAAATCTTACTGATTTTTAGGACCAAGAAATTGCTATTCAATTTCTGGATCCAGGAAATCTAATTTCCTTGGTACCGAAAATCTATTGATTTCCAGTGCAATAATTTTTAAAAATGAGTTCTGCATGTAATAAGAATGAACAATAAAGTAAATATAAGATATGCACAAACTCTGGAAGAGGCTATTAATTATGAAAAAGAAGGATATGAGCCTGTTGAATGCTCATTCGGCAAACATTCTGTTGTTGGAAAACTCTTGTTGGACCATCATGGGCAATATTCAGGCCAGGATGCAGTAAGCATAAAGGCTGCCAAATTTGCACTGAATGGAATAAAACTTAAAAATTTCGTAGTAACCGGAGAGGCTGATTGTGACCAATGTTATGCAATTGCTGCTTTAAGTGGGCCACAGATACCTGTCAAAATAGAACATGCAGAAGCTATTGCTGAAATAGACACAGATCCTGTAGGCAGGGATAAAACTAATGAAAGATATATTCAAACTCTAATGTTTGAACAGAAAACACAAAATCTTAAATATTGTCTTGAAAGTTCATATAAATCTCTTGATGAATTAATTAGAATATATAACAATCATTACGATTCAAATGAAGTTAATCAGGCAATAAACAATGAAAGAGAAAGAAAAATATCTGCAAAAAATAATATTAAGCTATATGAGCAGGGAAAAATAGCGCTTGCAGTTTCCCAAGATAAGGGGTTTGATGTATGGTATGAAATTGCGCCAGTTGTTGTGCATTATAATCCTGACAAAAAATTAATCGTTTTTATGCTTAATCCAAAAAAGGGCGGATTATTCGGAGAAAAAACAGGATTTGATTTGTTAGGCAAAGAAGGATTAATACCTATATACGAAAAGTTAGATAATTTATTGCAAAAAAAAGGATGCGGGGGAAGAGAAATGATCGGAGGATCTCCACGCAATGTTGAAATGTCTTATAATGATGCATTAAGGGCGTATGAATTTATTAAATCAATTATTGTTTAAAACTCAAGCCCGGTTGATACTTCGTTCTCAATCATCAAAAAAATCTTACTGATTTTTAGGACCAAGAAATTGCTATTCAATTTCTGGATCCAGGAAATCTAATTTCCTTGGTACCGAAAATCTATTGATTTCCAGTGCAATAATTCTTAAAAAGTCCTGAAAGATTAAATTAATATGGAAAAGATGATTTATGATTCAAAATTAATAGAAAAAGATTCTTGGGGAAGGTTAAGGCTTCCTGATGAAGCAAGTGCTAAACTAAGCAAAGAGGTTATGAGGTCTCTGGATGGAATAGCTGCAAAAGTCACAGATGAGGAAAGAGAGGTTTTTCTTGACAAAGACTTTGGTTATGTGTGGTGCTTTTCCTCTCAAGATACATTCAGATCTTCTTTATTATCAAAAATTTATAATGGAAACTGGAATCCATTGTCTTGTCTTGCAAGTCATCCTGATGCGCAGAGCATAATAACTGATTTAAGAGCTGCATACAACAGCAATCCTGTAAAGTTCTTGCATTTTGAATATCAAAATCCTTTTTATGATCCGTGCGTAGGAGGAGATTTAATTTTTGCAAGAGAGCCTAAAAAGGAGATAGGAATTTATCTTGCAATAGAAGGCGGGGAAAAAATGGCCCAAGGCCTTGATGATGTTCTTAAGAAATATAATGTTAAGGTTTAAAATTATCTTCTCTTTATAAGATGTTTTCTGATAGTTATAATATAGATTAAAGCAATGATAAAAAAGACAGCTGCCAATGAATTTGAGATAAGGAAATCATAAGGTAACCATCTCCAGGTTTGCAATGAAATCAAAATCTTCCCTAACCTGATAATTGATACAAGAATTCCGGCGATTGTCAGATAAACACCCCACATTTTAAGCCTTTTTAAGCCAATCACTATCAAAAGAAGGATAATTGCATTAATCAAAAATATAAAAACAGCAGATATTGTAATACCTTTGCTGAATGTAAAAAGAGTTAAAGTGCCTAAATTAAAAAGTGCAAAATAAATAATGAATTTAATTCCTTCTACTTTCTTAAAATTCTTTATCAGAAGAACTATAAATGCCAAAAGAATAACAGAAGTGTAGATATTTATGGCTGCTAAGCTTATATAATAAACAACATTAACCAATAATCCTAGAAATAATGCTATAATCACTGATTTGGCTGATATCTTTAATCCTCTTTCCATAAACATATCAATAAAAAAGAGTTATTAAACTTTATGCTGTTGAAAAGGTTTAAATCCCTGAAACTCATTAAAACAGCATAAAAAGGAGGTAATAAAGATAGAAATATGGCAAAAAAGATGAATGGTATGAAAAATGACATGAAAATGCAAGAATGCTGCAAGATGCATAAAAAAATAATGGCTTGCAAAATGCTTGTCATTGGCGCACTTATTCTTGCAAATTCCTGCTGGAAGATTGTCAGCTGGGCAAATTTCATAGGTGGAATACTTGTAATAGCAGGAGTTTTGAAATTGCTCATGCCCATGCACGGCAAGTAATTTTTATTTTCTTTTTCTTTATTTTTTTTATTTAAAAGTCTTTAGCTTTGCGGTTAGTGTCTCAAAATATTTAAAAACTTCTTTGCCTTTATAATCCTATGATTCCGCACGTAATATTTAATTATTCTTGGGTTTATGATGAAAGAATGCACATATGGAATAGGAAAAAATTCACAGAAGAAAATGAGAAAAATGGAAGATTATATATTAAAAAATTCCAGAAAAAATGGGATAAGATAGAAAAAAAGGTTATGAATGCATTAAGCAAAGTTTCTGGATTAAAATTTAAGTGCCATTATATGAACACTTATATTGTAACTTGTGATTTAAGGGCTTTTTCAGCACCATTGACATTGTCTGCATGCAAAAGCATGGATTCAAATATAAGAATATTGATTCATGAGCTTATACACAATCTCCTTGTCCAGAATAAGGAAAAAGTGGTTAAAAAATGCCTTGCAAAATACAGCAAATTCAGCAGGGTGACAAAGATACATATTCTTGTCCATGCAATCCAAAAAGAAACTTTAAAAAAATTATTTGGAGAAAAAATAACTGAAAAATCTATCAAACGAAGCTCTTTAAATCCGGATTACAAAAAAGCATGGGATATTGTTGAAAAAGAAGGCACCAAGAACATAATAAAAGAAAAAATAAGGCTGAGAAAGGCTTAAAAACTCTAAATTATAATATTTATTAAGGCTAAAGGGAAATGGTTGAGACAATTCAGGAAAGAAATGGACTATGGCATGTGACTCTTGTTGAAGAGGATTTAGTTAATCAGGCAGGACTTAAAAGAGAGGATTTTGTGCAGGATTTAGGATTCTTCAGATATAGATGCAGGGCTGTTGTCATCTCCCATTGTTATGACGAGCATCTGGTTGCAAGCATGGAAGGCAAGGATGATGAAGTTTTGAAGGAATTTGTAGGCGGGCTGTCAAAAGTAGTCGGATACAATCCTTTTTGCAAGTATAACTTATCAACTAAGCAAGGTATAGCAACAATACTTCTTCCAACTTATGAATGGGACAAGGTGAATCCAAAAGCAAGATATGAAGAGCTAAAAGCAATGAAAAATGTTTCTGATTTGACTAATATAAAACAAAAAAACTTATTGAAAAAATTATCAGATAATCTTCAATCTTTGCTGAAAATGCAATATAGCAGGAGTCAATAAAAATGGAAAATTTGGAAAAGATAGGAGATATAGAAAATTACAGTCATAAGCAGAGGATAGCCCACCCTATTGGGCTGATTACATCTCCTGATTTAATCCTGAAATATTATAGTATGTACGCAGAGGGTGATTCTCTCAAAGGAGAACACATTAACCAATATAAAGAATTAATGAATAATGAAATTCAAAGAGGAAATATTAAACCTTTATCTGGATTGGGATTTGCTATTCTTTCAGGAGACATGTTAAATGTTGCTGTGTGGGATAAGACAAATCCTATTGTTTTAAAGAATCAAATATATACTCATGGAGAAGAAGGAGAAAGAGAAACATTAAATCTGAATACAGAAGGGGCTTTCTGCGCCTGGGAGCTGGGAATTGTGAATTATGAGCGGAATTTATGGATGAATTATCTGAAGTCAAAAAGAAAAGAATCAGACAAAAAGAAATATTTAGATTCAAGAATTGAGGGTTTGTTATAAGGCTAAGAAAATGAGCAGCATAAATCCAGAAACTTTGAGAAGCGGA
>Ga0315274_10014889_pt1 | contig 11027 bp, 8 predicted proteins | sample YL17G02_20_MG_FD_203700 | JGI IMG/M metagenome (GOLD analysis project Ga0315274, IMG submission 203700) | Sediment microbial communities from Yellowstone Lake, YNP, Wyoming, USA - YL17G02_20 | ecosystem: Environmental > Aquatic > Freshwater > Lake > Sediment | place: USA: Wyoming | collected...
GGTCGCCGCGCGCGCGCCTCTCCCCGTCTCTCTCCCTCACCCTCTCGCCCTCTCGCCCCCCCCCCCCCCCCACCCCACCCCCGAGGAAAAAAAACGAAACTTTAAAAAAAAACCTACCCCTCGCCAGCGCCTCCGACCGCGGCAGCCTCCTCCTGTCCCGCGGCGAGAAGCACGCCTCGTACCTCGTCCCGGACGCCTCGAACCAGGCCACGCACCCGGCCCAGAGCCAGAGCATCAGCGAGGCCAGGAGCGGGGGCTGGAAGTAGAGCGCGTAGAGCGCGGAGGGGGAGAGTTCCTCCTCGCCGCCGCCGCCTTTTTTCGTCCTGCTGCTGCTGCTGCTGGCGGCGAGCGAGAGGTTGCTCCTCGTGTGGCTGGCGACAAAGAGCGCGCCCAGGGCCAGCACGCCGGCCAGAGTCAGCGCCCTCTGGAGCGACGAGAGCCGTCGGAGCAGCCGGCGCTCCCCGAGGATCCCGTTTATCTCGTCGCTTGAGGGCGCCGCGGAGGCTGCTCCGGGAAGGGCGACGTGCAGGGCCGCGGGAGGGGTCCGCGGCGCCGTCGAGGAGTCGTCGAGCCCCGTCATTGGTGCTGCTGCTCCTCCTGCGCCGGAAGAGAGCGGAAGCTGCTGCTGCTGCTGCTGCTGGAAAGAGAACGACGCCGCTGCTAAAGGAGGAGCGGCGGAAGCGTTTGCCGCTCCAGCAGCAGCTGCAGCTGCAGCCGCCGTGTTCCTCCGGTGTGTCGCGGCCAGCGCTGCTGTCTCGTCGGCGCCGTCGTCCTCCCTCTCCTCGCCGTTGCCTTCGCCGTCGTCGTCCTGCTCTCCGAAAGCAGAGTCTCGGGCCTTGGGGAAAAGCCCAGCTGCTTCCTTCCGCCGCTGCTGCTGCCGCCGCTGTTGCAGCTCGTCTCCGTCTGCGGAGGAAGAGGCACCGAAGGCGCAGACGACAGGAGGCCTGTTGCTCGAGGGAAGAAGCTCCTGTTGTTGTCGCTGCTGCTCTCTCCTGCGCGGGGAAGCGGAAGGAGAGGAGGAGGCCGGCGTCGGAGGAGGCGGGGCGGTGGTCGAGGTCGGCGGAGTGGAGGTGTCGTCGCCGTCACCGCCGCGCCTGTTTTTCAAGGTTTCAATCGAGTTTTTTTGATTTTCCCCGTGAGCACTTTGCTCTCTCTCTCTCTTCTCTCTTCTCTCTCTGCGTATCCAGCGAAGCCCAACAGGCACTTGAGCGTATCAACTCTGAACTTGCTCACATTCGGCGGCCCGAGGCGAGTCGGGATTCGGAAGCGGTAAAGTGTGGAAGAGAAAAAAAGTAAAAATTGGGGGGGGGGGGCGGAGCCTCAATCGATCGGCGAAGAATGAAATGCGGGCGCGCGACCTCCACCATAAAAAAACACAGCCCGCCTCTTCCTCTTCTTCCGCTTGTTTTTTTTGTTTGACCTCTTCTCCATCATGCCTCTGCCCTTCCGCGTCGCCGCCGCGGCGGGGACCCTCGCGAGGCGGCCCTCTCCACCTTCTTCTGCTCATTTTTATTATCATTCTGGTGGAGGCAGCAAGAGCAAGGTGACGACCGCCGCCGGGCTCCAGAAGCAGCGGTGAGTTTTTCCTCTTTTTCTTTTCCTTTTCTCTTTTCCTCTTCTGCGCGCGAGCGGGGAAGAGAACCAACCTCGCCGCCGCCGCCTTCTCCGCTTCCTCTCGCTTTCTCTCCCTCTCTCTCTCCCGTGACCATTCTTGCCCTCCAGAAAGAATCGAAAGTCTCACCAAAGAAAAGCACGGGAAAGACCTCCACCAAAAAACGAAACTCTCGGACAGAAGCGCCATCGCCGCCCTCCGCGCCGCCAACGACTCGCTCCGGGCAGAGGCCGCGCTCGCCGCTGCGGCGGCCGCGGGGGCCTCTTCGAGGACCTCCCCCGCTCTTGCGGACGAGATCGCGAGGCTGGAGAAGGAGAGCGCGGTTCTGGATAGGCAGGTTAGGTTTGAAGATGACGAAGAAGAAGCGGGAAAAGAAAGAGAGAGAGCAACGACAGAGAGTTTCTTCCGTTGTTGCTAAAAATGGAAAAAAACAGCAACTCGCTCGCTCGCTCTCTTCCTCCTCTCCCCCACCCCTCCCTCCGAAAAAACTCCCTCCCAGATCGGAACCGAGAGAGCGCGGCTCGAGGCTTTCACCGCCGACGAGCGCGCCCTCTCCGCCGCGCTCGCCGCGGCCCGCGCGGCCCCCGGCGCCTCGCCCGCCGCGCGTGCCACCGCTGCCGCCGCGGCCGAGGCGAGGGCCTCGAGGCTCGAGGGGGCCCTCGACCGGACCTCGCGGCGCGCCGCGGCGGCCAGGGCGCAGGCACGCGCCCTGCGCGACCGCGTCGACTCGCTGCGGCGGGCGAGGCTCGTGCTGGCGGGCGCCGCCGCCGGCGCGAGGGGGGCCGCCGCCGCCGCAAGGGACGCGGCCGCGGCGGCACTGCGGGCCGCGGCCGCGGACCTCGCCGCGGCCTCCGCTGCCCGCGCCGCGGCGTCGCTTGTCACCGCGCGGGCCGACCGGGCCGCCGCGGCGGCCGAGCTGGCCTGGAAGCAGGCGAGCGAGCGGCTGGATGCGCTGCGGAGGGAGCGGGCCGAGCGGAGGCAGAGGGCCGGCGGGGAGAGGGCCAGGGCCGCGGCCGCGGCCGCCTCGGCGGCGCTCGGAAGGGGCGGCGGAGCCGCGGGGAGGGGGCTCCGGGCCCCGCCGCAGGCAGGCTCGTCCTCCTCCTCGGGCTCCCCGCGGGGAGGAGCAGGAGGAGGGGGCGGCAGCGCGCCGGGGTCGGCCTCGGCGAGCAGGCGCGCCTCCGTCTCGAGCGCCCGCTCCCTCGGCGCCGGCGGCGGGAGCGGGCCGCTCCCGTCCTCGATCTCCAACCGCGTCCGCGCGCTCACCGCCGCCGACCTCTCGTCGAGACTGGAGAGGGCTCGGGCGGAGCTGCAGAAGGTCAGGGAGGCCTGCGGGACGGGAAGCGCAGAGCAGGCCGCGGCGGTGATGGAGTCCGCGGCTGCGGCCAACGCGGCGCTGTTCGGGTCCGTTGCGAGGTTTTTTTTTCTCTCGCTGCTCTCGTCTCCTTCGTTTCTTCGTTTCCACTTCTCCCTCCCTCCTCTGACCTCGCTCTCTCCTCCTCCTCTCTCTTCTGACCTTGGATAAAACAACAACAAACAGCTACGTCGGGAGGGTCAACGCCGCGGCCGCGGAGGCCAGCGACCGCGCCGCCGCCTCGGCCAGGCGCGCCCGCGCCGCGGGGGAGGCCAGGGCCGCCGCGGCCGAGCAGAGGCGCCTCCGGGCCGCGGCGCTCCGGTCCCAGGTCAAAGAGCTCCAAAAGGCGCAGAGAGAGAGCGAGGCAAGGGCCGAGAGCACGAGGAGCGCGCTGGAGAGGCTGGAGCCCGTGCTGAGGTCGGTGGCTGTGAAATTCGTCGGGGCGGAGACGAAAGACAAGGAGAGGGAAGAGGCGACGACGGCGGCGACGGCGACAGAGGCTTCTCCTCCTCCTCCTCCCTTTTCTTCTCCGGAGAACAAACAACAGCGACAACGGCAGCAGCAGCCCCCCTCGGAGGAAAGGTTCTCGTCGCTCGTCTCGGATCTCGAGAAGAGGACGGCCGAGCTCGTCAGCCGGACAATCGGCAAAAGCAGCAACAGGGGGCCTTCTTCTTCGTCGTCGTCGTCGTCGTCTTCGTCTTCTTCTTCTTCTTCTCTCTCGCTTTCGACGACGGAGGCGGCCGCCACGCAGCAGCAACGGCGGTCGAGGAGGCCCTCCCATCCTTCCCTCTCCTCATCTTATGCCTCCTCGGCGAAGAGGGAGGCCCTCGCAGCGGCTTCGAAAGTGACCTCGTTCGTGCCTCCCGGGGTTATTCGCTCTTCGGTCTCTTCTTCTGCCGCTGTTGCCTCCTCCTCTTCTTCGTCCGTCGCAACAGCAGCAGCACCGAGCGCGGCGAGGAAGAAGTCACCTTCTCCATCTCCTCCTCCTTCTTCCTCTGAGGCTCTGCTCTTCAGCCTCGAGACGGGGGACGACCTGAGGGCCGCGCTCAAGGAAAGCAGTGGCGGTGGCGGTGGCGGTGGCGGTGGTGGTGGCGGAGGCGGAGGCAGCAGCAGCAGAAGCAGGGTTGCCGGCGCCGTTGGAGGAGGGGCAGTCTTTTTCTGAGGCTCTTTTTTTCGTTTTTCGTCTTTTTTTGGTAGAGAAGGGAGAGAAGAGAGACAAGAGAGACAAGAGAGAGAGAAGAGGGAGAGAGAGGTCGAGTTTTTCAAGAGCAACAGTGACGACAAATTTCTTTCTTGTCTCCCTTTTTCCTCCCCTCACAATTTCAATTTTTCAGCTCCCCCCCCTTCAACTCGCACTTTTCGAGTTTGAACCCCTCTCAACTTATTTTTTTCCTGCTCTAGCAAACGCACAGGTGAGTTCGTCGCCGATAGCGACAGCGAGCAAAGCAAGCAGAGGCGCGCAAGAAGGCGCGTTGCAGCGCTCATAATTGGAGAGCATTCGCCGCGCGGCAGAGCAAGCAAAAAAAAACCGTCGCGGCGAGTAGTTGCTCAGCTCCTTTTCTCTTTCTCATTCTCTCCCAAAAAAACAAAAGACATGGACGCCCACAAACTGACCGGACGGTTGGCGCTCGCGGCCATTGCCGTGGCGGCGATGCAGGTGAGTGGAGGAGAACGGGGAGGAAAGGGAGAGAGGGGAAGAAGAAGCTGATTGGCTCTTTCTTCTCTTTTTCTCCTTGTCCGAGAAAAAAAAAACTCGCTCTCTCCAATCGACCAAGGCTCTAGCTCTCTCTTCTCCTACCCTGCGGGCCATGGCGGCGCGTCTCCTTCCCGTTATTTGACTCTCCTGCGCCTCTCCGCCGCCGTGACGTCGTCCAGAGACTTGTTTCTCGGCCCTGGCGCGGTGGAATTGGGCTGGAAGCGGCCGAAAGGCCGTCGCGCGGGGGCAAGTCTTGCACTGTCGCAGGCGTTTCAATCGAGAGAGAGAGAGAGAGAGCAAAGAGAGAGGCGACCAACCAACTCTCGCCGCCTTCGGCTTGCTCTGATGCCTGCCTCTTGGCTTTTTTCAAAAAAACTCACCCTCTCTCCCCTCTTCAAATCCTCGAATGCAAACACCTCCACTCTGACCAGGCCCTGCCCGCGCACGCCGCCAAGGCGGTCAAGGCGGTGGACAAGGTCGCCGGGATGTCGACGGCGCAGCTGGTGAGTTTTTTTGTTTTTTCTTTTCTTCTCTCTTTTGTTTCGGTCGGCATGCGCGCCAATGCGAAAGAGAGAGGGAAGAGAGACCCTGGAAAAGGACTCTTTCGCGTCTCGTTCGCTTCCCCTTTGGCTGTTTCTTTTTTCTTCATTACCCCTCCGAGGTCAGAAGGGCGTTAAGATCTCGACGCAGACGTGTTTAGAGCGAAGAAAAGACGACGGGAAGCGGGAGAATGGGGTCGCGAAAGCATGGGACGTGGCTGAACGCTTTGCTGCTGCTGCTTGCCCTCGACAGCTCCTCGTTTTTTTCGACCTCGCTCTCTCTTCTTCTCTCTCTTTCTTCTTCCACCCCTGGGAAGTCTGCTTTATGCTCCGCTGCACAAACAAGCGCGTCCCCCTCTCTGCTTTCGCTCTCTCTCTCTATCTCTATCTCGCTCTCTCTGAAGCAATCGATGTGAATTCGTGGTCCTCCTCTGCTGCTTGCTCAGAGCTGCAAGGGAGAAGTCAGCTCCCGACCTCGCCACTCTGAGAACGAACGACCACTTCGTTCCCCTCTTCCTTTCTCGCTGCTGCTGCTGCCTCGCTCTCTGCTCGCTCATCCCTCTCGCATCCCTTTCTCTCTCGCTCGCTCGCTCGCTCAACGTAATCCTAGGTCGTCGCCGCCGCCGCCACGACGCTCGCGGTCCTCTGGGCCGCGCACGCGCTCCTCGGCCTCGGCCCGGCCAAGAAGCGGCCGGTCTGGCTCGTCGACTTCGAGTGCTACCGCGTCCCGGAGCGCCTCCGCGCCCCTCGCGACCTCATCGTCAAGGCCATGCGCCGCAAGAACCTCTTCACCGAGGAGAACATCCTCTTCCAGGAGGCCATCCTCGACAGGTCTGGCCTCGGGGACGCGACGGGGCTCTCTGACGCGATCCTGCGCATGAACGAGGGCGACGTCAAGACGTCGCTCAAGGACTCGCTCGACGAGACCGAGATGATCATGTACGAGATCGTCGACGACCTGCTCAAGAAGACGGGCCGCGACCCCAAGGAGATCGACGTGGTGATCACCTCGTGCTCGTGCTTTGCGCCGACGCCGTCGATGGCCGCGATGCTCGTCAACAAGTTCCGCATGCGCCGCGACGTGCTGACCTACTCGATGGCCGGCATGGGCTGCTCGAGCTCGCTGGTCTGCATCGACCTCGCCAAGCACCTGCTGCAGGCGCTGCCGAACAGGAGGATCCTCGTCGTCAACCACGAGAACATCACCAACAACTGGTGAGCTAGTGAGAGAGTTGAGGTTTTTGAGGTCTTTTTTTGGGGGGGGAGGGGGGGGTCTTCTTCTTCGAGACTTGCTTTTCCCCTTTTCCTCCTCGTTTCACCGCCCTCCCTTTCGTTGTTCTCTCGAAAGCTCACGTTCTTCTTCTTCCTCGAGCGCAACTCAAAATGGGGGTAAAAACGGAACCAAAAAAATAGGTACGTCGGCCAGGACCGCTCGATGCTCGTCGTCAACTGCCTCTTCCGCCTCGGCGGCGCCTGCGCGCTGATGAGCAACCACCCGGCCGACGCCAAGCCGGCCAAGTACCAGCTGACGCAGACGGTGCGCACGCACCTGGGAGCCGAGGACGACGCGTTCGGGTGCATGGGCAACGGCGAGGACTCGGAGGGCGTCATGGGTAAGAGAGTCTAAAGTTTTTTTAGTTTTTCTTTCGGGGTCGAGGTTTTTCTTTTTTTTCGTCGACGAAAGAAAATGGAGGGGGGGGCAAAACTCACCCTTTTTTCTTCTCTTCACAACTTCCCAAACCACCAACCCCCCCCCCCCCCCGACTCCAGGCGTCTTCCTCCGCAAGAACGTCGTCGCCGTCGCCGGCCGCGCCCTCAAGGCCAACATCACGTCGCTCGGCCCCAAGGTCCTCCCCTGGGGGGAGCTCCTCAAGGCCGCGCGCGACAAGTCGTACGTGCCGGACTTCAAGAAGGCCTTCGAGCACTTTTTGCTGCACACGGGCGGCCGCGGCGTCATCGACGAGCTCGAGTCCTCGCTGGGCCTCACCTCCGAGCTGGCCGCGCCCTCCAAGGAGACGCTCGCGAGGTTTGGCAACACCTCGGCCGCCTCGACGTGGTACATCCTTGCCAACATCGAGCACCGCCGCGGCGTCAAGAAGGGCGACCGCGTCTGGCAGCTCGGGTTCGGCGGCGGCTTCAAGTGCAACTCGGCGTGCTGGAAGGCGCGCGCCTCGCAGAGCGACAAGCACGCCTGCTGGGAGGAGTACCCCGGCAACACGGACGCGGAGCCGGCGACGGCCAAGGCCGCGACGATCGCCGCCGCGCACTAGAGAGAGAGAGGAAAAGCGAAGAGGGCCTCGACCCTCTCGTTCTTCTTTTTTGCTTGGCCCCATTTCATTCAACCCCCCCCAAAACACACAAACCCCACGGAACACTTCTATAAAAAGGGGGAAACACGTTTACTTAAAAGAAAATAAAAACACCTTCATCGCACCGGCATTTTTTAAGGGAATTTCATCGGCGGAGAGAGAGGAAGAGAGAGGGCGCTTTGAGAGAGAGAGAGTTTTTTCCACTTTCATCATCTGAGTTTTTTGTTTCTGTTTTTTTCCACACGGAGAGGGAGTGCAAAAGAGAAATAGAGAGAGAGCGCGTTGAGAGAGTTTTTTTTCTTTTCGAAGAAAGCAAAAGAAAACGAGAGAGGGGGTCAAAGTCTCTCACAAATCGAAAAATCTCTCGCAAAACGGGGGGGGAAAAAAAGCGGCCTCTCTCAAAAAGAAATACGATGCTCCCGGCCGAGCTCGAGGCCGCCGCAGCCATCCCAGCGTTCCTGGGAAGGTGCGTGCACTGCGGGAAAGACGACTTCGGGGGCGACGAGGATGACGAGGAAGGGAACGAAGAAGAGCAGAAGGAGAACTACGGCAGCGACGACGGCGAAGCGGCAAAGACGGAAGCAAAGAAGAAGACGAAAGGCGACGCCGCCGCCGCTTCTTCTTCGTCGTCCTTTGGCCCGCGCACTATGATCCTATGCACGTGCTGTCAGGTGCGAATGAAGAGAGAGAGAACGGGGTAATAGAGAAGAGAGTGAGAGAGAGAAAGAGGAGTTGTCGTTTCCAACCGCTGCTCTCACAGAACGAAAAACGACTCTGTTTCTCTCTGCTCTTTCCTTCTCTCTCCCCGTTCGCAGGACTCCGGGACGCACGTCTCCTGCCTCGAGGAGGTCACGGGCGTGACTGTGGACCAGGAGTTGGTCGACGGGGGTGCGCCTTTCTTCTGCAGCGCCTCGTGCCAAAAGGTGAGAGAGTTTTGCTTCTTTTTTTCCTTTGACGCCGACGAGAAAACGACAACCGCTGCCCGCTCTTTTCTCAACCTCGGCCTCGACCTCATCTTCTTTTTTCTTCTTCTTCTTCCTCTCTCGCGAAAAAACGAGAACCCACCCCAGATCCACGCAGGCCTCCGCGCCATGACGGGATCCCGCGTGGCCCTGAACGGGTCCCTCTCTCTGCAGATCGCGATCGCTCCGAAGACGAACCAGAAAGGTGGCAGCAACGACTGCGACGGCGGCGGAGGCGGCGGCGGCCGCGCCAACTCGTCGACGCTCGACGCGGCGGTGCGCATCCTCCGCGGGGCGTTCGCGCCTCTGAGGACCGACGACGGCGTGGACCTGGTGACGGCGGTGTGCAGGGGGATGAGTAGCTCCTCTTCTGCTCCTGGTGACGGAGAAGACGGAGGCGAAGGAGGAAAGAAGAAGGACGGAAAGAGGAAGAAGAAGAAGGAGAAGAAGGAGAGGAAGAAGAAGAACGACGGCGACGGAAGCGACGACGACGAGAGCGACGACGGCGGCGGCGGCTCCACCTCGACCCTCTCCGACTACGACTTCGAGGGCTTTGCCGTCGCCCTCCTCCGCAAGGGGGCCACCCCGGTCGCCGCCGCGGCCTTTAGGCCCCGCGGCGCGGCCTTCGCCGAGCTGCCCTACCTGGCCACCTCGGCCTCGCACCGCCGCCGCGGGCTCGCCCGCCGCCTGCTCGCGGCGCTCGAGGCGCTGCTGGGCTCGCCGGGCGTCGGGGTCCGCAACGTGGTGGTCCCCGCCGCCCTGCCGCTCGCCACGGCCGTCTGGGAGCACGCCTTTGGGTACTCTCGTGTCTCCCTGGCCGAGCGCGCGGCGCTGTCGACGCCGGCGGGCAGGGTCTTCGAGCTCGCGGAGCAGAGCGCGACCGTCGTGAAAAAGTGCCTCGTGCCGGAGTGGAACAAGGCCAAGAGGGCCGCGGAGAGGTCGTCGGCGAGGGCCGCGGCCGCGGCCGTGTCCAGGTCCGCCAGCGCCGGGGGCGCGGCGAGCTGCAGGAGCAGGGAGAGGGGGAGGGCTGCTGCGACAGCGGGAGCGGGAGCGGGAGAGAGGGCGGGAGGGGGAACGACCGCTTCCCCTCTCAAGTCCGGCGTCCCCGCCCGCGCCGCCGCCGCCGCCGCCGCCGCCGCCGCGGCCGCCGCCGCCAGGGAGGAGGCCAGAAGAGCGGCGCATGCGGCTGCTCCTCCATCTCGCAGCGGCGGCGGCAAGAGGCGCCGCGGCGCCGCCGCCGCCGCGGCGGGCGCCGCCGCGGGGGGCGCCGGGGAGAGGGTCGCCGCCTCCCGCGGCCGCAGCCGCGGCCGCGGCCGCGGCGGCCATGGCGGCGGCGGAGGGGGAGGGAGGGACAGGAAGCGCATAAGGGAGAGCGACGGCGAGAACTCCGACTTTGTCGTTCCGGAGGACGACGAAGAGAGCGAGGAGGAAGAATCTGACGGCGACTTCGAGGAGGAAGAGAGTGACGACGAGTTTGAGGGAGGGAAAAGGAAAGGGAAAGGGAAGAGGCCGGCAGTGGCGGCGGCGCCGGCAAAGAAGAAAGTGACTTTCGCTGCTGCTCCTGTCGTGCTCGCCGCAGCTCCCAAAGCACCCCCCTCCTCGGCCACCCGCGCCGCCGCTGCTGCTTCCGCCGCCGCAAAGAAAAGGGCCCAGGAGGAGGAGAAGGAGAAAAAGAAGAAAGGGAGCAAGGGTGGCGTGAGCGTGGACAGGAGGAAGAAGAAGAAGAGGAGGAAGAAGAAGAGTGCGCTCGCGGAGATGTTCCTGCTTGCCCTGCGCCGCGAGACGCTCTCCGCCGCCTCGGGCGGGAACAAGGAGGAGCACAAGGAGGGCGGAGCGAGCGGCGGCGACAACGCCGCTGCTGCTGCTGCTGCTGCTGCTGCTGCGGCCGTCGTCGTCGAAGCAGCCGCTCTGGCAGCGGCCACGGTAGCTCCGGTCGAGGCCGAGGGGGGCGATGGCGGCAAGGCGCGCAAGGGAGGAGGAGCTCAGGCTGCCGCGGCTGCTGTCTCTGCCGCTGCTCCTTCTACCGGCGACGACAAGAACGACGCGGCCCCTCCTGAGCTGGAGGTCTAGTTTTATCGGTGGAGGAGGTGGCGCGAAAGGAGCAGAGACGGGGAGAGAGAAAGAAAACAAAAAAAAACAGGTGGAAAAAAACGACTGCAAACCAAATCAGAAATCAGTTTTTCTTTTTTCACTTCTTCGCTTTCGGGCACTCGCGCGCGTTCTCCTCGTCGCGTCCGACGAAAGCTCGCGCCTTTCGACATCCGTGGAGCTCTGAGAGATGCACGTGGGTCGCCTCCTGGCGGCTCGGACCGGCGGCGCGGCGGTGAGAGACTTCAAGTCGTCGGCGAGAGCAGTGAATCGGCGGCAGCATTGGGCGGCGGCGGCGACCTCGACCTCGACCCCGGCGGCGACTGGCGAAGACGAAGAACAACAACCCCAACAGCAGCAGCAGCAGCAAGACACCCTACGCGCGACCCTCAGGGACCTCCCGGGCCCCGTGGCCTCCGTCCTCGCCGACGAGCTCCTGCTCTGCGGTGCGCTCTCCGCCTCGGTGGACG
>Ga0315274_10014890_pt1 | contig 11027 bp, 8 predicted proteins | sample YL17G02_20_MG_FD_203700 | JGI IMG/M metagenome (GOLD analysis project Ga0315274, IMG submission 203700) | Sediment microbial communities from Yellowstone Lake, YNP, Wyoming, USA - YL17G02_20 | ecosystem: Environmental > Aquatic > Freshwater > Lake > Sediment | place: USA: Wyoming | collected...
ACGCCTAAGAGCAGCGAGGTCAGGACGACGTTTCGGAGCTGGCGGACGTTGCCGGGCCAGTGGTATTTGGCGAAGATATCCATCATAGCCGGGTCGAGGGTGGTTATGCGGCGCTGGGCTTCGCGGGCATATAGATTCACGAAATGCCATACGAGGTCCGGGAGGTCCTCGGTTCGCTGGCTCAGAGGACAGATGATCAATCTTACGGCACTTAGGCGATAGTAGAGGTCGCGGCGGAAACGGCCTTGCTCGACTTCGTGGAGGAGGTCTTTGTTGGTGGTGCTTATTATTCGCACGTTGATTTTGATGTTGTCGTTTCCGCCGACGCGTTCGAGATTCTGCTGTTCGAGGACCCTGAGGAGCTTGGCCTGGAATTTCATCGGAGTTTCGGTAATTTCGTCGAGGAGGAGGGTGCCTCCGTGGGCCATTTCGAATCGTCCTTTGCGCTGGTTATAGGCCCCGGTGAATGCGCCTTTTTCGTGGCCGAAGAGCTCGCTTTCGAGAAGCGTGTCACTCAGCGCCGCACAATTGACCTTGATGTAAGGGGCCTGTGCGCGTTTGCTGTTGTGGTGGATGAGGTATGAGATCAATTCCTTGCCTGTTCCACTTTCGCCGCTGATTAAGACGGGGACGGAAGTTGGCGCTATTTTCTTTGCGAGGGTGACGGTCTGGAGGAGCTTTTTGCTCTTTCCGACGATCTGGTAGAGGCTGCGGATGCCGTGCTCTGCAGACTCGCAGGCCTGGACGGTGTGGTTTGGCAGCAAGGTGTCCAGGATGGCCCGGAGTTTTTGCAGGTCGAGGGGTTTGACGAGGAATTCACAGCAGCCGGCTCTTACGGCTTTGACGGCCGCGGCGGCAATCTGTTGCAGTGGCACGGGCTTGAAGCCCGTGGGACCACGGCCAGGCCTGTGCCGAGCGCAGTCGAGGGAATGGCTGTGCCATGCATCCTGTCCGGAGGGGTCGGCCATCATAATGACAGGCATTTCAGGCGAGTTCTGTTTGATTCTGTGGAGCAGGTCGAAGGCGTTTTGCGGAATAAAGTCCGAACACGGGCGGGACGCCCGTGCCACGCGCCGGCATATTCCGTCGCCGATGAAGACAAGGTCGTAATCGGCTCTGTCGAGAGAGTCTATTGCGGCCTCGGCGGTGTCGGCGATTATTCCTCGAATGCCTTTTTGGGCCAGTATCCTGAGTATAAGTCCGGCGGTCTGTGGGTCGTCGTCCCCAATCAGGACGTTTGCGATGAGGCCGGCCCGCCCAGGTGACGGCGGGTTAGTTTGCGTGACTTGGTTTTCGTCTGCGCGGGCGCTATCCACCTTTTGCTTGCTCCGTTTGGGGTTGGGATTCTGTCGTTAGGACGAAGTCATTTTCGTTCGGGTAATCGGTTGTCTGCCGTCGGTTCTGTTCAATGAGCTTTCTGGGTTCATCCTGGCGGTACCAGCTCAGCAGTATGCTGCGGGCCTTTGCGAGGTCGGCCCACATTGAGCCTGCGTAGTCGTTGCACAGGCGCGAATAGACCTCGATTGCTTTTGGAGGGTCGTCGTTTCGCAGGCAGTTGCCTATCTGAAAGAGGATCCAGTCGATTTGGGGGTTCGGGTGGGGCTGGTTTGGGTCGGCTCGAAGGAGGACCTGCTGGTAACATATTGCGGCTTCTTTGAGCCGGCCGCTGTGAAAGAGGACTTCTGCGAGCTCAAACGGGTTTTTGATCTGTTCGGGATTCTGCAAGTGCTTAGCGAGGATTTGCAGGGTCTCTTGGGACAACATTCCGGGGCGAGGTTGCGGCTTGATTTGCTGCGTTTCGGTGTTTTTGCGGGGCGACGGTTCGCCAGCGGTTTCGTTTGGCTCGGGCTGCGCGGACGATTCGAGGGTGACGGGAGGTTCGGGGGTTTTGTTGCGGGGTCTGAACTCAACGGAGCGGACCAGCTCGATTATTCGCCGGAGGTCATCGTCACTGTTGGCATCGTTGTTGCTGTTGGGCACAGTTATTCTGGTCTGCCAGAGTTTGCGTCCAATATCGGTAGTCGGGCTTTTTGCGATGAGCCAGTTGCGGGCGGGCGGTTCACCGGCGATTTGGGAGTTCGAGTCTGCGGTCGTATCGGTTGGGGCTTCGGCCAACGTGGGTGGTGAAGGATTGTTCGGGTCGGGCTGAGCCGATGAGAGCTTAGCTATGGCCGGGGATCCGTGGAGGCAAAGCAGCAGCCAAGTCAGGCAGAAGGCGCGGAGACATAACCCCGCAGCAATCTTCCTGACGCCGATGAGACTGCATCTGGGAAACGGGACCGGGTAACCGCGTGGGCCTTCCCCGGAGCACGGCAGGAGATTGGTGCGGGGGAATTCGGATTTGAGGCCGCAAGTTTGCTTTTTGGAGTTGTTAATCGTCTTCATTTTGGGCGGTCCAAAAGGGCCAAAGCCGCTTTGTCGTAGTTTTTCTGCCGGCTGTACGCGGCGGCGAGCATTTGAGCGGCTTCGTTTTTGATTTGGTCTGGCGCGGCTGAATCGAGGAGCTGGGAACAGACGGATACTGCCTGTGAATCCTGGTTGAGCATCAGGCACGTCTTCGCCAGCGTGAGGGCGACCTCATACGCCAGAGGTCCGGGCGGGGCGACGACGAGGATCTCGGTAAGTTTTTTGTGAGCGAGATCCAATTGGTTCCTTGCGACATAGCACCTGGTCAGCTCAAAGGATATTTCAGCCTTTAGCCGGGGATCGGATACGTACTCGATCCTGCTGCTGAGCAACGTGACGGCGTTGTCAACCAGGCCCATTTCCCGGAGGACTTTGGCCCGGAGCAATAATATCCTGACCAATTCGGCTTGTGAGAACTGATAGGAGTCAACGTTTTCGAGTAGATCGAGCGCCTGGAGGAATTGTTTCTGAGCGATATACGCATCGGTCAAGGCTGAGATTGTCTCGACGTATTCATTTCTTGGGAGCGGCCCGGCCAGGGCATATTGAAATGTACGGCAGGCTTGCTGGGGTTCGTTGAGAGCCAGGTAAGCTTTGCCGAGGAGGAAGCAGGCGGAGCAGACGTCGGGGTTCTTTTTTTCTCGCATGAGGTCGATGTAGTTTGTCAGCCATTCGACGGCGGAATCGTAATCGCCCATTTGATAGTAGCATTTGCCGGCTCCAAAGGCGGCGCTGCATTGTGATTCGGGCGAGAAGCCGAGATAATAGACTTTACGATAGAGCCTGGCGGCTTCGCCGATAGTTCCCGCCTTTTCGGCGTATTCGGCGAGATGTACGTAAGCTTGGGTGACAATCCTGTCGTCGGGATATCGCTCCACGACCTGCTTTAGGTCCTCGGCGGCGCCGGCGTAGTCTCGCACCTGTGGGCTGCTTTTCAATTTGCTCGAGTTGAGCAGGGCATAGGGCGCCAAGGACGAGGAGGGGAAGCGGTTAGCGGTTAATTTGTATTCTGCGATAGCTTCGGGGATGCCGCCTTGTCGGGAGTGCAGAAGGCCGAGTGCGAAATGGGCATTGGCGGCGCGCCGGTCGTCATCGAAACTGAGCAGGAATCTCTGCCACAAGGAGACAGTTTCACTGCAGAGCAGAGATATTGATTGCGAGAGCGAAGAGGACTCCGCCGGCTGAATAATGGTTACGACATCGTTCTGGTCGATGCGGGCCAGCAGGCCAACCTGTCCGGCGGCGGCGGCGACGACCTGCTGTGCAGTTGCCGCGGGCATATATAGAATGACGGGTCTGTTGTGGGCGGGGTCTGCCGTTCCCCCCACGGGGCCTTGGGCCTGCGGGTCATGAGCGCTGCCGAGCGTCCAGGAGATATCGAGGTCGGCGTTTGCGGCGAACCTGGCCAGGAGCTCTTCAATGGGTGCGCCGTTGGCAACGACGGACCAGCAGATCGAGCCGTCGTCACGGCGAATTTTCCGGATTTGGGGCCGGAGCAGCGCGTCGTTGAGATAGCCGGCGCCGGAATTCAAGAGGGCTTCGAGCTGCTGGTCGTCCAAGCCGAGGAAGGGGTCGATCTCGGCGGGAGGGGCCCAGAGCTCCGGCGGAAGGTCTGCGTCGAGGTCGCTGAGCGAAAGGACGTGTTTAGTCAGTGCTTCTGCGATCAGGAAGTGGCAGTTGCTTCGGAGCGACGATTTGATTGTTGCGTCGGTATCGACGACGTCAATGAAAGCCATTGCGCGATAGGCCCTTGCCCGTGCGTTCAAATACTGCTTTCTCTGCATTTCGAGGAAGATGCGATGGTAGTTGGCCATCAGCCTGAGTGTGTTGGAGGTGCTTTTGGCAATTTCATCGAGGATACGGTCGGCCTCTTCGAACTGTCCTGACTTGGCCCGACAGAGAGCCATCTTCAGGCGAAGCAAATCTCTGTGGCTATTCGCATCAGGGGGGAGACTCCGATAGAGCTGGTTGTAGGTTGCGTAGGCGTTGTCGTATTCGCCGGCGTCGTAGAAATCCTGAGCGACTTTCAAGGATGTCGGCTGAGGTGATTGAGGCGCAGGTCCAGGCTCCTCCGCTGGGAGTCCCAAGTGGGACGTGGCGTCGTGGCGGGGGGGCTGCTTTTGATCTGCGGGTATGGCATTGTCGGCTGAGGGTTTGGATGATGCGGCGGCGCTGCGCGACGAAGAGGTCAGCAGGGTGCGCAACAACAGCAGCACAATCAGAACGATGCCGGCGACAAGGATTTTCTGGACGGCTGAGAGGCGCAATCGCGGGATTCGGAGTTTGAGGCGTTTGCCTGGGGCCTCTGCGATGGTCGGCGGTTCTGCGGTCTGCTCGAGGGATTTGTAGAGATCGTCGTCCGCGACGAAGACCTGCCCTTCCGGGATCTCTTCGAGGAACTGGCCCTCCCCATCGCTGGCGGGCAGGCCTTCGAGCAGATCGCTATCCGCGCCAGAGGGTCTCCCGGCAGCCTGGGGCCCGGGGGCTTCCGGCGTGGCGGGAAGGCTCTGGTCGGGAGTCTGTTCTGGTTCTTGTTCCGGCATAACTCTGAGCTTCGTATTCACCGCCCGGCGCCCTTTATATTCAACGCGAGCGCGGGCATTTTGGGCGGCCCGTTCCTGCTGTAGCAGCACAATGCGGGTCTGCACCACTTGTGAGGGGTAGCAATATCTATGCCAGAGTGGGGCGGTCGTGGCGGGCAACGCGGATTTGGCGGCTCAGGGCCGAAAAAAGGCATTTTTGCATTTTGAATCGTGTCCTTGAATCCGTAAAGAGATGTCAGAATTTTAGACGGTGCGGGGGAATTTCTGACAGGATAATGCTCGATCCTCGACGCTCCCACCCAGGGGTTTCCGCTTCGCTCCAAGATGCTCGATGCTCGATACTCTCTGTCATTGCGAGGCCCGCAACGCGGGCCGTGGCAATCTCAGGGGTGCGAGGGGCTGGAGGTTGCTTCGCTTCCAGGCTGTGTCGCAATTATGTTTCATGTTTGCAAGCAGTCACGGTAATTTGGTTTCTCCAGATTCAACCAGACCCGTGCCCCCAAGCCCCACACCTATGTCAAATCATTTGCTTACCCAAAGCCCCGCCAGAAACCGCCTGTCAAAAGACCTTCCGATATGCCCCTGTCCCAGAAACTCCGAATCAACGCACGTCACAACCGCCTTGAAGCCTAAATCAATAAACGTCTCGGCAAGCTCGCCCGTGTCCCTGCCCCAAAGAGGAAAGACCGCCTCCATTCGTGCCTCCGACAAGTTCTCTTCTCGGTAGTTCCTCACCTCCTCAAGGAAAATATCCCCGAACACCACCGCCTTCGCACCACGCTCGCGATAGCGGGCCAGCACCTCGGCTATCTTAGTTCGGTAGTCGTCCTCGGATGAATTTTCCGCAATCCGCACCTTCACAACCGGGATACCCAGAGATTCACATTGCCGATCGAGCAGCTCCTCTCGTACCCCGTGCATGCTAACCCTGGCGTAGCCGTCCGTTATCGTCGTCAATAGTGCCGCAATCTCGTAGTCTTGCTTCTGCTGAGCCTCATACAGAGCAAGAGCGCTGTCTTTGCCCCCACTCCAGCAAACCAGCGCCTTTTCTCTCATAATGCTCCTGATGTCACTCCAAATCGAATGGCGTGTTGTCTATGGGCTCAAACCACCCCAATTTCATAGCAGCCGAATCGACCCCATAGACGCTTGTGCTCTCAGACCTCGCCATCTGGCGCGACCCGACGTTTCCCCCCGCCCACCCGACGTTGGCCCGTCCCCTGTGCCGGAAGTGAATAGATGGTGACATATAAAATCCGGTAATGACCTTGCCCCCATACACGGTATAAGGCGGCTCGGCAAATGAATATTCGATATACGACTTCCCGTCGTTTGACATCGCCGTATCCGCAAACATCAACGTCTCGCTCGGCCTACCCACCTCTGTCGTCCGCGTCGTCCTTGCGTATGCCGCCCTGAACGCTACCGCGCCGTCCAACCCGCTCTGCCACATCCGGCTCCCGATATACGTCATATTGTATCCATACCCCCCGCAGCCCTGCTCGAAATTCCTGTCCCAGCCCTCGCCGCTCACAAAATCCACCCTCTCCGGACACTCCTTAACCTCTCTGTCCGCCAGATACCCTGCCAACGGCCCTCGCACCGGATCAAACGGCTCATCCAGACTACCGCGCACACCGTGCCAGCGATGCAGCCCGGCTCCGTCCCAGATGTCACTCGCCGCCGCAACGTAATACCCGTCGTTCTCGCCGGCGTATCCCAAATTCGCCAGCAAGAGCTGCCGGATATTGCTCTTGCACACCAACTCGCGCGCGCCAGACCTCGCGCAGGCAAGCGCCGGCATCAGTATCCCCAACAGAAGCGCAACCACCGAAATCACCACCAACAGCTCAATTAAAGTGAATCCCTTTTTTCTTTTGTCCGACATAAGACGCTCACTTCCGAACAAACGCCGCTGATACTCAAAATTCAGAATTCTGCATTCTGGATTCGATATTCTACATTCCCAAGATGCGCCACTTTTCAACTTTCAGCCACTGCCCTGCGAACGCCGCAAGGTCACGGCCGTCAATCACCAGGTCGCTGGGTTCCGCCACATCACATCTGCCTATCCACGCTCCCTGCCCGAACCGGCTGCCCCACGCCGACGCAAACAACGCAAAATCGAACATATCAACGACCCCGTTCAAATCGACATCCGCCTCGTACTCTTGCTCATTGAGCACGCCGACGGCTTCGACGTCAATCCCGCCGGACCCGAATGTCACCCAGGCATCGTAAATCGGATGGTTATGGTCATAGACACCGATTATGGGCCACTTCGTGACGTCGATGCGTCCCTCAGCCTTGTCGTAAAAGTCACCGCTGCCCGGTATATCGACGATCCGAACATAGTGTATGTCGTTTATATCCACTGCACCGCTCATAACCAGCGGATCTCCCGCAACGTCGCGCAAATCGAATGGCGTGCCGGTGCACAGACCATTCGCATTCGGATGCTTGCCCGCAAGATTATGGACGTTGCTTATCTCAATCGTCCCGTAAGGACCGACAGGCCCCGGCGTCAGTGACACCGACGCAAACCGGACGAATTCTCGCCCATTCGAGGAAACCTCCACATATCCCAATTCCCCGAGCATCTGCCCCGCAACCGACCCGCCGCCCATATTGTAAGCCAAAACAAAACCATTCTCAAATACGGCAAAGTCATAGCCTTTGATATCTCGAATCGCATCTGTGTCGCCCGCCTCGCAGGGGTCCCCAAAGACTAGAGTTATCCGCCCCGGCTCCGCGCGACTATCAATCTCGCTCCTGTCCAGGTCCCCCAGGCTCACAATATCGAAGTTGTCCCCCGTGGCCGGACCAAGCGCCTTGTTCGGGTCATTCCATACCCCCTCTCCGAACCAATCATCGTCCGAAGGCGCATACTCCGCCCAACCCCGCGCCCAGGCGCGGAAAATCGGATTCAACATCGCCCCCGCATAGCCCAGCGGACTGGCGTGCCGCCAGCGGTTGTTCGGATCAATGTAACCATTCACGCCGCCCTCGGTATAAGGCCCGGCCCGGACAATACCCGCCCCCGCGCCCAGCAATACCGCCGCCATAGCCGCCTGTCGCAACATCGCTTATCTCCTGCACTGTGTGTCACCCCTGCGCAAGGTTGTCACCCCTGCGAAAGCAGGGGCAGGAATCCACAAGCACCGGGTTATCCAGCAGTTCATCTTTGGTGCAGGTTCTCATCTCTTTCGCCAGCCCACACCTAACGCGCCCAATCCCAACAGTACAATCGTCGCAGGTTCCGGAACTATGGTATCTATCACAAAATAAGCCGGGGTATTCATACCCCACGCCCCAACGTCACTCGAGCTCAGCCCAAATTCCAGACTCTTCACCACGCCCAACGCGCTCAAATCGACGTGTTCCCACGCATCCACGATGTAATCCTCGCCGTTGTCCGCAAACCGGTAATCCGCTAAATAAAACTCAACCACGTCGGTCACAACCTCGCCCGCGTCTTTACCCGTAATAGTCAGAAGAAACCAGTCCCCATCGTCACCGGTGGCGCCGCCGAACTTCTTCGCGAACAAATCGCCATTGAGCATCGAATAATACGCGCTGTTATTATTCGTCACGTACAGACCCTCAACGACCCCCGCTGCATCAAGCGTAATAGCAGGGGGGCCGGACCACCCCACGTAGCCGACTCCATACTTCGCCGAGCCCCCTTGTCCGCTCCCGGTGATAGCGTTGTACTGCGCCGTCCACCCCTCTGCCGTCGTATCCGTGATATTCGAATACGAAAATCCGTCCCACGAACCATACATCGTGTCGTAGTTGTTGTTGAACTGCGCCGCGCCGCTCACAAAACCTCCTGAACCGTCCGACCCGTTCCAGTACGATTCCGCCGCCAAAGGCAAATCCTCAAACGTCGCCATATACCCGTTCGCCGCGCTCGCCATCCCCAAAAACGCCAGCACACGAACAAGATTTCTCATCTTCAACACTCTTCTCGAAACCATATTCTTGTTCCTCCTTTCACACTCCACGGCCCAGACCGCGGGGCCGGCTTAAACCAATAAAAAAACCGCCGCTCCCACGAAAGGAACGGCGGCTCTTATACTTCGGACTGAACGGGCCTGGGCAAATAAACCGGCTTCAACCCGCACTGCCACACCTGCGTTCCACTTCGCGAGAACACTAATAAATTAAGTGTGCTGCTAACCGCAGGCAGGTTTTCTGACTTGCGTCTTACCTCGAGACCCCTTCCCATCCGCCCATTGCGAATAGTGGCCCGGCCCGCAATAACCCTTGCGAGCCGAAAAATGTCTCTCGGACTCCCAATGAATCATATACCCACGAATCGACACCAATCAAATTCGTGAAAATTCGTGTGAATTTGTGGTTAATTCATCGGAACAGACGCACACAGCGGCGCGACCGTCGCGGATTCTAACCGCGTTCCCGTTTGACTATCCCAAAGCACACGGCCTTGAGACCTGCAAATTAGATTATTCCTTTGCCAAAGAGCTACTTGTTATTATTCTACCAAAGCATTCCAGCTCGGTCAAACAAGAATCCAAAAATTTCTTCCTGGACTTACCTTTCGGCCCCCTGCACAGCCGCAAGCTTCGCCCTCAGTCCAAAGGTTCGTAGAACCGACTCGGCCTCGCTCCCAGACTGTTTGTCAGGGTCCCCAAGCCCTCGATTGTCGCGTCAATCCGGTCGCCAGCCTTGAGGTAGTTGCCCGTCGCCAGACCCACGCCCGCCGGCGTTCCCGTCGCGATAACGTCCCCCGGCTCAAGCGCCATAATGTGGCTCAAAAACGACACAATATCCGCCACAGGATAAATCATCTGCCCGGTATTGGCCTTCTGGCGAACGTCGCCGTTCACCGTCAGCGTCATATCGAGGTCCTGCACATCCTCTACCTCATCCGCCGTCAACAGGTACGGCCCCATCGGGCAAAAACCGTCCGCCCACTTGCCGTTCAGCCAGTCGTAGAACTCGTCCCAGGGCCGCTTCGCCCGATTCTTGGCAAACGTCACGCTTCGCGCTGATACGTCGTTGGCAACGGTGTACCCCGCAATTGCGCCGCCCGCATCCTCGGCGTCGATGCACTTGGCCCGCCCGCCTATCACGACCGCCAGCTCCAGCTCGTAGTCTATCGTCTCGCTATAGACCGGCCACGGTATCTCATCGCCCGGCCCGATCACCGCCGTCGCTGGCATAAGAAACGGCCTCGGAACCGTCGTCAGCCGCGGCGAATCCGAAAGTCCCAACTTCAGCCCCGCCTCCTTGATGTGCTCGACGTAGTTCCCCGCCAGCGCCAGCACCTTCCCCGGACGCGGAATAGGCGCCAGAAGCCTCACCGAGCTTATCGCTATTGCCCCCTCGCCCGACTCCGCCAGCTCGGCCAACATGGCCAGGCACGCCGGCCCCCGCTCCAGAATCTCCTTCACGCTCCCCGGCGGATCCGCCCCGCCCCACGCCGACTGAATGTCAATTATGGAACCCTCAATGAGTATTCCAGGCCGAATCAATTGATTGTGCAAATACGTTACCAGTTTCATTTGTGTTCCTTTTAGCCGAAATTATCAAAAGCATCGAACAAAAAGAAGGCCCCTCTCTGTCATTCCCGCGAAACCCGTCTTGAGCGAAGTCGAAGGAGCGGGAATCCAGAAGCCTTGATTTCGTGGAAAAACTCATCTTGTTACAGCCTTGCCCTGTTGAAAAGTCCAAGGTTAGGTCATTCCGAGCGGAGGCCCCTGGGGCCGAAGTCGAGGAATCTATTTAAGAACAGATTTCTCGGCTCGCCTTCGGCTCGCTCGAAATGACTCTTTACAACGTTTTCAACAGAGCATTACAGCCTCTAAGTTTAAACCCGTATTCTACGCCTTTTCCCCCCGGATGCAACCCCGCCCCACGTTCCCGGAGACGGCCTGCCGCTGGCCTTGAAGCAGACGCGCCGGAAAAATCGCTTGAAATTGTGCCCGCAGATGTTTTAATATCTTTTGACTTAAGCTAAAATGGTGCGCCTCCCGATTTTAATGTAGGGGCCGATTGAACGATAGTTTGAGGTGAACGATGTCTTTTTCTGTTGGAACGCTCAAAATGACG
>Ga0315274_10014891_pt1 | contig 11026 bp, 9 predicted proteins | sample YL17G02_20_MG_FD_203700 | JGI IMG/M metagenome (GOLD analysis project Ga0315274, IMG submission 203700) | Sediment microbial communities from Yellowstone Lake, YNP, Wyoming, USA - YL17G02_20 | ecosystem: Environmental > Aquatic > Freshwater > Lake > Sediment | place: USA: Wyoming | collected...
CCGCGCTGGAGCGGGAGGCGGACGCGCTCCGTGGACACATATGTGGGATCTCGGCCCGCCGCTTCCTTGCCCCTCCGCTCTCCACCGGAGTCCCCAGACCCGCAGGGCCTCGCTCAGGCGGTTCCATCGCCGCTTAACAGCCACATGTGGCGTCAGAGTCGTAGTCCCGGCCGACCTCCAGGGCTCTCAGGCCGGTTCCACCGGCGAGTGACATGCGCACATGGGAGCAGGCCCGTTCCAGGCTGAGACGGCGGCTGCGGACCGCCCATCGGGCGCCGATCGCCAGGGCCCGGACCATCAATGGGACCTATGCCTCGTAGATCTCCAGCGTGCTGACTCCCAAAGAGAGGACGGCGCCCGAAGGCGCCGCCTACCGGTCCCAAATCATACCGAAGGGAATCAGCCGGAGCAAGCCCAGAACGCTCCCAGGACGGTACTATGGGTGCCCGACATACGCACGCGGGAGCGGGCGTTGGGCCTGCCCCGGCAGTGGACCGAGCACAGGCCGCGCTGCGAACGCGGATCGGGGTTCCGGCGGAGCTGCGATTCCAGAGCAGGCACAGCTCACGCTGAGGTCGGCTGATTGCTTTCTTGACGTCCGTCTGCGCCCGAGGTGGCGGGCCGATGCAGACCGTGGCATGGCCGAGCTCGAGAGGGTCATGTCGGTGAAAGCGATGCTTCAGTTAGCTCTGCGAGTGGCACCAGTCCGCGGCTCGACGGAGAGCAACACTAGGCGACCACTGTTGGGCGGCCGCGCTCCCGCCGTCAGGCGCCCCACTCTGCGCGAATCGCCATCTTGCTTGTCTCCGTGACGGAAAGGCCCGGCAGCGCCTTCTCAAGCTGTGCTGCAAGCCCGTTCGCCGTGAGGCTGTCCGCCTCGACATCGAGATAGAGATCGCCCTCGCTGAACTCGTCCTGTTCAACCTGACGCACGCCCGACAGACACCTGATAGCATCCTGTAGCTTCTGCGCCTGAGACGCGGTGCGGACTCCCACAACGATCACCTCGATCTGTCTCGTGGAGCCTGCCGGCAGCAGCATCAGCCGTTCACTCAGGCGCCCTCCTACCTCGTCGGCGGCCCGTCCAAGCGCCACCTTGCCAGCTATCTCTTCAGTCAGATCAACGCCGCCGGCCTCCGCCCAGTCAGCGGTCAGGATCTCATTGGTTGCCTTCGACAGCGCTCGTAGCTCGACGCGAGCGCGGCAACTGACCATGCCCGCGGGAAGCTCGGAAGGGTCCTGCTCCGGCCGCTGACTGAAAGCCTCTCCTATCACGAGAATGTCGGCCTTGGTTCTGCTGAGCAATTCCTTCAGTGCGCTGGTGTCTCCGCCCCAGGCATGAGCGACTAGGTCGTTATAGCGATAGCGACCTGAGAACTCGCGGTCAATCACGCGGTAGCCGGCGTCGGTCAGTGTGCGTATCAGCGCGGTCTCCGCCGCCGGGTCGGGAATCCGAGGTCGCTGCAGATGCGTCTCAGGAATGAGAACCGCGATGCGCCACTGCCGGAGCAGGCCTGCCTGCCTGAGCATCTCGACGATGGGAACCTCGGAGACTGTCACGCGAGCAATCACCCAGTAGACGCCGCTCCGTTCGCCCTGGCTCAGGACCTCCACTTGCCCAAAGCCGGCGGCCTTCGTGCAGATCTGATCGAGGGTCAGCACGAAGTTCTCAGTTCGGGAATCCGACCGGACATAGACGCCACAGACTCGCTCGATCGCTTCGCGCAAAGCCTGCTGACGCGCATCGTCGTAGGAGACGGCGGACTGGCCAGGAACAGTGACAGCGACCGGCGGAGGGGCAAGGCTGTCTTCTCGTGGCTCGCTGGCATCCCTAACGACGTCTCCGATTAGCGCATACACTGGTAACGTCATACTGAGCAGCAGCATAAGGATGAGTGAGCTTGTCTTGACCATTGGCATCATCTCCCGGGTGCGTTTCCTCACTTGTCGTCCTTTCGCGGCACCGCGGTTACACGGTCCCCCACTCGCACCTCGGAAACGCGACGCCTCTCCTCTTTCCAGTGCTGTCCGAGTATGTCTTTACTGTAGTGCCCGGGGGCGAGCTTGGCCATGTGCTGCTGGATGCCATCCTGGATGGGGTGCGCCAAGGAGATAAGCTGCCAGTCTATGCCGATCACCCTGCCATCAGGGCCGCGAATCTCCTCGCCTTTCCGTTCCACCTTGAACTCCGACTTCGAGGTCACTCCCTGGTCGGCGCCCAAGGTGATGATGAAGTATCCCCCTTCAGTCTCAGGAACCACCTTGACGACTACCCCGGCAATGGGAGGGACAAGCTGTTTCGCGAACTTGCCCGCCGCTTCGCTGATTGCTTTCACGAACAGCGGCGAGGCGTCGACGCTTCCGGAGGCGGTCTCTGAGCCCTCGAAGGACCCTTCTTTCCATATACTGCCGTCGTTCGCGTCTATCGCTATGCAGTGCAGGCTCACCTTGGCTATAGTCGAGTACGAAGTCCGCCCCTTGCGATCGGTGTATGAACTGCCTTCCGACGACGCCGACTGAACAGAGCCACAAACCACGATCTGGACCCCTGTGAACTTCCCGATCTTGACAGCCGTTGCCGGGTCAACGATGCCAGTAAGCCCCAGACGATGCTCCTGAAGGACCGTTGCCAGTCTCGCCCGGTTGTATGCCTCAAAGCGGCCGGAGTTGACCAGCGATGAACTGACTTCATCCCTGGCAACGCCGGCGAGATTACCGGGACCGTCCTGAACATCAAACTCAAGGACTGCGACGCGCGGCTTCTGCGGGATCGTAGGAGACCGGCCGGCGCCGAAGGCGGACACAACAATGCACGACAGCAGTGCAACAGCGACCAAGACAGCCCTCATCAGCCTTTACCCCCTGAGCCTGATATGTGCTGACGGCCGCGGGAAGCGGCCGCCTGCCCGGCGAGCATTATGCCACTGTCGGCTACCGTGGTCAACGGCGCTTGGGCTCGCGGGCTGGGCCAGCCCGGCGGATTCACCTGTAAGACGCGATGACTCGCCGAATTCTTGCCCGCCTAATGTCCACGTTTCGTCTCTAAGTACGGCGAGGCAATGCATGTCGTCCATGGGCACGGCCCCGCCGGAGGCTTCGGCGACTTGCAGAGGCTGGGTTGTAGTAGTGGCAGTAGTATCGCGCGGTTCGTGCGGCATCCGGCGCTCGGTGCGAGTCGAGCGGATCTCGTAGCGGGTGGCAGAACACGTACTGGCAGTTGTCGACGCGATCCCCTGACTGCTCGGGCACCGCCAGCTGGGATGCTGCAGGCTGGTGAGTGGCGTAGGGGACCTGTCCCGATTCCATATCTTGGCCCGAACTCCATTCTCTGGTTCAGTGGGACTCGCTCTGAGGGCAGGCCAACCGCCTAGTGCAGACCCGGCAACGCCTCAGGCGAGCAGTGTGGCAGACAGCGGCGGATGCGTATCTCATTGACTGCCCAGCCCTTGCTATGTGTAGTATAATGCCTAGGACTAGCGTCAGTTGTGTGGGCGAGGGAGGCGCGGCGGCATTGCTGCCCGGCCGTAAGATTGCGAACTTCGAGATCGTCCGCTGGCTAGGGCGCGGGGCGTTCGCTGACGTGTATGAGGCGCGGCAGGTACTCATGGACCGCGCAGTCGCGCTCAAGGTCATCACCGGTGACCAGCGCCCCTCCGAGGAGCAGCTCAGCGAGGCCCGCCTCCTCGCCTCACTATCCCACCCGAACATCATCCAGATCTACGACTGCGGCATCGACATTGACCCCGACACGGGGAGGGCATGCCTGTACCTTGCGACCGAGCTCGTGAAGGGAGGCACGTTGCGAGACTTGCTGGCCTCCTCGGGCCGTTTGACTGTACCGCAGGCAACAGGGGTGGCGCTGGCCGTGTGCGAGGCGCTCGCCTATGCACATGCCAGGGGTGTCGTCCATCGCGACGTCAAGCCAGAGAACATTCTGCTGGAGGAGGACGGTACGCCCAAGCTGGCGGACTTCGGGGTGAGCAGGCTTCTGTCAGGGAGCCAAGTGGCGAGCAGCATTGTGGGCACAGCTCCCTATATCGCACCAGAGGGGTGGGAGGGCGCTACTCACCAGTCGGATATCTGGTCGGTCGGGGTGCTGTTCTACGAGATGCTCCGGGGTGCGCCCCCCTTCACCGGGAAGACGCCGGCGGAGGTGGAACGGCGGATAAAGAGGCAGGCCCACACTCCGCTGCGCGAGCTAGTGCCGGGGATCCCTGCTGGAGTCGAGGCGGCCATCGATAAAGCACTTCAGAAGAAGCCGAGCCGTCGCTTTGCGAAGGTGAGCGATCTGGCCGATGCTCTCCGGCCTTACTCCACGGGGCCGGAGCAGTCCCCGGTCACAGTGCCGCCCGGGGCTATTGGGACAGTAGGCCTGACCATGCGTCGCGCGGTGAGAGGAGTAGCCAGGTTCGTGGCGGCGCAGAACGCGGGGACCATAGTGTTCCTGCTCGTGGCCGCTCTCGTCGGGTATCTCGGCGTTCATTCTCGGGGGCGGCTAGGGATCGCGAAGGATACAGCGGACCGCATCGCAGGGCGGGGGTCGGTGGCTGTCCTTGAGAATCCCCCAGCGACGAGCATGGGCGATGTCGGACGGGGACCCACGACCCGTCGTGCGTCCGAAGGTAGACCAAGGGGAGAGGCCGCGACGGCGGATACCGAGAAGGTTGGCGGGGCCGCAGGGAAAGGATCCGGGACTCCGCAGGGGCAGCCGTCCGAGACGCCGCAGCATCGAACCATCGCCGAGGCAAGAGAGAACGCCGATGCCCTCTATGTGCAGGCGCGTGCGAAGCTGCAGACAGGCGAGCAGACGGAGGCGGTGAGTCTGCTGGAGAGATGCGTCGCCGCGGATCCGAAGCACGCGGCCGCTCATATGCAGCTAGCGATTCTACACGCGGACCTGGGCAAGGCGGACCGGTCGGTCAAGGAGCTAGAGCTAGTCGTGGGCCTGGAGCCGAATCGGCTTGGGGCGCGGCAGATGCTCGCACGCGCCTATGCCGACCAGGGAGAGAAAGAGAAGGCAGCAGCCCAGTGGGAGGCTGTGCTCAGGCTGGACCCCAACAATCGCGAGGCCAAGCAGGGGCTCTCCGGTAAACCGCCAGGCTGAGCACAATCTGAGAGCAAGAGGCAAGAGTTTTGTCCGAGCGAACGTCTGACAGAGATGAACCGACTTCCTCTGTCCGGCCGTATGGCGGCGCGCCCAAGGGGTCCGAGCAGGGAGCGCTGTCCAGGTTCATCTCCCGTCTGGCAGAGGGAGAGGATGGAGCTTGGCGTGAGATGTGGGCCCGGTACGGGAGCACGTCGCTGGGACTGATCCGTCACCTGATCGCGGCCAGGAACTGGTTCGCGCTGAAGGGATGGGAGGAGGACGTGCTAGTGGAGAGCTTCGTTCGTTTGCTGCGAGGGGTGGAGAAGTTCCGTGGAACGACGTATCAGGAACTCGATCGGTTCGTGCGCGCCAACCTGGTCTTCACCTGTCTCCAGAAACTGCGCGAGCTGGGGCGCTGGCCGGAGGGTCCTGTGCTCTACCGACTGGCCGGTCCAGAGACCGCGGCCGGGGAAGACCAGTTTGCCGTTGCCGACTGTGAGCATATCCTGCGGGCGGCCATTGCGGCTCTTCCTCCTGAGTTGGCCAAGATAGTCGACATGAACCTAGCGGGTTACGACTCGCAGGAGACGGCTCAGCGGATCGGTGTTTCCAGACAGGCGGTCTTCGACCGGAAGCATCGGGCCCTCTCCATGCTGCGTGACCAGCTGAAGAAGGACCAGTTCTGGGAGCAGTGCGCATCCTACATCTCCCAGCTGCGCTTGGCGCGGGGTGGGGGGTCGGGGTAATGGGCGAGTGTCCTTCTCGGGCTGACATCGGCGCCTTCTTGGAGCACGCCCTAAGTGGCGAGGAGGAGCGCGAGCTCACTGAGCATCTGGGGGAATGCGCCCGCTGCAGGGAGCAGGTCGAGCAACTGCGCAGGGTCGATGAGCTCATCATCGCACAGGCCTGTCCGCCGGAGAAGGTCAGGCTCCGCGTCGCACTGAGCGAGCCGAACGGGCCGGAACCTAACGCGGCCTCCCATATGAGGAGCTGCCCGAGTTGTCGGGACGACCTGGCGGCAGTAGCAGAGGCGCTACGCGCGCAGGTCACTCCAGAGCCCCCTTCGCCCAATGCGGAGAGATTGTTCCTTGAGCGCGTGCTCAGCCGCGTCGGGGTGCCGCTGTCGCGCATCCCCTTGGAGGAAGGAGCGCCACCCCTTGTGGTGCACAGGCAATTGGGCGAGATCGAGATGGAGCTGCAGTTCGCTGGCAAGTACTCGGGTCTCTCGGTGGCGGTGGCGCTGAGGGACCGCGTGGCAGCGCGACCTCTTCCTGGCATCGCAGTACGCTTGAGAAGCGAAGACGGCAAGGAGAGTCTGGAGGCTGTTAGCGACGAGAAAGGCCTCGTCAGATTCAGCCTGCGCGGGCTCCGGCCCGCCAGCTATGCCATCGAACTTGGGACCGAAGCTCGAACAACGATGACGCTGGACATCCACCGATGACGGAAGGAATGCCGACAGACAACGTCTGCGACAAGTGCGGCAGACCAGTCGCGCCGCGGAACAACGCTGTTGTCTACCAGGCAGAGGCCGGCGACATATCGTGGGACATCGCTACCCTCACGCAGCCGCGTCACCTGGCGCCAGAGGGCAGCTGCGCGGGGAGCCCCTCCCGGTTTCAGCACATAACGGGTCAGCCCGACCAGCGGGGATTCCCGCGTCCCACGTTGGAGAGCATGGCGGCCTGGCGGAGCGCTTGCTGTAGAATCAACTGGGACGACTGCCCAGGCTGGTGCCCCAAGGGAGGTTTGGGAGCAGCGACGGCATGAGTGAGGCAAGATATCGCGGGCAGACCGCGTCACTATGGGTGAACGAGGGTCGCCCTTCGGGGCTACTCCCGACTAGAAAGGAGCAGAGGATGGGTGGCATGAGAGGAAGGATACTATTCACGTGGGCGGCTCTGCTGGTGCTGGGGCTGAGTTGCGCTGCCTTGGCTCAGCAGGCGGTTCAGGTGGGACCTGGCCAGACCCAGGTGCAGGTCAACGTGAGCGTGCAGCCGGTCGTGCAGCAGGTTCCAGCCACCAAAGGCGCCATTGACTGGACCAATGCGGTGGTGGAGGCAACAGGAAGCGGCGCTCCCCCCACTGCCCCAGGCTTCAGCGAGGCCCAGCGACGCTTGATGGCCCGCAGGGCAGCCGTGGTGGAGGCGCAACGCAACCTCGCCGAGACGATCAACGGGGTCCACCTTACCTCGTACTCGATCGTTCAGAACTTCGTGCTCCAAGATGACACGATACGTACCACCCTGGAGGCTTTCATCCAGGGAGCACGGGTCGTGAATGAGCGGCAGCTTCCGGATGGCAGCTACGAGGTGGTGTTGAGATTAGGCATGTACGGCCCTAGCAGCGTGAGCCAGGCCACCCTTCCCGCGGTGGTGCAGCAGGCCAGGACGATGCAGCAGCAGGGCACAGTGCCGCCGCCGGTCATCACCATCCCCTCCGTGCCACCATCGCAGGCGCCGCAGGTGCCGGATGAGCCTTCCGCGCCCGCCGCGCCCGGCGTGCCAGCTCCAGGCGGAGAGGTGATGGCCCCGCCTGCGCCTGCCATTCAGGTCGGCCCCTTCACCGGCCTGATTGTGGACTGCCGGGGCCTGGGCCTTTCACCTGCAATGAGCCCGAAGATCGCTGACGAGACGGGCAAGGAGATCTGGGGCACGATGCAGATTGACCCCGAGGTCGCCATCGAGTACGGGATCGTTGGCTACTACAAGTCGGTCGAGGATGCGCGAAGCGGGTCGCGCGCTGGGCAGAACCCGCTCGTCATCAAGGCGATCGGGAAGGCGGGACGCGCCAAGATGTTCCAGTGTGACGCGGTGGTGACCGCCGAGGATGGACAGCGCATTCTCAGGGAAAACGCCCAGACGAGGTTCCTAGAGAAGCTGAACGTTAGCTTCGTGGCTGACTGAGCAGAGCACGTCGCACTCAGGGGCCCTTGGCCAGACCGAGGCGCGTGCCTGACGGAGAGCGCATGTTTGGGCGAGCGCGATGGATAGTCATGATCGCTGTGGCGGCCGCGCTGCTGGGCGCGGCCGCCCCGGCGCGCGCCGACAAGTGGGCACTCCTCGTGGGGATCAACGGGTATCGGAATGTGACTCCGCTGCGCTACTCGGTCTCGGACGTCACGGCGATGCAGGACCTGCTGGTGTCTCAATGCGGATACCGCGCGGACCATGTCTATGTGATGACTGACGATAGCAAGGGCGAGGAGGCGCCCACCCATAACAACATTCTGTTCCTCTTCGGCCAGCTTGCCGACAGGCTAGGGACGGAGGACAGCTTCCTGTTCTACTTCTCCGGCCACGGCATGGAAGCAGGGGGCAGGCAGTACCTCCTCGCGATCAACGCAGACCCGCGCAATGTGGAGACTTTGGAGGCCACCGCGGTTCCGCTGAGCAAGCTCAGAGAGAAGAGCGCTCAGATGAAAGCGAAGCACGTGATCTTCCTGCTGGACGCCTGCCGGAACAATCCCCGACCCGGCATGGGCGAGAGCGCGAACGCTCTGGGGGAGGGGATGGCGAAGATGGTGCAGGTGGTGGCGCGCGCCGGCGCCGCGGGAGCTGAGGGCAGCGCGGTGTTGTTCTCGTGCAAGCAGGGGGAGCGGGCCTATGAATGGGCGGCAAAGGAGCACAGCATCTTCGGTTACTACCTGCTGAGGGGCCTCTCCGGCGAGGCCGCCGATCCCCAGACTGGCGACATCATGGTCTGGGGCCTGGCCGACTACCTTCAGCGCATGGTGCCGCCGGCCTCGCAGCAGGTGACCGGAGAGGAGGCCCAACATCCCTGGTTGGCCACCGAGGGCGCGGCCCGCATCGTGCTGGCGACAGTAAGGCCGCCGGCCCCGCCCGAGGCGGTGAAGGAGATACCCACTATCGCCACCCTCACCGTTTCCTCTGAGCCTCCCGGGGCGAGGGTCCTGGTGGATGGGAACGCGGTCGGCATTACCCCCTGCGAGCACAAGGTGGACCTGGGCGCGGACCAGAGCCGGGAGGTAGCCGTAAGCCTGGAGAAAGAGGGGTACTTCAGCAAGGCGGCCCAGGTCACGCTCTACCGAGGTCGCACAACGCCGTGGGAGAGCGTTCGGCTCGAGCCCGTTCCCGCCCCCGCGCCCCCAGCGCAGCGGCCAGGACCTCTTCCCCTGCCGGACACGGGCCGCGTGTTCCGCGGTCCATCGCCTCCGAGCGATGCCAGAAAGGGCGACACCTGGGTCTCTCCCGCTGACGGCAAGGAGATGGTCTTCGTCCCGGCCGGGGAGTTCCTCATGGGCAGCCCGGAAAGCGAGTCCGACACTGGCGAGGACGAGCACCCCCAGCGGTCTGTGTACGTGGATGCCTTCTGGATAGACAAGACCGAGGTGACGGTGGCCCAGTACCGGAGATTCTGCCAGACCACGGGGAGGAGGATGCCAGATGCGCCGAACTGGGGGTGGAGGGACGACCATCCCATGGTGAACTTGACTTGGTTCGAAGCAGTAGCCTACGCCCAATGGGCGGGCAAGCGCCTTCCGACGGAGGCGGAGTGGGAGAAGGCGGCGCGCGGGACAGATGGGTGGCGATTCCCTTGGGGATACGTGTATGATTTCGGCCGCTGCGTGTACAACACGACGTCGACCCAACCGGTAGGGGGCCATCCGGAAGGGATGAGCCCGTACGGGTGTCTTGATATGGCAGGGAACGTGCAGGAGTGGTGTGAGGACTGGTACCAGGGCGACTACTACCGCAGCGGGCCTTTGTGGGACCCGAAAGGACCGACGTCGGGTCAATTCAGGGTGATGCGCGGCGGTTCCTGGTGGGGGGGAAGAATGGGATGTGCGAGCCGCAACCATAACCCTCCCGACGCGGGGGACGACACCTTCGGCTTCCGTTGCGCCCGAGGACCGCAGTGAGTTACGCTTTGCCCGTTTGCCCTTCTGCCATTCCGTTGCCTCGAGGCCTCAGCCCCGATAGCCGTCTGCACGTCTCGGAGCAGGTGGCATCTTGGTCACGCCCCGTGTGATGCTGGGTCACGGGCGGAGGTGATGTGGCGATGCGCAGCAGAGACCTGCTCGGTAAGGGGGTCACGGTGGCGATGCTGATGGTCGCGCTCCTCAGCGCGGCCGCCCCGGGGCACGCGGACCAGTGGGCTCTCCTTGTCGGCATTGACAAGTACCAGCGCCCAGAGGTCCCCGCCCTCGTCGGCGCGGCGAATGATGCCAAGGCCCTGAAAGATGCCCTCATCCGCTACGGGGACATCGCTCCGGACCACATCTGGTTGCTCACCAGCGATGCCCCGGACCCCGATTCCCTCCCCACGCGCAACAACATGGCTTTTCGCCTGGGATGGCTCTCCCAGCAGATTCAGCCCGGAGACAGCCTGATTGTGTTCTTCTCCGGACACGGCATCCAGCCCACCAGGGCCGGCGCGGCCTACCTGCTCACATATGAAGCTGACATCCGCAACGAGGTCACCACAAGTATGACTTGCCTCTCCGCCGCGGAACTCGCCCACGCCCTGGGGGCAATCCCGGCCAGCAAGCTGCTGTTGCTGATTGATGCCTGCCGCAATGACCCCGCCGCCGCCAGGGGAGTTGACTCCGCAAACCCGATGACCGAAGGCTTCGCGCGCGCCGTGCGCGCCGTTCCAAAAGCCGGAAGCGAGGAGCGGCAGGTCGCAGCGACGGTGTACTCTTGCCGTCTTGGGGAGCGAGCATACGAATGGCCGGCAAAGTCCCAGGGGTTCTTCGGCTACCACCTCGCCCAGGGCCTCAACGGAGAGGCGGCCGATGCCGATGGGTGCGTGACCCTCAACTCTCTCATCAGCTACCTCGAACAGAAAGTGCCCGCCAAGACCCAGGAAGTCCTGGGCAAGCAGCAGGTCCCCTGGCCGGAGATAGTGGGACCGGGAGCCGGTGGCTGGGTGTTGGCCCGCGGCGCGCCTGTTCCCCCTCCGACCCCGATCATCACCGCC
>Ga0315274_10014892_pt1 | contig 11026 bp, 17 predicted proteins | sample YL17G02_20_MG_FD_203700 | JGI IMG/M metagenome (GOLD analysis project Ga0315274, IMG submission 203700) | Sediment microbial communities from Yellowstone Lake, YNP, Wyoming, USA - YL17G02_20 | ecosystem: Environmental > Aquatic > Freshwater > Lake > Sediment | place: USA: Wyoming | collected...
CCCCTCATCTCGCCGACTTAGGATGTTTCCCACATCTCGCCGACTTTGGATGTTCCCCTCATCACGCCGACTTGGGATGTTCCCCTCATCACGCCGACTTGGGATGTTTCCCACATCTCGCCGACTTGGGATGTTTCCCACATATCGCCGACTTGGGATGTTCCCCTCATCACGCCGACTTTGGATGTTCCATACATCGCGCCGACTTGGGATGTTTCCCACATCTCGCCGACTTGGGATGTTCCCCTCATCACGCCGACTTTGGATGTTCCATACATCGCGCCGACTTGGGATGTTTCACTCATCTCGCCGACTTGGGATGTTCCCCTCATCACGCCGACTTGGGATGTTCCCCACATCATGTGAATGTAGCCTTTTTCTCTGAGTTCCTCCAAAAATTCGGAGTCAAAGAGTAGATGGATCTTCCAGCTTTCCTCAGCTGCACTCCATGCTTTAGCAATCAATGTTGCGCAGTCTTTTTCTACCCATTCTGGGAGAGTTTTTTCTTCGTCCCACTTGAATGTGAATAGGTCGTGGGTTAACTTGCTGCGTTGCTTCACCTTAAGAAGTTCAGATGTGCTTTTTGGGGTGATTTCGAAGCGGACAAATTTTCTGTTTTTTAGTTTGTTGTCTTGGAGGTTGTTTGCTGTTATGATGGCTTCGTGGTTTAGTGGGTTTTCGGGTAGCCAGAGGACCTGGCCGTCTTCTGTTATGATGCCGCTGAAATATTTGCACATCTACGCTTACGCCTCCTGCTCTATGTTAGCTAGCTTTCCCAATGCTTGACCGTTGGTTTGTTGGTTTTCAGTGAGATGCTCGATCATTTCGGGAATTGTGCGGTGTGTTTCTTCCGCTATTTTTTGTAGCCTTTCAAAAACCTTTTCTTTAACTGTTAAGCTTCGGTAGCCTTTTCGTGGCATTTCTTCAATTCTCCTATTCGGTACATTATAGTACTGGATATATAACACTTTAGGTATTGTACCGAAACCGTGTTCAAGTTTAAGTTTTCTTAAGCTATTTTAGGAGCATTTGGTACCCGTGGAAAACGGGGTCGTCGCCCGCCGTCGTGCTTTTGCCCTGGGGCCTAAAAGACAATTCTCCCGCTAAAAGCGTCGCGCCCGAATTATTTATCCAACCGCTATCAAGCGTTTTTTCGCCCGTTGCGCCGGCATCATTAACTAAGCATATCACCGTTGAATTAGTTAAAACTAATTGCCAGCTTTGTGTACCCGCACCGATTTTATTAACGTAATAGAGAACCCTGTACGTCGTGTACTGGGTAAAGTTTACCATGCGGTACCCAGCGCTAGACGTGTAAATGTCTATGAATGATGTGCCTATGTTGCTTTTTGTAGCTTCAAGATCGTAAGAAGCGCCGTAAACTGTTACGCCACAAGGAATACCTGTTGGCCCTGTTGTACCAGTAGGTCCTGTGGTTCCGGTAGGGCCTGTCGTTCCTGTTGGTCCCGTTGTTCCTATAGGGCCTTGTGTCCCTGTTGGTCCAGTAGTTCCAGTTGGCCCCGTTGTACCTTGTGGTCCGATCGTTCCCTGTGGTCCTGTCGTCCCCGTCGGCCCCGTCGGCCCGGTTGTTCCAGTTGGGCCTTGTGTTCCTTGGGGTCCCTGAGTGCCTTGCGGCCCTGTTGTTCCCGTAGGCCCTGTTGTACCTGTTGGCCCCGGTTCCCCTGTTGGTCCCGTATCACCTGTTAAGCCTTTATCGCCTTGTGGTCCCTGTGTTCCAGTTGGGCCTGGTGAGCCCGTCGGCCCTGTGGATCCGGTTGGTCCCACTGCTCCTGTTGGGCCAGTTGGGCCTGTTGTTCCGGTGGGGCCTGGTTCTCCAATAGCTGCGCCTCCGCCGGGAGCTGAACCGCCCAGCGACAATAACGCGATAAATAAGCTGAATGCGCCTAAACAAACCGCGATTAAAACTAAGCCTTTCCCCATAAAATCACTTCTTACGTTTTAATGCCGCCAAAAAGCACAATACGCTCAGGATTATGGGAACGTAAAAGAAGTAGCCTAACGGTTGCGTACTGTAAACTAGGGCGCCGTCAGCATCTATGAATGTTCTGAGAATCAGGTCGGGGCCTTGATTATACATTTCAACGCTGAATAAAGCACCGAATATTCCGGCTATAGGCCCTATATACCAATAGTATTCTATTGCCGCGACGAAAGCTACGAATAACCCGAAGTTTACGGCTAAAAAAACGACGATATCAAGCATTTTAGTTTCCCACCATACCAAACATTCCGAAAACGTAAAGTGTAGCTAGTACGCCAAAAAAGATTATACCTATCCCTAAAGGCATAGCTAAAATAAGGTTTAAACCAATTAGAACGTTTGAAGCGAAAAAAGCAGTCAGGAACGTGGTGATGAATGTGAGTTTTATTGTGAAGTCTTTGATTTCTACTCCAGATCCGAAGAGCTGGATGCCTCCTGCTATCGAAATAGCTGCTGCAGCTGCTAACGCAGTCGCTAAACTTCCAATAGCTGCGAAAATTGATAATATGGCGCCATCGTTAAGGAGCGCCGCAAAAATGGCCATAGCTAAGGGAAAACCCACTAGGAACATGTCGTTTTCATTGGCCATTGTTTTTTCTCCACATCAAGAAACCTGCTACTATCGCGGATCCTATGAGGAAAACAAACCAATATGGAATTAAATTGGCTAAAACCGCGATGGCTACGCCAAAAGTAGCGCCGATCATGAGTCCGGGCATACCAGCTTTAACTCCTAGTAGAAAAGCAGGGCCTCCAATGAGAAGAAACAAAATAAGAAAATTAATTATCATGTTCATTCCGGTAGATGTTAGATCCTGATCTATTATTCCCGGTTGCCCTGTTGGCGCCATAGTTACTGATGGATAAGGCGGGGTTCCTGTTGGGCCTTGATCGCCTAGTCTATACCACCCTAAAAGATAGTAAACTGTAAATTGAATACCCGCATCGGTTGTTATGTTTAGGCGTAATCCTTCATAAACCAAAGAACCCGCCGATCTAATCGCAAAATTAAAACGCATAGTTCCATTTGCTAAAGTGCCTATGGCCGACGGGGTCCAAGCGTTAGCGGGCCACGTTGGCGTAAGTCTTAAACTAGTTGTTTCAAGCGTAAAGTTTCCATTTCCGCTAATGGCATTTCCCATATAGAGCCAACCTTCAAAAAAGTAACCGGCAAAACCTTGTTTTAAAGGTATTTCTACAGGATACTCATAAATATTAAACTTGTTGTAAATGTCACCCGACAATAAACCAATGAAAATATATGCCGGTTCAGTTGCTACAATGACAACGTCGCTAGAGAATGTTTCACCTGTTGCCGGAATAGTTCCGTTTACCCGGAAACCTTGAAACGTAAGTGTCGAGTTATAATAGTAGTCTTGTACAAAATCAAAATCTAAAATGCCGTTGCTAATTGTTCCCGAATGGTCTAGAGTAACGGTGTTGTTTCCAAGAGCATAACGGGCCATGTCAATATTAGAACCGTTTATATTTCCTACGAAAAGCGCCGTTTTATACAGTTTATAGTTGCCGTTTACATAAGGAACCGCGTTATTAGTTACATGACCAGAATAAGTATATTGGATCTCTTGAGTCAAAATAGCCGATGTTCCCCAACTCCAAAAATTGTAAGATACTGTTGGGTAAAAATCGAAGCTATAACTTAAAAGATCAGGGTTTGGTGTTGGCGTCGGTGTTGGCGTCGGTGTTGGCGTCGGTGTTGGTGTCGGCGTCGGTGTTGGATTGGGATTATCAGATTGACTTAGAACCCTAAAGTTTGCTTTCCAAGCTGATTCAGCAATAAAGTAGTAAGGTGCTACACCACCATTCCCCACACTAGTTGCGTAAATGTTATTGCCTAAACCCGATACCGCTTTTGAAACGCACGAGATATAATCTCCGAATGCATAAGTGTAACTTACAGCAACTACTAATGCACAATAAGTAGTATTCTCTGTCAACTGATACCCCGAAAACGTAAAATTGTACCATAAAGAACTTGATGACATACTACCCGACCATAAAACGGTGGAAGAATTCGCTAAACACGCAATAGGTTTAACGCTTGAATCCGTGCCAATGCTAGAGTCTGCACTCCATAACTGCGCTTGAAGATTAATGGCTATTGAACCAGATCGCGCCATTTGAAAATCCATTTGAGTTAAATAACTTGCAGTTGAGCAGTTAAACGGATTACCAAAAGCTGCGCCCCAAGAGCCATTAGGAAAAAGATTTCGAATAGCGTTACCCGCTGTATCTGCTGCTGTGTAAGAACCTAACACGTAAACTGTGTTTGCATTTGCCTGATTTATTTGAATATTAAAGATTATTACAGCGAAAATTAATAGAAGAAAAATAGACATTAATTTTACATTTTTCATTTTAGGGTGCTCCAAATTATTGAAAGATTGTTTGCTATACACATGAACCAGACGGCGCCGACGAATCCACAGATGCCGTAAAGTGTTAAGCGCCATTTCAGGTTAACTGGATGAGTCGCAGTCCAAAACATGAGAACAGATAAGATGGCAAACTTCACCAAAACCAGAGGTACACCATAAACGGGGTTAACTTCAAAACCACCAGGTAAGATTAAAACTCCGGTTGTCGTGAAAAAGTCCAGGTAATTAAGGCCCTGCAAAACGATAATGGCCTTAACGATGTTTAGGGTTGACCCTGATAAACGGTAAACGGAGCTCTGGGTAAGGTTGCTTTTCAGCATTTTTTGGATCTCTTTCTTTTTTTCCTAAACTAAAAAAGGGGAAGTGGAGAGAGGAAATTGAGTCAAGTGTTTAATTCTTGACGCGGTGATACCAGCGATAAACTATCACGATGCCGAACATGATTGGAATCACGACGGTTAGAATAGTTGTGGTGGCAGCACCTATTCCATCCATGTTAGCGGATACGAGGTATTGGAGCCCAACTACTCCAACGGAGCCGATGAGGAATAATTCGAAGACCATTTCCATTATATCGCCTGAACCTTTAGCCATTATTTTCACCTCGGTTCCGGTTCTATATGTTCTGTCATGATTACATCTATACTTTTGTGAAGTGTTATAACTTCTCCTTCACAGTCTAGACTACGTAGTTTTTCCACATGGTCTTTTCCCCACCAATACATTTCCAAGAGGCGCCAGAGCGCTAAAGCTATAAGAAGTCCATGTATACCGCATAAGTAAGCGTAGTAAGGGCCATACGCCTCTTGAGGTGTCATACGGTTGTAGTATAGTTCTGCTTCGTACCAATACAGTTTAGCACCGCTTAAGTCCATGCCGACGGCACAAATGTAGATTTGAGCGCCCTTCATAATCCATTGTTGCCGCGTGTACTCTGGACTCTTGGCTTTGCGTCTAAGTAAAACCAGTAATTTATTCATATTTTCAGTTAATTAATGTAATATTTACATGTATTTTAAGTTTTATGGAAAAATATATATCCAGTTAACGACACATATAGAAACTATGATTAATTGGAAGTTTTTGCCACGAAGAGATATTTATTTTAGTGTTCAAGAGCTAAAAAAAGACAGTTGGATTGATTAAATGTTTGGCCACAATAAAAATACTAACCCTAAAATCATCGTTTTTATTAAGCAGGAACCTATCGACATCGCTGTAAAATGTCCAATCGAGTTAAGCAGCGACGGCACAAAAGCATGGGTAACAATAGAAGAAGAAACTGAGAAAAAAGCAGGATGGAAACTTGATGTTACCGGATGCATACGGCCTTCTAAAGCTGGGCTATATGTTGAGGCCATAAGAGGAGCCACAAAAGCAATAAAAATAGACGTGGAAAACAAAGAATACACTTTTTCAAAATTAACTAATGACCAGATGCAAGATTTCGTAAACCAGAAAATCTTCAAAGCCCACTACGGAAAGCTCCTGGGCGACTTGATTGCTGCAATAAAGCCTTACCTCATTGTTCTAGCTGTTGTAGTCATAATTTCTATTGCAGTAGGAGGATACAACGCCTGGACACTTTCAAAGATTCCCTCTATTGGCATACCAATTCAACCAACGTCGACGCCTCCGGTTGTGATTGGTTGAGTGAAACCGCAGTGGTTCAAGAGGAAAAGCGGCCAGTTGGAAGGCCAAAACTTCCTGAAACAGTATTTAAAGAACTCACCCAAAAAATACTGGATCTCCAAAACGAGATCGTCCACGCTAACGATCCATATGAGGAAATGAAGAAGCTTGCCGAGATAATCCGTGTTATTCAACGGGCCATGAAGGGCCTCGGCGTTGACGACGACGTTTTTCTCGGGTTAATCAATGCTAAAGATATTAGAGAACGCACACGTCTAGACGAAACTAATTTACTTAGCCACTCTGCAATGCGAGTTGCAGCTAAGTACTGGCCCGAATTCAACATGTTTGAAAAAATCGCGGATATGGAAGATCCATATTATATCAGCGAAGATGGAGAAGGCCGAAAAGAAGGCATACTACTACAACAGGCTAGAAGCAAGCTAGACGCTAACCTAATTTTGAATATGCCTAATACCGCCGGCGGTATAGCACAAACCGAGCAGGCCCAAGCGAACCCGCCACCACAAAAAAAAGGTTTACTCAATAGGGTGCTACACCGTTGAAAAAATACTGTGAATGGAGATTAAAAGAAGTATGAAGCTAGCTCTAGATCCTTATAGTAAAAGAACCGCTTGGTTAATGATGTTGCTAGGTGTCGGTATGGTTATTTCGGTCGCTGCTAGTTTAGTTTTTGTTATAACCTTAATTTTAACTTTATCGTTTACCTTTTTTGCTATTCCTTTTTTCATATTTGTTATTGTTTATAATTTCGCTGTATGGTCATTATCAAAAAAATTAGAGAAAAAATATAATGAAAAAACCATCATTAAGTGACGTTAAGAAGGGACTTGACGCCGTCAACGCAGTCCACGGATGCCCCGAGTGTATGAAGCATCTAGAAGCAATTAAAGAATGTAGAAGGAACGGACATAAACATGAGTAATAACCTAAACGCTGAAGAAAACATTTTTCTAGGCGGCCAGATCAGCGGCAAACATCCAGTTTACCAGGACTTAGCGCAGCTATCATCTAGCGGCTTTATATGGTGGTTTCTAAAAACTTCACGGAATCCAGAATGGAAAAAGAAATCTGCCGCTGAAAAAATCCAAGATATAATTTATGTTACTGGACAAATAGAATTCATTAACAATAGTAGCGAATTAACAAAGTTATCTGCGATCATGGGCGACACAAGAAAAACTTCTAGTTTGAAGGGATTAAAAGATGAGCTTACCGCAAGAATTTATAAATCTCCTCAACCTTGACGGCTTTATTTTCTTTATTGAAGGCCGAAAAGGCAGAGGAAAGACTAATTTTGCACTGCTCATAGCTGAGATCTGCAAAGCTTACAACTACCGACCACATATCGCAACCAACATAAAATGTGAGTCATTCTTTGTCGAGCAAATAACTACTTATCCCGACTTGGAAGAATGGCTTAAAAAACGCAACGGAAAAAAACTGTTTATTCTAGACGAAAGTGGCAAACACATCGCTCGAATGGCCTTCATGACTAGCCAAAACAAAAGTTTTATGGATATGCTACAGCTGATCCGGCACTATGACGGTGGCTTCATAGGCATAGCACCTAGCCAGAAGAGAATAGATAGTGGTTTCTTAAATACTGATATTTTAGACGCGAAAATATCAAAGTTATCTCTGACGATTGCCAAAGTCGTTGATTACTTCAACAATGACTGTTATTTTCTTACCGATTTACCTAAAACTTCAATTCAACATAGCAGCAAAGACCTTGCAGAATTCAGTATGAATAAAAAAGTAGACATCAACAAAATGGAAGAATGCTGTAAGTTCGCTCACTTCTACCACATATATACTTCTATTCCACGGGCGTTAACAGCAATGAACTTGGATCCACACCAACCAGAGGCAGGCAAACGGCTACTACTAAAACATTTGAAGCATACAGAGAATTCACGTTTCACTATCCCTGTTGTGGTAAATACCACCGTAAACTCTACTTAGGCAGGCATAACAGTGTTATTTTGCATGGAAAAAACATCAGTCTTTGACACTGAGGTTTTCTGGTTTGCTTGACCATTTTTTCTGTAAAAATTTTAAATGGTTTCATCAGGATGTTGTAATTATTACACAAAAAAGGGGGGGTAATTGAATAAAAAAACTTAGTGCTTTTGATACTCGCATTGAGAACAGGGAACATGGATCTCTTCGTACTGCCAGATGCATTGGCCAGTAGGTGATTTGTCACAGGTCAAAGTTTCACCTTCTCCTGTATTTCCTTAATACCTTGAAAAACCCTAGACTCTAGATCCGCAATCAACGCTGGGTTGAAGTAGTGCTGCATGAAAACTCCGCTCGTAACGCGGCCATGTAGAAAATCAATCTCTTCCTTCTTGAGGTACCGGATCATAAATGTTCCATGTGCCTCGCGGATGTCTCCAAACCTCAATGGAAGATGCTTTCTGCGAACTACAGTCTTGATAGATTCACTATTCAATAGCTGCGACTCAACAATCTCTTTAACAAGTTCGCCGGGAACAAAACTGATAAAGGCTTTCTTACTCTTTCGGATAAACAATTCTTTAAAACGGAAGTGTTCCAGGGTGCTCTTGTCGGCAACGTAGTAATTACTATTTAGTTTTCCTTCCTCGTTAAGCTGAATCTGAAGATTGAAACTGTTGACGCCCTCGCTAAAGCGCAGGCCGCTGACTGCTAGGAAATCCATGAATACCGAGAGCTCGGGACGATTATGTTTAACATCACGAATCCAGTTCCAAATCTTCTCTGGGTCCGAGTCCCGAGTTAACCGCTCAATGAATATGTCGTCGCTGCTTTTCCCCGTCCACTTAAGACCGTAACTCTTTACAAGCTGACGGAAATCATCGTAACACCCAAGATACTTTGACAGCGCAGAAAGACTACACATTGCCCCCCTTCGAACTGTATCATCAAGATCACGTATAACACCAAAATCACGTTTGAACAGGCAGTCTCGATATTTTTCAGCGTTACTAGCCAACTGATCCGCTACCCTGGGCCGGTGATCCTTCCCCAAAAAAGCCTTAAAACCAATCCAATCCACCCGCTGCCACGTTGATGACCCGGGTTCAAATCCCGGCGACCGCACCACTGAAGCTTTTTCTGTGGAAAAAGCTTCACCAAAAACAGGTTTTGGGTTTCCAGTGTTTTCTATGGTTTGGTTTAGCATTTTGAGGTAGTTTTCGCAGGCTTTAGAAACATTTATGCCTAAACTATGGCTCTTTTCGTAGACGTCTTGGTCTATGTTAACTGTCACTTTAACCTTCAACCTTCTCCCCACGTGTATGGACGTGTTTAGACGTATAAATAATCTTGCGTTCTTCTAGGATGTAGAGCAAATAACCTAGTAGAAACATCAACCATAGAAACAGTAGCAGTAATGGTAGTAGTAGTAATTTGAATAGTCTTTTCATTTAGGCCATCTCCTTAAAGCCGCAGCTGCATATCCAGAAGGATCCTTCGCGGCGTGCTTTCTTTTTGCAGGCCTTCATTTCTGGGTAGCTCCTAAGTCTATGACTAGCTTAGCGTTTTGCACTTGGTCTTTCCACTGTTCAGCTTCAACTACTTTCTTTTGGCGCCAATCCACGCCATGGATATGCCATTGATCCAAGATCATGCTGAAGTACCTGGCTTTCTCGTCAATTTTCTGTTTCTCCTGTAGCATCTCTTTAGAAAACAGTTTTGGCGTCTGGTTCATATTACTTGGATGTGAAGAAATCGTTTTTCCGTACCGAGAACGATAAAATTCATACACTTCCTGGGTGATGAGGTTTTCACTTCGCATGGATTTTAGGAGTAATGTTAGAGCTGCATATTGTTTGTCTTGGTCGTTAGCTCCCATATACTTGATGAGAGCACTCCGGAGCTCCGGGGCTAAATGGAGCGTGACGCTATGTCCATTTTCCATTAAAACACACCTCATGAAAGATTGTTTGTAGGGATGGAAGTGATGTATATAGATAGTTACATTCATTCAATTCATTCATTCAATTCATTCCTTCTTTTTTGGTCAGTCACCTTCAAAAAAATTTAGGTTGGTTCCTGTTTGGGGTTGATATTTGAGTCTACGTTTTGGATTACGCATTCTTTACAGGGTTGTGGCCGTCGACAGTAGGATGTGGGTTTTTCTTGGTGTGTAGGGCAGAAGTGAGGGTATCTATTTTTAGTTTTCTTAGTCATGTTTTTGCGTACTCCATGTATAATTTTACGTTAGTTAAGGTGGATATTAACTGTTTTAGAAACTTGGTGTCTAAATGGAACTCCATCCACGTGGTCCAGTTCCAGGCGTTACTACAATTATACCTTAAGGTTTCGACGTGGTAGGGTCCGTTAACAAAAAAAACTATTTGTGGGTGAGGCGCTGTTTTTCCACCATTTGGCAGTAGCTTCACTGAGAGAATGGTTTTTTCCTGGTGGGTGTTGAAGTCGGCGTATGCGATTCTGGGTTCTTGGTTTAGGCCTTGCCAGATGTGGATTGGGTAAGCTTTGCATGCTTCTAAAGGGATTTCGCCGAAGATGATGCCGCTGGGTATTCTTTTTTGTTGGGTTGCTTCTCGTTTGGGAGAAGGAGGTGTGTCAGTAATTTCTTTTCCCCGGGAAGCTAACTCGTTTGTTGTCATTTGGGTAGGGTTCTCCCGACTTTGCCGGATTTCTCAACTGTTACATCTTTAGCTAGGTGTAATGTAGCGTTTTTCACAGCGGAGGCAAAGGAGTTGATCTCGCCGACTTTGGATGTTCCCCTCATCACGCCGACTTTGGATGTTTCCCACATCTCGCCGACTTGGGATGTTCCCCTCATCACGCCGACTTGGGATGTTCCCCTCATCTCGCCGACTTGGGATGTTTCCCACATCTCGCCGACTTTGGATGTTCCCCTCATCACGCCGACTTGGGATGTTCCCCTCATCACGCCGACTTGGGATGTTTCCCACATCTCGCCGACTTTGGATGTTTCCCTCATCGCGCCGAC
>Ga0315274_10014893_pt1 | contig 11026 bp, 14 predicted proteins | sample YL17G02_20_MG_FD_203700 | JGI IMG/M metagenome (GOLD analysis project Ga0315274, IMG submission 203700) | Sediment microbial communities from Yellowstone Lake, YNP, Wyoming, USA - YL17G02_20 | ecosystem: Environmental > Aquatic > Freshwater > Lake > Sediment | place: USA: Wyoming | collected...
CCCGAATTCTATTGAAATCGAAATAATATCAGTATGTTACCCCTTATGGAAAAAAGACGGAGAGTCAGACGATGAATTCTTTCAAGGCTTTTCCCTTCAGCGGTGAGTTTTTTTCTTGTCCATCTCTGTAGCACGCAACTTATTTTGCGACTGGGATAAGATATTCTGCGACTAATGAAATGAATTCTGCGACTGTCTTCAGGTTGGTTTTTTAGGCAGGGGTATAATGGCCTATTTCCAGGCTCGGATTCTAACTCTAAAAACGGCGAATGGCTTCTTAAAAGGAAGAGATTCTTAAAAAATCAAAACAAATTTTATTCTTGATCTAAGCCATAAAAAGCACAACCGATCCCCCCCATTCCCCCCCGATACACTTCCCATATTCTCATCGCGCGTAGTGGCAACGGTCTGATCCCCTTTCCTTTGCGGGAATCCTTTCTCACTTTGGCTTTCGATATATTCTTGAATCGCCTGGCAAAAGTTTTCCACAATCCGGGATTCGGCATTTTTAAACGCCCGCGACATAAAGGCTTTGGGTTTCTGACCTTTTTGAATTACACTTTTCATTGGATGTTTTCCTCCGGGCCAAAAAAGTCCGCCTTTATTTCGAATGCTGATCTTAATTTCTTTGCCAAATGGCCCATAAATTCCGGTTCCACGATGCACAAAAAAAGAATACGGGGCCGTCGATGAAACGATTGCGCGGTGCCTATTAAGGTACTTTCGAATCGCGTCCTATAGGTTCCCTGTTTTTCTAGGGGCCTCTTTCACGGCCTCCGCCTCCACCGCTCCGGCGGCGCGCAGCAGCCCGGCCCGGATCCCCGCCTCTACCCGGTTCCCCAGATCCAGTAGCTCCGGCTTTATCTTCACTTCAAATTTCAAATCCATTGCTTTTAGAGTCTCCTTTCTTGCCTTTAAAAAGCTTTTCTTCCTTTTACAATGGTGGGCGAAGGCCCCCGCACTCCCTGGCTTGGTCGGGTTACTTTTTTCCCATTCTCATTCCTTATTCTCTCTTCGGCCAAAACTAGATTGATTTATTTCCAAATAAGTCACAACTTCACTCTTTGGTATCCGCCACTGCTTTCCTACCTTTGAAGCCAGCAATTTCCCGGCTCTGATCATCCTTTTCACATTACTCTCAGAGACCTTCAAGATCGAGGCGACTTCCTTTAGTCTTAAAAGTTCTATTTCCATCCGCTCCTCCTCTAAATCAAATTATTGGAATGCCCCGATCTTCCCTTGTGGTACTCCTTCGGGGCCAGAGACAAGCAGGAAGTGCCATGCCGGACAGGATACGCCTTCTATTTGACCAGTGTCTTTAATTCCTTTTCGATTTGAGTAGAAAGTCGTTCAATCTCCGCTTCAATCTCCTTCATCTGCGCTTTTTTGGCCTCTCCAATCCGCGATTAACTGAGGATTCTCCATCTGAAGCTCCCCCAATACTTCCTGCAACGCTTCTTTGTAAGTGAACGCCCTGTTCTCCCGCATTCTTGCGATCACAAGCTTGTTGATCCTTTCACCCGCTGCATGCGAAGATTCCAGCACAGCACGCCTTTGGGATCGGGGGGGAATTAAACTCTGATAATATCTCCGGCCCAGCGCAGGATCTTCCTGCAGGACAATCTCTAAGGCCTGCTTATACGAGGTGATCTCATCCCCTTTTTCGCTGAATTTCCTCGCTTTCGATGGATCTCTTAAAATCTCCATAGCTCGCCGGTGCCATTCTTCTGAGGGATTTTCAAAGTTCTGGTTTCTCACGTTCGTTCCTCCTTCCCAATAATTTTTAATCTCATCTTTCATCAAGAGATAGACTACCTTTTGTTCTCCTTCTTGGAATCGGATATCCTCCAGCCCTTTAATCGCCGGGGGGCTGGCCCCTAAAAATCCGACATGCCGAAGGCTGAGGTTTGGATATAGAGAGATGCTTCTCTTCTTGAAAAGCCCCTTTTTTACCATATCCACAAACTCGGGGGCCAGGTTTTTCAGTTTAGCAAAAAGAATATTTCCCTCCCGCTTTAGAGCCTCGACCCATCCGTAAGCGGGGGCATTATCCTTCGGGTGGCCAATGACCACGGGGGCTTTATCCTTTTCCGGGGCATAGGAAGAGACGATCTGATCAAGATCCTCTTTTCCCCATTCCCTCTCTTGCCCGGAAGAATCAACATGTTTCCCCGTTTTGAATATTTGAATCCACTCATCCATTTTCCTCTCCCTTCGCTTTCTCTTGGGAAAAGTAAATTTTTAAGAGTGCCCCGATCTTCCCTCTCGGTACTCCTTCGGGGCCAGAGACAGAGGAACCATAAATGGGTCTCCGATATTTACGCCTCGGGAGCGGGCGTTTTTTAATTTTCTTCCGAATAAAAAAGGGGGTCACACATTCATCTGTGCAACTCCCTTTTAGTTGCCCCTTGTGTTTTTAACCCCTGGCAGGGCGGCAAGGGTACCGCCTTTTCGGTAGCTAGCCTAGCCAGGGAGAGGTGATTTTATCCGACCTTCGCGGCTATTTCGCTCCTCAGATCGATAAATTCTTTACGGACATCATAAAACTTAGCATTTTTTGCCAGAATTACATTGATCCTCTCTAGGGATTCATCGATTATTTTTAGTGCGGCCGATCCGGAGACCGTACCTTCTTTAAAATGTTTGAGTTGCCTTTTAAATAAGGATTCCGACTTGCTCCCGCCGCTCTGATAGAACTCAAGCAGGGAAATGAATGCCTCGTCTGCCACTCCCTCAATTCCCTCAGCATAATCTAAGATGGTGGATGCCAGATCGCAGATCTCTTCTCCCGTGGGCGGGTTCCCATTCCATTTTTCGTCGGCGATAAGACAAATCACCTTGGCCAACGATTTTATTTGGTTCGCCCACAATGCTAAATCATCAGCGCGATTCTCGGCTTCTTTGGGGAATAGATGTTTCATCTCCATTTTTCTCTCCGGATCCCTTCTTTCTCCCATAGCCACCTCCCATTGATTAAAATTGGAGCTTTTTGCTCCCCATGCGCTTTTTCTAGCCCGCCGATCGATTCATGAACGGGTGCCACCGGTTCAAGCTAAATACCCCTATGCCTCTCCTTCAGGATGCCGAAAAGTCTTGTCCTGGGGCAAATTTGGAAGATTCGTCATTTTTAAAATGCCTTTTGATTTTTACCCACTCCCTCGATGGGCTGCCCGGTGGACGGCGCTCTTACTCATTTTCGATAGATCGGCGAGGATTGTCAGTTTGACCCCCCTCCGATATAGATCCGCTATCAGCCGATCGCGTTCACGGCGGTATGGGTTAAATTTGTGGATCGACCTCCTTTGATCAACAGACAAGCTGAAAAAGAGCCTATTTTTTTCTTCCTCAAATCGGAGACTCCTCTTTTTCGAATCCCCTGGCCGCTTTCCTCTTGGCATTTCTGTCCTCTCGAATTTCATAAAAGATCGATTCGGAATTTTGCCAAATCGGTAACTCTGTATAGGCTTTCTTTGCCTCTTCTGCCCTGGCAAGCCCTAGCCCCTATGCGATGAATATAATTTTCATGCAGTAGGCGCTTTATGATTTTATCCACATTGCTCCTTTCGGGAGCCTTCGCCAGGGCCTGCAAATCGGCCACGGAAAAAGGGTCACGAAAGGAGATCAGGCGCATCGCCTTTAGGATTTTTTTCTTCAAGGGGGCGTCCAGCTTCCTGCACCAGGAATGGTTATAAAAATAAAGGGAACCTGGGAAATCGCCTCGCAATATCCTGTCCAACGTTTCCATGTCATGCCAATGGAATGCACTTTTTATCTGGACTTCACCCCGCTTGAGATATTTTTCGAGAAGGCGGCGGACATAGTATCTTACCGGGCCTTGGGGGATCTCCAGGCCATCGCACATTGAACCAAAATCGAAAGGATCGCTCTGCGCGCTCATCCATTTTCGCATTCGTGAGGGCAAGGCTTCCCGGATTTTTTCTTCTTCGTTGATCATGCGGTTATTTGCTTCATTAAATTCATCGAAATCTCATTTGCCCCACTCGCCTTTAAAGCCTTCTCAATTCCAGCCGCCAGGACCAAGAGCGGCCGCCAGTTTCCTTCGCAGAATCGATGGATAAAGGAGCAGACTTCGGGCGAAACTTTTACATCCAGAGCCCTTCGAAGGTATTGCAGGATATCCGCTTGAGTGATAAGGCCAAATTCTAGCCTTCTTCGAATACGGGAAGAAAGCCGTCTCCGGCTTGCAATTTTCGAATCGAGTTGATGCCCCTCTCCGATGAATAAGATCGGGAAGGAATACATTTCCGATACGTTTCTAAGGCACTCTAGAACATGCAATCCTAAAAGGTCGGCCTCGTCTATGACCACAAGCCGCCGCTGTTTCGCCATTTCTGTGGCGATGAGAATTAGGCAATCATCGGTTCGGAAGGGGCGGGCCTTACAAAGTTCAAAGCAAATCTCCCGAAGAATCATGGCCGGTGTCCGCGTGTTGAGCGGCGGAACATAGACACTTGAATTCTGGGTTGCAAAAAATTTAGCCGATTCACTCTTTCCCAGACCCGCTCGCCCGGAGACGATCGCCAAGGATGGGCCGATCATGCTCTCGGGAGATTCCAGCTCTTCACAAATATCACAAAATTTTGAGACGTTATCATTATGAACAAAAACGCTTTTCATCCGATTCTCCTTTCTCCGGGCGCTCGCGCTCTGATCTCCGGGCCTCTATCGACAGGAGATTCCATTCTCTTTGCGCCTGTAAATTCTCCCTTTCCCCTGGCCTCATCTTGCTTTCAAAAACGTCCATAAAAAGACGATCATCTTCGGTCAATTCCATCCCCGCCTCTTCAGCCTTTCGGCACGACTCGAACCGTTCCCTTTCCGATCGGAAAAATTCCGGGCGAACCGGGGCGGGGAGTAGCGCTCTTTGTCGGCCTGGCCATTGGAGGTGCTTGGCCTCCTTTTCATCCATCCTGGCGCATGCCCGTTCCAGCTCATCTTTTTCCCATTGGCGCGTGAACTCCGCCTGCTGCGCGGACCGCTTTTTTTTGTCTTTTCCAATCAGGGCCGCCACGCGCTCAGCCTCGGGAACCGCTGAATATTGCCTAAAATCTGGAATGTGGTGGGTCAGTTTTTTAAATTCTTCGCTGAACTTTTTGGCGAGGGTCCGCTTTTCAATGATTTTCCTTTTGGCCAGATCCAAATCTTTCATGCTTGATCGTTCCACCGGGATCGCAATACAAAGATATCTTCCCTCATGGAAGACCAATATTTCCGATAGATCCATTGGATTGAAACGGACGTCAACGCGGCCTTCAATCTCGATCAGTCTTTCGTGCTCATAAAAATTGCCTCTAAATTCTATCCGGCCCCGCTGGATTGCCCTTTCTTCCTTGGCCAGGAAAATTAAGTCCGCCGCTTCTTTAGAAATTCCTTTTTTCCGCCATCCTTCCTTGCAGCAGGCTATAAGGCAATCCCAGGGTGTCGCCTCCGATGGCTTGGGTTTCCAAACCCATTCTCTAAGTACGCCACGGTGCGGTTCTTTACGATTATAATAATCCATTGCCCGATACATCCAAAGCGCGTGCTCCCTGGCAGTCAGAAGCTTTCCAGATTTAGCGAGGGATTCCGCTTCCTCCTGGTCTATTTCCTGCCAATGGATATCATCGCAAAGACGTTTTGTCCGTCCGGAAAGGCGGAAGTGACTTTCCATAATATGTTCAAGGTCACGGAAGGCTCTCTCGATCAGTTTTGCCTTGGCATTCCGGACGACAGCGAAACGATGGTCTCCGGGGAGAATAAGGCAAGGGTTGATTTCCTCGCCGTCAGCTTCGGCGGCCTCAGATGGAAAATCGGCCGTCTGTTCCCAAACCATCCCAAACTTTTTCATTCCTTCGAGGATATTCCTGAGATACCGCGAGCATTCGGGCTTGCCATGATCGCTATAAAAATTTTTAAAAACCCCATAGCATGAGATGCCCAGGTAAAGGGCCATGCCTATCAGCCAGGAATCATACTTTTTCGCGATGGCAGCCCCATACCAGATTCTGGTCCGTAAATCCATGCACCCGTAAGCTTCTTGTCGGTAAACCTCTCCGGTCTCATCCCCGATGACCCACCGATCGAATTTGTGCTGGTCGCCGACCAGGATCTCAAAGGGGGCCAGATCGGAATAATCTCGGAGGATAGGAGGCAGAGCGTTATCCAGCGCCCACCTTCCGCCGCGGGAATATTTTTTGAGGATCGGGTTGATTTTTTGCGCCCACCAGAGCCCACTACGATAGCCACCAATTTTCCAGCCATGTTTCTGGGCTTCAATGAGCATGATATCGTGATAAAGATCCTTGAGGCAGATTCCACGGTGCTCCCTCTTTAAAATAAGTCCTTGCCAAAAATCCTTTGCCTCCGGGTCCCACGATTTAGCTTTCCCTTGCGAAGATTTCGTATGCCTCAAGCCCGCGAGGTCTTTTGCTTCGCGTTTTTGTAACCATCGATAAATCGTTCCGGGGCTCTTTTTTCCGTATTTCAGGCCTATGGCCTGAATCCATTGCCGCCTTCCTTTTTTCCAAAAAGGCGGTATCGAATCAATTTCTTCGAGGATTTTAACCTTTTTCATGAATTGATCATTTTCAAGATCGCGAGAGCCTAGGGCTCTTTCGGGAGTCCTGATTTTATTCTCTTGGGTGGTGAGAAAGAAGGAGGGTTGATCAATAAGAATGGGCGCGGGCTCCGAATCCGCCTCCTGAATCTGAGTGGATGAAGATCCGCTCCCATCGGCCATTTTGAGTTTAGATTGGTGATCAGGGGAAAGGCTGGAAGAAGAATATTTTAAAATTTTGCCGCCTCGAAAGCTTTCCTCTCTATAAATCCATCCTTCCTTTCTGGCCCTCTTTCTGATCCAAGAGGAAGTTATAGAAAGTAAAAGAGAAAGCTCCCTGGCGCTATAAAATTTTTCCTTGAAATTTTTTTCCATTGTGCTATTTTTTCTCAACCCTTTAGGGATCGATCCTCGGAGTCTGCAATGATTTGTTTAAACTGGTCTATTGAGATTCCTAAAGCCTTGGAAATAGTGATCCGATGGATGGGAGCTTTTCTCTTGCCTTCCAAAATATAATAAATGTAACGTTCGGAGGTATCGCAAAGGCGGGCAAGGTCACAAACTCTTATGTTCTGGTCGATCATAAGTATTCTGATTATTTTCGGGATCAAGGAAGTGCGGTTCATTTTTCTCTCTACCGTGCTTGTTGTTCCGATATTGAACCTTTTAACATATTAAGCGCATCATGTCAATAAAAAAATGTATGTCAGGCGCACAAAAACAAATAGGTAAAAGAATACGGCAGCTTAGAAAGGTAGAACATTTAACTCAGGAGCAATTCGCCCGCCGCCTTGGCATAAACCGAGGATATATTTCGGCTCTTGAGACATGTAGAAATCAGCCCTCAGAGCAATTAATTTTAGGTATCTATAGAAGTTTTGGGGTTAATTATGAATGGCTTAAAGAAGGTCGCGGCGATCATATGTTTGAAATCGCTCATAAGCTTTCGCAAAAGGGAGAGAGAGTCATGGAAGAGGTTTTAAGGGTTATTGATTCTCCTGATCGGATCTGGGCAATCTCAGAAATAGCGCAACTTTTGGATATAGACCCTGACGATCCATCCAAAAGGCTCAACCTCCCTCCAGAATTTAGAGACGCGGTTTTAATGATATTGAAAATCTTTAGGGAGGGAGACCCTCGGAAAATCAAGGCGGTGATGTCCCAGCTTTTGGCCTTTATGCCGGAAATCACTGTAGACTACTTAAAAGAAAAATTAAAGGAATATTCTGAAAAAATGAAAAAGTACCACGATGAAAAGATGGGCAACTGAACAAGATTTTCAGTCATAGCTAAGTGCTTCGATTCGCAAATACAGACACGTATTCTCAAGCGGGTCATTGATACAATTGCTCACTCAGCACTGAGTCCAGAGTAAATAAATTCGTTACCGAATTTATGAATTGGTGGACTAAGTCACAGCTAAATTGCAATTCTGAATGCCCAAAATATCTATAACTTATTGATTTCCTTTATTTATTGTGAAAAGTCGATTAGTTTTTTGGGGAGTCACAGCTAGGGGAAAATAGCTGAGACAAAACAATTTTTGATTTCTCCTTTAATTTCAGAAATTTATCAAAAATTTTGCGCTTAAGATAGTCGCAAATTTCATTATCCCAGGAGACTTTTCAGTGAAACAAGTCGCATTTCACTCCCACCTATTTTTCGCTCCTTGGTTTTCCTCTCTTTCTGATCGCCACCCCGCGCCGCGCGACATTTTTATTAATTCTTTCAATATCTTATCAGTCCCACTCATCCCAGCACATCCCAGTTAAACTCACCAAGTCCCGGCAAATTTGGCCCCCATTATAAGAGTCGCATAATTCGTTTCTCCCTACAATCTCTTAAGATTTAAATATAAGTAGAGTCTGGTGCATTCCTGAAATGGGGCCCGGTGCCCTATTGGACAAACCAACATCCAATTTCTCTTCCGGGTCATGAACCAACATGGAAGAGGCCGCAATCCGAAGTGCGAAAGTTGAGGACACCCTGCAAATAGCCATGCTTCTGGGACAGCTTGGCTATCCAAGTGAATCCGAGGTTCTCAGGGAAAAAATTTCCCTTCTTTCTTCCGGCGGCGCAGATAAAATTTGGGTCGCCGAATTCCAGGGTAAGGTCGTAGGCCTCCTGGGTTTTCATCTGACTCCCCTTCTCCATGTCTCCGGAAGCCTGGGAAGAATCACCGCCCTGGTGGTGGATGAAAAATTCCGGGGAAAAGGGATCGGGAGACAGTTGGTAGAAACGGCTGAAAGGTGGGCTTGGGAGAGAGACTGCACCCGAATCGAAGTAACCAGCGGAGATCAGCGCGCCCAGGCCCATCAATTTTACCAGGAGCTAGGATATGCGCTGGAAGCCAAACGATTCACCAAAAGGAAAACAAAATGATGGTCCCTTATCCCTTTTCAGGGGAGGGGTTAAGGAAATGGAATTGGGGAAATCGTATCAATTTAGCCGTTTGAAAATCATATCAAAGCCATATCGATTAGGATACCCATCGCTGAAATCCCCCCTGCCCCCCCTTTGCAAAGGGGGGGCAGGGGGGATTTCTGGTGAATCTTTTCAAAAGGTCAAAGTTATCTTTTTCAAAGAGCTAAAGTGTTACGGGAAATCGAGATGGGGGTTGAGATTCAGTTCGATCAGCATTTGACGAAATCCGAGCGCCGAATCTTGGGCCGTCTGACCACTCCGGGTAAAATCCAGGCTTTTCTGGATGAACTCGATTATTCCATCGAAGAAACCTACCGCTGCCCCCTCCGGGTTCTGCGGGAGCGAGTGGCCCACTGCTATGACGGGGCGCTGTTTGCCGCCGGCATGCTCCGCCGTCTGGGACATCCCCCCCTGATCCTGGAGATGCTTCCCAACCACCGGGACGATGACCATCTCCTCGCCCTCTTCAAGCAGGACGGTCACTGGGGAGCGGTGGGCAAATCGAATTTCGTGGGCCTCCGCTTTCGCGAACCCATCCATCGGACCCTGCGCGAACTGGTCCTTTCTTATTTTGAGCAGTTCTACAATGTGGAGCGAGAGAAGACTCTGCGGGGGTACACGCTGCCCCTGAACCTGGAATCCTTCGACCGGCACGGCTGGATGGTAAAGGACGAACCCCTGGAGCGCATTGCGGAGAAACTGGACCGGATGAGGAGAGTCCGGGTGCTCACCCTTAAGATGGTAAAGCGCCTTTCCCCCCTGGACACCCGGGCTTATCAAGCCGGGCTCTTGGGGGCGAATCAAAGGGGGCTCTACCGGCCCAGCCCCAAAGACTGAATTCTCTATTTCCCACCGGGAGAGAGGAGTTCGAGAACAACCCGCTAGATAAGGAGGGTAGAAGATGGTGAATTCCGTCCGTGACTTTATCGGTTATGGAGGAAGCCCGCCCAAGGTGGAATGGCCCGGCGGAGCACGGATCGCTCTTAATGTGGTGATCAATTATGAAGAGGGGTCGGAGATGGGAGCGGTCGAGGGCGACCGGCAGCGCGAGATGCAGGCCGAATGGACCTATCCCGCGAAACCCGACGAGCGCGAGCTGGTCAACGAATCGATGTTCGAATACGGGAGCAGAGCAGGGGTCTGGCGCATCATGCGGATCCTGGATAAATACGACGCCACCTGCACCATCTTCGCCAGTGCTTTGGCGCTGGAACGGAACCTTGAGGTCGCCCGGGCATTTGTCAGGCATGGATACGACATGGTGGGGCACGGGTACCGGTGGGTATCCCACTACGGGATGAGCCCGGAGCAGGAGCGGGAGGAGATCCGCAAGGCCCGTGAATCCATCGAGAGAACCACGGGGCAGCGGATCCTTGGCTGGTTCACCCGGCCGCTGCAGACTCCCGATACCCGGCGAATCCTGGCCGAGGAGGGTTTTCTCTACGACAGCGGGGCCTTTAATGATGACCTGCCTTATTTTGAAAACGTGGGGGGCAAGCCCTTTCTTGTTGTACCCTACTCGCTGGATCAAAATGATATCCGGTTCTGGAAAAACCAGATGTTCACGGCCGATGATTTTTTTGCCTATGTGCGGGATGCCTTCGACACTTTATACGAGGAAGGAGCGACCTATCCCAAAATGATGTCGGTGGGGTTGCACAACCGCGTCATCGGCCGACCGGGCCGGGCTCAGGGGCTGGACCGTTTCCTGGCCCACGTCCGAAAATTTCCGAGGGTCTGGATCGCGGACCGGAATGAGATCGCGAAACTCTGGCTGGAAAACTACGCCCGTCACCCCGTGGGTTTCACCCCTGACCCGAAAAAAGTTTGAAGAGTTTTTCGTTCAACTCCGCATCTATCTCTCCCTTCTCCACCTTCTGAAAAAAGAGGGTTTTGAGGGGATCAAGCAGCTTCCGGGTGAATTCCCGGCCGAAACCCGGGTCCTGGTACTGGAAGAAGGGGTCCATGTAGGTAAAGACGGAGTAGAAGAAGTTGCCGAATAAATAATTTCGGTCGAGCACGCCGAAGGCGCCCAGGGGGATCACA
>Ga0315274_10014897_pt1 | contig 11025 bp, 5 predicted proteins | sample YL17G02_20_MG_FD_203700 | JGI IMG/M metagenome (GOLD analysis project Ga0315274, IMG submission 203700) | Sediment microbial communities from Yellowstone Lake, YNP, Wyoming, USA - YL17G02_20 | ecosystem: Environmental > Aquatic > Freshwater > Lake > Sediment | place: USA: Wyoming | collected...
CACCTGCCGCAATACCCCCATTAGCAAACGCCGTGCCGCAGGCGCGCAATCCTGCTCAGTTGGCTGTTTTTGGGGAAATCGGTCGCGGAAGACCCCCGACAGAACCCTTTTGCCCGTCAACCGTGGGGACTGGCCCCATCTCCCCAGTACGATTTCCGCACTTCGGTCCGCAAATCGTACTCTACCCTTTGAAATCCAGTGGAACAGTCAATCCGAAAGCCCGTACTCCTTTTTTCTCTGGAAGAACGTCGACCTGCTGATGCCCAATAGACGTATCGCCTGTTCGTAGTTTCCCCCGGCGAGTTCTATCGCCCTGACCATATGCTCTCTCTCGATCCTTGCGATTACTGCCGGGAGGGGCTCGAACTGGCCGGGCCGCGGGGGTGTACCGGCTGTGGGCTGCATCCGTTTTGGGAGATCCGAAGCATGGACTACTTGTCCGTCGGCCATCGCGTCGACCGCAGCCACAGTAAGCATCAGTTCGCGGACGTTGCCGGGCCACGAAAATGAGACCAGGCAGTCCATGGCCTCCTGGTCGAAGACTTTCTTCGAGCCGCACCGGGCCAGGAAATGATGCGCAAGGGGGACCACGTCCTCGCGGCGCTCCCTGAGAGGCGGCACCTCGATGACCACCGCGTTGAGCCGGTAGAACAAGTCCTGCCTGAACCTGCCCTGGCTGACGCAGTCTGCCAGGTCCCTGTTACACGCGCAGATGATGCGCGCGTCGGTGTGGCGCACTTCGTTGTCCCCGAGCCTTTCGAAGGTACGCTGTTCGAGTACCCTTAGGAGTTTCGGCTGCAGTTCGAGCGGGATGTCCTGAACCTCATCCAGAAGAAGCGTTCCGCCCTGCGCAAGTTCGAAGCGGCCGATGCGCCTCCTGTCGGCGCCGGTAAACGCGCCCTTTTCGTGTCCGAAGAGGTCCGATTCAATCAGGGTAGGCGAAAGGGCCACGACATTGACGGCAATGAACGGGCCGGCCGAACGAGGACCGAGGGAGTGTATCAGCCGTGCGAGGACCTCCTTGCCGGTGCCGGTTTCGCCGACGATAAGGACCGGGACATCCTTGGCCGCAACCTTCTTGGCCTGCCCGTAGAGTTGGACGATCTGCTTGCTCGTCCCGACGAGGTCGCAGACAGCGGGCATCTCCCTCCGGAGTGCCTCGAGCCGGGCCTCGGCAAGATTCCTGTCCGCCGCGATGGCCTCGCGTTCCTCCGCGTTCTTTATCGCCAGAAAAGCATAGTGTGACAGGGCGCCGAGAAACGCCAAGTCCGCCCTCGAAAACGCGCCCGTCTTGATTCGATTGTCCACGTAGATCAGACCCTTGAGCGCGCCGGGGCCGCGCAGCGGACAGCACATCACCGAACGTATGTTGTGGAGGTCGACGCTTCGGGCCTTGCCGTAACTGGCGTCGTGTAGCGCGTCGGCCGTCAGAAGTGAGACGCCTTCGTTGAGGACTCGCTGCAGCATCGTGCTGCTCACGGGCCATTCGCTCACAGACTTGCCAAGCTCGAGTCCGTGCGCGGCGCGAGCGACAAGCTGGCCGTCCGCAAGCACGGCAATGAAGGCGCGCTCGACATTGAGCAGTTCGGACACGGCCGAGAGAATTGTTCCGAAAACGCGTTTCTCGTCGGTCTCGGCGCAGATCTGGCGCCCGAGATCGTACAAGAGCAGTAGTCGCCGGTAGGATTGCCTGAGGTCCTGTTCCGAGATATGCGCCGGGTCGCCCAGGAGATGTCGTTCCGCGGCCTCGACTACGACTTCCTCGCGCAAAGGATCAGGCCACATACCGCCGAGTTCCCCGCACTCGTCTGGCATCGGTCTCCCCAGGCTGCAACCAGTCCGAAACGCATGCGACACCCCAATGGACAAGAACGCTTAATATCCGGCTGCCGCATATTGCGTGGTCAGGGCGATGAGTATAGAAGAGGCGGAGTTGAGTGTCAATCGGGAAATGCCCCGAATCTCGCCCGTTTCACGGGAAAGACCGCGTGCCAGGTCGGGTCAGGGGGGCGCCCGTCACAGGAAAGCGCGTGGCATCATTGGCCGGCCGGTTGTGATCAAGCGCCGCTTCGCCATACGGCTGTCACGTTGTTGCCGCGCAGGCGGCGGCTCTAAAGGTCACGCTTCGTCGAATACGACAGTCAGGTACTGCGTGGAGATCATACCGGAGGCTGTGGCATATGTGCAATGCAAGCCATCCGCCGCGGGCGTGCTCGTGGACCTCTCGCAAGATGCGGCGGTGTAACGCCGCGTGAAAGTAAGCGCCGCGCACCTGTGAAACAAGATGGTGGGCAGGGCCGGGATCGGACCGGCGACACCAGGATTTTCAGTCCTGTGCTCTACCAACTGAGCTACCTGCCCACCAATCTCACAAAATCGGTTGCGTGGCGAGCAATGTTAGCGCGCGCGCCTCACGCGGTCAAGGATTTCCTGTCTCCGCAAACACAAAAGGCCGCAGGCTGGAAGGGATTGTCCCCCGGTCGAACGCCGGCACTGGGCAGGTTCTGCCGCCGGGACTCGTTCTATGTCCCGGGTGGGGGTTGGCTGTCGCGGAACGCGTGAAGAGAGCGGCGGTCGTTCTCCATCTGGGCGACGAGTGCCTCCGGCGAGTCGAACTTCCATTCGGGACGCAGCAGGCGCAGGATTTCGGCTTCGAGCGTCTTTCCGTACAGGCTCCCGGCGGGCGCATAGCCGTCAATGTACACCTCGACGACCCGGCGCAGCGGCCGGCCTTCGTTATGGAAGGTCGGCCTGACGCCTATGTTTGCGAGGCCCCAGTAACTGTCCCCGTCAAGGCGCACGCGGCAGACGTACACTCCGGCGGGAGGGGTGACTTCGTGGTGGAGGTTCAGGTTTGCCGTGGGGAAGCCCAGAGACTTGCCGCGATGGTCGCCGTGGACCACGGTGCCTCGCAGGCTGACGGGGCGGCCGAGGAACCTGGCTGCTTTATCGAGGTCTCCTGCCGTGATAAGGTTGCGGATGAGCGTGCTTGACACCGGCGCGCCGTCGACGAGAAGTGGCCGCACCGTACGGACTTCGAAACCGCATTTGGCGCCTGTGGAGGCCAGCAGTGCGGCGTCACCGCGGGCACTCCTGCCGAACCGGGTGTTAAAGCCGAGGAGGACGCCCGCGGCGTGAAGGCGGTTGGCGAAGATTTCGCGGGCGAAGTCTTCCGGCTCCATCTCGGCCAGTGCGCGGTCAAAGTGAAGGACGACGGCGACGGCGATGCCGGCCTTCTCGATAAGGACCAGGCGGTGCTCGAGCGACGTGATGGCAGCGGCGGCGCGTCTGTTGAGGACAGCGTCGGGATGGCGGTCAAAGGTGATGACAACGGACGTTCCGCCCACTTGCTTCGCCCACCGGATTGCTTCACGCAGGACGAGACTGTGCCCCCTGTGGACGCCGTCGAAGACGCCGAGCGTTACGATGGGGCGGGGAAACCCAGCAACTTTTTTCAGGCCGAAGATCCGCTCCATAGCGCTCCCGCCGCCAGGGGCGATCAGTTGTCAGTACAAAGGCGCAGGCTGGTATGGCGCGGGGCGTTGCGCGCCGCCGGACGCCATGTGACTCTTGACGTCGGCGCGTTTGTAGAGGTCGTTCTCCCAGTCCTGGATGAGGGCGTACTTGTTATTGATGAACAGGCTGAACTTCAGCCAGCTCTTCTGGCTCTCGAAGTCGCCGACCTTCGGGTCAACGCGTTCGACGAGTTGGAAATCGTACATGCCGTCGGGGCCGGACACGGGACCCCCGAATTCGCCCTGTTTCAAAGCGACCGCAGCCCTGAAGACGTCCGACAGTTTGCCGGTGGCGCCTACGGACGCTTCAAGGAACTCGAACCTGACGTCCTTGGGGTAGTTGCCCCAGCCGTTCGCCCTGACGTCTTCGAGGATCTTCCCGGCTTCAGCGGTGGCGAGTTTCTTCGCTTCCGCCCGGAGGTAATCGGCCCGGAGGCGATCCTTGATCGTGTCAATCTCCGGCTCGTGCTCGGGCTCAAGGGACGTGATTCGGTAGAAGAAGTGCCCCGCGGGGCCTTCGGCGGACTGGTAGTCGCCTGTCTTCCTGTTGAATATGTCCTCCATCACGGACACCGGAGTCTTCTCCGGGGTGGTCGCGTCGGCAAGGTCGGGGATTGCGGTACGGTCGCCCTTCACGAACGGGCCCGCGGTGAAGTAGGGCAGCCCGTAGGTTTCGGCAATCTTCTGGAGTGGGATGTCCTTCCCCTGCAGGGCGTCAACCTGGACGTCGATGAGAGCATCCTTGGCCTTCTTGCTCACGAGTTTCTGGCGGATTTCCCCCGCCACTTCCGAAAGGGGCTTGTAGTCCATCTCCACGGTGCCGAGCTGGGCGTCGGTCGAGGAAGCTGACTGGGAGGCGAGTTCCCGCAGGGCGGAAACCGCCGCATCGGCGGTCAGCCTGGAATCGGTCGAGGCGGACAATTGAGAGTCGGTGGATGCGGCCAACCGCGAGTCCGTGGAGGCGGCGGGCCTGAGATCGGCATCCGTGGAAGCCGCCGGCCTGGTTACGAGTTTGAAGTAATCCTCCTTCTTGTGCTCCTCGTAGTACGCGGCAACCTCGTCCTCGGTGACGGGGAAAAGTTTGTCGAAGTCCTTCTTGAGGGCGGCGATATACTCGATGGCGGCCTTAGGGGGGATGAGATAAACCGGCTTGTTGGCCTGGTAATAGGTCGCCAGGACGGCGTCGTCGGGCCTGGGGACCTCGGGCTCGTATCTGTCCACCGGTACGCGGATGGCTTTGAGTTTGAGGGTGGCATTCTGTTCCACAAAGGATCGCCAGACGTCGGCGTCGGTGATTGTGCAGGCGCCGCCCGCCAGCGAGCGGACCTTGCCGATGCGTAGTTGACGAGCCACAGCGTGTTTGACCCAACTGTCCGTTGTCCTGAGTTGGGTGAGGACCAACCTGTAAGCACCGTCGAGGTTTTCCTTGGGGGCGCGCGTCAGCTGCTGTACCCACTGGCGGATGCCGTTGAGGACTTCGTCCTGGGTTACCCTTATGCCGAGGCGGTCGGCTTCGTGTTCCATTACGAGGAAACGCCAGACTTCCTCATCCGTGGGACGGCGGTCACTGCGCAGCAGTTGCAGGTCCGTCAGCGTCTGCTCGTACGTGCGCTGGGTGACCCTCTGCCCGAACATCGTGCCCGCAGTCGGCTCCGGTTGAATCATGCGGGCGATGGGCCCGCCGACAAACCAGACGATCATCAGGAAGACCGCTATAATCAGGAGAAACCTCCCCTGATACTTTCTGAAAAAGTTCATCCCGAAAGCCATAGGTTGCCCCCGACAATTCGATTACCCGGTTCTTGGCCTTGCTTGACCACGCCTGGCAGGCCGTTATACTAATCCGGCGTTTTCCAGAAAGGCGAATTCTATTTGCCGACCGGCTCTGTTGCAAGGAGTTTCTCCAGCAGCAACGTACCCGGATGAGGCTTTTCCAGACCGTGCGGAGGACACTTGGAAGGCACGGCAGACCTTGACTGGTGTGGTATCCTTGCGCGGGAGGGGCGTGCCGCCGATATGAGGGGGCCGGCAGCGGAAGAAGTGCTGCAGCTTGCCGCAACGTCTACCACACAGCGCCCGTCGGAATCGTCTGCATCGGGAAGGGGACGAGCAGGGATTGAGTATGGCGAAGTCGCTGGTAATAGTTGAGTCACCCGCAAAGGCAAAGACTATAAGTCGTTACCTTGGCAGAGGTTACGACGTTGAGGCGACGATGGGACATATCCGGGATCTGCCTGCCAAGGGGCTCGGCGTCGACGTAGAGCACGACTTCAAACCCACCTACGAAATCCTCGCCTCGCGGAAAAAAATTGTTGCGGGGCTGAGGAAAAAGGCCGCGGACGCGGAGAGAGTGTACCTTGCGCCGGACCTTGACCGGGAAGGGGAAGCGATAGCGTGGCACGTTAAGGAAACACTGAAGGTCCCGGAGGCGAAGGCCTTCCGGGTCACTTTTAACGAAATCACGAAGGCCGCGATAGAAAAGGCGTTCCGGTCGCCGGGCAAGATTGCGATGCCCAAGGTGAACGCGCAGCAGGCGCGCCGGATCCTGGACAGGCTGGTCGGGTACGAAATAAGCCCCATCCTGTGGAAGAAAATCCCGCGGACGTCCGGCAGGAATCTCTCAGCGGGACGCGTGCAGAGCGTAGCGGTGAGGCTCATTGTCGAGCGGGAGCGCGAGATAGAGGAGTTCAAGCCGGAGGAGTTCTGGAAGATCATCGCCAAACTCGCGTCAGAGGGTGTGGAATTTGAGGCCGAACTCCAGACCAGAAGCGGCGAGAAGATAGCTGTAACAAGCGAAGTCGGCGCCAAAGAAGTCCTCGCCGCCCTTGACGGTGTGCCGTTCGTCGTGGCGTCGGTCGAGACCAGGGAAACGAAGTCGAATCCTGCGCCGCCCTTCACCACGAGTACGCTGCAGCAGGCGGCGTCGAATCTGCTGCGTTTCCCGGCGAAAAAGACGATGCGGCTGGCCCAGGACCTCTATGAGGGAATGGACCTCGGCCCCGACGGCCCGGTGGCGCTTATTACGTACATGCGCACGGACAGCGTACGGATAGGCACCGAGGCCATCGGGGCGATTCGGAGTCTGATCCTGGATGCATACGGCAGGCAGTACCTGCCCGACAAGGCGCGCGCTTACGCCTCCAGGGGCAAGACGCAGGAGGCGCACGAGGCGGTCAGGCCGACGTACGTCGAAAGACTGCCGGAAACCGTCAAGCCCTACCTCGACAACGACCATTACAGGCTCTATGAACTCATCTGGAAACGCACAGTGGCATCACAGATGGCGTCGGCGGTCTTCAATGTCACGACGGCAAATATCGCCGCGGGAACGTACGGATTCGTCGCCAAGGGGCGCGTAGTGATCTTCCCGGGGCATACGGTGCTCTCGAACAGCGACCCCAACGGCGAGGGGATGTTGCCGAAACTTGCGGCGGGGCAGGCCCTGACATTGGTGGCGATTGAGCCGTCGCAGAAATTCACGCAGCCTCCGCCGCGGTATACCGAAGCATCGCTCATCAAGACGCTCGAAAAGGAAGGCATCGGGCGCCCGTCGACCTACGCCACGATTATCTCAACCATTCAGGAACGCGGTTACGTGCTGCAGCGCAGCCGGCAATTCTACCCCACGTCTTTGGGCGTGTTCGTGAACGACAAACTCGTCCGGCACTTTCCGACGATACTGGATATGCGATTCACCCGGCGTATGGAGGAAGAACTCGACGAAGTAGAATCCGGGGAGACCGACTGGGTTCGGCTCCTGAAGGAGTTTTATAAAGCGTTCGAGAAGAGCCTGAAGACCGCCAGGACTGAAATGACGCCATTCGAAGAGACCAACGAGATCTGCCCCGAGTGCGGGAAGGGATTGGTGAAGCGGCTGTCGAAGGCCGGGCTTTTCCTCGGATGCAGTGGATATCCGGACTGCAAGTACACGAGGAACCTTAGCACGACGGGAGCTGCAATGGAAGAGACCAAAGAACAGGACTGTCCGGTGTGCGGCAAGCCGTTAGCCGTGAGAAGCGGGCCCAAAGGAGCGTTCCTGGGCTGCACGGGGTACCCGGATTGCAAGTATACTGCGCCGGTGGGAACGGCGCAATTGCCCGAGGTGCCGGAGAAGATGTGCCCGAAATGCGGTAAGCCCCTCAAGGTGCGAAGCGGGAAACGGGGGGTATTCCTTGGGTGTTCGGATTACCCCAAGTGCCGGCATACGGAACCGCTGCCGGCCGAAGGTTCGGCGGAGGGGACGGACGGCGGCGCGACGGGAGGCGAGGATTCCGGCCGTACTGCGGGCGAAGGAACGGCCGCACCGCTGCCTGACGTCCCGGAAAAGGCGTGCCCCGAGTGCGGGAAGCCCATGAAGGTTAGAAGGGGCAAGCGCGGGGTCTTCCTTGGGTGTTCCGGCTACCCCAAGTGCAGGCACACTGAGGCGCTTCCTGTGGAGGGCGAGGAGCAGGGCGCCGGGACCGGCGGGGCGCAGGCCGAAAAGACCGAGGCCCCTGAGGCCCGGGCGGCGGCAGAGGAGGCATTGCCGGAAGTTCCAGAGAAGATGTGTCCTGAATGCGGCAAACCGCTCAAGGTAAGGAGCGGCAAGAGGGGCGTTTTCCTGGGATGCTCCGGCTATCCCACGTGCAAGCACACGGAGTCGCTGGCGGGGGCGGGCGCGGCGGAAGCGGGGTCGGAGGGGCAAACGGAGGCCAAGGACGGGGCAACGAAGGCGAGTGCGAAGGCGGCCAAGGCGGTCGCGGTCGAAAAAAAGTGCCCCAACTGCGGCAAGACGCTCGTCGTCAAGTACAGCAGGCGGGGGCCGTTCCTGGCGTGCCCCGGATACCCCGAGTGCAAGCATGCCGAGCCGATCAGCGGCGTTCCGGCAAAAAAGCCGGCGCTGAAGAAGGTCGGGAGGCAGTGCCCCGACTGCGGGAAGGACCTGGTGCTCCGCTCCGGGAGGCGGGGGTCGTTTATCGGCTGCGCGGGGTATCCCAACTGCCGGTACACGGAGGACGGGCCGGCGTAGGGGACGCGGTTATTCTTCCTGAGAACGGCCGTTCAGGGTCCTCCAACAGGAAGCGGGTGGTCGCGTGCAGCCCGCGGTCTGTCATGCCGGCGGCGCTCGCACGATGCATATCTTGAAAGTTCACATCTATCGGACTGTTTCCTCGAAGGCGAAAAGCGGCGTCGGCAGGTCTCAGGGCATCTTCATTCCGCTTTCCCGAAGCGGCGCGGCCCGCGCAGGAACACAAGCGCGGGGCGCCGGTCGGCCCCTGCGGTTGATGAAGAGGAGGGCAATCCTCTGCCTACTCTCGGCGATTTTGGCTTGACATGGCGCAATCTGGGGCATAGTATGCAATTAGTTTGTGTTGTGCTTAATGCGGCCGGGATTGCATGATTGGGAGGGAGCCGTGACAAATCAATGGGATTTCCAGGCGCCGCCACCGCCGCCACAATCTCCACCACCTCCTCCTCCACAGGGGCTGCACGTTGTGCCGCTGCCGCCGAAGAGACCGGGCACTGCGTGGAGAGTCATCAAGTGGTTTGGGTTCGCGGCATTGGCGCTGGTGTGCGTTGTGTCGGTGCTGTTCAACCTCGTGTTCGGCGCCGGGCTTGCCGGCGGGGGGGTGCAGGCGGAGAAGTTGAGGGAACGGCATCTCTCCGGGCCAAGCGGCATCAGCGCCGGGGCCAAGGTCGCGGTGGTGACGGTGGACGACATAATCGTGGGGACCCAGGACACCGGGCCCGCGTCGTGGATATTCCAGCAACTCAAGCGCGCCGGTGAGGACGGCAAGGTCAAGGCCGTGCTGCTGGACGTGGACAGCCCGGGCGGCGGAATCACGGCGAGCGACATTATCCATCAGAAGATCCTCGAACTGAAGCAGCGCAACATTGCCGTAGTGGTGCTGATGCGCGACGTGGCGGCGTCGGGCGCCTATTACATAAGCGCTCCGGCGGACAGGATCATCGCGCATCCCACGTCGCTGACGGGAAGCATCGGCGTCATAATATCCAGTTTCAACGTCGAGGGGCTCTTCCAGAAGATCGGCGTGCAGCACGTGGTTTTCAAGAGTTCGCCCTACAAGGATATACTGAGTCCTTACCGCCCGGTGAGCGAAGAAGAGAGAACGATGCTGCAGGGTATCACCGACCAGATGTTCGCAAGATTCAAGGACGTCGTGGCCAAGGGACGTGAACTCACGCCGGAGGAAGCGGACGCTGTTTCGAACGGCGCCGTCTTTACCGCACAGGAGGCGAAGGACAAGAAGTTAGTCGACGAAATCGGCTACTTCGACGACGCCGTCCGGGCGGCAAAGGTCGCGACGAAGCGTAAGGCCGGCGAAGTTGAGGTGGTGAAATACGAGAAGCCTCCGACGATCGCCGACATGCTCTTCGGTTCGAAGAGCGACGCCGCGCGCGGCGTCGAGGCCCAGATGTCGAGGTACATCGAACGCCACAAGCCCGGCTTCTACTACCTGTGGCCGGGGCCGTAGGCGGGGCATCGTCCGGGTAACGCCGTCCGCAGCGAACTCACGGGGCGGCAAGTTGCCCCCGAGCGGAATCGAAGCGTTTGTGAGGCGCGCCATTGGGGCAAAACGGAAACAACAGGACACCACGGCAGATAACAGCCAACGGCAAGTCAAAGAACGCGGAGACCGTGTGTCCGGTTTGCGGGGCCGCGCTTCGGGCGGGGCAGCCGTACTGCGAGCAGTGCGGGTGGCTGAGGCCGGCCGCGGCGGAGAAGCGGCTTTCGACGGCCCCGCTGCCCCCCAAAGAGATCGTGCTGCAGCCGCAGTTCGACAGGCTGCTGGTGTTGTCGGCGATCCTGGCATTCGCAAGCCTGTACCTTCCGTGGCTGCCGGGCATACCGGGGCCGATTGTGGGGTGGAGCGTCTACTACGCCGCGCCGGACATGCCGCTTGACATACTGCGCCACTGGCAGGAGGTCGGGCGCCGTGAGAGCATATTCCTTCTGAATATCGTCGGGCTTGTCGCGGTCCTCTTTTCGCGGACGAGCCGGCACGCGGGACTGAGGGACCTGGTTGCGTGCGTGACGCTTGTCACGGGCGGCGGCTACCTTCTGGTGTACTACGCGCACGAGTGGGGGTGGTGCTTTCTCTACAACTACGTGGGTCCGTACGCGGCGTTCACGTCGCTGGCGCTGATGGTATCCTCCGGGCTTCTGCGGACGAAGTTCATGACGTGGGTGGCGCAAAGCCGGGTGCTTCTCCTGGTGTCGTCGGCGTTCCTGCTGACCGGTTTCTTCCTTCCCTGGTCACTGGACCAGAGCGGCGTGAACCTCATGGTCATGGCGCGGCAGTTTTACTGGCTGGACATGCCGAGGGTGTACGCGTACCCCATGGCGGTGTTCCCAATGCTGGGGTTCGCGGCGTTCATCTTCGCCTTCCATCCGTTGCCGCGGAAAACGAATCTGTTCCTGCGCTTGTGGCCCTTGGTCCTGGGAATGGGGGCGCTTGTGTACTTCCGGGCGGTGTGGGCCATATATCTTTCGGGTTTTCCGCTCGGC
>Ga0315274_10014898_pt1 | contig 11025 bp, 10 predicted proteins | sample YL17G02_20_MG_FD_203700 | JGI IMG/M metagenome (GOLD analysis project Ga0315274, IMG submission 203700) | Sediment microbial communities from Yellowstone Lake, YNP, Wyoming, USA - YL17G02_20 | ecosystem: Environmental > Aquatic > Freshwater > Lake > Sediment | place: USA: Wyoming | collected...
CCTGGATTTCGAGCGCTTCATCCTTTTTTCTGCGACGCTGGAACCGAGGAAAAACCTTTCGACTTTGCTGGATTCGTTTGAGGAAATAGCCAGGCAAAGGAGTGATGTTGGTCTGGTCATTTGTGGAAAGAAAGGCTGGCTTTTTGAAGAAAGCCTAAAGAGGATTGAGGCCTTATCCAGGCGGCATAAGATCAAATATCTGGGTTATGTAAGTGATGAGAATCTGATAGAATTATATAATCTGGCAGAAGTATTCGTGTATCCGTCATTTTACGAAGGCTTCGGTTTCCCACCACTCGAAGCCATGGCCTGCGGTGTGCCAGTGGTTGCTAGTATCGTTTCTTCGTTGCCGGAGGTAGTGGGGGATGCTGCCCTTATGGTGGATCCCCGTGATGCAGGCCAAATAGCCGGGAAGATATTAAGCATCCTGGATAACCGGGGACTCGCCCAGGAGCTGATCCGCAAAGGGAAGGAAAGGGCAAAAATGTTCACCTGGCAAAAGACGGCCGCAAAAACATTTGAGGTTTATTGTAATGTCATTAAATCTAATTGATATCCTGTGGACAGTAATTCTAGCTGCAATGCCTTTCCTGGCGGTTTCGCCATGGCAAGTAATGATCCAACCCCCTTTTTATTATGGATTTATATATTATGTGTTATTGGCCGGTTTGGGCCTGCTGATAATATTTAAGTCAAGACCTCTTGTTAAATGGGACCTTATAAAGGTGTTATTAGCAGTTTTCCTGCTTATTAATATATTTTCCTTGATGATGAATTGGATCGCGATCGATCCCCGGTCCATACCCTGGGCCAACGGCCTAAAATCGCCCCATATCTATAATATATTTGTGGTCATATATCTTCTGATGAATATCGTGACCTTTTGGCTCGCCGGGGAAGTGATCGTTTCGACAAAAATAATGGAAAGATCAATTGAGATCATCGTCCTCGCTTCAGTATTGGCGTCATTTTGGGGCGTAATAATGGTGCTGGGACATATGACCGGTTGGTTAAAGGAAATTATCCTGCCGGTCAATCTTTTTCCCCGATTGACCGGGACTGCCACAGAACCCCAGGTATTCGGTAATTTCCTGCTTTTGGGATGGCCGCTCTCCCTCGCCTTACTGATAAAAAGATCAAATTGGTTAAATATACTAAGTGTGTTTATCCTGAGTTTATCCCTGATCATGACTTTTTCCATGGGGGCCTGGTTGGGAGCCCTGGGTGGATTATTGGTGATAGGGATTCTAAATTATAAATATCTTTCAGTAAAATTAGGCTTAATCCTGATCGCTGTTCTGGTATTGGTTATCGGCTGTCTTGCCGTCTTATCACTGATCTACCCGCCTTATCTGGCCAATTTTGATAAATACACCTCAAAACTGATGGTTTGGAATGTAAAAAAAGAAGCGACGATTTATAAAGAATCGATAAAAGGGAGAGACCCGGAAGAGTATCGGGGGGACCTGGTAAATCGTTTTGATGATAAACTACAAAGGATATGGATGGGGCAAACGGCCATTAACATGTTCAGGACAAAACCGCTTTTTGGTGTGGGACCGGGAAATTACGGTTTCTTATACAATGAATATAAACCTTCAGGAACGCCGCAGAAACCGTTCCAGGAGAAGACGCATAATGCTTACCTGGAGATCCTGGCGGAAACCGGGATATTAGGATCAATTACCTTCCTGGCAGCAATGCTTATTTTATTGGTAAAATCCTGGCCACGGACATTACTAGGAGCAGGATGTTATGCTTCTGTTATTGCTCTTTTGATCCATGGCTTGAGTTTTGGGATCCTGGCGCATAATTATACTTGGCTGGCAATGGGATTATTGTGGGCGCAAAAGGAAATAAATGTTTAAAGTCATAGGCGATCAAATAATAATAATCTGCGCCTTTGTTTTAGCTTTTATGCTTAGGGTTGTGATAGGCCATTTTCCCAACGAATCCCCTTTGGTATTTATGCAGGGCTATCTCATTATGCTTCTGGGTCTGTGTGTTTTTTATTTCTTCCTCTTCTGGATATTAGGATATTATGAAGGGAAAGCCCGCAGAGCTGTCCTCGAAGAAGTACTGGGTGTCTGGGGTGTGATCACACTGGGGGCGGTGGTGCTATTGACCGGCATGTATCTACGAAAAGACCTCTGGGTGTCGCGGGGAATAATATTTGAATTTTGGCTGCTGAGCACCCTGGGAATAATCCTCTTTCACATTCTGGCACAAAGAAAGGCCATTAATAAAGCCGCCTTAAAAGATTTGATGGTTTTAAACCGGGAAGTTGCCTTAAGCAATGCCAACCTGGTGCTGAGCATAGTTATTGTCAATAAGGATAGTTTATCTGAATTAAAAGAATTGTTGGCCTCGTTAAAAAAAGGGGAGATTAAATGTCCAGCCAGAATTATGGTCGTCGATAACTGTTCAAAAGATGGGAGCCAACAGTATCTCAGCGAACAAAAGGAAATCTTATCAATCAGCAATGATGAAAATGTCGGATATTCCCGGGGGGTAAATCAGGGTATAAAAGCATTGCCGGGTTGTGATTATTATCTAATTTTAAATCCGGATATCATCGTTCCGCGCGGCGCAATAGAAGCTGCGCTCAACGCAATGGAGGATGATCGGAAAATCGGCTTGGCAGGATGTAAATTACTCAATCCGGACGGCACCCTGCAGTATTCCGCCCGAACCTTCTATTCTTTGCGGACGATCTTGTACCGTTTTACCCCTCTACGGGGATTGCTTTCCGGCAGCGCGTTGGAAAGGGACTTCCTGATGATGGATTGGGACCATAACGACAGCCGGGAGGTGGATTGGGTGCTGGGCGGCTGCATGCTGGTGAGGGGGGAGGCGATCCGGGAAGTGGGCTTGATGGATGAACACTATTTCATGTATTTTGATGATGTGGATTGGTGCTACCGCATGTGGGATAAAGGCCTGAAAGTGCGCTTTTTGGCCGACGCGGCCATGATCCACCGGCATCGGCGTAAAAGCGCCAATGCCCCCTTTAGCCGGGAAACCCGTGAGCATATAATGAGCTTGCTTTACTATTTGTGGAAGTATAAATTCCGGCTGATACCCCAGAATTCCCCCTCCCGGCATGAAGTCGGCTGACACCTTTTGACACCACAAAATACCGCTTGACATTGTTTGGTATTGTTTCTATAATATAGCCCATATGAATCTTGAAGTCCGCGAACACGAGATTTACACCGCCCAAGAAACCCTTTCCCTTCTTAAGATCTCCAAGTCCACTTTTTTGCGCCTGATCAAAAAAGGCGTGCTTTCCGCATACAAAGTTGGCGGCCAATACCGCATTTTAGGCAGGGAAATATTGGCCCTTTTTAATCCCAAGGTGCAGGCCGGGGCGATAAAGGCCTTTCAGAAAGTGAGGAATGGCGTAAAGAAAAAATTGGAGATGGTGGATTGATCAAAGTCAGGAGGAAAAAATGATAAAACCAATTGCCCATGTGCTGTTACTGATCCTGGCCCTTAATTTCGCAGTCCCAGCATTCGCCCAATCGCAAAGCATTGCTTCGGTACCGGCTTCCGATTATTTTGTGGGGGACAGCATTGTGGAAAAAGATTACAAGCTCGGTCCCGGGGATCAATTGGAGGCCAATTTAATCGTAGGCAATAATGCTTTAGCTCTTGATTATGATTTGAACGTAGGACCGGATGGAAAGATTTTTTTCCCTAAAGTAGGCGAAATAGATCTTTTGGGAAAAATAATCCCAGAAGCTAAAAAGTTGATCGATGAACGCATTAAGGAAATTTATAAGGAAGAATACACTTTTTCTTTTCGCCTGGTGAAACCCCGGCAGATCCAAATTTATTTAACCGGCTCGGAGGATAAGCCGCTTTACATAGGAGAAAAGAAATTCGTTTCCGTCTATGGGGAAGTACCCCGGAGCGGCCGGTTCGAATATCTTCCCGGCAAGCGGTTCACTGATTACATAAGCTATGCCGGGGGGCCTACTCCCCGCGCTAATCTATCGGTGGCTACCATTACCCGACAAAATCGAAAATATTACATCAACGGTTCCGACGTGATATTTAACGGCAATACCTCAAAGGATATGGTGATCGAACCGGGGGACGTGATAAATATCCCGGCCCAATTCATCTACTTTACAGATCTGGGGAGCTTTGCCACTACCGTATTCACCGCCCTGGCGCTCTATAACACATTTGTCAAATAAGGAGGATTAAGATGGAGAACGAAATTGATATCCAGGAATATATTAAGATCCTGGTAAAGCGATGGTATCTGGTGGTCATGTTTACCGTGATCGCATCGGTGTTGGTGGGTTTGCCTACGCTTTCTAAAAAGAATATGTATGAAGCTAATGCCGCCCTGTTATTAAAGGGCAATACGGCAACACTTGGATCGCAAAACGCATTAACTGCTCTTTTAAATGTAAATATCACTCCGGGCCAGGGCGGAACTTTTCCTTCATTGCTCCAAAGCCGCGCCGTGGCAGAGGGAGTTTTAAATGGCGTTAATTTAACAAAAAGGATAAAGGGCTGGGACTCTCCTACTATCAAAAAGCAAAATCTAATATCTCAAGTTCAAGCTATGACAAAATTTTCGAGCGGCCTGGCGGGCTTATTTGAGATTAAAGTGGTCACCGATGATCCAATCCTTTCATCAGACATAGCCAATGGCTATGCTCGCGCCGGCGCGGACTACTGGAAGAAAATGAATTACACCGAAGCACGCAAGAAACGGGAATATATCGAGAGCCAGCTGCCCCGGGTGGGGAGTGACCTCAAAAGTGCGGAGGAAGCTCTGAAAAAGTTCACCCTGATAGCGCCTTCAATGGCGAACCTGCCGGGAGTCGAGTTTGGCCGCCTGCAGAGAGAATATGAGATACAGGATTCTGCTTACACCATGCTGCGTAAGGAATATGAAACAGCAAAGCTGGAAGAAGCTAAAGAAGTAGATCCTTTTTCCATGATTGATCCGGCGGAGCCGCCTTCCGATCCCATCAAACCGAAGGTGCTTTTGAAATTCGTAATCGGCGCGATACTGGGGCTTTTTGGCGGATCTTTTATGGCCTTTGGCCTTGAATATTGGGAAAAATCGAGACGGTGAAAAAAAGCTCCAAAATCTATATTGCCGGCCATAAGGGACTATTGGGCTCCAGCCTGCTTGGGTTATTGAAGCACGGGGGCTATGAAAACCTCCTGACTGCGTCCCGGGATGAGCTCGACCTCACCGACCAGCAGGCAGTTGAGCGGTTTTTCGCCGAGGAGCGGCCGGAATATGTCTTTCTGGCGGCCGGGGTAACGGGAGGGATAATGGCCAATAAGACCTATCCTGCTCGTTTCTTAAGCGTAAATCTGGCCATTCAGAACAACGTTTTTGAAGCGGCGCAGAAATACAACGTAAAAAACCTGGTGTTCTTCGGCTCATCCTGCATGTATCCCAAGGATTCGCCGCAGCCCATGAAAGAAGAATACCTGTTCGGCGGTCCGATTGAGGAAACCAGCCAGGCCTATGCCACGGCCAAACTGGCCGGAGTGATCGCCTGCCGGGCTTACAATTCTCAATATAAAACCAATCGGTTCATTGCCCTGGTACCCAATTCCCTGTTCGGTCCCAACGATAACTTCGATCCCGATAATTCACATGTCCTCTCTTCGCTTATAAGAAAATTGCATGATGCCAAGCAGGAAGGACGGTCGAGCGTCACTCTATGGGGTAGTGGTAAACCGCAAAGAGAATTCGTTTTTGTCGAAGATGCCGCCCAAGCCTCGATATTTGCCGTTGACCACGCCGACCGGCTGGCTAACCGTCATTATAATATCGGCAACGGCAGGGATTATTCTATCAGTGAACTGGCTAATAATGTGGCGGAGGTGGTGGGTTTCAAGGGAAAAATACTGTGGGATGAAAGCAAACCCGATGGTGCGACCAGGAAGCTTCTGGACAGTTCGAGTTTTATTTCTTTGGGCTGGAGGCCTCAAACCATGCTTATTGAGGGCCTAAAAATAACCTATAGATCCATGATCGAAGGTAGCAAAAGATGAGAATATTGGTTACCGGAGGAGCAGGATATATCGGATCTGTAATGGTTCCGGAACTTCTAAGGAAGAACCATGAAGTGGTCGTTCTGGACAACTTTATATACGGTCAGACCTCTCTTCTGGATTGCTGCCATGATGAAAAAATGACCATTGTCCGCGGCGATGCCCGGAACAAGCAGCTGCTGGCCGGCCTGGTTAAGGATGCGGACGTTATCATCCCTTTGGCCTGCCTGACCGGCGCTCCTCTCTGCAATAAGGACCCACAGTCTGCGCAGGCGGTCATTTTAGACGCAATAAAATTGATCCTCGAACTAAGAAGTAAGGATCAGATCATCATTTATCCGACCACCAACAGCGGGTACGGCGTCGGCCAAAAAGATAAGTACTGTACGGAAAAAAGCCCGTTAAAACCGGTGTCGCTTTATGGGCGATTGAAGGTTGATGCCGAAAACGCCATCCTTGACGGCGGTAATTCCGTTACCCTGCGCCTGGCCACGGCTTTTGGCATCAGCCCGAGAATGAGGCTCGACCTGCTGGTCAACGATTTCACTTACCGCGCGCTCTATGACCGCTTTCTGGTTCTTTTTGAGGCGCATTTTAACCGGAATTATATCCATGTGCGCGACGTGGTACGGGCGTTCATCCATGTGCTGGACAACTTTGACCGCCTTAAGAACGAACCCTACAATATCGGTTTAAGCGATGCCAATCTGAACAAGCTGCAGCTCTGTCAGGAGATCAAAAAGCATATCCCGGATTTTTATTTCGTCGAAGCGGAAGTGGGTGAAGACCCCGATAAGCGTGATTATCTGGTCAGTAATGAAAAGGTAGAAAAAACGGGTTTTAAGCCGCAGGTCTCGCTGTCGCAGGGGATCAAAGAACTGATCAAAGGTTACCAGATAGTAAAAAGGAACCAATTTGCCAATGTTTGAGACAATCACATGAACGCAGAAGTATTATTTATCCATCCCGGAAACCATAAGAAGAATTACCAGGACCTGGCAAAGGAATTCACCGCCATCGCCACTCCGGCTTGGACCCTGTTGCTGGCCAATTACATGAGAATCAACGGGATCTCGACGGCCATCTACGATGTCAATGTGGAAGGTTGGGATGGATCGGTCATTAAGGAACTGGCCGCAAAATACTCTCCCAAGCTGGTCGTTCTCATGGTATATGGCCACAATCCCTCCGCTTCGACGCAAACTATGCCGGCGGCGATTAAAATCATAAAAGACATCAAAAAATTCAATTCCGAAATCCCGGTTGCCGTCGGCGGCATCCACCCGTCGGCTCTTCCGGAAAGGACGCTCAATGAGACCGGGGCAGATTATATTATCCAGGGTGAAGGCGCTTACACGCTCCTGGGCCTGGCTAAAATGCTTCAAGGCCGGGGCGAGATCGGCAAAATCAGCGGCCTCTGGTTTAAGGAGAAGGGGGCCCCAAAATTCACCTCCCCGCCGATGGTGATTGCCGACCTGGACGGCGAATTGCCGGATTACGCCTGGGACCTGCTTCCTGATCTGAACAATTATCGGGCCCATAATATGCATTGTTTCCAGGATTTTAACAAAAGCAAAATGCCTGATTTTTCCGATATCCGCTCCCCTTATGTAGCGATGAATACCTCGCTGGGTTGCCCTTATAATTGCAGTTACTGCTGTATCAACGCCATTTTCGGCAAGCCGGGGATCAGGTACTGGTCGCCGGAAAGGGTGGTTGGCTGGTTTGCCGAGCTGGCCGATAAATATAAGATCAAGAATATCCGGCTCGACGACGAGCTGTTCATTTTGGATCCCAAACGGGTCGAGAAGATCTGTGACCTGATAATCGAGCGGCAACTTGACCTTAATCTCTGGGTTTACGGCCGGGTCGATACGATCAAAGATTCTTTACTGAAAAAGATGAAAAGGGTGGGGATAAACTGGATCTGCCTGGGGATCGAATCCGGCAATGAACACGTCCGAAACAACGTCAACAAGAACATCAGGAAGGATATCCGCCAGGTCGTAAAAAGCATCCAGGCGAACGGCATTTATGTCCTAGGTAATTATATGCTGGGTTTGCCGGAAGACGATTTACGGACAATGGAAGAGACCTTACAGCTGGCGATCGAGCTTAATTGTGAGTTTGCCAATATTTACGCGGTTATGGCGTATCCCGGCTCGCAGTTGTATCTTTGGTCGGCAAAACAAAAGGGCCATATTCCCGACAAATGGGAAGCTTTCTCACAGCATGGATTTGAAACCCAACCGCTGCCGACCAGGCACCTTACTGCCGAACAGGTCTTGAGATTTCGGGATGAGGCATTCGTCCGCTGTCTTAACAACGATCGGTTTTTGGGCATGATAACCGAAAAGTTCGGGGATAAAACCAGGGATCACCTGGAAAAGATGCTGAAAATAAGGGTAAAAAGGAGGATTTTGGGCGATTCGTAAAATATCTATATGGAGGTTTGCACTATGAGTGAAGAGAAGATGACGGCAGCACAGCTGAAGGAAAAAGCAAAAAAAATAAGGAAAGACGTACTGGACATGTGCGTGAGGGCTGCCACCGGACATGTGACATCATCGATGTCGTGCATCGATCTGCTGGTGGCTCTCTATTTTGGCGGCATCTTGAGATATGACCCGAAGGATCCGTCCGATCCCTGCCGGGACAGATTTATCTTGAGCAAGGGGCAGGCCAGCCCGGCGCTTTACGCCGTTTTGGCTGAAGCCGGCTACTTTGACCCCGCCGAGTTAAAAAAGTTCGCCCAGTACGGCGGCAAATTCGGCGTCCACCTGCAGAAAGACGTTCCCGGAGCGGAGATCACCTGCGGCTCGCTTGGCCACGGTTTCGGCATCGCCGCCGGTATCGCCCTGGCCGCAAAAATGAACCGGGAACTCCACGTGGTCTTTACCATGCTGGGCGACGGTGAATGCTACGAAGGTTCGATCTGGGAAATGGCGGCGTTCGTCGGGCACAATCGCTTGAATAACCTGGTCGCGATCGTGGACCGGAATTTCCTGTGTGTTACCGATTTTACCGAAAACTTGGTCAAACTGGAGCCGTTTGAGGATAAATGGAAAGCTTTTGGCTGGGATGTCAAAAGGATAGACGGCCACTCGTTCGAAGCTATCAGGGATACATTTAAAAATATCAGGTCAAGGCGGTCGGACAGGCCGCTGGTCGTGATCGCCGATACCATCAAGGGTAAAGGGATCGATAACCTGTGCTATAACCCGCTTTGGCATGGGTTGGCGCCAAAGGATGAAGAAGCAAAAAAAGCCAAACTCTGTTTAGAAAGGAGCTGGGACAATGAATAACCTGCCGCAAAGAGACGCTTTCTGGAATAAAGTATATGAGAACGCCAAGCATGATAAGGATATTATCGTCATATCCGCCGACATGGGAGCGCCCGCGCTCGATAAGTTCCGGGTCGATTTGCCGTCCCAGTTCGTTAATGTCGGTATCGCCGAGCAGAACGCGATCACGCTTGCTTCCGGCCTGGCGATGAACGGCAAAAAGGTCTTTACCTACGCGATCGCTCCATTTATAACGCTCCGCTGCCTGGAGCAGATAAGGGTCGAGAACGCCATTATGAACATCCCGATAACCATTGTCGGGGTCGGTGGCGGTTTCGGTTATGAAGATTCCGGGCCGACGCACCACCTGGTCGAAGACCTGGCGGTCATGAGATCCATGCCGAATATCGTCATTAACAGCATTACCGACAGCGTTATGGCTGAACATTTTGCCGATCTGTTGTGCCGGGAAAAGACCGCGACGAATTATGTTCGGTTGGAGAGGGCGACACTGCCGATCGTTTATGACAAAAAAGCGGATTTTTCTAAAGGATTGGCAGTGCTCAAAGCAGGCGACAAATGCTCCATAATTGCCACCGGGAGCATGGTCCAAGTCGCGCTTGACGCGGCGGATAAACTGGCCAAGAAAAAGATCAAGGTCGGTGTGATCGACCTCTTCTCCCTGCCGATCAATGAAAAGCATTTCTTGTCGGCGGTCAAGGGGATCAAGAAGATCGTTACCCTGGAAGAGCATTTCCTGCCGGGTGGATTGGGCAGCGCTGTCTGCGAAGTTTTATGTGATAGTGCCATCTCCGTGCCGGTCAAGCGGATCGGCATTTCCCTGGAACAGGGGTATTGTTATAAATACGGCGGTCGGGAAGTCATCAGGCAGCACTTGCAGATCGATTCCGGCTCGGTGCAAAAGAAGGTCGAGAAATTTATTAAAGCATGATTATTAGCAGGACGCCATTTAGGATCTCTTTTTTCGGCGGCGGGACAGATTATCCGGTGTGGTACGAAAGTAACGGCGGGGCCGTTCTTTCCACAACGATCGATAAGTATTGTTATCTTAACTGCCGCTACCTGCCGCCTTTTTTCGAACATAAGCACCGGATCGTCTACTCCAAGGTCGAGATGGTCAAGGATATCGCCGCGATCCGCCATCCGGCTGTCCGCGCGATACTGGAAAAGCATGGCATTGAAGAGGGAGTGGAGATCCACCATGACGGCGATCTGCCGGCCCGGTCGGGACTGGGTTCAAGCTCGTCTTTTACCGTCGGCTTGCTCAACGCGGTTTACGCCTTAAAGGGGATTATGCCTTCCAAACAGCGCCTGGCCGAAGAAGCGATCCATATTGAAAGAGAGATATTAAACGAATATGTCGGCTCGCAGGACCAGGTGGCCGTGGCTTTTGGCGGCCTGAACCGGATCGGATTCCGGAAAAACGGCAGTTTCGAAGTGGTGCCGATAACCATCGCTGTGGAAAGGATGCAGGATCTGCAGGGCCAACTGATGCTTTTCTTTACCGGGTTTTCCCGGTTCGCTTCCCGGATAGCGAAAAAACAGATCAAGATCACGCCGAGCAAAAAGAAAGAATTGGCGGCTATGCATCAGTTGGTTGATAGCGCCCAGAATATTTTGACCAGCAATTCCGATCTGGTTGATTTCGGCAAGTTGATGCATGAATCGTGGCTGTTGAAGC